>Ga0134125_10008384_pt1 | contig 11652 bp, 6 predicted proteins | sample KB31751_FD_96464 | JGI IMG/M metagenome (GOLD analysis project Ga0134125, IMG submission 96464) | Terrestrial soil microbial communities with excess Nitrogen fertilizer from Kellogg Biological Station, Michigan, USA - KB3-175-1 | ecosystem: Environmental > Terrestrial > Soil > Unclassified ... | reverse complement strand
TGGGTATGATCGTGCGTCTGATCTTGTACCCGCTGGAAAGAGGCTCGTGCAGCGGGAGGGCAGCCGTCGCCCGCACCATCGCCCAGGGCGCGCCGCCGCCCTGGTGCCGGATCTCGAGCCGCCCGCCGCCCTCCTGCCAAGGCAAGTTAGTGAGGGTCGCACGCTCGGCCCGCGGCCAGCTCACGACGCGCTGCTCGCTTGCGTAGCGCACAAAGGTCGTACCGCTCACCGGGGTCGACTCGAACCGCGCCGAGAACTTCTTCATGGCGAGCACGCCCCAGGCGTTGGCGACGGTCGTATTCCAATGTCCGTGCAGCTGTCGGCCGAGGGCGCCTCGCACGAGGCGCGGCATGTCGTCCCGCCACGCCGGCCGGTCGAGCGCCGCGAGCACCACCCGGTTCGCGTTGGAATCCTCGGAGATCATGAGCCACCAGAGCGCATCCGTGCGCTCGGTCGAGAAGCCCAGGGTCGTCCCCTGGAAGTTGAGACGCGCGCGCAAGAGCCCGAACGCCCGAGTCAGCTTCTCATCCGCCCGCGGCACGCCGGGCGTGCGCTCGAGGATGCCGATCCAGTCGAGCAGCGCCGAGGTCGGCATGAGGTTGGGCTCCAGGTCGATGCTGTCCAGCATGCCGGGCTCCGCCGCGCCATAGCGCGCGAGCGCATCGATCGCCTGCAGCTTGCGGATCGAAAGGTCGGCCGTGGGCAGCGCGGAGTAGCGGACGATGCGACCCGCGACGAACTGCGCCAGTGCGTGCAGCATGCGGCCACGATAAGCGGAGTCGATCGGCCAACCCGCCTCCGCCGCGATCGACAGCACGTAGGCCGTCAATCCATCGTCACCCTGAAGATCCTCGTTGGGGAAATATCTGAGGAGTCCGTCGTCGTCCAGGTACGCCGGCAATATCTCCATGACCGCCTTCCACCGCTCGCGGGATTCGAGCGCGATGGCCTGCGAAACGCGCTGCTCGAGACAGACATAAGGGTAGTACCGCATGTATTCGCGGACTCCCTCCAGGCTGCCCGCGAGGCGGGGCTGCAGCGTAATCTCGAGACCGCCCCTGCCGGCAATCGCGTCGCGGGGACGCTCCAGCGGAAGGCTCAGGGGCATCGTGAGCTGTGCGATTGTCGCCTGGTACGTCCGCACCGGATAGGCCGGAATCGCGGTCTCGCTGACTTCGAGGTGATCGTACGCTCGCCCACGAGTGTCGCGGGCCATGACGTCCCACTCGATCCGGCTGGCACCCAGGGGCGCCGACGCGGGCCAGGTCAGGTCGCGCGCCTGGCCCGCGGCGAGCTGAACCGTCTGCGGCTGCCGGCCAGCGCCAACGGCCTTGCTGACCGCCTCCACTCGTGCGTCGATCGAGTGATCGGTCGTGTTACGTACGGTGAATGTGGCCGCGTAACGGTCCCCCTCGCGGACCAAGGGCGGCAGCCCGGAAGTGAGAATCAAATCCTGAGTCGTGTGAATCGTGGCATCGCCCGTACCGTAGAGCTGTGCGCCGTCGTCGGCGACCGCAACGATGCGGAAAGCCGACAGCGAATCGTTGAGCGGTACGGTAACGGTCGCGTCACCCTGCGCGTCGAGCGGGATGCGAGGCTGCCAGAAGAGCAGGCTGTCGAAGAGTTGCCGTGCCCGGCCTGCAGCTCCACCCGCGCGACCGCCGCCGCCACCCACGGGCACGGCCTTGCGCCCGTAATGCCGCTTGCCGATCACTTGCATCTGCGCCGTCGAGGTCCACACCTCGAGCCCGCGCTGGCCCATCATCGCCTGCAGCAGCTTCCAGCTTTCATTCGATGAGAGATCGAGCAGCGCTTCATCGACCGCGGTGACGGCGACTTCGCCGCCCGCCGGCAATGGGTGACCGTCCGCGCGAGCCACATGGATGTGGACCGCCACCTTGTCGCGAACCTCGTAGACGCTGCGCGCCGGATCGACCCTTACATCGAGCCGATGCGGGCGCCAGCCGACCTTGATCTGGGCGATGCCGAGCCGATACGCCGGCTTCGTCAGGTCCACCAGCGCCGTGACCTCCTGCGCCCGCGACTTCGCGATCCCGCGCTCGGCGTGGGCGACGCGGCCGCGCACCGCCAACACCGAGACGAACACATTCGGCGCGTCCGCTGATTTCACGGGAACCTCGATGATGGGATTCTTGCCCTGCAGCGTGGTCACGAAGCTTCGCATCACGCCCTCCCGTTCCACCGTCACGAGCGCAGTCGCGTCGCGGAACGGCATGCGCACCTGGAAGCGCGCGGTGTCGCCGGCCTCGTATTCCTTCTGCTCCGGAAGCACGTCCATCCGATCGCCGCTCGTGCCGCCGAACCACCACCCGTCGCCGTCGAAGACCCACATCGAGGTCGTCCCTCCCGCGGGATTGCCCTGGCTGTCGCGTGTCTCGGCACGCACGACAATCTCTCCCGATGCACCCGGCGCAACGTCGCAGAGCAGCAGTCCCTGCGCATTGGTCTTACCGCGGCAGGCGGCGGCCAGCCGCTTCGTGTCGCGGATCGTCTCATAGGCATAGAAGCCGCCGGCGAGTCGCTTGCGATAGGAGTAAGCATTGGACTCGTAGAGTGAGACGACGACGGGTTGGCCCGCGCGCGGCTTGCCGTCGAGTCCGAGCGCCACCACCCTGAAACGCAACTGTCCCGGGCTGCCGATCCAGCTTTCCGGCCGGATCCCGAGGCTGATCGCGGCCGGCAGCAACCGGACGTATGTCGAGTTGGTCATGAGCTCGCCGTTGACGTCGGCATATTCGAGCTCCGCCGTCAGCCGCGAAGGCTCGTGCACGAGCGGCAGATTCGCCAGCACGAGGCGTGCTGAGCCGGAATCGTCCAATGTCAGGGGCGTGGTGCGGGTCCTGCCGGTCTGCGCATCCGCCTGCTCCGGGTCGAAATCGAAATCCGCGGGGCCTTGTCCGAGAGTCGTGACTCCCTCCTCGACCGGCTTGCCGCCGAATACATAGTCCGCATAGCCCGGGAACCGCGCGGGTTGCGGCTCGACCAGAGTCCGCACTTTGACCGGCAGGCCGGCGGCGCCGCCGCCCGAGAGGTAAGCAACGTGCAGGTTGAGCGTCACGCCATGAGGCGCGACGAGCGGCTGCGCCGGACCTGCGACGCTGCCGCGCATCGAGGGCAGCCGGAACTGCTCGACCTTGAAAGCGCTGCTCTCGTGGTCGTCGATCAGAACGACATAGTCCCCTAGCTTCGCCTCCGGTGGAATCTTCCACTGGGAGGTCGCGACGCCGTTCCCGTCGAACATCGTGGTCCAGTCGTATTGCTGGTCGCTGCCCATATGCCGGACCCTGATCCGGTGTGATCCCGCGGCCCGCGGTTGCACGGCCAGTCCGCTCGACACGTGCCGGCGCAGGAAATGCTTCATCGAAACCGTTTCGCCCGCGCGAAAGAGTGTCCGATCCAGCACGGTCTCGTATATGTTGGCCGAGTACGCATTTCCCATCGGCAGTCCGAACTCATACGGCCCGATTCCCCGGCTCCAGTCGGATTCCGTGAAGCTGAAATCATTCCCTGACTTGGCCAGCACGAGGAGCGGATGATTCCACGGGCAGCTTCCGGATCCTGCGGGCTCACCCAAGGAGTCCGTGACACTCACGGTGCCGTCGGCTCCCGTGCGCCCCCGCCAGCGCGTTTCGCCGTTGCAGAAATCACTGATGGCGACTTCCGCATCGGCAACGGGCCGTCCGGTGCTGAGGCGCGTGACCCAGACGAGCGAGCTTTCCCGTCCCCAGAGAAAGTGCACAGCGAGATCGGTGACCAGCGCGGCGGTGGACACATAGCGTGTCTTGCCGGCGCCGAGAGTCGCGGCACCCAGCTCCCTGCTCGCCAGCTCGACGACATAGAACCCCGGCTGCCCGAGTGGGATGCCGACCACCTCTTCCGGCCGCCTCCCCGCGGGCTTCGCCACTGTGAAGGCCGTGGTTGCATCACTGGCACCGAACACCGAGCTGCTGCCGGTGGTATCGCGCCAGACCCGGCGAGGAGCAGTCGCGCCCTCCTCGGCCTCGGCAAACTCCTGGTCAGCGAGCCTCGGCTTCAGTCCTTTGGGATTGTCATCCGCGCTCACCCAATCGCCCGTGGGCCGCGCGGCCTCGTCCACCCGTGTCAGCCAGCCGGCGATCGTGCTCGCATCGCCGTCGACACGGAGGATCTTGCCCGGCAGCCGCGTCTGTAGCGCGCTGAGCTTGGGCTCCACATTGCGCAGGGTCACCGGCAAGACGCCGCCCTCGCGCGCCTCCAGGATGCCGAAGGTCCCGGAGAACTTCGCGAGCGGCGGGTAACTGTCGATGCGGACCTCCAGAGGGAAGCGCGCGGCGTTCTCCAGCCTCCTCCCCGCATCGTCCCCGAATCCTGCCGGAAGGGTTACCGTGACCGGCGCCGACTCCGGGAATGGCGCGGCGAACGTTACCTCCTCCAACGTCGGTATCTGTGCATTACCCGCCGCGGTGGGCGCCAGCAGCTTGCCGTCAGGCGTCTTCATGCGGATACCGAGTGCCAGCATGCGCGGAACGGGAGCGCTGAATGTGACGGAGATCGGCTGCATGGGGACGCAGCCGGCGCGGGGGTTCACACGCGTGCATTCCACTTGCGCGATGAACGCCGGCCGTACCCGGAAAGCCAGCTGTTGATCCTGACGGGTTGCGATGCCGGAAAGCGAAGTGATGCCGGCGCCCCAGTGCAGCAACACTCGTGTGCCCGGCGGCAGCGGCCGCTCGCATTGCAGTACGGTGAGCAGTGACTCGCGCCGCTCCAGCGCCCGGTCGCGCACGCGGATGCTCGATTTTCCCCCGCGCTTCCGGAGGAGCCAGAAGTAGTCATAGCCGAGAGCGCGGCGCTCCGCGAGGATCCTTTGCCGCTGCGCGCCCGTGAGCACCCGCACGGGCATGAGCTCCGCGAGCCCATCCAACGCACAATAGGCATGCGCCTCGATCGAGGCTCGCCTCGCCTGTGCATCGAGACGCAGCAGAAACACCTGCTGCTCGTCGATCTGCGCCCAGCCATCGCGCGGAAGCGACCCCACGATCGCCGGGCCACCCGTCTCGAAGCCGAACCTCCTGCGGCCCGCTAGCGCGGCTCCGGCCGCCGACTTCAGGTCCGGCCTCAAGATGAAGTGGCAGCGGATACCCGCATCGAGATCGGCATCGAAATCGAACACCCAGTCGCGTGTGTCGGCCCATCGGCCCTTGCCGCGGGCGGGACAGCTCACCGTCAACGGATCGGCCAGACGCGGATCGCCAAGCGTCACCATCGAGTCGCTGAAGCGAACCACGACCTGCCGCACGTGGAGGACGTAACCTTGCGGAGAGAACGATTGCACGCGCGCCGGCGCGTGCCCGGAGGAAGTGTCGTGCCCAGCCGCCAGACCCGGAAGAGGAAACGACAGAAGGGCAAGAAAGCCGAGCGTCGCGAGGCCGCGTACGAGATCGGATCTGAGCGAGTTCCTCATGTCTCCTCCACGCAAGCTCATCCAACATCTGAAAGACATGATGAGCGCGAGTGGATTACAACATATGCGCTTTGGAGAACGCTACATCCGTCCGCGTAAATTCTTTTGCCTGGCGCAAACCGCCATCGCGTCCACCACGATGACAGCGCGTTGCCACAATCCCGCCATTTTTCCAACTCCTGCATGCCATAGTTGCCCGGCACTCCAGCCCTGGCGCGCCCGCCGAGTGTCGTGGCCGCGAGCAATGACGAAGATGGAGGCGGAGAATCTAACCTGATGGCCCGATGGTCGCAGCGATGATATCCGTCTGGATCTCCTCCGGCATTTCCGCGGAAACGCGTGCGGCGCGTCTTTCCCGAAACCGCAGACTGTCGATTGCGATCTGATAGTCCATGGCCTCTCCCATCCAGCGCGTGGCCGCAGTGTGGGGTTCGATGGCCAGGCCCTGCGCATGGCGGATGTGGTGTGCGTCCACATCACGCGTATTTGGACATTCGGGAAGCGGCATCCGCGATCGCGTGCATTCCATGCGCGGCGTAATGCGGGCGAGATCGCGGGTGTCTTGCTACCCACGAGGGAAGACCACGGGAACTCCAGCCCTCAGGGCGGGTGAAGTTTCTTGTACGCCGGCAGACTCTTGAACAACTCGCCCGGGTCCGGTCCGGCCGGCGGCAGACAGCCGCTACGGGTGACCCCGGCGTGGCTGAAGGACTCGGGCGCGAACGGTGATGGCGGGTCGGAGACGATGTAACATCTGTCGCTGATCCATTCCGTGACTTCTCCGTCAGGTGTCCGGTCGGATTCACCGGCGTGGTGAGCTGGAGTGTGGGGAGAAGGTACGCCCAGAGTGATGGCGCTCTTTCCGCCCGGCGGGAAGCCGAAGGAGATGCGCTTTCGAGGCTGGAGAATCGTAGTGGCGGCCCGCTTCGCCGCGGCGTTCCAGTCGATGGCGCGGCTGTCGGGGCGGCTCACGATGGCGGCGGGAGGAGAAAGCGTGATGGGCTCGACCAGCGGCGCGATGCGCGGTGAGCTCTCGCCGGGGGGTGGACGCTCGACCGGCGGGTGCCTGCGGACCGCCCGCGTCAGCATGAAGGCCCGGAGCGGATTAACTCCCGAAACAGACAGGCTGAGCGTCCGCGAGCTGCTGAGCAGCATGCCGAGAACGACAGCGTGAATGCCCACTACCGGGGCGAGGACGAGGTACCGCCTCTTGTTCTGCATCGTCGAGGGCTTCCACACCGTCGCGTCGCGGCCCGCTTGACTTGGTGTGACTGTCCGGGAACCATCGGGTTCCCGATGATGACCCTCCACAGCTATCTGCTCTTCGTCCTGGCCTGCGTCGCCCTGATGCTCGCCCCGGGACCGGACATGATGTACATGCTCGGCCGGTGCGTCGCCCAGGGACGCAGAGCCGGAATCCTCTCCGCGGTGGGATTCAATCTGGGCGGGTACGTCCATCTGACCGCGGCGGTGCTCGGACTTTCCGCCATACTCGCGACATCCGCGGTCGCCTTCAGCGTGGTGAAATGGGTCGGCGCCGGCTATCTCGTCTATCTCGGGGCGAGCATCCTCTGGAGCAGACAGGGCCCGCTGGCGATGAGCGGTGAGCCGACTGCTCTGCAGGGTCGAACCATTCTCTGGCAGGCGTTCCTGAGCGATGTGTTGAATCCGAAAGTCGCCCTGTTCTTTCTCGCGCTCCTGCCGCAGTTCGTCGACAGGTCCGCGGCGCATCCGACTCTGCAGATCCTGCTTCTCGGGGTGACGGTCAACGTCATCGGCCTTCCGATCAACATCGCGCTCGCCTGCTGCTCGGCCTGGATCACCGGCAACCTGCGGCAGAATCAGTCGCTGTCGCTCGGACTCCACAGGACACTGGGAGCCTTCCTCGTGGGACTCGGAATCCGTGTCGCCTTCGAGAGGATCTGAGCCCGGCCGGCCTCAGGCGAAATCCATCGCCCCCGCTGTCACGATGCTGTTCTTTCCCGTCCCCTTGGCGCGCTTCAGCGCCGCCCGGCAGGCCTTCAGCAGCGCCTCCAGCGGCATGTCGCGCTCGGGCACGAGGCTCGCAACGCCGGCGCTGATGGTGAGATAGCGGCCCGCGCCGTTGCGCGGATGATGGATCAGCAGATCGCGCACGCGCTGGGCGACGACTTGCGCATACTGCGGCGCCTTCTGCGCCGCATCGCCCTGCGTGAGCGTGGCGAGCGTTCCTCCTTCCCAACGGCCGACGAGGTCTCCGCCGCGCCGGTAGGAGGCGCCGATGACACGGGCGACGCGGCGGATGCAGGCATCGCCTGCGCTCTTGTCGAAGGTATCGTTGTAGGTCGCGAGGTCGTCGATATCGAACAGCGTCAGCGCGATCTCATGCGAATCGCGCTGCGCCAACATCCAATCGCGTTGCAGCAGCTCCTCGAAATAGGCCCTGGAGTGAAGGCCGGTCAACCGATCCTCGCGCAGCCACGAGGGCAGACCGGGCGCCGCTCTCTCGCCGCCTTTGAGGCGCTCGCTGACATCGCGGTAGAAGGCGACGAAATGAGTCAGCTGACCGGCAGGGTTGCGAACCGGCTGGATCACCACCTCATTCCAGAAGAGCGAGCCGTCCGGCCGGTAATTGCGCAGCAACACCCTTGCCGTCTCGCCCCGCTCCACGGCCTCACGCATCCGAAGGCGGCCCTCCTGCTCGCGATCGTTTGCCTGGAGGATGCGCAGATTCTTGCCGAGCAGCGCTTCGGCCGCATAGCCGCTCATGGTGGCGAATGCGGAGTTGACGTAGATGACCGGCTGGTCGGCAGCCGTGGCATCGCAGACCACGACGCCATCGGGCGCGTTGTCGACGACAGTGCGCCAGGCTTCGGCCGACCAGTTGTTCATTGCTTTCCGCTCATCATCGTCCCGGATCCAGTTTCAGCGCCGGAGCCGCCGCGCATCGCTCGAGCCACTCCTGTGCACGCTGCCACTCAGGCCGATCCTTGAGCTCCTCGGGGCGCCAGGTCCCGCGTCCGTGGAGCCGCACGAGACGCAGGCCCGAAGCCGGCTCAGGCTCCACATGCAGGCGATCCAGCAGCTCCACCACCGCGGCGCGCTGGTTACATACCGGCAGCATGTCGCATCCCGCCGACAGCGCCCGCGTCGCCCGGGTCACGACATCCCCGAACGCCGCCGCGGCCCCTCCCATCGACAGGTCGTCAGCGAACACTACCCCCTGGAAACGCATCTCTCCGCGTAATACGTCGCGAATCCAGCGCGCCGACAGGCTCGACGGTGCGTCATCCACCGCCGGGAAGAGGATATGGGCCACCATGACGGCCGGCAGACCGTTGGCAATCAGTCGGCGATAGGGCGCCAGGTCACCCGTCAGGTCCGCGAGCTCCCGCCGGTCGACAGGCAGAGTCAGGTGGGAATCGGCCACGACGGCGCCGTGGCCCGGGAAGTGCTTCGCGGTGGCGGCCATCCCCGCATCCCGCATGCCCCGCGCATAGGCTGTAGCGAGTGCCGCGACCCCGTCGGGGGTGCCGTGGAACGCCCGATCCGTGATGAAACTCACGCCGTAGTCGATGTCGACACAGGGAGCGAACGACAGGTCGACCGCGCGCGAGCGCAGCTCCGCGGCCATGAGCCAACCCATGCTGCGGGCCAACTCGAGGCCGGCACGGGCGTTGGCGTCGTACTCATGACCAATCCGCCGCGGGGGCGGGAGAGCGGAAAAGCCGGCGCGGAAGCGCTGCACGCGGCCTCCCTCGTGATCGACCGCCACGATGAGCGGCGGGCTGCGAGCGGCATGGATCGCCGCCACCAACGCCGAGAGCTGCTCCGGGTCGGCGTAGTTGCGTGTGAACAGGATCACACCGCCGACGAGCGGGTGCCGGAGCATCTCCCGCTCCGCGGCGGTCATGGAAGTCCCCTCCAGGTCGATCATGAGGGGCCCGAGGGTCATGGCCGCACCAGGAGCGCCATCGATTCGACGTGCGCGGTGTGGGGGAACATGTCGACGACTCCGGCAGATTCGAGTGTGAAACCGTGCTCGTGCACCAGGATGCCGAGATCCCGCGCCAGGCTGCCCGGATGGCAGGAGACGTACAACACGCGCTCCGGGACACGGCGGGGGTCCGATCCCGCCGGCCGCACAATGGCGGCGAGCATTTCAGGCGTGGCGCCGACCCGCGGCGGGTCGAGAAGAACATGCGTGTAGGGCCCACCGAGCCACGCCGCCGGGAGCTCCGTCGGCTTGGACAGGTCACCCGCATGAAACTCCACGTTGGAAATTCCGTTGCAGAGCGCATTGTGGCGCGCACGCTCCACCAAACCCGACTCGCCTTCCACTCCCACGACATGGCCGGCGGACCTGGCGAGCGCGAGCGTGAAGTTGCCGAGCCCGCAGTAGAGGTCGAGCACCCTCGATGCCGGGTTGGGATGCAACAGCTCGAGCGCGCGACTCACCAGCGCCTGGTTCACGATGCCGTTCACCTGGACGAAGTCCGTTGGTGTGAACTCGAGCGTGAGGTTGAATGCCGGCAGTCCGTAACTGAGAAGCGGCGCGCGCGGACGGTCGCGGTCCGCGCCATCGGCTGTGCCATCGTGCGTGCGATCGTCCGTCTCCCCGCTCGTCAGCTCCGCGATCGAATCCAACCCACCGCTCTGGAGATAGAGCCGCACCGCATGGCGGGCGGCAAAATCGCGTAGCTTGTCCCGATCCTGCTCTGTCGGTGCCCTGAGCACCCGCAGCACCAGCGCCGTGGCATTGTCCGCCACCGCCACCTCGATCTGCGGCACGTACTGGCGAATCTCGAGCGCTCCGAGAAGGTCCGCCAACGGCTGAACCAGAGCCCCAACTGGCGGCGCAAGGACTTCGCACTGCGTGACGTCAGCGACGTACGGCGCCAGACGCTCGCGAAAGCCGACTACTACCTTACCCTTCTTCGGCACATACTTCGCACCGAGCCGCGCGCGCCTGCGATACCCCCAGACGGGACCGCGCAACGGCGGCAGCCAGTTGCGGCACTCCACGCGCGCAACGCGCTCCAGGTTGTCCCGGAGCTCCTTCTCCTTCAGGGCAAGCTGCGCCTCAGGCTCTAGATGCTGAAGGGCACATCCGCCACATACGCCAAAATGCGCACAGCGGGGCACCACTCGCTCCGGCGCAGGCCGCAGCACTTCCAACAGCCTTGCCTCGTCGTGCCGCCGGTGCTTACGGATGCGCTCGAAGCTCACCGTCTCGCCCGGCAGCGCACCCGCGACGAAAGCCGTCTTGCCCGAGCGGACGATCCCCTCTCCATCGTGCGTCAGGTCAACGACTTCCGCCGTCTCGCGCTCGCGCCTGGGAGCGCTCCGGATCGCCTCCCCTGCGCTCACGCGCCGCTTTCCCACACCTGCAGGAATTCCGCGAAATGCGGCTCCTTGCCGGCGCGCAGCAGCGCCTTCACCCTCTCCACCTCCTCCGCGTGGCGCTCCCGCGTCAGCCGTCCTCGCATCAGCTCGAAGCGCAAATACACGAGATACGTGTTGAGCACATCCGTCTCACAATACCGTCGGATTCCGATCAGGTTCCCCTCGAGATAGGCATCCCACACCTGCGCGCCCGAGAACCCCAGCTTCCCCGGCAGCCCGAGCAGGCACGCCATGTTCGCCAGCGATACCCGCGCCCGGCCCTGAAACCCCGACAGCAGATCCATGAGGTCCACGTGCCGCCAGTGATAGCGGCTGAGATAATTGTTGTACCGGAATGCCTGATCGCCGTCCCCCGTCTCCCAGTACCGCGGCGCTTGCACCCCCGCCAGCAACCCCCGATAGTTCAGCACCGGCAGATCGAATCCCGCCCCGTTCCATGACACGAGATCCGGCGAGAACCGCTCGATGCCATCGAAGAACCGCTCGATGAGCTCCCCCTCCGGCGAGCTCACGTCCCCCAAGCTCCAGACCTTGAGCCCGTCGCCCGTGCGCAGGACGCAGGAAATCGCCACCACCCGATGCTGCTCCAGCGGCAGAAACTCCCCGCCCGAGTCCTGCCGCCGCAACGCGAACATCGCCTTCGCCACTTCCGCATCCGGCAACCCCGCGAGCCCATACAGTCGCCGCCCGAGCGCCACATCCGGCACCGTCTCGATATCAAACACCAAACAGTTCATGACCACCTAATGCCACAGCACAGACTCTTTCAGCGCCTAAACGCCAGGGCGGATCGATTGCAAAAG
>Ga0134125_10008381_pt1 | contig 11654 bp, 6 predicted proteins | sample KB31751_FD_96464 | JGI IMG/M metagenome (GOLD analysis project Ga0134125, IMG submission 96464) | Terrestrial soil microbial communities with excess Nitrogen fertilizer from Kellogg Biological Station, Michigan, USA - KB3-175-1 | ecosystem: Environmental > Terrestrial > Soil > Unclassified ... | reverse complement strand
TGCGCACGGAGTACGAGCGACAGGTTGCAGCGCGAGGCTTCACTCCCGATCCGGCGCAGCTCACCGTCGTTGCCCGGCTCGAGGATCTGCGCGAGCGTCTGATCGATGCCCATGAGCGCGAGTCTTCGGTCATCGCCCGACTGATCGGCAAGCTGGGCCACGAGCCGCCGCTGCAGAAGGGGCTGTATCTCTGGGGCAGCGTGGGACGGGGCAAGACCTGGCTGATGGATCTGTTCTACCAGAGCCTGCCGTTTCCCGAGCGCCGCCGCCGCCACTTCCACCGCTTCATGTACGAGGTCCACGCGGAGCTGCGCACCCTGCAGAATCAGGAGGCGCCGCTGGAGATCCTCGCTCAGCGCATCGCGGAGGATTGCCGGGTGCTGTGCTTCGACGAGTTCTTCGTCTCAGACATCGCCGACGCAATGATCCTCGCGGGACTGCTGGAGGGGTTGTTCAGCCATGGCGTCACCCTCGTGGCTACCTCGAACACGCGGCCCAGGGACCTCTACAAGGAAGGCCTGCAGCGCGCGCGGTTTCTTCCCGCGATCGCTCTCATCGAGAAGAACACGGAAGTCCTGGCCATGCGTGGCCGCGTCGATTACCGCCTGCGCCGCCTGACCCAGGCAGGCACTTATGTCAAATCGGGCGCGGCGGATACGCGGCAGCGACTCGAACGGCTGTTTGCCGAGCTGGCGGACGCCGATGAATTCGGCGGGGGAGCTCACGAAACGGCTTCCGGCGGAACCCTGGAGATCGAAGGCCGTTCGATTCCCGTGATCCGCCAGAACCAAAGCATCGTATGGTTCAGCTTCACGGCCCTGTGCGCGGGACCGCGAAGCCAGAACGATTACATCGAGATCGCGCGCAACTACCAATCAGTCATTGTGTCCGACGTACCGGTGCTCGATTCCGATCACGAGAATGAAGCGCGCCGCTTCATCGCCTTGGTGGACGAGCTGTACGATCATCACGTCAATCTCATCATCTCCGCCGAGGCCGCACCCGGCGAGCTGTATCGGGGCGAGCGGCTCACCAAGCAATTCGAACGCACCGTGAGTCGCCTGACGGAGATGCAGAGCGACGAGTACCTCGCGAGCGAGCACATTCCCTAGTCTATTGGCAAAAGCCGCCTGCGGCCCGGGATGGGCCAGCCCAATACGGGCCGGCGCCTTTGCGGACATCAGCTCCGTTGCCGGCGCCCGCAATGGTCCAGACAAAAAGCGTGGTTTTTGCCGGCTGCCCGGTGCCGATGCCGCCGGGCCAGCCGGCGCGCTTGCCTTTCGGAAGGTGTCTGGCAGACACTGCAATCACCTAGTTAGCGCTACCATCCGCGGCCCCGCGATCGGGGCTCGAGGGAGTCCGTGTGTCTGCGAGTGGACCGGGTGCTTCGATATTGCTGGCGTCGCGGCGCCGTTTTCTGCAGAGCGTCTCCGCGGCCTGCCTGACGCTGCCCGCCCTCCTTCACGAGCGCGCAGTGTGGGCTGCTCCCGCGGGGGTGCCGGACTCGTGGCTGGACGTACGTAAGGCAGGGGCCGTGGGAGATGGCAAGACGATCGACAGCAACGCCGTCAACACGGCCATCGATCGAGTCGCCGCGAGCGGCGGCGGTGTCGTCCACTTTCCCGCGGGCACGTATGCCTGCTACACGATTCGCCTGAAGAGCCGCGTCGCCCTGCACCTCGACCCCGGCGCCACCCTGCTGGCTGCGTCCGTTCCGCCGGAGGGTTTGCCCAGCGGCGGCTACGATGCACCCGAGCCGCAGGGCCCGTGGGAGCCGTACCAGGACTACGGCCACAATCACTGGCGCAACAGCCTCATCTGGGGCGAAGGCCTGCACGACATCGCCATCTTCGGTAACGGACTGATCTGGGGGAAGGGCCTCAGCAACGGGCGCGACGTGAAGGGGGACTTCAACGTCCCGAGCCTCCAGGGAGGGGGTAACAAGTCGATCGCACTGAAGAACTGCCACAACGTTCTGCTGCGGGACTTTGCGGTGCTGGAGGGCGGCTGGTTCGCACTGCTGGCCACGGGTGTCGACAACCTGACCATCGACAACGTGCGGGTGGACACCAACCGCGACGGATTCGACATCGATTGCTGCCGCAACGTGCGGATCAGCAAGTGCACCGTGAATTCCCCTTGGGACGATGGCATTTGCCCGAAGAGCTCGTATGCGCTTGGCTACGCCCGCGCCACGGAAAACCTCACCATCTCGGACTGCTATGTGACCGGCAACTACGAGATGGGCTCGGTGCTCGATGGAACCTGGAAGCCCATCCCCGCCGGCGCCATCCAGCGCCGCACCGGACGGATCAAGTGCGGCACCGAGTCCAACGGGGGCTTCAGGAACATCGCCATCTCCAACTGCGTGTTCGATCAGTGCAGCGGCCTTGCGCTGGAATCCGTCGATGGCGCGCTGTGCGAGGACATCACGATCACCGGCATTACCCTGCGCGGCACCGCGAACTGCCCGCTGTTCCTGCGCCTGGGCCGGCGCATGCGCGGCCCGGCCGGGGTACCCATCGGCACCCTCAAGCGCGTGATCATCAGCAACATCACCAGCTACGACTCCTCCCCGCTTCCCTCGATCATCGCAGGAGTGCAGGACCATCCGGTCGAGGACGTCAAGATCAGCGATGTCCTGCTGCAGCAGGTCGGCGGTGGCTCCGCGGAGCTCGCACGCCGCGTGCCCCCGCTGGAAGAAGCTTCGTATCCGGAGCCCACGATGTTCGGCGCGCTACCCGCAACTGGCTTCTTCATCCGCCATGCGCGCAATGTCGAGATGAGTAACGTCGAGATCCAGACGGGCAAACCGGACGCGCGGCCCGCGTTCTGGCTGCAGGACGTCATCGGCGCGGATTTCTTCCGCCTGCGCCTGCCTTCAGGTCCGAAGTTCGCGTTGGATCAGGTCGCACACTTCCGCTCGTTCGGCTCGCGTGGAATGGCCGATGTCAGTTTCGAGGAGCGCCAGTCGCGAACGTTCTGACGCGTCTGAGCTGGCCGAGCTAAGGACCTGAGTCGGTGTGCGCGCTGGCAGCCGCGTGCGATCTCACGCATCAGTGCGCGCGCTGCAGGTAATTCAGCACCGCAGTCGTGCCGGCAGACAGTGCGACGTTGCCGAGCATGACGAGGAAGACCCACCGGACCAGCTCGGCCTTGCACTTCTCGATCTTCGCCTCCAACTTCGCTTCGAGCGTCTCGAAGCGCGCGTCGACTTCGGCGAAACGCAGGTCCATCTTCGCTTCGAGTGCAGCGAAGCGAGCATCGACTGCTGCGAAACGGGCATCGACTGCTGCGAAACGCATGTCGATCACGGGCACCGTCACGAGCTGCGCGTTGGCGATGGCCATATCGAAGGCCTCAGCGAACGCGACGGCGATCTCGGGCTCGAGATGCGCCTTGTTGACCAATACTTCGACGGCTGCGTGCATGGGAGGAATCTCGTCGGCTCGCGGACGACTGTAGAAGAAGCCGTGCTCTCATGGAACAGACACTCGTCAGGAGTTTGACCGGATATTCGGCAGTTTGTGCCCTCGCGCGCGTCAATCTCAACGGGATCTTGATCGAGTCTTTGTGCTGGTACCGTGGTGGGTCACCGCGCGTGCGCGTGCGGCAGTGTCAGCCGCTGACTTCCTTCCGAGCCAGTTCCAACTGCTCCGCAAGGCGCTTCTCGGACACCTTCATCATCGTCCGCAGCTCCTGTGCAAAGAGAGACACGCGGAACTCCTCGATCATCCAGCGCAATTGCTCGAGCTGCTCGCCCGTTCCGGCCAGCGCAGGTTGTACCGAGAGAGTCCTCAAAGCCGCCGAGAAGGGCTTTACCTTCGCCGACAACTCCGCGTCGCGTTTGAGGTTGCCGGTAAGACGCTCGATACGCCGCGTCACGGCCTTCAGATACCGCGGCAGGTAATCGAGCCACGGACGCGGCGTCGCCTCGATGAATGACGGCGGGAGCATCGTCTGCAGTTGTGCGGTGATATCCATGATCGCATCGGCAAAGACAGCGCGGGCGAGCGCACCCAGCGCCGTGCGCGCGGTGCGAAGTTCCTTCAGAACCGAAACCATCGTGGCAGCCAGATCATCAGCCACCTCGGTCAAACCAGCGCGCCGCGATTCCAACCGCTGCGCAAACTCCTCCCGGGTCCGGGGCAAGGTCGTGTCCGCCGCAAGAAAACACTCGCGGAAGGCACGCCGCGTCAGGCCCTCTGCCAGCGGCATCGCCAGTGACAGGCCACTGCTGAGCAGCACCAGCTCGCGGTTGTCGGAGAACCGCTTGTGCACGTACCTGGCCTGTTGGGGCAGTGCCAGCATCGCCAGGCGCACCAGCGCCGTCCGGGACAGCGCCTCAGCGGCCGCGGCGTTGCGAGCCTCCACCAGGGCCACGCCGGTGAGGCGATCCTCGAGCGCGGGATACACGATCAGCCGCAGTCGATTGCGATCCACTTCGCGGCTCGCGGGCAGATCCCCAAAATCCCATTGCCGATGGAGGGCATCGGCGGGAAGCGCCGGTGGCGGAGCGCCGCGCGCCTTGCGTCTGATCGCGGCCAGATCGCGACCTTCGGCAACGACGCGATCATCTGCATCGACCACCCGGATGTTCATGCGGAGGAAATCCGGGAGCGCGATCGCCGCGAGCTCAGCGGGGGTTACCGCTGCACCGATCCGCTGTGACACCCAGCCTGACAGCCACGTGTAGAACGCCGGCAGGGCGCGCTCGTCGACCTCGCTCAGTGCCTGCCGGGCGTGATCCGGGACAGGCACCAGCAGCTTGCGCTGCGCTTTGGGCAGGCCCCTGAAAATTTCAGTGATCTTCTCCAGCCGCAGGCCGGGGACGAGCCACGCCAGCTGTTCCCCGTTCACCATCTCCAGCAGGGGTTCGGGCACGATGAGCGTGATGCCGTCCGCAGGCTCACCGGGCTCGAACCGGTATTGCAACGGCAGCTGGTTCGCACCGACCGGCAATCGGTCGGGAAAGCGCTCCGCTCCTGCATCCGGAGCCTCGCGCCGCATGAGATCGGCACGGGTCATGTAGAGCAACCGGGGATCGCGGCGCTGCGCGTCGATGCGCCAGCGATCGAACAGAAGCACGCTGTTCACGTGTTGCGGAAGCCGGGCACCGTAGAAATCGACCAGTGCCTGCTCGTCGACCGCGATGTCGCGACGGCGGATCCTGGCTTCCAGGCCCTCGATCTCCTCCTGCAGCCGCCGGTTGGCGAGTACGGCCGGATCGCGAGTCTGCTCATCGTTGATCAGGTGCTCGCGGATGAAGATATCGCGAGCCTCGCGCGGTTGAATGGCGCCATAGTTGACGCGCCGTCGCGATGCGAGAGTCAGGCCATACAACGTGACAGTCTCGAACGCTGCAACGAAGCCGCGCGCTCTGACCCAATGCGGCTCGGTGTAGGTCCGCTTGAGCAAGTGCGCCCCGGCGGATTCGATCCACTGCGGATTGACGGACGCCACCATGCGGGCATAGACCCTCGTTGTCTCCACGACACTCCCCGCGACCACCCACTTCGGCGGCCGCGCCGCGAGTGGAGTCCCGGGCGCGATCACGAACCTCGTGCCGCGAGGGCCGTCGTACTCGCGTTTCTCATCGAGGCTGCCGATCGAGCCAAGGAATCCCGTCAGGACCGCCTGGTGCAGGTCGGCGTAGCTGGCGACCGGCTGCTCAGACGCATCGTGCGTGCCCGACCTCGGACGCAGATGCAGCTCCTGCACGGCCTCGGACAGTTGCGAATGCAGCTCCTGCCACTCGCGCATCCGCACGAACGACAAAAAGTGCTCACGACACCACCGGCGCAACTGGTTGCCCGACAAAGCCGCGGCCCGCTCGTTGAAGGCATTCCAAAGATTCAGCACCGCGACGAAATCGGAGCGCGGGTCGGCAAACAGCGCATGCTTCTCATCGGCCTGCTGCTGCGCATCGGTCGGCCGCTCGCGCGGATCCTGAGTCTCCAGAAAAGCCGTGAGGGCGAGCATCTCGGTGACGCAATTGTGGTGCGACGCCGCCAGCAGCATTCGGCCGAGCCGCGGGTCGACGGGCAGGCCGGCAATTTTGTGACCGAGGCTGGTCACCCGCCGCGCCTCGTCCATGGCCTTCAGCTCCTGCAGCAGCCGCACGCCGTCGTTCACGAGACGCGTATCCGGCGGATCCAGGAAGGGGAAGGTTTCCGGCTCTCCCAGCCCGATCGAAGCCATCCTGAGGATCACGCTCGCGAGGTTGGTGCGCAGCACCTCCGGCGGTGTGAAATCCTCGCGCTGCCCGAAATCCTCCCCGGAGTACAGGCGAATGCAGATGCCTTCGGCCTCCCGTCCGCAGCGGCCCTTGCGCTGGTCCGCGCTCGCCTTGGAGATGCGCTCGATCGGAAGCCGCTGCACCTTGCCGCGCACGCTGTAGCGGCTGATGCGCGCCAGCCCCGAATCGATGACGTAGCGGATACCGGGGACCGTCAGCGAGGTCTCCGCGACATTGGTCGCCAGCACGACCCGCCTGGCGGCGTGGCCCTCGAAAATGCGCTCCTGATCGCGGGCCGACAGCCGCGCGAACAGCGGCAGGACCTCCGTGTTGTGCAGCTTGGCTTTCTGCAGCTCGTCAGCGGCCTCGCGAATGTGTTTCTCCCCGGGGAGAAACACGAGAGTGTCGCCGCGCATGGCGCCCGCTTTGCCGTCGAGCTCCCGCACCGCCTCGACGATGCCCTCGGGCAATGACAGCTCCGCGGCGTCCTCATCCTCGGCGATGAGGGGGCGGTAGCGCACCTCGACCGGGTAGCTTCGCCCTGAGACTTCGATCACCGGCGCGCCGTCGAAGAAGGCTGCGAACTTGCCCGGGTCGATGGTCGCCGAAGTGACGATCACGCGCAGCTCCCGGCGCCGCGGCGAGAGGCGTTTGAGGACGCCCAGCAGCAGATCGATGTTGAGGCTGCGCTCGTGCGCCTCGTCGATGATCAGCGTGTCATAACGGCGCAGGGAGGCGTCGCTCTCCAGCTCCTTCAGCAGGATACCGTCGGTCATCAGCTTGACGCGGCATTGTGGCCCGGTGCGCTCGTTGAAGCGGACTTTGTAGCCCACGGCGCCGCCCACCGTGGTCCCCAACTCCGATGCCAACCGGGAAGCGAGCGCGCGCGCGGCGATTCTGCGCGGCTGGGTGTGACCGATCAGTCCGGCGCGGCCCCCGAGACCCCGCCCGGCTTCCAGACAGAGTTTGGGAAGTTGCGTGGTCTTGCCCGACCCGGTGGCGCCGCAGACGACGATGACCGGATGACGCGCGAGCGCCTCGAGGATCTCGGCCCGATGAGCCGAGATCGGCAGCGCAGGGTCGTATTCGAGGCGCAGCGCGTCGCTCAAATCACTCCACGCCGGATCTGGTCCTGCTCGATGGATTCGAACAGGGCGCGGAAGTTGCCTTCGCCGAAGCCTTCATTGCCCTTGCGCTGGATGATCTCGAAGAAGATCGGGCCAATGACGTTCTGGGTGAAAATCTGCAGCAGCACGCCCTCGCCCTTGCTCGGATTGCCGTCGATCAGAATGCGGCGCGACCGCAGCTCCTGCAACGGTTCGCCATGGCCGGGAACGCGCGCGTCGACGGCCTCGTAGTAGGTCTCCGGAGAGTCCTGGAAGGCCACGCCGTGACGGCGCAGCACGTCCACCGTCCGATAGATGTCGGCGCTCGCCAGGGCGATGTGCTGGATGCCTTCGCCGTGATATTCGCGCAGGTATTCCTCGATCTGACTCTTGTCGTCCTGCGACTCGTTGATCGGAATGCGGATCTTGCCGCAGGGAGAAGTCATGGCGCGCGACAGCAACCCGGTCTGCTGGCCCTCGATATCGAAATATCGGATCTCGCGGAAGTTGAACAGCGTCCGATAGAAGCCGGCCCAATGGTCCATCCGCCCGCGGTGCACATTGTGCGTGAGGTGGTCGATCCGTGTCAGCCCCGCTGATTCGACGCGGAAGGCCGAATCGACGGGGCGGAAGTCCACCTCGTATATCGAGGGGCCCCCATAGCGGTCGACCAGATAGATGAGCGAGCCGCCGATGCCCTCGATGCACGGAATGTTCAGCTCCATGGGACCGGCGCTCTGGGGTCCCGGCCGGGCACCCAGCTCCAGCGCCCGGGAGAAGGCGAAGGCAGCATCCTTGACACGGAAGGCCATGGCGCACGCCGAGGGGCCGTGCTGCCGTGCAAAACGCTGGGCGAACGAGTCCGGCTCGGCATTGATGATGAAGTTCACCTCGCCCTGGCTGTGCAGCGTGACGTTCTTCGAGCGGTGGCGGGCCACGACCGGAAAACCCAGTCGCTCGAACAGCGTCCGCAGCAGATGCGGGTCCGGAGCGGTGTACTCGACGAACTCGAAGCCGTCGGTTCCCATGGGATTGTCCATCTACGCGGATCCTCGGCAAATTAGTTTCACGCGCAACTATTATAAGTCCCTCGCCGGGGGGCGGTAGGTCCCTCACCGGGGGGCGGTAGTCCTCGCCAGGGAGGGCGGAGGCTTACTGTATAATCCCAAGCTCGCAGTCGGGAGTGCTGGCGGGGGGCTGTTTGAAGACGGTTGCCGAGTTTCAGATCAAGTACTGCCAGTTTCTCGATGCGCACGCGAATCTGGCGCCTGCGGCTCCGCCGCTCGCGGCGGACGCGCCTGAGCTGCTGCGCATGTATCGGATGATGAGCCTCGTGCGCACCTTCGACGCCAAGGCCGTCAATCTGCAGCGCACCGGCAAGCTCGGCACGTATGCGTCATGCCTGGGTCACGAGGCCACTCACGTCGCCGTCGGGGCCGCCATGCGCCCGGAGGACGTGCTCGCTCCCTACTACCGCGAGTACGGCACACAGCTCTGGCGCGGTGTGCGGATGGCGGAGATTCTGATCTATTGGGGCGGAGACGAGGCAGGCAGCTGCTTCAGCGGCCCGCGGCAGGATTTTGCCTGGTCGGTGCCGATCGGCTCGCAACTGCTGCACGCCGCGGGCGCCGCCATGGCGATGAAGATACGCAATGAGCCGCGCTGCGCGGTCGCGTACGTCGGTGACGGCGGGACCTCGGAAGGTGCGTTCTACGAGGCCATCAATCTCGCAGGCACCGCCGCTCTGCCAGCCGTTTTCGTGATCGTCAACAACCGATGGGCCATCTCGGTGCCGATCGAAAGGCAGACCGCGGCCAGGACGTTGGCGCAGAAAGCCATCGCCGCGGGGATTCCAGGCATACAGGTCGACGGCAACGATTTCATTGCCGTCAGGCACGTCATGGATGAAGCGCTGGCCAAAGCACGCGCAGGCGGCGGCCCGACGCTGGTCGAGGCCCTGACGTATCGACTCAGCGATCACACGACCGCGGATGATGCCAGCCGCTATCGCAGCGCGGACGAGCTGAACGCCGCGTGGCAGCAGGAGCCGCTGCTGCGCGCACGCACCTATCTGACCCGGCTGGGTGCCTGGAGCGACGCGCAGGAGGAAGCGTTGAAGGCGGAATGCGCGCGCGAGGTCGAAGCCGCTGTTGATGCCTATGCGAGTGCTGCGAGGCCTCACACTGACGCGATGTTCGACAACCTCTTCCAGAACCCGCCCAAGAGCATCCGCGAGCAGCGCGAGAACGCACGGCGCCACCCAGTCCATGGCTAAGGTTACGATGATTGAAGCCATCAACCGCGCGCATGCGTGGGAGATGACTCGCGACCCGTCCGTAGTCGTGCTCGGTGAAGATGTTGGCGTCAATGGCGGCGTGTTTCGCGCCACGGCCGGCTTGCAGGAGCAGTTCGGCAAGGATCGAGTGCAGGATACGCCCCTGGCGGAAGGCATGATCGCCGGAATGTCGATCGGCATGGCGACCCAGGGCCTGCGACCCGTCGCCGAGATCCAGTTCATGGGCTTTCTCTACCCCGCGCTGGACCAGATCGGAAACCACATGTCGCGGATGCGCAATCGCACGCGCGGGCGCCTCACGTGCCCGATCGTGATTCGCATGCCGCACGGCGGCGGCATTCATGCGCCGGAGCATCACTCCGAGAGCCTCGAAGTGTTGCTCGCCCATCATCCAGGCCTGCGGGTCGTGTGCCCCTCCTCACCGGCGCGCGCCTACGGACTGTTGCTCGCGGCGATTCGCGATCCGGATCCCGTGATGTTTCTCGAGCCCGTGCGCCTCTACCGTCTGCTGAAGCAGGAGCTCGCCGACGATGGGCAGGCACTCCCGCTCGATGTCTGTTTCAAGCTGCGCGAAGGCTCGGACGTCACCCTCGTCACCTGGGGGGCGATGACCGTCGAGACATTGCGTGCTGCAGAGCAGCTGGAGGGCGGCGGCGTCAGCTGTGAGGTCATCGACGTCGCAACACTGTCGCCCATCGACCACGACAGCATCCTGGAGTCGGTGGCCAAAACGGGCCGGCTCGTCATCGTGCACGAGGCCCCGCGCAATTGCGGCATCGGCGCGGAGATTGCCGCCACCGTGGCCGAGCACGGGTTGTATGATCTGCATGCGCCGATCAAACGCGTTACCGGTTACGACACCGTGATGCCGCTCTTCAAGCTCGAGCATGAGTACATCCCGAGCGTCGCGCGGATCATCGACGCGGTGCGCGAGACCCTCAGCACCTGATCCAAGCCCTTTCACGGAGCTGCCATGACGACCTTCCATCTCCCTGACCTCGGCGAAGGACTGGCCGAAGCGGAAATCGTTCGCTGGCACGTCAAGGTCGGAGATCAGCTCAAGGTCGATCAGCCGATGCTGGCGGTTGAGACCGCCAAGGCGGTGGTCGAAGTGCCCGCGCCCTACTCCGGCATCGTCACAGCCCTCCACGGTAAGCCCGGCGACGTGGTCGCTACCGGCGCGCCGCTCGTGGAGTTCATCGTTGAGGGAGACGAGCCGAAAGCGACGCAGTCGCTCGTCACAGGCGCGCACGCGCAGCGCGAGGCCTCTGCCAAGGTCCAGCACGATACCGACGCCGCCACACAGGCGCAGCGCGACACTGGCACGATCGTTGGCAGCATGCCCACGAGCGACGAGGAACTGGTCGAGCCTTCGATGGCCGTCCAAGCAGGTGGGCGCGCTGCGGCCAACCGATCCGGCGGCCGATTGCGCGCGGCACCCGCGGCGCGCGCCGTCGCGAAGCGACTGGGAGTTGATCTGTCACGCGTGCAGGGAACCGGCCGCGGCGGTCTGATCACGGTTGACGATGTCGTGGCAGCGACCTCGCCGTCTGCAAGCGTGACGCCGCTGAGGAGCACGCTCGCGACGCAACGCGGTATCGGAGTCATCTCGAGCAGCACGGCATCCGCCGCCAAGCTGGCTGCCAGCGGTAGAGGGCACAACTCGACCGCCGTGGAGCCGGAGAAGTTACGCGGGTTGCGCCGCTCCATGGCGCAGTCGATGAGCCTGGCGCGCGACAACGTCACCAGTTGCACGATATTCGATGACGCTGATCTGCATCGATGGGGCGTCGGGCAGGACGTGACCACACGCCTGCTGCGCGGCATCGCCCTGGGCTGCAAAGCGGAGCCGGGTCTCAACGCGTGGCTCGATGACACCGCGCACAGCCGCCTGCTGCTGTCGCGCGTCGATGTCGGAATCGCGGTGGACACTCCGGAAGGGCTGATCGCACCGGTGATTCGAGACGTCGGCGGGCGCAGCAGCGCGCAGCTGCGCCAGGACGTCAACAGACTC
>Ga0134125_10008380_pt1 | contig 11654 bp, 7 predicted proteins | sample KB31751_FD_96464 | JGI IMG/M metagenome (GOLD analysis project Ga0134125, IMG submission 96464) | Terrestrial soil microbial communities with excess Nitrogen fertilizer from Kellogg Biological Station, Michigan, USA - KB3-175-1 | ecosystem: Environmental > Terrestrial > Soil > Unclassified ... | reverse complement strand
CGTCGTGCCCGGAACGCCCGCCAAAGGCTGCGTCGGCGCGGTGATGGATCGCGACAAGCTGTTGAAGCCGATCAATCACGACGACTACGAAACGGTGACCACGACCCAGCGCCTCGATCACTGGATTTCCCGTGCTTATGCCGAAGGCATCGTCTGCGTCGACACCGAAACGACATCGCTCGATCCGATGCAGGCCAAGCTCTGCGGCGTGTCGCTGGCCGTCGCACCGGGCGAAGCCTGTTACATCCCGTGCGGCCACACGACCGGCAACAGCCTCGATTTCGCGGGCGGCGAAAAGCTCGAACAGATTCCGGAAGCGACCGTACTGAAGCGCCTGAAGCCGCTTTTGGAAGACGAAAGCGTTCTGAAGGTCGCGCAGAACCTGAAATATGATGCCCTCGTTTTCGCGCAGCGCGGCCTTGCTGTGACGCCTTTCGACGACACGATGCTGATCTCCTACGTGCTCGAAGCCACCCTCCATGGCCACGGCATGGACGAACTTTCCGAACTGCATCTGAGCCACAAGCCCATCGCCTTCAACGAAGTGGCCGGCAAGGGCAAGGAAAAAGTCACCTTCGACTGCGTGCCCGTGAAAGACGCAACGCGCTATTCCGCGGAAGACGCCGACGTGACGTTGCGCCTGCACCAGCTTTTGAAGCCGAAGCTCGCGGCCGACGGCAAGCTCTCCGTCTACGAAACGCTGGAACGCCCGCTCATTCCGGTGCTGATGGAGATGGAGAAGAACGGCATCATGGTCGATGCCGACCTGCTGCGCCGCCTCTCCAACGATTTCGCCAATGCGATGGCGAAAATGGAAAAGGAAATTCACAAGCTCGCCGGCCAGGAATTCAATATCGGTTCACCCAAGCAATTGGGCGACATCCTGTTCGGCAAATTCAAACTGCCCGGCGGCCGCAAGACCAAGACCGGCGCCTGGTCCACCGACGCAGATGTTCTGGAAGAAGTGGCGTTACAGGGTCACGATATCGCCAAGAAAGTCCTCGATTGGCGCACGCTGTCGAAATTGCGCGGCACCTACACCGATGCGCTGCCGACTTACGTCAATCCGCAGACGGGCCGGGTGCATACGTCCTACGCGATGGCCTCGACCTCGACGGGCCGTTTGTCGTCGAACGATCCCAACCTGCAGAACATCCCGATCCGGACGGAAGAAGGCCGCAAAATCCGCACCGCCTTCATCGCACCCAAAGGATCGAAGCTCGTCAGCGCCGACTACAGCCAGATCGAACTGCGCCTGCTCGCCCACATCGCCGAAATCCCCGCGTTGCGGAAAGCCTTCTCCGACGGCACCGACATCCACGCGATGACGGCCTCTGAAATCTTCGGCGTGCCGGTGAAAGGCATGCCGCCCGAAATCCGCCGTAGAGCCAAAGCCATCAATTTCGGCATCATCTACGGAATCTCGGCTTTTGGCCTCGCCAACCAGCTCGGCATCGCGCGCGGTGAAGCCGACGATTACATCAAGAAATATTTCCAGCGCTTCCCCGGTATCCGCGACTATATGGAAACGACCAAGCAGTTCGCCCGCGACAACGGCTATGTCGAAACCCTGTTCGGGCGGCGCGTACATATCCGCGAGATCAAATCCACCAACCCCGGCATGCGCGGCGGCGCCGAGCGCGCTGCCATCAACGCACCTATCCAGGGCACCGCCGCCGACATCATTCGCCGCGCCATGATCCGCGTGCCCGAAGCACTGACCAGGAAGAAACTGAAAGCGAAGATGCTGCTGCAGGTGCACGACGAACTGGTGTTTGAGGCCCCCGACGGCGAAACCGACAAGCTCATCACCACAGTGCGCAGCGTGATGGAAAAATCGGCGCTGCCGGTTCTCGAACTGAAAGTGCCGCTGGTGGTCGAAGCCCGTGCAGCCCAGAACTGGGACGAAGCGCACTAAGCCGCGATCGACCGCAACCCCGTTTCTGGCGTGATACCTGCTTTTTTCAAATTCTCGGTCAAGTCATTCATTGCGGCTTCGGCAGTGGGTTTGACGCCATCCGCCGTCAGCGGCAGATGCGCGGTGTAGCCTGTGAGAAAGCCCGGCTTGCCGAGACAGGTGAGTATGATCTCGCGGCCCCGCGCCGACATATTGCCTTCGGTCACGACGTTGCCCGCGAAGAGCTTGAGAACCGAGATCGCCTTTTCAACCGGCGTGGGAGATTTGGCTTCGATGTTGTCGAATAGTTTGCTCTGCGCTTCGATGCGGCAGGCAAATTTGTCCAGTATTTCGCCGATCTCGCGGCGCTGGATGTCCTGGAAAGCGGAACGGCGCACGCGCCCCTGCAATTCGGCCAGCCGCGCCAGGCGCGACATCGGTGTGGTTTTGCCGTGCAGGAAACGCGTTTCGAACGCCGCAGACGTGACGATGGGAATAACGAAGGCGCCAAGATTGCGCTTGTTCTCCTGGCCGATGATGTTTTCCTCGACCATCAACAGGCGTTCGAGCTTCTCGTCCGGGGTGGACGCGCCGTCCAAATGCTCGTTGATCGTCTCGTTGTTGATCAGGCGGCGCGAGCGCAGCGTGAAAGCCGCAATGATGTCATCATGGGCCAGATATTTTCCCTGCGCCAGCACAAGCGTATTGGCGACGCGGCGCAACAGCTTCAATTCCTCCATGATCGGGCCGTGCGACAGGCGTTTGGAGCTCTTGAGCTCGGCGAGAAGCCGATTGGCGATGGCAGTGCGGGCCTCTTGCAGTTCGTCCCTGGCAAAGCGCTCGGCCAGCATTTCCACGCCGCTGCCCGTGCCGTCCGTCTTGCCGATGAAAAGATGCACCAGCGCGAGCAACGCCTCGCCGAGATTTTCCCTTGCGCCCATCAATTCATGCAGCGCCGCAGATCCATTGAGGATTTCCGCCACGATGGCATCCACCGAGGAGAGCAGCAGTGTGCGGGGCTTCTCGTCGCTCGGCGCTTCGCGCAACAGCGCCAGCAGCCGCGAAAGCTTCTCGTCCCAACCTTTGGCATCGGTCAGATGCAAGGCAATCGCGCCGTTGAAGACGTATTTGCCGTCACCGGTTTCGGCCAGCTTCGTGGCCAGCGCGCCGAATTCGCCCGGTGCCGTTTGCGGAAAATAATTGTTGCGGGCGTCGCGATAGACCCGATGAATGGATTTCGTCACCAGATCGTTGAGGCTCTTCACGATCTGCTGCACCGGCATGGTGGTGGAAGACGCCTGCGCGACGGCGATCTTCTGGATCGCATGCTGATACGCCGTGCCGGTGGCTTCGAATTTTTCCAAGAGGTCGGCGCGGTGAATCAGTTCGGTTACGGTGATCTTCTGGCGCGAAAGGAAATCGTTGATCAGCCGCGTGATGGTGGCGCGTGCATGATAGGAATAGAGGTCATCGGGCTTGAAGCAAGGCAGTGCATGCGGCGTGTCTTCGGCCGCAGGCTCGACCTTCATCTGATTGTGACCGTCCTCGAAGATCTTGAGCGAGAGATAATCGCCGGTCTCTTCGTTGTAGGTCTCCTTGACGACCTTCACGCCGGTCGCCTCTTCACCCGCCATCAGGCCGTTGGCGATTTCGAGCGCGACCTCGCGGCCGCTGACGATCTCGTGCAGGGTCCAGCCGCCTCTGGCCCCCTGACGGCGGAAGATTTCGAAATGAATTTGCGACATGCAGGCCCCGTGAAAGGCCAGTTTGCAGCGTTCGCTTTAAGGTGCAGTTAAGGATGGCCGGAAAGGTCGGAAATCGTGGGGTTCGCCCCGCACAAGGCGCAGGCAGGATCAGGCTTCACGGTGACGGTGCGGAAACGTGTATCGAGGGCATCATAGATCAGAAGCTTCCCGGCAAGGCTCTGTCCCAACCCCATAATCTCCTTGAGGATTTCCAGGGCCTGCAGCGTACCCATCACCCCGGCCGCCGCCCCGAGGATGCCGGTCTCCGAGCAGGAGGGGGCGGTGCCGGGAGGGGGCGGTGCCGGAAACAGGCATCGGTAACAGGGCCACGCGCCAGTGCGGTCGAAGGCGCGATAGGTGGAAAGCTGCCCGTCGAATTCCGTGACCGCCGCCGAAACCAGCGGTTTACGCGCAAAAAAGCAGGCGTCGTTGAGCAAAAATCGCGTCGGGAAGTTGTCGGAGCCATCGGCCACGATGTCGTAGCGCGAAATCAGGTCCAATACCCCCGGGGAGGATATTCTCGAATTGTGAGGTTCAATTCGGACATGCGGGTTTATTGCCGTGGCAGCGTCAGCAGCCGATTCGGTTTTGGGGCGACCCACATCTTGGGTCCGGTGGGCGATCTGGCGCTGGAGATTGGAGAGGGAAACAGCATCGAAATCCGCCACCCCGATGGTACCGACCCCCGCCGCTGCCAGATAGAGGATGACAGGGCTGCCCAACCCCCCGGCCCCTACCACCAATACCCTGGCAGATTTGAGCTTGGCCTGCCCCGGCCCGCCGACCTCACGCAGCACAATGTGACGCGCGTAACGGTCAAGTTCCTCGTCGGAAAGGGCCATGGATCAAGCTCTTAGATCGGGCCTCGCCCGCGACGTTGCGTCTTCACCTTAACCTGCGGTGTGCCTTGCACTTTTTCTGGCGAACAGGCTAGGGCTTTCCTTGTCGGGCCGGGCGGGCAACGCCTATGCTCGGGCACATAATACTTAATGGCGATGCGGACCGCACGGCCGCACCAACAGGAGCGATCATGTCGACTGCGTTCGGGCTTGAAGGTCATGGTTTTCGCAATCTGAAGGCGGTGAATTGGAACCTGACCGCGCCCGCCCTCTACGAGGAAGCCGTGCGCCGCGGCGAAGGCCATGTCGCGAAGAACGGTCCGCTCGTGGTGCTCACCGGTCAGCACACCGGCCGTTCCGCCAGCGACAAGTTCACGGTGCGCGATGCGGCCAGCGAATCCAACGTCTGGTGGGACAACAATAAGTCGATGACGCCGGCGCACTTCGATGCGCTGCACGCCGACATGATGAAATTCGCCGAAGGCCGTGAATTGTTCGCTAAAGACCTTTTCGGCGGCGCCGATCTCAGCCATCGGCTCCCGGTTCGTATCGTCACCGAGTATGCATGGCACTCGCTGTTCGTACATCAGCTTCTCATCCGCCCGACGGTTGACGAACTCAAGGGCTTCGTTCCCGAATTCACGATTATCGATCTGCCGGACTTTGAAGCCGATCCCGCCAAACACGGTTCGGCCAGCAAGACGGTGATCGCAGTGAACTTCACCAAGAAGATGGTTCTGATCGGCGGCACGTCCTACGCCGGCGAAATGAAGAAGTCCGTCTTCACGATCCTCAACTATCTCCTGCCGCCCAAGCGCGTCATGGGCATGCATTGCTCTGCCAATGTCGGCAAGGACGGCAAGGCTGCGATCTTCTTCGGCCTCTCCGGCACCGGAAAAACAACGCTTTCGGCCGATGCCTCGCGCACGTTGGTCGGCGACGACGAACATGGCTGGAGCGAGCACGGTGTCTTCAATTTCGAAGGCGGCTGTTACGCCAAGGTGATCCGCCTCTCGCGCGAAGCCGAACCTGAAATCTATGCGACGACGCAACGGTTCGGCACCGTTCTCGAAAACGTGGTGATGGACCCCGTCACCCGCGAACTCGATCTCGACGATGCGAAATACGCGGAAAACACCCGCGCCGCCTATCCGATCGATTACATCCCGAATGCAAGCGACACGGGCCGCGCCGGTCATCCGAAGAACGTCATCATGCTGACGGCAGATGCTTTCGGCGTGCTGCCGCCTATCGCCAAGCTCACGCCGAGCCAGGCGATGTATCACTTCCTTTCGGGCTTCACGGCCAAGGTTGCCGGTACCGAAAAAGGTCTCGGAAAGGAGCCGCAGCCGACTTTCTCGACCTGCTTCGGCGCGCCGTTCATGCCGCGCCATCCGACCGAGTATGGCAACTTGTTGCGTGATCTGATCGCCGAACATCAGGCCGATTGCTGGCTGGTGAACACCGGCTGGACGGGCGGCGCCTTCGGCACCGGTTCGCGCATGCCGATCAAGGCGACGCGCGCCCTGCTAGCCGCAGCCCTCGACGGTTCGCTCGCCAATGTCGAAATGCGCGTCGACCCGCATTTCCGCTTCCGCGTCCCGGTGGCGGTGACGGGCGTGGATTCGAAGATTCTCAACCCACGCGACACCTGGGCCGACAAAGCGGCGTACGACGCGCAGGCAAAGAAGCTCGTCGGCATGTTCCGCGACAACTTCAAGGCGTTCGAGGCCCATGTCGGCCCGGACGTCTTGCAGGCAGCTCCGCAACTTGCGGAAGCCGCGGAATAATCAGGCTCGCCGGTAAACCCACACGCGCGCTGGCGGAAGGTTCCGCCAGACGAACGCACCCAGTTGCACGGGCGATTTCAGCGTTCCCAGTACCGGCGGCTTCAAACCGTAGGAAAACTGGATGAATGGCGCGCCGGGCAACAGGCGATCGAGCGCGCTTTCGATCAATCTTGTGCGCTTTTCTGGCGGCTGGTTGAGCAACGGCAGGCCGGAGACCACGGCGGCGAACGGTTCTTCGTGGGAACCAAGAGTGCCTTCAAGATCGTAGGCATCACCTTGAATGACATGCGCACGAATAAACCGGTCCGCCAACAGATTGGCAAAATGGGGATCGTATTCGATCATCACCAGCCGCTCGGGCAGCACGCCCATCGCGACGATGGCCTGCGTGACGACGCCGGTGCCGGGACCCAGTTCAAGCACCTTGCCGGGCAGTATGGGGTCGATCTGGGCAGCGATTGCACGAGCAAGGGCCGGGCTCGACGGCGCAATGGCACCCACGCTGCGCGGGCGGGCGAGTGCGCCTCTCAAAAAACGGAGTTCGTCCTGAAAACCCGGTGATGCCATATCCACTCCGGTTAGGCGAAAGCTTCCAAAACCGCCGCCGTCCGTTCCCTCCCATGCAGGCTCCGGGGAGCCGTTACGCGGTCCGTGCCGGTTGCGGCGCGGATCATTCAGGGCGAGCCTTGCTCATCATCGAACAGGATGCAACGCCATGCTCGCTCTAAATGAAAAGACCGCTCTGTTTCGGAAGTTGCATGCGCCGGGCGAGATTCTGGTGCTGCCCAATGCCTGGGATGCGGCCTCGGCCCGGCTGGTCGAAGAAACCGGCGCGAAGGCCATCGCCACCTCCAGCGCGGCCGTGTCATGGGCCCACGGCTATGCCGATGGCGAAACCATCCCACCTGAGACCCTGCTCCACGCCGTCCGTGAGATTGCAAGGGTTATCCGCGTTCCCCTGAGCGTGGATGCTGAGGCCGGTCTCGACGCCACTCCGGAGATGGTGGCCGATTTTGTGATGAAGCTGGTCGAAGCGGGCGCTTCGGGCATCAATCTGGAAGACGGCAATTCATCCCCCGACCTCCTCGTTGCGAAAATCGCCGCGATCAAAGCTGCGGTGAAGCGCAAGGGTGCGGATATCTACATCAACGCTCGCGCCGATGTGTATTTGCGCAAACTCGCGGCACCCGAGGGTCCGCGCGAAGCGATGATTGCTCGCGGCAAAACCTATGCGGCAGCAGGCGCCGATGGGTTCTTCGCGCCGGGTGTTGCAGATATCACGGACATCAAAGCCATTTCGAGCGCGGTAGACTTGCCGCTCAACATTCTCGTTTGGCCCGGCCTTGCGCCGATTGCTGAACTAAACGCGGCAGGCGTGCGCCGCGTAAGCGCCGGCTCCGGCATGGCGCGGGCGGCTCTGGGTGCGCTCAAAGCAGCCACCGAAGAAATGCTTGGAGCCGGAAGATATGACGCGATGTTCAAGTCTGCCGAAGGGCTGCAGAATATGAATGCATTATTCGCGCCAAAAGATTGAACGCTATTTCCCCACTTCGCCTCCGAGGAAATCGCGCACTTTGGCGAAGAAGCCTTCGGACTCGGGATGCGTGCCTTGCTCGCTCGCCTTCTCGAATTCGCGCAGCAATTCTTTCTGCTTTTTGGAAAGTTTGACCGGCGTTTCGACTGCGACCTCTACATAGAGGTCGCCTTTCAATCCGCCGCCGCGCAACACCGGCATGCCTTTTCCGCGCAGACGAACCTGCTTGTTCGATTGCGTGCCTTCGGGAATCGAGACTTTGGAACGTTTGCCATCGAGTGTCGGCACTTCGATCTCACCGCCGAGCGCTGCGGTAACGAAGGAAACCGGGGCGCGGCAATGCAGATCGGCGCCATCGCGCTGGAAGATCGGATGCGGCGCCACCGCGATGAAGATGTAAAGATCGCCAGCCGGCCCGCCATTCATCCCCGCCTGGCCTTCGCCGGATAGCCGGATTCGCGTGCCTTCTTCGACGCCTGCCGGGATATCGACCGCGAGCGTGCGCTCCTTCTGCACATGGCCATGGCCCTTGCAGGCTTTGCACGGGTTGCGGATGAAACGGCCCTGCCCACGGCAGGAAGGGCAAGTACGTTCGATGGTGAAAAAGCCTTGCGCCGCGCGCACCTTGCCAATGCCGGAGCAAGTAGGACATTGCTCGGCTTTCGTGCCGGGCTCAGCGCCCGATGCACCGCAAGCTTCGCAAGCGACCGCGCTCGGCACCCTGATTTGGGCGTGCTTGCCGGAGAAAGATTCTTCGAGTGTAAGTTCGAGATTGTAACGAAGATCCGCCCCACGATTCTGACGGCGCGCCTTCCGGCCGCCGGTAAATTCGCCGAACAGATCGTCGAAGATGTCGGTGAAGGTGGAGGAGAAATCGAACCCGCCGGCATGCCCACCGCGACCATTTCCCATGCCGCCGTCGAAGGCAGCGTGACCGAAACGGTCATAGGCAGCGCGTTTGTCGGGATCTTTCAGGATGTCGTAGGCGTGGTTGATTTCCTTGAAACGGTGCTCGCATTCTACATCGCCGGGATTGCGGTCGGGATGCAGTTCCTTCGCAAGCTTGCGATAGGCGCCCTTGATCTCTTCGATCGAGGCCGTGCGCTCCACGCTCAAAGTTTCATAAAAACAACGCTTGCTCATGACACCGGTTAAGCTTTCAGCCCCTTAAAAAAAGAGGCGCGTCGCCCGCGTGCCCCGAAAGGTCTTCGCGAAGGGCGACGCGCCCTTTCATTTCTTTACTCCATAGACCATCGGCGTTCCCCTTCGCCTTTAGCCGGGCGCCGCTTTACGCCGCGCCCTTCTTGTCGTCGTCCACTTCGGAGAATTCCGCGTCGACGACATTGTCATCCTTCACAGCTTCTCCTTCCGCACCCGGTGCGGCGCCTTCAGCGCCAGCCTGTTGGGCCTTGTACATCGCTTCGCCGAGCTTCATCGACGCTTGCGCCAGCGCCTGCGTCTTCTGCTGGATATCTTCGACGTTCTCGGTCTTCACCGCTTCCTTCAGCGCCGCCATGGCGTTTTCGATTGCCGTGCGATCGTTGCCGTCGATCTTGTCGACGTGTTCCGACAACGCCTTTTCAGTGGTGTGGATCAGCGAGTCGCCGTGGTTCTTGGCTTCCGCAAGCTCGCGCCGCTTCTTGTCGTCGGCCGCATGGCTTTCGGCCTCCTTGACCATCTTCTGGATATCGGCATCCGAAAGACCACCAGAGGCCTGGATGCGGATCTGCTGTTCCTTGTTGGTCGCCTTGTCCTTGGCAGTGACCGACACGATGCCGTTGGCGTCGATGTCGAAAGTGACCTCGACTTGCGGGACGCCGCGGGGCGCAGGCGGAAGGCCCACGAGATCGAACTGGCCGAGCAGCTTGTTGTCCGCCGCCATTTCGCGCTCGCCCTGGAAGACGCGGATGGTCACCGCCGTCTGGTTGTCTTCCGCGGTCGAGAAGATGTTCGACTTCTTGGTCGGAATCGTGGTGTTGCGTTCGATCAGGCGCGTGAACACGCCGCCCAGCGTTTCGATGCCGAGCGAAAGCGGGGTCACGTCGAGGAGCAGCACGTCCTTGACTTCGCCCTTGAGCACGCCCGCCTGAATGGCCGCACCGATGGCGACGACTTCGTCGGGATTGACGCCTTTGTGCGGCTCCTTGCCGAACAATTGCTTCACGACGTCCTGCACCTTGGGCATGCGGCTCATGCCGCCGACGAGGACCACTTCGTCGATCTGGTTGGCAGAAACACCGGCATCCTTCAGCGCCTGCTTCACCGGACCGATGGTCTTCTGGATGAGATCGTCAACCAAGGCTTCAAGCTTGGCGCGCGTGATCTTCATCGTCAGATGCTTGGGGCCGGTCGCGTCAGCGGTGATGAACGGCAGGTTCACTTCGGTCTGCATCGCAGACGAGAGTTCGATCTTCGCCTTTTCAGCGGCTTCCTTGAGGCGCTGCAGGGCTAGACGATCCTGCTTGAGGTCGATTCCGTTGTCTTTCTTGAACTCGTCGGCCAGATAGCTGACCAGACGCATGTCGAAGTCTTCACCGCCGAGGAACGTGTCGCCGTTGGTGGATTTCACTTCGAACACACCGTCGCCGATCTCAAGGATCGAAACGTCGAACGTGCCGCCGCCAAGGTCATAGACGGCAATCGTGCCCGATTGCTTCTTGTCCATGCCATAGGCGAGCGCGGCTGCTGTCGGTTCGTTGATGATGCGCAGGACTTCGAGGCCCGCGATTTTGCCCGCGTCCTTCGTTGCCTGACGTTGCGCGTCGTTAAAATAGGCAGGCACCGTGATGACGGCCTGCGTGACCTTTTCGCCGAGATGGGCTTCGGCGGTTTCCTTCATCTTTTGGAGGATGAAGCCGGAGATTTCTGACGGCGCGAATTTCTTGCCGTCGCGGCCGGCGACCCAGGCGTCGCCATTGTCCGCCTTCAGGATCTTGTACGGCACCATGCCCATGTCTTTCTGGGTCATGGGATCTTCGAAACGGCGCCCGATCAGGCGCTTGATCGCGAAGAAGGTGAATTCGGGGTTGGTGACGGCCTGCCGCTTGGCGGGCTGGCCGACGAGGCGTTCGCCATCATTGGCGAAGGCGACGATAGACGGCGTGGTACGCGCGCCTTCCGCATTTTCGATGACTTTGGGGGCCGAGCCCTCCATGACCGCGACGCAGGAATTGGTTGTGCCGAGGTCGATGCCGATTACTTTGGCCATTAGGTATGTCCTCTCATCAGGCGACGGGTTCCTGGCCTCCGAAGAGCGCCCTCCGGGCCGTCCCTATTGAATTCATTGACGAATCTCGCTCAGGCCGAAGCCCTTGCCGATCCATGGGGTATATAGGGACGGACCCCTCCCCCCGCAAGCCATTCTGGCGATTCGGCTATTTCTGCCGCGGCTTTGGTGTGATCGAATTTCAAATCGTTCCTTTGCAATCTGCACATCCTCCTGGATATAGCTCCGCACCTCCCCCGGAAAAGCCCGGTTGACGGCAAGACATCAATCTAATGCGACGTGGGACTTATGTCAAGAGATATGGGTATAATTTCTCTCAAAAAGGCTCTATAGGACTGAAATGTTTTCACTTTTGTCCGCCCGGCGCCTGAAGGCTCGCTGGCGCCGCTGGGAGCGGCGGCTGATCTTCATGGCGGGCGCCTTTGTGGTTGGGCTGGCGGCGGTGGGCCTGGCGTCGGCTTCCGACGAGACGCAACGCATGTTCGGCCTGATCCAGACCCATTGGCCGTTCGCCGCCTTCGCCATGACTCCCATCGGATTCGGCTTGTCGGCCTGGCTGGTGCGCACCGTGTTTCCCAACACGCAAGGGTCGGGCATTCCGCAAGCCATCGCGGCACGCACTT
>Ga0134125_10008379_pt1 | contig 11655 bp, 9 predicted proteins | sample KB31751_FD_96464 | JGI IMG/M metagenome (GOLD analysis project Ga0134125, IMG submission 96464) | Terrestrial soil microbial communities with excess Nitrogen fertilizer from Kellogg Biological Station, Michigan, USA - KB3-175-1 | ecosystem: Environmental > Terrestrial > Soil > Unclassified ... | reverse complement strand
GCGCAGCAGGCGCTCGACTCGAGGTGCGCGCTCCAGGCTCGCGAAAGCATCCGGCAGCGTCTGGCCGCGGCCTGCCAGGATGGACCTGAACAGCCCCTGGCTCATCGCGCAGCCGTCTTGCTCAGGTGCAGGGGCTTCGGGCCTCATGAGTCACCGTCTGCGAAGCAGCCAATCCCGGAATCGAGCCGCCGGAAATCTCGCATCCACACCCCGCGCAATGCTCAAATAAACATTGTCGCTTGCCCGGAGCCGGACGTCGAACAGCCGTTTCAGGCGGCGCGCGCGCAACATGTCCTCGGCGTAGCTGCTGCGCGCCAGCGCCACCCCGTGTCCCAAAGCCGCCATTTCCAGCGCGAAGGGCATGCAATCACAATCGAGTCCAAACGTCATGGCTTCGTGTGTCAGGCCGGCCGCGGCCAGCCAGTGCTTCCAGCCCTCCGCGAATCCCACGGTTGCGAGCAGCGTCTGGCGCTGCAGGTCCGCAGGACGCCGCAGTCGAGGCGGGCCGGAAGCACGCTCGAGGCTGCAGACGGGAAAAATCTCATCATGTGTCAACTGATGCGATTCCATGCCCGCCACCCCGCCGGCGGCCAGACGGATATCGACGTCCACTCCCGGATCCTGCGGATCAGTCGCCCAAACGCTCGCCACGAGACGAATCGAGATGTCGGGATGCTGCCGCGAGAAGCCCGCCACCCTGTCGAGCAGCCATTGTCGCGCAAATCCAAGTGACACGCGGATCACGAGCCCCTGCCGTCCGCGGGTGCCGAACAGCTCCGTCAGAGTGGTATCGAGGCGCTCGAAAGATTCCCGGCACGCCGGAACGAGGGACTCGCCCGCAGGGGTCAGGCGCAGACCGCGTGCATGGCGCACGAACAGCTTCTCGCCCAGTCGGTGCTCGAGGAGCCGGACCTGCTGGCTGACCGCCGCCGGTGTGACGTTCAGCTCCAGGGCCGCGGCCGAGAGGCTCAGGTGTCGTGCCGCGACCTCGAAAGCGCGCAGCCAGTTGACGGGAGTCTTCTTTGCATGCATGGGCCAATTGAGTCTAAAGAAAAACTTAAGGCAGGTCCAAAAAAGGTATTGCTTGCCGCGGCCGGGCCTGCTCACTAGCCTTGGCGGTGCCAATCCCGCGCGGCCGGGCTTATCCAAATGGTCAGAAAAACACTCGCGGCTCGTGAATCTTCCATGGCGGATCTCGCACGGCTCGAGACTGCATGTGCGCTCGCAGGGATGGAGTTCGATGCCGAAGGGATCACCCTCCGGTGGGATGACGGCCACGTCGACAGGCTTCAGGCTCTGTGGCTGCGGGACAATTGCGCATGCCCACTATGCCGCCACCCGCAGGCGCTCGAGCGCACCTTCATGTTCATCGATCACGCGGCACCATCGATCGTCTCGGCCTCTCAGCGCGCGGACGGAATGCTGGAGGTCCACTTCCAGGCGGACATGGAGACGCACGTTTCGAGGTACACGAGAGGCTGGCTTCGCGCCCAGGCCGAAGTCGAGCGTGCGACGCGGCAGCGGCAGAGCGCACCGTCGCTTTGGGACGCCGAAATCGCTCGCAGACTCCCTTGCGTGGATTACAGGGAGTACATGGAGTCGAACGAGGGCTTGCGCACCTGGATCGAGGCAGTGAAGCTGCACGGCATCGTGTTGCTGCGCAACGTACCCCGGACGGATGCCAAGCTGCTCGACGTTGCCCACCGCATCGGCCCGGTGCGTGCCAGCAACTTCGGCGAATACTACGACGTCGTGTCGAAACCCAATCCGAATGCATCTGCCTATACGGCGATGGGATTGGAGCTGCACACGGACCTCGCCAACTGGCGATCGCCACCGGATGTCCAACTCCTTTTCTGCCTCGAGAACAGCGCGCGCGGCGGCGAATCCGTGTTCGCGGACGGGTTCAGAGTGGCGGAAGATCTTCGAGACGCCGATCCGGAAGCGTTCCGGCTGCTCAGCAATCATGCCATCGAGTATCGGTTTCACGACCCTAGTTGCGACATACGGACGGCTGCTCCGGTCATCGAATTGGATCGCCAAGGGCGATTGGCCCGTGTCCGGTTCAATAACTGGCTGCGCGGCGTCCTCGAGATGCCGCAAGCCCTGGTCGTACCGATGTACGAGGCGCTGGGCAAGTTCTGGCGCATGCTGCGCGACTCGAAGTATCGACTCAACCTGCGGCTCGAGCCCGGCGACCTGATCTCATACAACAACAACCGGGTCCTGCACGGACGTGCGCCGTTCGACGAAACCTCCGGGGAGCGCCATCTTCAGGGCTGTTACCTCAATCAGGAGGACGTGGACAGCGCTCTGCGATTGCTCGACCGTTTGACATCCTCTCCGGCCTGAAGGCCGACAGATTCCTACGGCGCTGCATGAACGGTCTCATACAGATTCGCTTCGGCGGGTTCCTGGGCCGACGCCCCTCGAGCGGGCGAAGTGTCTCCACAGGCTGCCACGCGGTGTCCCCGCGCCAAAACATTGATTGCCCCGACCAGGTCGGCGTGCGCGGAGAACCCGCACTCGACGCAGCGGAATTGCGCCTGGGTCATACGGTTTGCCGCCTCCGTGTGCCCGCATGCCGGACACTCGCGGCTGGTGTTGTGTGGCGGCACCACGATGAGCATGCCGCCGCTCCACGCCAGCTTGTATTGAAGCTGGCGGCGGAACTCGAACCACCCCTGATCGAGGATCGAGCGATTCAGCCCCGATTTGGCCCGAACGTTCCTGCCCGGCGATTCGACGCCGCCCGCCGCCGACTTGGACATGTTCCGCACCTGCAGATCCTCGATGCACACCATCGCGTGGTTTTTGCTGATGGTGGTCGTGGCCTTGTGCAGGTAGTCGCGGCGGCAGTTGCCGATGCGGGCGTGAACCTTCTGCACCTTCCTTCTGGCATTCTGCCAGTTCTTGCCGAACTTCGACCGGCGGCTCATCATGCGCTGATAGTGTGCGAGCCGCCGCTGGTGACGCTTGAAGCTATCGAGCGGTTCGTACACCGCGCCATCCGAGAGCATGGCGAATCGCGCCACTCCCATGTCGATCCCGATGGCGGTGCGAGCCGGGTTAACCGTGGGAGCATCCTGCTGCCTGGTCTGAATCGAGACGAACCACCGTCCCGCGCTCAGCGACACCGTGGCATTGCGCACCTCGCCTGGCACGGCGCGGCTGTTGCGGTAGCGCATCCATCCGAGCTTGGGCAGGTAAATTCGATCATGGGACTGCTCGAGCTGGGTCCCCTGTGGGAATCGAAAGCTGTCGCGCTGGCCCTTCTTCTTAAAGCGCGGGAACGCCGCCCTTTTCTCGAAGAAATTCCGATAAGCGTGCTCCAAGTCCTTCAATGCCTGTTGCAGGATTTGGGAATGGGCGGCCGCCAGCCACATCGCTTCATTGCGCCAAGCCGTGAGTTCCTTGCAGAGCCCCGCATAGCCGAGTTTCTTCTCGCCGCGCCCGTAGCGCGTCTTCTGCAAGGCCAGCGCCCGGTTGTAGACGTAGCGGCACGAGCCCGCAAACTGGCGCATCAAGCGTCGCTGCGCTCCATCCGGCCGCAACTCGAACTTGTAGGCTTGCAACCGTTCCATGCCAACATGATAGCATTGGTCTGTGGAGCAAGACAGCGACGCCCACAGCGGCAGACACTGCGTTTCAAGATACACGTGCACTTGGTCTTTGTCGCCAAATATGCCGACGTGTGTTTGACGCCGCGGCGATCGACGCTCTACGCAATATCTTCTAAAGCGTCCGCTGCGACTTCGAGGTTACGCTGGTTGAAATGGACGCGAGGACGACCATGTGCATCTGCTCATCGAACGGGTCCCCGTGTCCTCGCTCGTGAACGCGCGAAAGGGCGTCTCCAGCCGTCCGCTGCGACAGTGCCGCCCGGATATCCGCCAACGCTACTGGCGCGGAGTGCTCTGGTCCCCGAGCTACTTCGCTGCCGCCTGTGGCAGAGCGCCCATCTCCATCGTGCGCCGGTACATCGAGCAGCAGAAAACCCCGGATCAGACGGCTGCGGCGGCATCGAGCCGCCTCGCCGTTGCGCTATCCATCTCCGGCAAGAATGCCGGAGCTTTCCGCATATCCTGGTAAGGGCCTGATCCAGCCGGCATGACCACCCTGGATCTTTCGGTCCTGGTGGGCTACCTCCTCGGGATGGTGGCGATCGGCGTCTGGTCGCGGCGCAGGGCCACCAATCAGGAGCAGTTCCTCGTCGCCGGGCGTTCGGTCGGACCGTTGCTCTATTCCGGGACTCTCGCGGCAATCATCATCGGCGGCGGGGCGACGGTCGGCGGCATCAAGCTCGGCTACGAGTACGGCGTTTCCGGCATGTGGCTGGTGTCCATGTACGGCCTGGGCATGATCGTGATGGGCATCGTGCTGGTACCGCGCCTGCTCGCTCTGAAGCTCTATACCATCCCCGAGCTTCTGGCGCGGCGCTTCGGTTCCACGACGCGGGTCGCCGGAGGAGTCGTGATGGGATGCTACGACTTCATGATCGTCGTCGTGTCGATCATCGCCGTGGGGAGCGTCGCCGAGGTGATGACCGGCGTCAGCCGGACGCTGGCGATCCTGCTCTGCAGCATCGTGATGATCTGCTATTCGGTGCTCGGGGGCATGTGGGCGCTCACTGCGACGGATATCGTTCAGTTCCTGATCAAGACGGTCGGAATATTCGGAGTCCTCCTCCCCGCCGCCATCCTGCGGGCCGGCGGGCTCGCGGCAATGCATCAGCGGCTGCCGGCGGCATTCTTTTCCCTTTCGCACATCGGCTGGGGCAAGATCCTCACATTCGTGACCCTTTACTTTCTCGGTATCCTGATCGGGCAGGACGGCTGGCAACGCGTATTCACGGCGCGCAGCGTCTCGATTGCCCGCACCGGAGGCGTGCTCGTAGGCCTCTACTGCGTTGCCTATGCCGCGGCCGGCGCCCTGATAGGGGCGGCGGGCCGCACGTTTCTCCCACCGTTGGCGAACACGGACCTGGCCTTCGCGGACATCGTCAAAGTGGTGCTGCCCGCAGGCCTGCGCGGGCTCGTTCTGTCCGCGTCACTTGCCGCAATCATGTCCACGGCAACTTCATGCCTGCTCGCCACCTCGACCGTGTTCCTCGAGGACGTATACCTGACAGTCAGAAGCGCCGGCGGTACCGGCTCGGTCTCCGAGAGCCGTAAATTGACACTGGTGCTGGGTGTGCTTGCGGCCGTCGTAGCATTGGTGATGCACGACGTGATCAACGCACTGACGGTCGGCTACGATCTTCTCGTCGGCTCGCTCTTCGTGCCGATCATCGCGGCCATGATCACGAAGCGCGGCGCGCCGGCAGCGGCCCTCATATCGATCATCGTCAGTTCGATCGTGGTCGTCGCGCTGATCGTCTCGGATGGAGTGAGCTCGACGGTGCCGGTGTATGGTGGACTCGGCGCGAGCCTCATCGTGTTTTCCGGGATCACGCTCATGACGCCCTCGAATCATCATCGTCGTTCCGCCGCGGCGCTCGCCGCGAGCCTCTCATCCTCCAGCAGGTCGCGAGCCGACCGCCAGTAGTGCCATGCCGCCCAGAATCCGGTCGGCACGAGGCACAGCATCGCGAGCCGCAGTGACTCCGCGTCGGCAACGTGATGGGGCGCAAACCAGTCGCTGAGGAGCCCGACCATCTGCGGCGCGATGATGAGGTTGCAGACGTTGGCGAGGAAGAGCAGCGTGGCGCAGTACATGGCGCGCATCTTCGGCTGCGCGAGATTGTTCAGAATCCCGAAGCCAGGACCGAGGTATACGTAAATGGAGGGCACGAAGAGCCAGAAGAGCGCCTTCGAGAGTGCCAGTGAGTGGGTCGAGTAGATGATCGCCGTTACGACCGTGGCGAGCGCAATGTTGAGGGCGAGGAGACTCATGACCCGGCGACCGTCGGAGAGCCATGGGCGGGACAGCAGCCACGTGCTCGCGACCATCGCTGCGCTGCCGCCAATGAGATGGATAGGACCGAGAATGCCGCCTGCCTGGGCGACGTCGAGCGAATAGCTGCGCATCAGGAACGCGGGCGTCCACCACATGAGACCCCAGCCCCAGAGCGCGGTCAGGGCCTGGGCGGCGATCGAATGCATGGCGGACGGCTGGCGCAGCAGGAAGCGCATCGTCTCGAGGAAGGACGGCGCAGCGCCACGGCCTTCGCACTCATCGAGACAGCCGCGCCGGGGCTCGCGGATGCTGAGGAGCACGAGCAGCCCTACCACGACGCCCGGTACGCCGAGAGCGAGAAACATCGCTCGCCATCCGAGTCGGTAAGCAATCGCGCCGGCCACCTGGGAGCCGAGCCAGGCGCCGATCGGCGCCCCCAGGGCGAAGACCGACAGCGCCATGGCGCGGCGCGACGGCGGAAAGTAATCCGACAGCAGGGAGTTGGCGCCCGGTGTGCCACCGGCTTCCCCGACGCCGACGCCGATCCGCGCCCAGAGCAGCTGCCAGTAACTGCGCGCGAGCCCCGTCGCCAACGTCAGTACCGACCACGCAATGAGGCAAATGCCGATGATGTTGCGGCGATTGCGTCGGTCGATCAGCCATGAGAGCGGAAAACCGAAAGTGACATAGAAGATCGCGAGCGAGACGCCCGTGAGGAATGCGATGTTGGCGTCCGAAAGATGCAGCTCCTTGCGGATGGGCTCGAGAACGGTGGAGATGGAGTAACGGTCGCAGATGCTGAGCGTATAGACCAGGCACATCATGATGGCGACGTACCAGCGCTCCGCCAGCGAAGCGGATTGCAGGGGCCCGGTGCGCTCACGAGGCGAGACCGTGGCGCCAGCGCTGGTCTGTACGTTGTTCAAGGGGTGTACCTCACGAAGCCAAACTCTGCCGCGGCCTCGCCGATGGCGTGATGCAGACTGACCGCAAGGCTGCGCCCGGCCCAGATATCGAATGTCGGACCGCCCTCAGCGGTATCCTCCAGGCGCCACAGCGTCACGCTCATATAACCACAGACAGTCTGCGCCATGTCACCCACCTGGAAGCTTCGGGGGTGAATGTCGATGGGGACCGGCTTGGCCAGACTCTCGCGCACCTTCGGGCCGGTGAGCCGGAGGATGACATAGGCATCGCTCTGGTCGGCAATCGACGCGCAATTGCCGAGCAGCGAATGTAGGGACCCCGCAAACGTGTTGCCCGCGTTCTCGCACGTGGCGATCCAGGTGTTCGGGCCGGTACCGGCGATTGCGACCTCACCGAGGCTGGCGCGCCGCGGCCCAATCCGGGGCTCGACCCCGAACCTCGCCTGAAATAGCTCCACCACCTCGGCAGCGTATCCCCTGCGCGCCGCGATGCGGGCGATTCCGAGCCCCTCCCGCTCGGTCGCGATGACTCCACGGCCGTTCCCCACCGCCGTCGGCAGTCCCGCGAAAGCCGAAGTCAACATGCCCGTTGGGTCCGCGTACATGCTCAGCTCCTCAGTCGCTTGCCGTCCGGGTCGTAGAACACCGGATTCGTGACCTCGACCTCGAGATCGACATCGCCCCCCGAGAGCGGATCATGCGCCCGGATGCGCTCGCCGATCCGCTCCCGTCCCCCGCTCAGGAACCCGAGCCCGATCCAGTGTCCGAGGGTGGGCGAGAAAGTCACCGAGCTGATGAAGCCTTCATCGTTCGCCAGGCTCGGCCGCGCTCCGGTCCGCAGGAAGTGGGCGCCCGCTCGCAGCCGCGCCTGCGCCCTCGAGGGCTTCACCCCTATGAGCGCCGGGCGATCCGACGCCGTCAGACCTGGCCTGCCGGCCAGCACCCGGCCGATGTAGTCCTTCTGTGTGGACATCATTCGCCCGAGACCCAGATCCTGCGCCGTCGTCGTGCCGTTGAGCTCCGCGCCCGCCACGTGACCTTTCTCGATACGCATCGTCCCGAGAGCTTCCATACCGTAAGGCACCACTCCCAGCGGCTCGCCCGCCGCCATGACGGCGCGCACCGCGCCATCTCCCCAGCGCGCGGGTACGGCGAGCTCGTAGGCGAGCTCCCCTGAGAATGAGATGCGGAAGAGCCTCGCAGGCCGCCCCTGCCACTGAAACGGCGCGCAGGCGAGATACGGAAAGGCGGCGTTCGACACGTCGACGGCGTCGCCCAGCAGCCGCTCCAGGAGCGCTCGGGCGCGCGGACCGGCAACGGCGAGCTGCGCCCATTGCTCGGTCACCGAGGCGAGCTGGACATCGAGGTCGGGCCACAATACCTGGCGCGCGTGCTCGAGATGCTGCAGTACCCTGGTCGCATGGGCCGTCGTTGTCGACAGCACGAAGTGGCTGTGCGCGAAGCGCGCCACCGTCCCATCGTCGAACACGATCCCGTCCTCACGCAGCATGATGCCATAGCGGCTCTTGCCCACGGGGAGGCTTGCGATCCCGTTCGCGTAGATACGATCGAGGAAAGCGCCCGCATCGGCGCCCTGCACATCGATCTTTCCCAACGTCGAGACGTCACAGACGCCAACGCCATTGCGCACGCCCAACACTTCCCGCACCAACGTGCGCTTCCAGTCCCGCTCGCCTGCGAGCGGAAATGCCTTGGCCCGCCGCCACTCGCCCAGATCGACGAAGGTTGCGCCCCGACTCTCCGCCCAGCGATGGCTCGGCGTCAGCCGGCGGGGTCTGAACTGCGGGCCACGGTGCGGCCCCGCGAGCGCGCCGATTGCAACCGGCGTATAGGGCGGCCGTGAGGCGATCGTTCCGATGTCAGCGGTCGTCCGCCCCGTCAGTGCGGCGACCAAGGCGTGTCCGTTGAGAGCCGATATCTTTCCCTGGTCCGTACCCATCCCGAGCGTCGTGTAGCGCTTCAACAGCTCGGCTGAGTGAAAGCCTTCGCGCGCCGCGATGGCAATGTCATCGGTCGTGACGTCATGCTGGGGATCGACGAACGCCTTGCGACGAAAGCCTGCCACCTGCCAGAGCGGCTTGGCGCCGAGCGCCTCGTCTGCGACACGCGGGGGGTCGTCGGCCGGCGCGTCGAATCCCGCGGTCCTCGCCGCATCCCGGCCAGCCTCGGCTCCCGCGCGCAGCGCACCCGCCAGAGAGAGATCGCCGGATGCCGCCCCAACGACGACCATTCCGCGCGGCAGGTCGGCTGGCAGGTATGCACTGATCGCATCGGACCACCTTGGTCGTCCTCCCAGGTGAGTCGACAGCGCCGCGTTAGGATTCCAGCCTCCGGCCACCGCAAGGGCGTCCGTCGCGATGCGTATCGTGCATCCGCGCCGATCGCGCACGTCGATCCCACTGACTCCCTTCCTACCATGAGCATCGAGAACCTGCGCGCCGAGCATCACGCGCAGGCCGAGACGGCTCGCCCGATTCTCGAGCGCCGCCGAAATCTCGAGCCGCGCATCGACGACGACGGGAACGTCGACATGCGCATCGCAAAGATCGAAAGCCGTCTTCCAGCCGTCATCGCACGTCGTGAAGACTGCCGTCCGCTGCGCCGGCGTGACTCTGAAGCGATTGACATAGGTGCGCACGGCCGATGCGAGCATGACACCCGGCCGGTCATTGCCACCGAACACGATCGGCCGCTCGAGCGCGCCAGCGGCCAGCACCGTCCGGCGGGCCACGATCTTCCACAATCGTTGTCGAGGCTGGTGGTCGCCCGGCTCGCGCAGGTGGTCCGCCACGCGCTCGAGAGCGCCGAACGTGTTGCCGTCATAAACGCCGAAGACCGTGGTGCGGGTCATGACCCGGACCTCGGGCAGCGATCCCAGCTCCTCGGCCGCCTGCCGCGCCCAGAGCGCCCCCTCCTTGCCGTCGATGTCGTAGCGGTCGCCATTCAGCCGTCCGCCGAGAAGAAAGTCCTCCTCGCAGAGAATCACCCGGGCGCCGGCCCTGCCGGCGGCGAGCGCGGCGGCAAGGCCAGCAGGTCCACCGCCAACGACCAACACGTCGCAGAAGGCGTGCGCCTTCTCGTACCTGTCCGGATCGGCATCGATGCTGGCACGGCCCAGCCCCGCGGCCCGCCGGATGGCCGGCTCGTAGACTCTCTCCCAGAAAGCGGCCGGCCACATGAAGGTCTTGTAGTAGAAGCCGGCGATGAAAACGGGAGACAGCAGCGAGTTGATCGCCCCGACATCGAAGCCGAGCGACGGCCAGCGATTCTGACTGTGGGCTTCCAGGCCATCGAAGAGCTCCACCACGGTTGCCCGCGTATTCGGCTCGCGGCGCGCGCCGGTGCGCAGCTCCACCAGCGCATTGGGCTCCTCCGAGCCGGCGGTCAGGATCCCCCGTGGCCTATGGTATTTGAACGAGCGGCCTACCAGCCTGACACCCGATGCGAGCAGCGCCGAAGCCAGCGTGTCACCTGGATGTCCGCTGTAGCGCTTGCCGTCGAACGTGAAGGTGACGGCACGGTCTCGCCGGATGGCCCCCTCCCCGTCCAATCGGTGGGAAGTCATGAGCGTGGCGTCTCCCCTGCGAGCTGCACTGCGAGTATCGCGTGAGTGCGTGTATCGCGAGTGACCCGCAGCCACGACAGGCAGCCGCCGGCGTGAAACCACAACTCCTGATGCGGCCCCGCCGGGTTGTCACGCAGATACACGGCTTCGTAGAAGCGGTCAGCAGCGCCCTCCGCATCCGGGGACGGGCGCTGGAAAGCGGCATCACCGAGATAGGTGAACTCGCCGACATCCCGCTCCCCGCAAAAAGGACATTCGATGCGCATGGTGGCTTCAGTGCAGGTTGGGCTGCGCCCCCTGCCCCTTCTCATCGAGCAGGTGACCCGTTGCGAAGCGATCGAGGCGATAGGCTCGCGCCACTTCGTGGGGCTCGTCCCGCGCGAGCAGGTGAGCGAAGCAATAGCCGGATGCCGGAGTGGCCTTGAAGCCGCCGTAACACCACCCGCCGTTCAGATAGAGTCCTGCGATCGGCGTGCGGTCGATGATCGGCGAGCCGTCCATCGACATGTCCATGATGCCTCCCCAGGAGCGCAGCACGCGTACCCTCCCGATCACGGGCATCAGCGCCATGCCGCTCTCGCACACGTCCTCGACGGTGGGGAGATTGCCGCGCTGCGCATAAGAGTTGTAGCCGTCGATGTTGCCGCCGAAGACGAGTCCCCCTTTGTCCGACTGGCTGACGTAGAAATGACCCGCGCCGTAGGTCACCACACAGGGAATGCGCGGCTTGATGGCCTCCGACACGAAGGCCTGCAGCACATGGCTCTCGATGGGCAGGCGCAATCCTGCCATCCTGGCGACGGTCGAAGTGTTGCCTGCGACCGCGAGCCCGACCCTGCGGGCCCTGATGTCGCCGCGCGAAGTCCTCACCCCGACAGCCCTGCCGCCTTCCCAAAGAAAGCCGGTCACCTCGCAGTTCTGGATGATGTCCACACCGCGGCCGCTCGCCGCACGCGCATAGCCCCAGACCACTGCGTCATGCCGCGCGGTGCCGCCGCGCCGTTGCAGCAGTCCTCCCTGAATCGGGAAGCGCGCGTTGTCGAAATCGAGGAAAGGCAGCATTCGCCTGACATCGCCGGCATCCAGTAACTCGGCATCGACTCCGTGCATCCGCATCGCATTGCCCCGCCGCACGTAGGAGTCGCGTTGCGCATCCGAGTGGTACAGGTTCAATACCCCTCTCTGACTCACCATGGTGTTGTAATTGAGGTCCTGCTCGAGCCCTTCCCAGAGCTTCATCGAGAG
>Ga0134125_10008378_pt1 | contig 11655 bp, 18 predicted proteins | sample KB31751_FD_96464 | JGI IMG/M metagenome (GOLD analysis project Ga0134125, IMG submission 96464) | Terrestrial soil microbial communities with excess Nitrogen fertilizer from Kellogg Biological Station, Michigan, USA - KB3-175-1 | ecosystem: Environmental > Terrestrial > Soil > Unclassified ... | reverse complement strand
CCTGAACCACCTGCAAGAACGCCAGGAGTTTCCTGGACGAGCAGGGGCTCGACGTCTCTGAGATCGACATCAACAAGAACCCGCCGGATCGCGCCTTCCTCGAAAAGCACGTCGATCCCGATCGGTTCCTCGACTTCGTGAGCACGCGCAGCCCGGTCTTCAAGGAGCGGCCGCTGCCGAAGTCGAAGAAGGAAGCGATCGATCTCATGATGGAGAACTCGAACCTGATCCGCCGCCCGATCCTGATTCGCGGCTCGAAGGTCACCTTCGGTTTCGACAAGAAGGACTACGAGCGGTGAACCGCGTGCGCGTCGGGACCTCCGGCTGGAGCTACCCGAGCGGCGATGGCACCTGGAACGGGATCTTCTATCCCGAGAAGAAGAGCAAGGCCTTCGACGAGCTCGGCTTCTACGCCGAGCACTTCGACACCGTCGAGGTGAACTCGAGTTTCTACCGCGTTCCCGCGATCAAGACGACGCAGGACTGGGTGAAACGGACACCCGCGCGGTTCGAGTTCTCGCTGAAGCTGTTCCAGAAGTTCACCCATCCCGACATGTTCCTGAAAGCGACGGGAAACGATCCGGCGGATCTCGATCGCAAGGACGTGGACGAGTTCCGTGCGGCGATCGAGCCCATCGCCGCCGCCGGCAAGCTGGGCGCCCTGCTGGCGCAGTTCCCCGCGAGCTTCAAGAACGAGCCCGGGTCGCGCGATTACCTCGCCTGGCTGCTGCACGCCTTCCGCGAGTATTCGCTCGCGGTGGAGCTGCGGCACCGCAGCTTCAGCGACGATCCAGTCGAGACGACCAGGCTTCTCGCCGAGTTCGGCGCCGCGCTGGTGCAGATCGACGAGCCGAAGTTCAAGACCTCGATCCGCCAGGACCTGCTGCCCAACGTCAGGACCTTCTACTACCTGCGGCTGCACGGCCGCAACGCCGCGCAGTGGTGGAAGCACGACAAGTCCGAAGACCGCTACAACTACCTCTATAGCGAATCGGAGCTGGAGCCGTTCGTCGAAGCCGCCGAGGAGGCGTCGCGCGACGTGAAGAAGGCGTACATGTACGCCAACAACCACTTCTCGGCGAAGTCGGTGGCCAACGCCGCCACCATCAAGCACAAGCTGGGACAGGAGCTGCCGGGGGAATACCCGGAGCCGTTCGTGCAGCGCTATCCGGACCTGAAGGGGATCGTCAGAATTTTGCCGCCTCGTCCTTCAGATACGCTCGTTTGAGGACGTCCCCCTTCTGAATCTTCGCGACCACGTCCATCCCCTTCAGCACCTTCCCGAACACCGTGTACTTGCCGTCGAGCTCGGGCGCATTCCGCCGCGTGATGTAGAACTGGCTGTCGGCCAGCTTGGGATCGCCGGTGTGCGCCATCCCGACCGCCCCCGCCACGTTGCGCCGCTTCTTCGTGATTTCGGCGATGCCGATCGGCGTGCCGCTTCCCCCGCGTCCCCAGTAGTCGATCCGGCTCATGTCGCGCGACATCTGGTCGCCGACCTGGATCACGAAGTTCGGCTCCGCGCGATGGAAGCGCAGCCCGGTGTAGAAGTTCTTCTTCACCAGCTCGAGGACCCGCGCGACGGTCTTCGGCGCTTCTTCGGGGTAGGTCTCGAACTCGATGGTGCCCTTCGCCGTCTCGAGCACGACGATCGGCCCGGCGCCGGGGGATTTCTCCACCGGCTGCTGGGCCTGCGCGAGCGGAAGCGCCGCGGCCGCCATCGCGAGCGCAAATAGAATGACGAGGGATCTAAGCCGGTTTGACAAGCTTACCTACCTTCGTGACGCCAATCTTCGGGCAGATGTCGACGAGCACGCACTGAGGGCACAGAGGATACACCGGGCGGCAGACGTTCTGCCCCCAGGTCACCAGATAGAGGTTGACGACCGGCCACCAGCGGCGCGGCGCCGCCGTGTAGAGCGCGTGCTCGGTCTCCTCGGGGCTGCGCGTCCTCACCCATCCCAGCCGGTTCGAGATGCGGTGAACGTGCGTGTCGACGCAGATGTTGTCGCCGCTCGCGTGCGCGAGGATCAGCACCAGGTTGGCGGTCTTGCGCCCGACGCCCGGCAGCGTCAGCAGCGCCTCCATCGTCTCGGGCACTCTTCCGCCGAACCGTTCCATCAGCTGGCGGCAGGTCTCTTTCACGTGCACCGCCTTGTTGCGATAGAAGCTGACGGGGTAGATCAGCTTCTCGATCGCCGCGGTCGTGAGCTTCGCCATCGACTTCGGCGTCCGCGCCACCCTGAAGAGCCGCGACGAGGCGGCCGCCGTCACCGCGTCCTTCGTCTGCGCCGACAGCATCGTCGCGATCAGCACCTGGAAGGGATCTTCCTGCTGATCTTTCGCGATCTTCTCCACCGCCGGCTCGTCGAGGCCATCGATGGCCTTCGCCAGCCGCCGCATGACCGTGTTGACCGGGGCTGCCTTCATCCTTGTTTCTCGTCGCTTCCGGCGCTAGCCGGAAGATCTTCCGCCTGAAGGCGGAAGTTACGGAACGGGGGTCAGCGGCTCGTCGCCGCCAAGCACCGCCAGCACATTTCGCACCGCGAGATCTGCCATCGCGGTGCGCGTCTCACGAGTGGCGCTGCCGAGGTGCGGCGCGAGGATGACGTTCTCGTGCTTCAGCCCCGGGTGCACCTGCGGCTCTTTCTCGTAAACGTCGAGGGCGGCGCCGGCGAGCAGGCGTTCGTCGAGCGCCCATGCCAGCGCCTCCTCGTCGACGATCGATCCGCGCGCGGTGTTGACGAGCAGCGCCGACCGCTTCATCCGCGCCAGCGAGCGCCGGTTGAACAGGTGCTTCATCTCCGGCGTGCCGGGCGTGTGGATCGAGATCACGTCGGAGGTGACCAGCAACTGGTCCACCGACATGTCGTGCCGGGCGAACTTCACCTTCATCCCGAAGGCCGGCGCCTTCGCCGCCACCGCGCGGCCGATGCGGCCGGCGCCGATGATCCCGAGCTGCTTGCCCCGCAGCTCCGTGCCGAGCATGAAGTCGAGCGCCCAGCCCTTCCAGCCGCCGCCGCGCACCAGCCGATCCCCTTCGGCGACGCGCCGCGCCAGCGCCAGGATGAGCGCCCAGGTGAACTCCGCGACCGCTTCGGTCAGGACGTCGGGTGTGTTGGTGACGACGATGCCGCGCTCGCGCGCGGCCGGGACGTCGATGTTGTCGTAGCCGACGGCGATGTTGGCGATGACCCGCAGGGCCGGCGCCGCGTCGATCACCTCGCGGTCGACGCGATCGGTGAGCACGCAGATGAGCGCGTCCCTGTCGGCGACGCGCCGCAGCAGCTCGTCACGCGGAATGGCCCCGTCGCCGGAGTAAATGTCTACGTCGTGCCCTGCGTGGAGAGGAGCGAGTACTGAGGAGGGAACGCGCCGCGTTAGAAGAACCCTGGCCACAATCGACAATTCACTCGGCAATCGCCAATCATCAATCCGGCAATCGGCAATCGGCAATCGGCAATCGGCAATCCCGTCAGTGTCCGTGCGTCTGGCAGTAGCCGCAGTGATTGCACGGCACGCCGGGCTCGATGATGCAGGGGCCGTCGGAGGGGGGCAGGTTGTACTGGTAGTTGCTCGGGTGCGACGCCAGGCTGATCACGTCGAGGAGCTGCGGCGCGCCGCCGCCGGGCAGATCGCCGCGCGATTGCACCCGCGCGATCGTCTCGCGCACCAGGGCGCGAAGTGCGTCCTCGTTCATGCGCCGACCTCCACGACGTCGACAATGCCGATGATCGCCGCGTCCACGGCCGCGAACTTCCGGCCGAGCGCCTGTCCCGCCGCCTTCCCCTCGATCACGACCAGCACCTTCTCGCCGATGCCGGCCCCCACCGAATCGATCGCCAGCAGCGTCGTCCCGCGCGGCGTGTCGTCGAGGGTGAGCGGCTGCACCAGCAGCAGCTTGGCTCCTTCGAGCTTGCGGTTCTTCTGCGTCGCCACGACGGTGCCGACCACCCGCGCGATCTGCACGTTACGTCAAGCTCCAGTAATCGACGATGCCGATGACGGCGGCGTCGGTGGGCGGCTCGGCGGGATAGAACGGAAACGCCGCTTCGCGGCCGCGGACGAAGAAGACGTTCTCGCCGACGCCGGCGCCGACCGAGTCGAGCGCGACCAGCGTGCGCCCAGACGGCTCGCCCGATGCCGACAGCGGCTGCAGCACGAGCAGCTTGATGCCGTCGAGGTTCGCGTCCTTCATGGTCGCTACAACTTCGCCGATGACTCTCGCCAACTGCACGTCTCAGCCCTTTGCCCTGCCCTTGCCGCATCCCCAGGCGCTCTGCCCTGAGCCCGTCAGTCTTTCACCTCAACGGTGTCGACGATGCCGACGATGGCGGCGTCCACCGGACAGTCCTTCAGGCCCGACGCCATGCGCGCCGAGCTGCCGCTGACGATGAGCACGGTTTCGCCGAAGCCGGCGTCCACCGTGTCGACCGCGACGAGGTAGTTTCCCTCGGTCTTTCCCGTCGGATCGACGGGACGCGCGACGAGCAGCTTGGTGCTGACCAGGCGCTCGTCCTTTCTCGTCGCGACGACGGTGCCGACGACCTTGGCGAGAATCACGCAGGGTTACTTCGCGTTCGCGGTCGCCTTGCCGATGGGCAGCGCGTCTTCGAGGTTGGCGTGCGGACGCGGGATGACGTGCACCGAGACGAGCTCGCCGACGCGGCGGGCCGCGGCGGCGCCGGCGTCGGTGGCCGCCTTGACCGCGGCGACGTCGCCGCGCACGATCGCCGTCACGTAGCCCGCGCCGATCTTCTCCCAGCCGACCAGCGTCACCTTGGCGGCCTTGACCATGGCGTCCGCCGCTTCGATCATCGCGACGAGCCCCTTGGTTTCGACCATGCCGAGTGCTTCACCCATTCACGTCTCCAGTTTCCAGTAGCCAGTTGCCAGTGCCAGTCGTGAGATCCGCGCAGCAGCCGGGTTGAATATCGACGGCAATCGCTCACTTCAATTCCCGCACGGCGGCGGCAATCAAGGCCGTCAGTTCACGGTATGTTAGCCGAATTTCCCCGTCGACGTCGGGGACGAGACGGGCGCCGTCCCCGTCCGGCGCGAAGACGGTCTGGCAGCTCGCCGGGTCGTCCGCCGTGCCCGGCTGACAAATCGGCGCCGGCGATGCGATCCCGTACATGCCGCGCAGGCCCTGGAGCCGATCCACTTCCTGCCGCGACAGCAGCCGTTCGCCGCCGAGGAGCCGCGCCACCAGGCTGATCTTCGCGAAGTGCTCGATCGTCTCCATCTTGTAATAGGCGGCGAAGAGGTCGCGCCCGAGCGTCAGCGCGCCGTGGTTGGCCAGCAGCATGCCGTCGTGCGCCTTGACGTACTTGCGCACCGCCTCGGGCAGCTCCTTGGTCGACGGCGTCGCGTACTCCGCGATCGGCACGCTGCCCAGCGTCGTCACCACCTCGGCGAGGACGGCGCGATCGAGCGGGATGCCGGCCACGGCGAAGCCGGTCGCGGTCGGCGGGTGCGCGTGGACGACGGCGATCGCGTCGGGCCGCTGCCGGTAGACCTCGAGGTGCATCTGCATCTCGGACGAGGGATCGCGATCGCCGGCCAGCTTCTTCCCCTCGAGGTCGGTGATGCACATCATGGCGGGCGACATGAAGCCCTTGCAGACGCTCTTCGGCGTCATCAGCAGGCGGCGATCGTCGAGGCGCACGCTGATGTTGCCGTCGTTCGAGGCGGTGTAGCCGCGCGCGTAGAGACGCCGTCCCACCTCGACGATCTGCTCGCGCAGGGTCTGCTCGCTCGCCGTGCTCATCGGCTCGGCCACGGCGGCGTGGGTTTCACCTGCCAGGCGCGGCGGCATTTCTCGGAGCAGAAGAACCGCAGGTCAGCCCCCTGCCCGGCGGTGAGCGCCTTGGCCGGCACGACATAGGTGCCGCACACCGGATCGCGGGCGAGCGCGACCGCGGGCGGCTGCGTCTGCCGCGGCGGCCCCATCCCGTCGGTGATGCCGCGGACCAGGCGCGAGACGGCGCGCAGCACCATGGAGATGAGAATGAACGCGAGGATCAGCCGAAGCATGATCGTGCGGGGGCCTACGACGATCCCGGTCCCTTGGGCGTGCCGCCGGTGACATCCGGATGGTTCGCCTTGATCCCGTCCAGCGCCTGCTTCGCGGCGCGCGCCTCTTCGGACGAAGGCGCGACCTGCAGCAGCTTCTCCCACGCCTCGGCCGCGCCCTTCAGATCCGACTTGCCGAAGGCGCGGACGATGCCGATGTTGAGCAGCGTCTTGCCGTGCGACGGGTCGATCTGCAGCGACTTGTCGAACTGCGCCAGCGCCTTGTCGGGCTGGTTCATGTAGTAGTAGGCGATGCCGAGATCGGTGCTGGCGTTGACGTCCTTGGGGTGGATCTTCAGCGCCGCCTCGTACCACTCCGCCGATTCCTGGAAGCGCCCCGCGTCGAAGTACATGTTGGCCAGCTGCACGCGCGTCACCGCGTCGGTCGGGTTCTGCTGCGCCGTCAGCTTCATCGCCGAGGCGCGCGACTCGTCGAGCGGCGGCGGCGCGGGCTGGCCGCCGCCGGCCTGCGCCGCAGACGGGGCGGCCGCGGGCGCCGGCGCCGGGCGGTCGCTGCCCTGCTGGCTGCCGATGATCCACCCCACCAGCACCCCGAAGAACACGCCGGCCACGCCCATGACGAGAGCATCTCTAGACACGATGAACCCCGATCATATGTCCTGACCCTGCCAATTCCCAACTACGCAACTCCCAACTCCCAACCAACGCCCAAGACGCAACTCCCAACCAACGCCCAAGGGCCAGAGACACGATGAAATCATGAGCTCAGGGAGTCTGGGGCGGTCTGCGTAGAAAGTTGATTTTGGGTTTTGGGAGTTGAGGCGTTGGGAATTGACAGCGTTCACCTTCACGCCTGCCCGCGGCAGGCGTGAAGGTAATCCCGAACCGCCCGGTCGAGGCCGACGTAGAGCGCGTGGCTGATCAACGCGTGGCCGATCGACACCTCGTCGAGGTGCGGGAGCGTCCGGAACAGCGCCAGGTTGTGCAGATCGAGGTCGTGCCCGGCGTTGATGCCCAGGCCGAGGGCGTGCGCGTGGTTGGCCGCTTCGACGTAACGGCGGAAGCTGTCGTCGGCCGCCTCCGCGCTCTGCTTGAAGGCGTGCGCGAACGGCTCGGTGTAGAGCTCGATCCGCTGCGCGCCCATCGCCGCCGCCCACCGGACGGCCTCCACCGTGGGATCGATGAACAGGCTCACGCGGATGCCGCGGTCCTGCAGATCGGCGACCACGTCGCGCAGCTCCGCCGCCGGCGTGTCGGGCGGCCATCCCGCCTGGCTGGTGATCTCCCCGGGGCGGACCGGCACGAGGGTGCACTGATGCGGGCGCGCCTCGCGCACCATGTCGAGCAGGTCGGGCCGCGGATCCCCTTCGATGTTGAATTCGACCGTCGAGCGCAGCGGCGCGAGCTGCGCCGCGATGGCGGACACGTCCCAGCGCGTGATGTGCCGCTCGTCGGCGCGCGGATGGATGGTGATGCCGGGAGCGCCGGCGTTGATGCAGACGCGAATCGCGTCGGTGGGTGAAGGCAGCGAACCGCCGCGCGAGTTGCGCAGCGTGGCGACCTTGTTGACGTTCACCGACAGCCGAGGCCCGGTCACGAGCGCCTCCTTAGCCCCATCCCCAGGCCCACACGTTCTGGCCCGACTAGCCGAGACTCTGTTTCACGGTCTCGGCAATCTCCTTCGCCCAGCCCTGGATCTCCTGCTGATCGCGTCCCTCGATCATCACCCGCAGCAGCGGCTCGGTCCCGGAGTAGCGGACCAGCAGCCGTCCCTGCCCGGCCAGCCGCTGCTCGATGCGCTGCATCGCGTCGGCAATCGCCGGGACCGACTGCAGCTCCTTGCGCTCGCGCACGCGCACGTTGACCAGGACCTGCGGGTACGAGACCAGCTGCGAGGCGAGGTCGGCCAGCTCGCGCCCGGTGTCGGCGATCACGCGCAGCACGTTCAGCGCGGTCGCGATGCCGTCGCCGGTGAACAGGTGATCCGAGAAGATGATGTGGCCCGACTGCTCGCCGCCGATGGAGAGATCGCGCTTGATCATCTCCTCCATCACGTACTTGTCGCCGACCGGACAGCGCACCAGCTCGATGCCCGACTCGCGCAGCGCGATCTCGAGCCCGATGTTGCTCATGACCGTGGCGACGACGCCGTTTCCCTTCAGGCGCCCCTGGTCCTTCATGTGGCGCGCGCACATCAGCATCACGGCGTCGCCGTCGACGACCCGTCCCGTGTGGTCGACGAAGATCGCCCGGTCGCCGTCGCCGTCGAAGGCCACGCCCATGCGGTAGCCCTTGTCCCTGACCAGCGCGGCGAGCCCGTCCGGATGCGTCGAGCCGCAATTGAGGTTGATATTGCGCCCGTCGGGATCGTTGCCGATCACGCCGAGGTCGTAGCCCAGCTCCTCGAACAGGCGCGGCGCCACGGTGGTCGTGGCGCCGTTGGCCGTGTCGATGGCGATGCGGAACCGGCCCAGGCGTTCGGGGTCGGGAAACGCCAGCCGCGTGTGCGCGATGTAGGCGTCGATGACGTCGGTGCGATCGACCGGCGGCAGCCCGCCCGGCGGCACCTGCCAGCCCGCATCGGCGATGATCGCCTCGACCTGCCGCTCCAGCGTCTCGGTGAACTTCTCGCCGCGGCCGGAGAAGACCTTGATGCCGTTGTCCTCGAACGGATTGTGCGAGGCGCTGATCACCAGCCCGGCGTCGAAGCCCATCGCGCGGGTGATGTAAGCGGTGGCCGGCGTGGGAATGACGCCGGCGGTGGTGATCGCCGCCCCTTCGGCGTGCACGCCGCGCCCGAGCTCGCGCTCGATCCAGTCGCCCGACTCGCGCGTGTCCCGGCCGATGATGAAGCGAAGGGGACGGTCGCTTCGCTCGGCCGAAGGACGCATGGCGCGCACCAGCGCGGCCCCGAGGCGCGCCACCGTTTCGTGATCGAGAGGGTACGCGCCGGCCTTGCCTCGTACACCGTCCGTGCCGAAGAGTCGTGGCATCTTATTTAATCGTTACGGACACCACCGCCGGGTCGATGGCAACGACCCCGAAGCTCTCCGACGGATCGGTCTGAACCCGCAGATTGTATCGGCCCGAACCGAGGCCGGCAAGATCAACAAACGCCTGGACGCTGTCGCCGCGCACGTCGGCCAGCGCGTCCTGCGAGCCGCGCACGCTCACGTGCACGAGTTGCGGCGACAGTTGCGCGCGCAGGCCTGCCGACAGGTTGCGCCAGCGCACCGGCACGTCCGCCAGCTTCTTCTCGAGCGGCGCCGGCCAGATCTCCACGGTCACATTGGCATTCTGCGGCTGCGCGAGATGGACCGCCGAGTCGAGCACGCCGATCGTGACGCCGTCGCGGATGCGCGTCTTGGCGTCCTTCACCGAGACCGGCTCGGTCGTCGCCTCGGAAATCTGCCGCACCCGCGAGTCGGGCCCGACGATCTCCACCGTCGCCGGGTCGGAGGTCGTGCGCCCGACCACGTAGCCGGGCGCCGGTTCCCCTTCGACCTGCGGCACGACCGGCACGACGCGCCGCGCCGACTTTTCCAGCTCCAGCGAGAGCGTCGACGGCACCACCTGCGCGACCTCGACGCCGAACGGCGCGCGCACTTCGTCGTTGCGGATGTGGAAAAGCCGCGACCCGGGGCGGCCGGTGCCGAGATCGAGCACGGCGACGATCTCTCCCGGCTGCAGCCGGCTCAGGACGATCGACGAGCCGCGCAGCCGCACGTCCACCGTGTCGGGCGCACTGCCGACGATCTCGAGCGCCTCGGGAATGTTGCGGAACTCGAGCGGCACGCGCAGGCTGCGCTCCACGATGTGCTCCCCCGACACCGTCAGCCAGAGCAGCGCCGCCAGCAGGATCGCCAGCGTCTTGAGCCCGAGATGCCGGAAGGGATGACGCATCAGCGGTCCGCGTCCCGCTTGCGGAAGCGGCGGCGGGGCTGGATCAGATCGCGGAGCCGATGCCGCAGTTCGTCCGGCGACAGCGCGCGCTCGATTTCGCCGTCGAGCGCGACCGAGATGAGGCCGCTCTCTTCCGACACGACGATCGCCGCCGCGTCGCTCTCTTCCGTCAGGCCGATGGCGGCGCGATGCCGCGTGCCGAGCTCGCGGCTGAGCCGCGGGTTCACCGTCAACGGCAGGAAGCAGGCTGCCGCGGCGACGCGCCCTTCCTGGAGGATCACCGCGCCGTCGTGCAGCGGCGAGCCGGGACGGAAGATCGTGGCCAGCAGATCGTAGGTGAGGGTGGCGTCGAGGGGAATGCCGCTCTCGATGTAGTTGCGCAGCCCGATCTCGCGCTCGAGCACGATGATCGCGCCGATCTTCTGCTGCGCCAGCATGCTCGTCGCCACCACGACTTCCTCGATGGTCTCGTCGGCGGCGATCTGACGGTTGAAGTAGCGGAAGAACGGCGCCTGGCCGAAATGCGCCAGGGCGCGGCGGATGTCGGACTGGAAGATGACGATCGCGGCAAACGCCACGTAGACCAGGGCGTTCCGGATCAGCCAGTTGAGCGTCTGCAGCGGCGCCAGCTGCGAGAGATAGAACATCCCGACCACGAACAGCGAGCCCACCGCCATCTGCGCGGCCCGCGTGCCGCGGATCAGTTTCAGGAACTCGTAAATGAGGAAGGAAACGACCGCGATGTCGAGCAGATCCCACCACCCGACCGGGGGGCGGCGCAGCAGGTTGGAGAGGTATTCGGGCACGCCGCCCGTAGCTTATCAGGACGGGAAGGATACGAAGGAGGTCGAAGGATACGAAGGACACGAAGGAGCCAGGAGCAGGACACGAAGGACGTTCCTTCGTATCCTTCGCCTTCCTTCGTATCCTTCCTGTCTTTACACCGCGTCGTTCTTCCGCTGTCGGTCGCGGCCGGCGGCGTTTTCACGCTCGCCCTTCTCTTCGAGCCGCTCGTCCCCCGTCACTTCACCCGTGGCGTCCTTGATCGCTCCCTTGATGCGCTGACCGGTGGCCGATGTCTCCTCTGCCACTGAATTGTCGTGGCGGCGGGCGTTCGAATCGTCCGGGCGATCGTGATCCATGTGACCCATCTGTAACCTCCTCGGTTACTCGGTGTCACTGCAACGCGATTGCCATGATCCGGCGCGCGCCCCGACGATGAGGTCGGCGGTCCGGACGACGTCGCGCATCGCACGCACGCCGTGCACGCGCACGATGTGCGCGCCGAGCATGACGCTGGCGGTCACGGCCGCGGCCGTGCCCCATTCACGCTCCGCCGGCGGCCGATCGCCGATCGCCGATCGCAGAAAGGATTTTCTCGACGGGCCCGACAGTATCGGACGATCGAGCCGCGCCAATGTATCGAGATGCGCGAGTACGGCAACGCTGTGCTCAGCCCGCTTGGCAAAGCCGAAGCCCGGATCGAGCACGATCGCCTCCCGTCGTACTCCCTCCGCTTCCGCTCGAGCGATGGCCGCTTCGAGCTCGTGCGCGATGTCCGCCGGCGGATCGGTGTACGTGGCCAGGTCGTACATCCCGCGCGATCGCCCCCGCGTGTGCATCAGGATCAGCGCCGCGCCCGACTCGGCCGCCACTCGTCCCAGCGCCGGCTCGTACTGCAGGCCGCTGATGTCGTTGACGATCGACGCGCCGCTG
>Ga0134125_10008377_pt1 | contig 11655 bp, 12 predicted proteins | sample KB31751_FD_96464 | JGI IMG/M metagenome (GOLD analysis project Ga0134125, IMG submission 96464) | Terrestrial soil microbial communities with excess Nitrogen fertilizer from Kellogg Biological Station, Michigan, USA - KB3-175-1 | ecosystem: Environmental > Terrestrial > Soil > Unclassified ... | reverse complement strand
TCGCGCATACGTTGATCGTCGACAGCGCGAGCGGCCTGCTGATGCGCCGGGGCGACGTCGACATCGTCATCGTCGGCGCCGATCGCGTCGCGGCGAACGGCGACGTCTGCAACAAGATCGGCACCTACGACAAGGCGCTCGCGGCGGCCGACAACGCCGTTCCGTTCTACGTCGCGCTGCCGTCGCCGACGATCGACTGGTCCACGCCTTCCGGCGATGCGATTCCGATCGAGACCCGCTCAAGCACGGAAGTGCTCGAGGTGCGCGGACGCGCGAGTGGCGGCGATGCCGACGGCGTCGCCATCGCCGGCGATGGGACACGCGCGCTCAACTTCGCATTCGACGTGACGCCGCATCGGCTCGTCAGCGGCTATCTGACCGAACGCGGAGTCGCGCGCGACACGGCAGCGCTGCGCCGGCTCTTTCCCGAGCGCGCGCCGCGATGAAGGACACTCGCGCACTGCGCACCCGGATCGTCAGGACCGCTCGCGCGATGAATGCGCTCGGCATCAATCGCGGCAAGTCGGGCAACGTGAGCGCGCGTGTCGAGGGTGGGTTTCTCGTCACACCGAGCGCGCTCCCGTACGACGAGACCGCGCCGCAGGACATCGTGTTCGTCGACGGCGAAGGAAAGGCGATCGGTACGCGCGTTCCGTCGAGCGAGTGGCGCTTCCACCGCGACATCTATGCCGAGCGAGCGGACGCGAACGCGATCGTGCACACGCACGCTCCGTTCGCCACCACGCTGGCATGCCTGGATCGTGCGATCCCCGCATTCCACTACATGGTCGCCGTCGCAGGCGGTGACGACGTTCGCTGCGCGCCGTATGCGACGTTCGGCACGCAGGCGCTTTCGGATCACGCGGTGCGTGCGCTCGACGGACGGCGGGCATGCCTGCTCGCGCACCACGGCATGATCGCGCTTGGCGCAACGCTCGACGCCGCACTCGCGCTCGCCGTCGAAGTGGAGACGCTCGCCGAGATGTACTGGCGCACGCTGGCCATCGGCGAACCGACGCTGCTCTCCGCCGACGAGATGACCGCGATCGTCGCGAAGTTCGATCGGTATCGTTCGGCGAAATGACAGCCGGCGCCGGCGCACGCGCTTCGCGCGTGGACGACGAGTTGTGCAACGGAACTCGAAGCGAAACGCGATGTACGGCACAAGACATTGATTTATAAAGATTACCGATGTCGAGCCGCCTTACAGTGATCGAAGCGAACCACCGGCTGCACTGCGCCGCATAGCTGCAAAACAAGGACTTGCGCGAGGTCGGAACGGGCATTGCTTGCACGGCGCTGACTTACAGCACGGAGCGCGTGCAACATGCGGTACATCCTCAAGGCAGTCATCGCGTTGGCCCTGCTGGCGTCGGCCAATGCCAATGCGATCCTCATTACGTCGCTCGATACGCCGACGGCGTTCACCGTCTCGGGCAATATCGGCGGCGGCGTCGTCCTGACCGCTACCGGCACGGTGACGATCACCGGCGGTTTCGGAACGAACGCGTTGGACCTGCACGTCGTGCTCAACAACGATTCGACGCTGAGCGGCGCGCCCTATACGCCCGCGGACGGCGCGACGCTGATCGGTTGGGGATTCGGCGTCGATCCGAACATGAGCGACGTGACATTCGTCGGCTCCGGCGGCGGCATGATCGATGCGACGGCGGAAAACCTGCCGGGACTCAGCGGCATCGAAGTGTGCGCGTGGGGCGGTAACGGCTGCTCGGGCAACGACCCCGGCGGCGTCCTCGCCGGCAACAGCGATTCGTTCGACCTCGTGCTCACGGGCAACTGGGGCGACTCGGTCATCTTCGACCCGATCGGCGCGCGCTTTCGCACGGCCGACGGAACGTTCAGCTTCGATTGCGCCGGCGCCTGCATGGCCTCGTCGTCGATCCCCGAGCCGGGCTCGATCGCCCTCGTCGCCGTGGCATTGCTCGCGTTAGGCGGCGTACGGGCACGCAAGTTGCTCACCTCGCGGACGTCGCGATAGCTTAGAGCCGGCCATCACGGTACTCGTCGAGCCCCGCGAGCGGCAACGCCCGCGGGGTTTTCACATTCGGACCTCCTCATGAACGCATCCTCAGTCGCCGTTGTTGCCACCGTTGCCCTCGCTTCCCACGCCGCGTTCGCGGCGGTCGGTCTTGTCTCGACCACCGAAGACCGCGACATGCCACAAAGCGCCACTCATGCGCCGGCGTACGACATTCCGCTCGTCGACTGGAGCGTGCCGCAGTTCCTCGGCGGATCGCCGGGGATCATGAACTCGATGCGCGCATCGTCCGAGGCTACGCTGAAGTCGCTTGGTCTCGACATGTCGGCATTCAACCCGATCACACCGTGCCGTCTCGTCGATACGCGGGGTCTTTTCTCGCCGGTCTATGCAGGCGGCCCTTTCGCAATCAACGAAATCCGCACGTATCAGGCGGCCGGCAATTGCGGTCTGCCGGTCGGCTCCGACCGGATCAAGGCGATCTCGATCGCGATCACGACACTGCCGGCGAGCGCGTCGGGAGACGTCGAGACCGTTCCGCACGGGTCCCCGCTCGGCAACACCGTCGACATGGTCGCCCAGGCTGGGCAGTGGAATAGCGTCTCGAAGATTGTGCTCGTCGATTCGAGCGGCTCATTCGACATGCAGATCCGGTCGTTCTCGGATAACGTCGCGATCGACATCAACGGCTATTACGCCGCCGTCAGCGAAACGAATAACGACTTCTATCGGATCCTCGGCAAGTACGCGATCGACGGAGGCGGCCTGCTATATAGCGAAAACACGTCCGCGGTCGGTGCCGCCATTCGCGCGTTCAACAGCGATCCGGCGGGAGGCGGCGACGTACGTCTCGCCGAGGGTTCGAACGCAATCGACATCGCCGGCGGCCAGATCCGCATCAAGAATGCCGGGATCGGAACGAGCACGCCGGCGTTCATTCATCAGGTCGACGCCGCGAACCTCTGCACCGATACGCGCTACACGCTGCTCGATGAAGCGAACGTGTCGCCGCCAAATTCATCGGCGAACCAGATGCTGTTCGTCCAGGAGGCGGCGCATTCCGGATCGGCGAATACGACGACGCCGAAGAACATCCGCACCGTCTTCCTGAGCTCGTTCGACTGCGACGGAACGAACGTATTGTCGAACGCATGGCTTCTGTTCACCGACACGGCGTTCGCCTCCGGCGAGACGTACAACGTCCTGCTGCTCAACCCATAAGCGGGCGCGATTTACCGCGACAGGGCCGGGCCCATTTCCGCCCCTCGCCCGGTTTCTTCGGCGGCTTACGTGAGCCGCAGTTCGGCCACGAATGCGCGGTAGTCGCGGATATAGTCGTTGGCGTCGTAATAGTCCGAGGCGAAAACGAGCAGCAGCGCATCCGCGGAGTGGCGCGAATGCGTCGTCCATATCATCGGCGGCAAGTACAGGCCCACGTTCGGACGGTCGAGCACGACGTCCGCGCTTTCCCGGCCATCGTCGACGCCGACCCGGCATTCGCCGCGTGCGCAAATCAGGAACTGCCGGCACCTGCGGTGCGCATGCTCGCCGCGGACGCGCTCGCTCGGCACGTCGAAGACCATGAAATAGCGGCGCGCGACGAACGGCACGTGCCGTTCGAATTCACCGGCCGACAGGTCGCCGCGCGGGTCCTTGACGAACGTCAGTTCATGGAGGCTGACCGCGCCCACGCCGATCCGTCGAACCGCCTCGTCGCGTGCCACGTTGGAATGCGGCGACATCGATCAATGCTCTCCCGCGATCGCTTCGGTCGACATGACGACATACCCGGGACGCCGCTTGGTATTCTCGTACGCACGCCAGGCATACGAGCCGATGATCCCGAGGCCGAACGTGTTGAGCGCGCCGAAGAACAGGATCGTGACCACCGTCGCCGAATATCCCTGCAACTGGATCGCACCGGTCAGCCGCCCGATCAGGACGAGCAGGCCGAATACGAACGACGCGAGCAAGCCGACGACACCGGCGTAGAAGAGCAGGCGCACCGGCAGGTCGGAGAATGCGAACACGCTGTCCGACAGGTACTTGAGCTTGCGCCGCAGCGTCCATGCACTGCGGCCATGGCGGCGCGCGCGTCTCGCGTAGGAGATCGTCGTGCGACGAAACCCCAGCCAGAACAGCAATGCGATGAGCGATGTATTCGCCTCCTCGAGCTCGAGCAGGCGATCGCGGAACGCACGGTTGCACCCGAAGAGGTCGACGCCGCCGCGCGGGATTTGCGGCTCGATGATGCGGCGATAGAGGCCCCAGAACAGCCGCGACAAGGCTCTCGAAAGCCACGGGTCGGCCCGCGCCTCGCGCGTGCCGACGATCACGTCGACGTCGCCCGCATGCAGCGCGGCGAAAAAACGTCCCGCCACCTCCGGCGGGTCCTGCAGGTCGGCGGCCAGCACGGCGAAATAGTCGCCGCTCGCTTCGGCGAGGCCCGCCATGATGGCGCCAAACGAACCGAAGTTGCGCGCGAGGAGGATGAGCCGCGCACGAAGGCCCGACCGCGGCAGTTCCGAGCGCAGCCAGGCATGCGAATCGTCGGGACTGCCGTCGACGACGAAGATCGTTTCCAGCGCGTGCGGCAACGACTGCTGGAACGCGCACAGCTCGGCGACGAGCTCGGGCAGCGATTCGCGATTCCGGTAGACCGGAATGATCAGCGAACAGACGGTTGCGTCAGCGGACATTCGCGATGAACGATGGCGGTATCGGCAAAGCGGCAAATTCTCGCATGTTCGCCCGGCGTCCTATAATCGCGGCACTTCCGGTGCGAGCAAAGCGCTTCCTTCGATGAATCCGGCGGATTTCGCCCTGCTGCGCGCCGAATGGCAGCCGCACCTGTTCAACGAACCGAATCGCGCGGCGCCCGCCGCGTGGACCGGTGGCGTGAGCGGGCCCACGCTGCGCATCCGCGTGCACGGCAATCACGGTTTCGGTGCGGTCGCTTCGGCGATGCGCGCGTATGCCGAGTGGAACGGCTTCACCGTCGACTGCACGCAGACCGGCTACGACGATACGCTTTCGCTCGACTTGGCCGGGACGGCGGACGTCGAGCTCGTATGGTTCGACACGGACCGCATCCGCGCGTCCGGCGAAACGGACGTCGCCGAATGGCTCGCAGGGCGCCTGCGCGCGCTGCGCGCGCGAACGACGAATCCGATCGTGACGCTCGCCTGGCCGCTATCGAGCAGCGAACGCATCGCGCTGAAGCGCGCGGAAATCCCCGGCAGCCACGTTGCGGATCTCGCGCCGCTTGCGACCGAACTTGGCGAGCGCTGGTTCGATCCGCGCAGCGAGACATTGAGCGGCACCCGGCTCGGCAATCAGGCGTGTCTGCGGATCGCGCGCGAGCTCGCCTGCTGCTGGCTGCCCGCGGCGGCGCTTCCGCCGCGCAAGGCCGTCGTCGTCGACCTCGACGGCACGCTGTACCGGGGTGTGCTGGGTGAGGACGGCCCTGTCGGTGTCGAGCTCACGTTGGCTCACCGTGCGCTCCAATCGCAGCTTGCCGCGTTCCGCGACGCCGGCATCCTGCTGGCGCTCGTATCGCGCAACGAAAAAGCCGACGTCGAAGCGCTCTTCGATCGGCGAAGGGACTTTCCGTTGCGGCTGGCCGATTTTTCGGCCATCGAGATTTCATGGGACGACAAGCCACGCGCGCTGCGCAACGTCGCCCAGCGGCTGCGCATCGGCGAAGATGCGATCGTCTTCGTCGACGACAACCCCGGCGAGCTCGCCGCCGTCGCATCGGCACTCCCGGTGTTTACCGTGCATGCGCGCGACGACGCAGCCGAAACCGCGGCCGCGCTCGAGCATGTGTCCGGCCTGTTTCGCTGGACTCATTCGCATGAGGACGCGATTCGCGCCGGCGACCTGCGCGCATCGCAGTTACGCCGTGCGGTCGAAGCGGAAGCCGTGTCGGCCGACGACTATCTTGCGAGCCTTCGCGTGCACGTGACGGTGCTCGTCGGTCCGCGCGCGCACGTCGCCCGCCTCGCCGATCTGAGCGCGAAGACGAACCAGTTCAACCTGTCGCTCGCACGGATGAGCGAAGCGCAGATCGCGGATCGACTCGAACGCGACCCGGCCAACGTCGTGGCCATTCGCCTCAAAGACCGGCTTTCCGACAGCGGCATCGTCGGCTTGCTCGTGGGCTCGCGCGACGATGCGACGCTGCATCTCGACGAGCTGTGCGTGAGCTGCCGCGCACTCGGGCGTCGTCTCGAAAGCGCGATGTTGACGACGGGACTGCTTGCGATGGCCGGCGACCGTGCACCGGAGAAGGTGGTGTTCTCGCCGTGCAAGGGGCCGCGCAACGCGCCGGCGCGTCGCTGGCTCGAGCAATACGCCGAGGTGACGCTGGACGACGACACGCGTTTCGTTGACGTACCGTTCGACGTGATTTCGCGCCAATCGCGCTCGCCCGCGATACGGACCGAGGTGATCCGGTGAGCGATCGTGAAGCGCCATCGGAAGTGGCCGTGCGCCGACTGCTCCGAACGATTCTTCAGCTGCCCGCGCAGGACGACAGCGCGTTGCGACGCGAGGACGTCGACGCGTGGGATTCGCTGAAACACATGGAGATCGTATTCGCGCTCGAGGATCGCTACGGCGTTCGCTTCGACGAATCGGAATTTGCAGCGCTCGACACGTCCGCCGCGATCGCGGCAGCGCTGCAGCGACACCTTGCGGCATGATTTCCACATCGCAGGGCACGCGTTTCGTCTGCGCCCCGTGGCCGCATCCGACGCGGGGTATCTGCTCGAATTGCGCGCCCGCGGCGGCGAATTCCTCAACCGCGGCGCGCGCACGCTCGACGAGCAGAGCGCGTGGCTCGGCCGCTATTTCGCACGCAACGGCGATTACTGCTTCATCGTCGAAACCGCCGACGGACAGCGGCGCGAGGGACTCGTCGGGCTCTACGACATCGACCAGGATGCAGGAACGGCCGAGTGGGGCCGATGGGTTCTCGCGCCCCGCTCGAACGCGGCCGTCGAGTCGGCGCTGCTCGTCTACCGGTTCGCGTTCGACGCGGTGTCCCTCGCATCGGTGCGCTGCCGCACGCTCGCCGCCAATGCGAAGGTCGTTGCCTTTCATGACAGCTGCGGTCTTGCGCGAATGTCAGCGCCGGTGACGATCGAACACGACGGCGTGCAACGAGCCGGCGTCGAGCATCGGCTTTCGCGACACCAATGGCCCGGCGTGAGCGCGCATCTGGACGCACTCGCCGCACGATTCGCGGCCACCGCCTCGCGGGCCTCGGATCGGACACGGCGATGAGCGGGCGTCGCGACGTTTCGCCTCGTCCGCGGCGATGATCCCCGCCGCGGCCGGTCTCGCGTTTCATCATGTCGGTGTCGCGTGCACCGACATCGCCGCCGAGGCTACGCATTTCGCGACGCTCGGCTACGTCGCGGAAGGCGAGCCGTTCGAGGATCGCGTGCAGGGCATCCGCGGCATGTTCATGGTCGGACAGTCGCCGCGCGTCGAGTTGCTGGAACCGCTGCAGGCGAATGCAGCCGGTGTGCTGACGCCGTGGCTTGCACAGCGCGTCAAGCTCTACCACCTCGCGTATGTCGCGCCCGATCTTTCCGAAGCGATCGCATCGTTGCGCTCGCAACGCGCGAAGGTCATCGTCGCGCCGGTGCCCGCCGTTGCGTTCGGCGGCCGTAACATCGCCTTCCTGATGCTTGCCAACCAGCTGCTGGTCGAAGTGATCTCCTCGGGTTGACCGTGGGCAACGAAGTCGAGCGTCTCGAAGGCATCGCGGGCCGATCGCTGTATGCGGCGGGCGTCAACGCCGACACGATCCGCTATTCGTTCCGCATCTTCGCGCGACATTTGCGCGGCAATTCGATCCTCGAGATGGGACCCGCCGAGGGCGTGATGACCGAGCTGCTCGTGGCCACCGGGAAGACGCTCACCGTCGTCGAAGGCAGTCTCGCGTTCTGCGAGTCGATTGCGCGGCGCATGCCGGCGGTGCGCGTCGTTCACGGTCTCTTCGAGACCTTCTCGCCCGCCGAGCGCTTCGACAACATCGTGCTCGGCCACGTGCTCGAGCATGTCGAGGATCCGGCGGCAATCGTCGCGCGCGCCGCGCAGTGGCTCTCGCCGAATGGCCGCATGCTCGCCGCGGTTCCGAACAGCCGCTCGCTGCATCGTCAGGCGGCGGTCCTGATGAACCTCCTGCCGCGCGAGGACGCGCTGAACGAGATGGACATCCATCACGGGCATCGGCGGGTGTTCGATCCCGAATCGTTCCGGCAATGCTTCATCGATGCCGGACTCGACGTCGAGACGTTCGGCGGGTACTGGATCAAGCCGGTCTCGAACCGGCAGATCGAGCAGACGTGGACGCCGCAGATGCTGGCTGCGTTCATGGTCCTGGGCGAACGTTATCCCGAGATCGCCGCCGAGATCTACGTGGTCGCGTCACATCGGAAATGAGCAAGCGCGTGCCGGTCTTCGCGTTCGTGCGCGATGCCGAACTCGAACGATCTCTGAACGCCGCCGCGCGACGCGTCGTGTCAAGCGGACGGTACGTGCTCGGCGAGGAAGGCGCTGCCTTCGAGCGCGAGTTCGCCGATTACTGTGGAACGGCGCGGTGCGTCGGCGTGGCGAACGGTACCGACGCCCTCGAGATCGCGCTTCGTGCCGCGGGCGTGAGCCGGGGCGATCGTGTCGCCACCGTCGCGAACGCGGGCTATTACACGTGCGCGGTGCTTGCGGCGATCGGCGCCGAACCGGTGTTCATCGATGTCGATGCGACGCTGACGATGTCGCCCGATGCGTTCGAAGCCGCGCAAGCCGACGCGAAGGCCGTCGTCGTGACCCATCTCTATGGGCGCCTCGCAGCCATCGAGCGCATCTGCGCGATCGCGGCGACGCGGCGAATGATCGTGATCGAGGATTGCGCGCAGGCGCACGGCGCATCGCGAAACGGCAAGCGTGCAGGCTCGTTCGGCCTCGCCGGATGCTTCAGTTTCTATCCGACCAAGAATCTGGGCGCGCTCGGCGACGCCGGCGCGATCGTCACGTCGGACCTGGAACTCGCCGCACGCGCGACGGCATTGCGGCAGTACGGCTGGAACGCCAAGTACGACGTCGAGCAGGCGGGCGGGCGCAACAGCCGCCTCGACGAGCTGCAGGCGGCGTTCCTGCGCGTGCAACTACGCCGGTTGGCATCGGTGAACGCGGCACGCGTCGCCATCGCGCGTCGCTACTGCGACGGCCTGCGCGACGCCGGCATGGTTCTACCGCAATGGAACGGCGATGAATACGTCGCGCACCTGTTCGTGGTTCGCGCGCAGGATCGCGACACGCTGCGCGAGCGCCTCGAAGACGAACAGATCGATACGGCGATTCACTACCCGATTCCCGATCACCGTCAGCGCGTGCGCCCGTCACGCGAAACGTGGGGCCTGCCGATCACGGAAGCCGCCTGCGATCGGGTGTTGACGCTTCCCTGCTATCCCGGTTTGTCGAATGAAAGCGTCGATCGCGTCATCGACGCCGTCCGCCGTCACCACGCAAAAGGTGCTATGCGCGCGCGCTGACGCGTTACCGATACCACTGCAGGTTCTTCTCGATGCGCTCGCGCTCGGATGCCGGGAAGCGGCGTGCCGCGACGAGACGCTCCGCCGCCCGCCGTCCTTCGTCGCGCGCACCGGCATACCATGCGGCGATCGACAGCTCGTCGTCGGCCTTCCAGGCGTACACCGCGTCCTCGACGAAGAGCTGATCGGGCGGACGCGGTAACGTCGCGGCCGCTCGCGCGAACAGGAGCGCAAGCCCCCATTCCTGGCGCTGCCGATGCCAGCGCGCAAGCTGCACGAGCGGCTCGGCCCGCGACGGACGAAGATTGAACGCCTCCAGATACGCGCGTTCGACTGCAGCCGGTGGCTGCCCCAGCCGCTCGACGAGCTGCTCGGCCTGGTAGCAGGCCTGCCAGGTTTCCTCATCCCAGCGCTTGCTCGTCGCGCGGTGCCGCAATGCCGCGAGCGCTCGCGCCAGCAATCCCGCGTCCTTGAGACTTTGTGCAAGATAGAACGCGTAGCGCGCGTTGTCCGGTTCCCGGGCGAGCGCAGCTTCGAGGATTGCCACGTCCTTGAGGTAGGTTTGCGGATCGCGACTGCGCGCACCCTCGTGGTGAACATCGACCCACGGTCCGGAGAGCGGCACGAATCGATGCGGCACGTCGGCCGTCACGTATTCATGCAGGACGCCCTCGTAACGCCAAGCGATCCGGTCGGCGAGCAGGATCGCGATCCCGTATTCGATTCCTGCGTAGCGATGCCCGACGTAATAGCCGTCGGCGTCGAGAGCGGAGAAGCGGTAACCGGGCGGGGTGTGCAGAACGTGGTCGGCATCCATCACGAGGATGTAGTCGGCGTGCCCCCGCGCGAGCGCGATCGCCTCGCTGCGGTTGCTGCCGAAATCCCGCCACGGACGCTCGTGCAGCGTTCCCGGAACGTCGCGGTAATGCGTCCTGACGATGTCCTGCGTGCCGTCCGTCGAACCGGTGTCGACGATCACCCAGTGCGCGATGTGCGGTTGCACCGAATCGAGGCAGCGGCGAATCACGTGCGCCTCGTTCTTGACGATCATGTTGAGACAAAGGGAGGTGGACATCGGAACGCGCGCTTGCTCGGCCATCGGCAGCCGCGAGTTTAGCGGAGGGTCCTTCGCGGACGATAGCGTCCGCCCCGGCGACGAACATCGTCCTGGCTCGTTGTGCCGCCGCGCGGCATGGAGGTGACACGGCAGCGATAGGGGCAGCAAACGGACCGGCGCTCGCCCCCGGACAGGCAGGCCGATTTTCGAATCGTCCACGCCCCGTTTCGTAGCCGCCTCATAGCGGGTGCCCGCGTGCGCCACTTCGCCCGGAGGCGCGCATAGCTCCCGTCGGGGGCTGGGCCCGCTTCTTGCACAGCGTGCGCCGTCCATCAGTGCGCCGCGCGCATTGGACTCGAGAGACGTCAACCAACCATTTGAGGGAGTTCCATGAAGAGGAAAATCGTTGTGCAGGCGGTCGCACTGGCGCTTGCCTTCCCGGCGGCGACAGTGATGGCGACACCGCCGGCGTTGCTTGGCAAGGCCGATTCGTTGTTGGCCGTGGATGCGAATCGTTCAGCAGTCATCGACGGCATCGTGACCAAGTGGGGAGCGGCCGTGGAGAAGTCGGGCATCTCGCCCGACGGCCTGCGACAGACGCTTCAAGGCATGCGCGCGGATCAACTGCTGGCGGCCAGTCTCGCGAATTCACTGTCCGGCTTCTACGAGACGCTCGAGAATGGATTGGCGAACACGACGAAGTCGAAGGGCGTCGGGGTCGTGAAGGCGCTCGGCGACACGTCGAAGGATGTCGTCTATACACCCGTTACGCCGTGCCGCCTCGTTGAAACCCGCGCCGGCGGTTCGGGCGTGTACCACGGCGGCGGAGCATTCAGCCCCGGCGAGGTGCGCACATATGTGATTGAAGGGGGCAACGGCAATTGCCTGACGCAACTGCCCGCCGGCCTGAACCCGTCCGCGGTGCAGCTGCAGATCTACGGCATCCCGCAGAACGGCACCTCCGGCGACATCGAGATCCTTCCCGACGGCGCGACGTTCGGGCAGACGACGTCGCTGGTATTCCTCGGCAACAC
>Ga0134125_10008376_pt1 | contig 11656 bp, 13 predicted proteins | sample KB31751_FD_96464 | JGI IMG/M metagenome (GOLD analysis project Ga0134125, IMG submission 96464) | Terrestrial soil microbial communities with excess Nitrogen fertilizer from Kellogg Biological Station, Michigan, USA - KB3-175-1 | ecosystem: Environmental > Terrestrial > Soil > Unclassified ... | reverse complement strand
TGCGGCGGCGACCGGACGGGGATGCATTTCGTCCATGCCACCCGTGGGCCGGACGGCGCAGTACTTCCCTTCGACCTGGCTTGCGACATGGAAGCGTTGGCGACTGCAGCCAGCCGCATTGATGATGTGCGCCTCTTGATTCTGGACCCTGTGGTCTCGGCGGTTCAGGGCGATGGCAACAAGAATAGCGAGGTGCGCCGCGCCTTGCAGCCGCTGGTGGATTTTGCCGGCACGAGCGGGGCGGCCGTCTTGGGCGTCACCCATTTCACCAAAGGCACGGCTGGGCGCGATCCTTTGGAGCGCGTCAATGGCTCGATTGCCTTTGGCGCATTGGCCCGCATGGTGCTCGCCACCGCCAGGCCGGAGCGCGAAGGCGAGCGGCGGCGGCTGGTGCGCGCCAAGTCGAATATCGGACCCAGCGGCGGCGGTTTCGCCTATGACCTGGAGCAGGCGCGTGTTCCCGGCCATCCCGGCCTGTTCGGCCAGTCGGTGGTGTGGGGCGAGGCGCTGGAAGGCTCGGCCCGCGAACTGATCGGCGAAGTCGAAACGCCCACAGCGGAGGACGGCAGCGCCACGGACCGGGCGACCGAATGGCTGGCCTCATTCCTTGGCAATGGCGAAGGCGCGGCAGCCTCCGCGATCAAGGAAGCGGCCAGCGCAATGGGCCACTCGGTGGCGAGCCTGCGAAGAGCAAAAGCCGCGCTGCGGGTCGAGTCGTACAAACAGGGGCTTTATGGTGGCTGGGCTTGGCGCATGCCGAAGATGCTCAGCCCCAATGCCGAAGGTACTGGACAGAAAGCGGTGGGCGCCTTCGAATAGATCGAAGATGCTCAAAACAAAGTGTCTGGGCACCTTCTCGCGCACCTCTCAAAAATGGCGATAGCCGGACTTGGGGACCGCGATCTCCTTGCCGCCGACGGTAACAACGACGCCCTCGCCTGCTTTGACTCGGCCGATGCAGGTGAAAGGCCCGCTGAGACCTGGAGGCGCGGTGAAGGCGATTTGATAATCGTCGCCCGCGGTTGCCGCGCGCAAAATGGCGTCTGCCCCGTCTCCCCACAACGCGCGCAAAGCGTCGGAACGTGGGATCGCTTCGGCCTCAAGTTCGATCCTGACCCTGGACGCCTGCGCGACATGTCCCAGATCGGCGATCAAGCCGTCCGAGATATCGATCGCCGCGCTCGCCAGACCGACCAGGCTTTGCGCGCCAAAGCCAACCGGCGGTTCCGGGACTTGATAGCGCTTTGTCAAATAATCCCGCTGCGCCTCGCTCAGACGATGTTTTTCGCGCTTGAAGATGGCGAGTCCCCCGGCGCTGTCGCCGATCGTGCCGGTGACATAAACCGCATCGCCAATCCTTGCACCGCTGCGCTTTACCATCCGGCCCGCAGGCACAAAACCGAACGCGGTGATGGAAATACTCAAAGGGCCGTCGGTGGCCGAGGTATCGCCGCCCAAAAGTGAGATGCCGAATTGATCTTTGTCTTCCGCCAAGCCGGCAACGAAATCTTGAAGCCACGCTTCCCGCACCGGCCGCGGCATTGCCAGAGTGAGCAGATAAAATTCCGGCCTGGCGCCTTTGGCGGCAAGATCGGAGAGATTCACCCTGAGAGCTTTCTTCGCCACCGTGGCGGGTGGATCGTGCGGGAAAAAATCCGTCTCCGCCGCGATCTGGTCGGTGGTGATCACCAGATCGAAGCCGGGCCGCGGTGGAAGGAACGCGGCATCGTCCTTCAGCTTCAGGGCGCCGGGGTCAATCGCGAGCGGCGCGAAATAACGGGCGATGATGCCGAACTCGTCCATGCCGGTTAGAAATCCAATTCGCCGTCCGGTACCGGAAGCCCGAATTCCTTGGCCCGTTTCCTGCGCGCCATCCGGTCCAGTGCGGCATTGACGAAACCCGGTTCGTCGCCCGCGAAGAAGTCATGGGCGATGCCGACATATTCGTCGATCACCACTTTGGCGGGCACGTCGCGCCTGGCGACCAGCTCCAGCCCCGCGGCCCTGAGGATCGCGCGCAGGATGGAATCCACCCGGGCCAGGGTCCAGTTTTCGCTCAGGCAGCCGGCGATGGCCTTGTCGATCTCGGCCTGGTGCGCGGGCACGCCCTCCAGGATGCTTTTGAAAAATTCCTCGTCGGTGGGCGTTTCGCCGAAACGATGGGCGATGAATTCCTCGGCCACCTCATCCGCGCCGCCGCCCGCGAGCTCCATCTGATACAGCGCCTGCACGGCAGCAAGCCGCGCTGCGTGCCGCGCGTCATTGTTGTTCATAGGTCTGTAAACTTGGTCTTGACCTCCCTCCCCCGTGCGCGCGCAAGCGCGCTGATGGGGGAGGTCGAGTAGCGGCAGCGTGCGAGGGTAGCAACGCTTGCGGTGCGAAGGCCGGGGGGGATCATAAAAATTATTCCTTATCGCCTTCGAGTTCCCCGATCAGATTTTCGAAATCCCGGGTCTCGCGGAAATTGCGATAAACCGAGGCGAAGCGCACATAGGCAACCTTGTCCAGGCTGGCCAGCGCCTGCATCACCAATTCGCCGATCATGTTGGCGGGAATCTCGTTCTCGCCCATCGACTCCAGCCGCCGCACGATGCCGGTGATCATGCGGTCCACCCGCTCGCGTTCGACCGGGCGTTTGCGGAGCGCATGATTGATCGAACGCTCCAGCTTGTCGCGGTCGAAGGCCTCACGCCGGCCGTTTTTTTTCACCACGATCAATTCGCGCAGTTGCACCCGCTCGAAGGTGGTGAAACGGCCGCCGCATTCCGGGCAATGGCGCCGGCGGCGGATGGCGGAATTGTCTTCGGAAGGACGGCTGTCCTTCACCTGGCTGTCGTCATGTCCGCAAAAAGGGCAGCGCATTCAGGTCCCCTCAATAGATTGGAAAGCGGCGGCAGAGTTCGGCCACGCGCGTGCGCACGCTGGCTTCGACTGCGGCGTCGCCGTCTTCATGGTTCTTGTTCGCCAAACCCTCCACCACTTCCACGATCAGCTTGCCGATCTCGCGGAATTCGGCCGGACCGAAGCCGCGTGTGGTGCCGGCGGGCGTGCCCAGCCTTATGCCGGAGGTGACGAAAGGTTTTTCCGGATCATAGGGAATGGCGTTCTTGTTGCAGGTGATGAAGGCGCGGTCGAGCGCCTTTTCCGCCGCCTTGCCGGTGGCCTTTTTGGGCCGCAAATCCACCAGCATCAGGTGGTTGTCGGTGCCGCCGGAAACGATATCGAGCCCCTGTTCCTTCAAGGTCTCGGCCAGGGCGCGCGCATTCTCGACAATCTTCCGCGCATATATCTTGAAGCCGGGCTGCAAGGCCTCCTGGAATGCCACCGCCTTGGCGGCGATCACATGCATGAGAGGGCCGCCCTGCAGGCCGGGGAAAATGGCGGAATTCATCTTCTTGGCCATCGCCTCGTCATTGGTGAGGATCAGGCCGCCGCGCGGGCCGCGCAACGATTTGTGCGTGGTGGACGTCACCACATGGGCGTAAGGCAGAGGCGAAGGATGCGCGCCGCCCGCGACCAGGCCGGCGAAATGCGCCATGTCCACCATCAGATAGGCGCCCACTTCGTCGGCGATCTCACGGAAGCGCTTGAAGTCCCAGATGCGCGAATAGGCGGTGCCGCCGGCAATGATCAGCTTGGGCCTATGCTCGCGGGCCAGGCGCGCGATCTCGTCCATGTCGAGCAACTGATTGTCGCGGCGCACGCCATAGGACACCGGCTTGAACCATTTGCCGCTCATATTGACGGGAGAGCCATGGGTGAGATGGCCGCCGGCCGCCAGATCCAGCCCCATGAAGGTATCGCCGGGATTGAGCAGCGCCAGGAACACCGCCTGGTTCATCTGGCTGCCGGAGTTCGCCTGGACGTTGGCGAAGCCGCAATTGAACAGTTTCTTGGCGCGCGCGATCGCCAGATTCTCGATCACATCCACATATTCGCAGCCGCCGTAATAGCGTTTGCCGGGATAGCCCTCGGCATATTTGTTGGTGAGGACCGAGCCTTGCGCTTCCAGGACCGCCTTGGAGACGATGTTCTCGGAGGCGATCAATTCGATCTTCTCGCGCTGGCGGCCCAATTCCTGGGCGATCGCGCCCGCGACCTCCGGATCGCTTTCGGCCAGGCCCTGGGTGAAAAAGGAAGAAATATCCGGAACGGAATGGGCCACGGCCGACATCACCACCACCTTATTCTTGAGGCCATTGTTGAAGCCGGGCCGATCTAGACGGGTCCGGCAGGGGTCGCGGATTTAGCCTGCCCCAGGCACCAAATCTAGCGCGGCTTTCGCCCTTTCCCCAGCCCGGGCGATGACGCAGGAAAAAAGGCGGAATTCCAGGATTTTTACCGCTTTGTACGGTATGACGTAGTAATGCCTCAATCTATATTTTAGAATGACAGTATAGACGTTCTGATTCGAATAATGGCGCCTGACAATATTGGATCATTGATGCGCGACGACCATCGCAGCGAAGAAGACATCCTCAAGCTGGTGACGGAGATCGTCACCGCTTACGTCAGCCGCAATCCGGTTGCGGCCGAGGATCTGCCCAATGTGATCAAAAGCGTGCACGCCACCTTGGGCGGCATCCAAGGCACCGAAACCGGCACCTTGGCGCGCGCGCCGGCGGTGCCGGTGAAAAAGTCGGTGACACCGGACTACATTGTCTGTCTGGAAGACGGCAAGAAGCTGAAAATGCTCAAGCGCTATCTGCGCGCGCAATACGGACTCACGCCCGAAGCCTATCGCGCCAAATGGAATCTGCCCGCCGATTATCCCATGACCGCGCCCAATTACGCGGCGCGGCGCAGCGAATTCGCCAAGCAGATCGGACTGGGAAGGCCGCGCCGCAAACGCGCTTAATCGCTCCCCGCGTTCTTTTTCAACACATACTCCAGCTTGCGGATCGCCGCCTGGGTCAAGGCTTCACGCCCCGCCTTGGCAGGCCCCACGATGCTGGCTTCCAGGCCGCTGACGGAATCGATCGCCGTCGCCTTGACGGTATTTCCATGCACCACGAATTCAACGAAGATTTCGCGTTTTTCGCTGGTCACTTCGGGCGCAGCCGGACAGAGTCGCTGGTGGCAGCGTAGCAATTGTCCAGGAGCTTGGCACGCGTACTCCGATAGAGGGCCGCTCTTGGCCGCCCCTCAAGCCGCGCGGGAGAGCTTGTGCGCGTCCCACACGATGTTGAGGGCTCTGATCAGCTCCTCGATCATCTCATCGCTATGGGCGGGCGACGGGGTGAGCCGCAGCCGCTCGGTGCCCCGCGGCACCGTGGGATAGTTGATGGGCTGGACATAGATGCCATGCTCCTTGAGCAAGGTATCGGTCACCGCTTTGCATAGCGCTGCATCGCCCACGAACACCGGAACGATATGGCTTGAGCTGTCCATCACGGGAAGGCCGGCTTCGGTGAGGCGCTGTTTCAGGCGCTGGGCGCGGTTGTGCATGCGCTCGCGCTCCGCATCGCTCGATTTCAGGTGCCGGATCGAGGCCAGGGTGGCGGCGGCCAGCGCCGGCGCCAGAGACGTGGTGAAAATAAAGCCCGGCGCAAACGAGCGGATGCAGTCCACGATCTCGGCCGAAGTGGCGATATAGCCGCCCATCACGCCGAACGCCTTGGCCAGCGTGCCTTCCACGATGTCGATCCGGCCCATCGAGCCGTCGCGCGCCGCCACGCCCGCGCCGCGGGGACCATAAAGCCCCACGCCATGGACTTCGTCGATATAGGTGAGCGCGCCATATTTCTCGGCCAGGTCGCAGATCGCGTTGGTGGGCGCGAAATCGCCATCCATGGAATAGACGCCCTCGAAGGCGATCAATTTGGGCGAAGCGGGATTGGCCGCTTTCAGCAATTCTTCGAGGTGTCCCATATCGTTGTGGCGGAATACATATTTGGCCGTCCCGCCATGGCGGATGCCTTCGATCATCGAGGCATGGTTGAACTCGTCCGAGAAGATGATCAGGCCGGGCAGTATCTTGGCCAAGGTCGCCAGGGTCGCGTCGTTGGAAACGAAGCCCGAAGTGAACAACAGACCCGCTTCCTTGCGGTGGAGGTCGGCGAGTTCTTTTTCCAGTTCGACATGATAATGCGAGGTGCCCGAGATGTTGCGGGTACCGCCGGAACCGGCGCCCACCGCATCGATCGCTTCGTGCATCGCCGCAAGCACTTTGGGATGCTGGCCCATGTTCAGATAATCGTTGGAGCACCAGACCGTGATGGGGCGGCCGCCGCCGTTGGAACCGGGAGCGTCGCTGATGAAGTCGGCTTTGGGATAGTCGCCACGCTGGCGCATGATGTCGGCGAAAACCCGATAGCGGCCCTCACGCCGAAGCGCGGTCAGGGCATCCTTGAAACTCGATTGGTGCGGAAATGCCATGACGGAACGCCTTTTGATGCCCTACCGCTTCACCAGTTGAGGGCCTGTATCATCTTCCCCGGCTGAGTTTCAAAGATAGCCCAGAAGAAGTGTTTGATTCCATGCAATTTGTCACATGAGTGGTTCCCTGCGCAGTCCCACCGCAGCAATTGTTGCGAGTTATTCTTAACTCGCCATTGCCACCCCCGCGTTGACGGCCATGGCGATGAAGACGGTATTGAAAAAGAACGACACCAGCCCGTGCCAGAGCACGGCGCGGCGCAACACGGTGGTCTTCACCTGCACGTCAGAGACCTGGCAGGTCATGCCAATGACGAAAGAGAAATAGAGAAAGTCCCAGGGACCGGGCTCGCCGCGCCCTGGAAAATCGAGGTCTCCCTCATCGTCGTCCGGCGTTTGCGGATCGTCGAAATAATGCAAATCCGCGTAATGGAAGGCCATGGTCGTGTGAAGCATAAACCAGCCGAGCGGCGCGCCGATCCCTGCCAGCGCCAGGGGCACCCATGGAATGCCGTGCTTCCCGTTCAAAGCCTCGAATACGGTGGTGACAAAGAAGACCATGGTGGCGAGGATGACCAGGATCACCACGCCAATGCCCTCGTCCACCGTCCGGGCGCGCAGCTTCAATTCCTCTGCTGGTAGATTGGCGATCATCACCCAGCAGAGAATGAGGAAGACGAGATAAAAGATATCGCCGCCCAAGAGGAAGGGCGCGGAAAATCCGCTCGCCTGCCCGACAAGGACGGCAACGATCCCGCAGATCAGCGCGATGACGAAACGGACATGGCGCCGAAGCGCCGTGCTCATGCGGCCAAGCATACCGTCGAGACTAGCTGAGTCGAGAAGTGCAGGTTAGAGGCGGAACCTGACCTGGTCGATCCAGAAGCGTTCCAGGCGCTTCAAGGTCACGTTCATCGTGTCCAGATCGGGTTGGCCCACATTGCCCACCGCTTCCAGCGAGCCCAGATGGCGGTCGAACAGATCGGCCACCATGATCTTCACCTGCTCGCCTTTTTCGGTGAGACGCACCAGGACCGAGCGGCGATCGGCTTCGGAGCGCTCGTGATGGATATAGCCGGCCTCCACCAGTTTCTTGAGATTGTAGGAAACGTTGGAGCCCAGATAGTGGCCGCGTGTGCGCAGTTCACCCGCGGTCAATTCCTGGTCGCCCACATTGAACAACAGCAGCGCCTGGACGGAATTGATCTCGCGCTCGTCGCGGCGATCCAGCTCGTCCTTGATCACGTCGAGCAATTGGCGATGCAGCCGCTCGACCAGGTTGAGCGTCTCCAGATAATGCTTGCGCAAAGGCGCCGCACCGTCCAGCGCAGAAGCGACTTTCGGTTTGACTATCGCAGTGGCTGTCATGTCTTCACCCCCTCCGCATAAACGCGGAGCCCACTTGTTTTGGTTGCGGCAAGAATAGGGTGAAACTGATTAAGGGCTGGTAAAATCCAAACCCTGCGGCGCAGAACCTGCTTCGGCGCGCGCTTATGGAAAAGAAAGTGTGAACTCAGTCGGTTTCATTGTCCGCGAAGCTCAACTCGCGAGCGCGCAACGGCGCAAAGTAACCCGCCACATCCTGGTCCGTGACGGCAGCCAGCGCCGAAGGCTCCCAGCGCGGCCTGCCGTCCTTGTCCCGCAACTGGGCACGCACACCCTCGCGGAAATCATGTCCCATCGCGGCGCGGCTGGCGACCCGATATTCCATTTTGAGACACTCGGCCAGCGACAAGTCTTTCCCTCGCCTCACCAGGGCGAAAGCCAGCTTGAGCGAGGTAGGCGAACGGGTCCGGATCAGCCGCGCCGTCTCCACAGCGAAATCGCTGCCATCGCGGTCCAGCCGTTCCAGCAAAGCCTCGACCGATCCCGCCGCGAAGCTCCGATCGATTAGCGAGCGATGCTCCACCAAGGGCGACGGCGGCATGGCGCGCGCAAGGGAGGCAACCGCTATGTCGGGCGCTTCGCCTCCTGCCAGCCGCTCGGTCAGAGCCTCGTGATCCGACGCGGCCACGCTGTGCGTCATCAGACCCAGCGCCAGCGCATCGCCCAGGCCGATGCGGGTACCGGTCAATCCCAGATACATGCCGGTTTCGCCGGGACAGCGGGAGAGAAAATAGCTGGAGCCGATATCGGGGACGAAGCCGATGCCCGTTTCCGGCATGGCGAATACCAGGTCCTCGTCTGCCAGCCGGTAAGGCCCATGCAGCGAGACGCCCGCGCCCCCGCCCATCACCACGCCATGGGTAAGGGCGACATAGGGCTTGGAAAAAGCGCCGATCAATCCGTTGAGGCGGTATTCGTCGCGCAGAAAATTGGCCGCGGCCGGCGTCTGGTCGATACTGCTGTCCGCCATGGCACGGATGTCGCCGCCGGCGCAAAAGGCGCGCGGACCGGCGCCACGGATCGCCACCGCGCGGATGGTGGGGTCATTCGCCCAGGTCGAAAGCACCTTGTGCATGCCGATGCACATGCCGTGGGTGAGCGCGTTGAGGGCTTTGGGACGATTGAGAGTGATGAGGCCCAGCGCCCCCCTCGTTTCGAACAGGATATGGGGCTCGGCCTCTGGCATGGTGGGAGATTAACCGGCGATTTGAGGGTGGCAAGGCACGGACTTGCGGGACGCGCGGCGAATTGGCAAGACATCGTCATGGGCGCCTACCCCGCTACACGATTACGTCGCCTTCGTCGCCATGATTGGACCCGCCGCCTCGTGGCCGAAAACACGCTCACGGCATCGGACCTGATCTGGCCAATCTTCGTGATCGACGGCGAGAACAAGCGCAAAGCGGTGGCGTCCATGCCAGGCGTCGAACGCATGTCGGTGGACATCGCCGCCCGGGCGGCGAAAGAGGCGGCGTCTCTGGGCATTCCCGTGATCGCGCTCTTCCCCTCCACCGATCCCAGGCTGAAAAGCGAAGATGGGCGCGAAGCCCTCAATGCCGACAATCTGATCTGCCGCGCGGTGCGCGCGATCAAGAAAGCCGTGCCGGAGATCGGCATCCTCTGCGATGTGGCGCTCGATCCCTACACCAGCCACGGCCATGACGGCCTGATCCGCGACGGCGATGTGCACAATGACTCCACCATTGAGGTTCTGGTGCAGCAGGCCTTGGTGCAGACCGAGGCCGGCGCCGATATTGTCGCCCCCTCCGACATGATGGATGGGCGCGTCGGCGCGATCCGCGCGGCGCTCGAGAAGCACGGTCATCACAACACGCTGATCATGGCCTACGCCGCCAAATACGCATCGGCCTTCTACGGCCCGTTCCGCGACGCGGTGGGATCGTCGCAAGTAAAAAGCAGCGGCCTGAAAGCCGGCGACAAGCGCAGCTACCAGATGGACCCCGCCAATGGCGACGAGGCGTTGCGCGAAGTGGCGCTGGACCTGGAAGAAGGCGCCGACATGGTGATGGTCAAGCCCGGCATGCCCTATCTCGATCTGGTGCGCCGGGTGAAAGAGCGCTTTGGCGTTCCCACTTTCGCCTACCAGGTGTCGGGCGAATATTCGATGCTGTGCGCCGCGTTCGAGAAAGGCTGGCTGGAGCGCGACCGCGCCGTGATCGAGACGCTCACCGGCTTCAAGCGCGCCGGCGCCAGCGGGATACTGACGTACTTCGCGGTTGATGCGGCGAGGCTTTTGAAGTGATTCTTGCCCCCATCTGTCCGCCAACGCCTGGGCTTGGCGCTCCGGCTCGCGCCTACGCGCTGGCAAGCCCGCGGGCGGACGTTCGGCGCATTAGGCCGTGCGCCTCAATCCCCCGCCAGCGGCTCCGCCGCGCGGGGGAAGAAAGTCTCGACCAAGACGCTCTTCCCTAATCCCGCTTTGTCGAAAACAGGCTGCGCAGCAAAATCTCCGCGCGGCTGGGCAGCACATGCAGGCCGGAGCGGCGCTGGCCCAGATCCACCACATTCTCCAGCACCAGCATGGCCAGGCCGTGGACCGCCGACCACACCGCCAGGCCCAGCGCGGAATCATGCAGCGCCTTGCCGATCTCCTCGCCGATCGCGTCCGCCGCCTGGCCCAGCGCCGGAAACTTGTCGCGATTGGGAAGCTGGGAGCCGAACATCAGCCGCGCCACTGCCGGCCGCTTGGCGACGAAACGCATATAGGCGGCGCCGATATTGGCGACACGGTCGGATTCCGGGCCCGCCATCTTGGCCGCTTCGACGATGTATTGACGCAATTCCTGGAATCCTTCCACGCCCAGTTCCACCAGGAGCGCTTCGTGATTGGGGAAATGACGATAGGGCGCGGCATGGCTGACGCCGGCCTTGCGCGCCACCGCCCGCAAGGTGAGTGCGGAAAGCGAACTTTCCTCCAGGATGGCGCGGGCGGCGTCGAGCAGGCCATTGCGCAGGTCGCCGTGATGATAAGGACGCTGGGCTCCAGGGGAATTTCCCGGCGTCTTGGCATCGGTGGCGCATTGCTCGTTGTTCATGATTGATCTTTCTTGGGCTGACCTTTTTTGCCGGTGGGGCGCATATGTTCCTGGCGTGCGAACAGGCTGGAGGTGTCCCAGCGCTTGCCGCCGATATTCTCCACGTCAGCGTAGAACTGATCGACCAGCGCGGTGAGCGGCAGGCTGAGGCCCGCACGGCGCGCTTCCTCCAGGCAGATGCCCAGGTCCTTGCGCATCCATTCGACGGCGAAGCCATGATCGTAATGACCCGCCGCCATGGTCTTATAGCGGTTCTCCATCTGCCAGCTTTGCGCCGCGCCCTTGGAGATCACCTCTTCCACCGCTTCGATATCGAGGCCTGCCGCCCGCGCCAGGCTGAAGCCTTCGGCCAGACCCTGGAGAATGCCGGCAATACAGATCTGGTTGACCATCTTGGTGAGTTGGCCCGAGCCAGCCGGCCCCAGCCGCCGCGACTGGCGGGCATAGCAGGCCATCACCGGCTCAGCCCTGGCATAAGCAGTTTCGCTGCCGCCGCACATGATGGTGAGCTTGCCGTTGACCGCGCCCGCCTGACCGCCCGACACCGGCGCATCGAGAAATTCGAAACCGCGCTGGCGCGCCGTCTCCGCCAACTCGCGAGCGATAGTCGCTGACGCCGTGGTGTGGTCCACGAACAGGCCGCCTTTGGCCATCGCGGCGAACGCGCCGCCCTGCCCTAATGTCACTTCGCGAAGATCGGCATCGCGGCCCACGCAGGCGAACGCGATCTCGGCATCACGTACCGCTTCCGCGGGCGTGGCGGCGGCCTTGCCGCCATATTCCTTCACCCAGTCATGCGCCTTGGCCGCCGTGCGGTTGAACACCGTGACGTCGTG
>Ga0134125_10008375_pt1 | contig 11660 bp, 7 predicted proteins | sample KB31751_FD_96464 | JGI IMG/M metagenome (GOLD analysis project Ga0134125, IMG submission 96464) | Terrestrial soil microbial communities with excess Nitrogen fertilizer from Kellogg Biological Station, Michigan, USA - KB3-175-1 | ecosystem: Environmental > Terrestrial > Soil > Unclassified ... | reverse complement strand
AGGGCGAGGGCCGCGGCCTCGATGAGGTCGGCCGCGATACCATGTTGGATGAGCTCGGCGATGGCGTTGTAGTCGCTGACGAGCACACCATCGAAGCCGAGCTGCCGGCGCAACCGCCCGTGCAGCATGGCGGCGTGCGCGGTCATGGGAACGCCCGCGAGATCGGTGAAGGCGGGCATCACGGCGAGGACGCCAGAGCGCACCGCGGCCGCGAACGGCGGCATGTATATCTCGAGAAGCGCCCGGTCGGAGACATCCACCGACGCATAATCGCGGCCGGCGGTCACCGCGCCGTAGGCGCAGAAATGCTTGGCCACGGCCGCGATGGAGTCGGCAGCAGTGAGATCGCTCCCCTGGAATCCGCGCACCTTGGCCTCGGCCAGCCGCTCGCCCACCCACGGGGACTCCCCCGGCCCCTCGATGATGCGTCCCCAGCGGGGGTCCCGGGAGACATCGAGCATGGGCGCAAACGTCATGGCGATGCCGTCCGCGGCGGCCTCCCGAGCCGCTTCCCGTGCCGTCTGTGCCCAAGTCTCGGGATCGAACAGTGCGGTTTCCGCCAGCGGTGCGGGGAAGAGAGTACGGTGGCCGTGGATCACATCGAGGCTGATGAGGAGCGGAATTCCCAGCCGGGATTCCTCGACTGCGATGCGCTGCATTTCGCGGGCGGCGGCAGCCCCGATAAGATTGAGCAGATTGCCGATCCTGCCGGCGCGGATGTCCTCAGTCGAATGGCCGGGGATCACCGGTCCGGTGACGGTGTGACTCGCGGCCATCATCGTGAGCTGACCCAGCTTCTCGGTCAGAGTCATCCGCCCAAGAAGGGTCTCGATGTGCCGTGCGTCTTGCGGTTTCGGTGCCCTCATGAGGTGTTCCGGCTTGCCAGGGGGTGTGGGTAGCCCGTTACGATGACCAGTACGATGATAGATCGCGCCGATCACAGCAGCGACAGCCATGCTTCGGAGACGGAGGCCGCCCACTCGGGACTGGTGCCGCAGCTGCGCATGATCGTCCGGGCGCTGCTGGCCTCCCCGGTCGGCAAGTCGCTGATCGCGCTGATCACCGCGATCTTCGGCGTGATTGCGGCTACGGCCTACGGGCAGGTCCGCCTCAACAGCTGGAACCAGCCCTTCTACGACGCCCTGTCCCGGCGGGACTTCCGCGACTTCGTCTTTCAGCTGGGGGTGTTCTTCATCATCGCCGGGTGCCTCCTCGTCCTCAACGTGGCCCAGCGCTGGCTGGTCGAGACGCTGAAGGTGAGGCTGCGCGAGGGCCTGGTAGGGGATCTGATCCGCGATTGGATGAGCCCGCGGCGGGCCTTCTGGCTCGCCAATTCCGGATCCATGGGGGTCAATCCCGATCAGCGCATGCACGAGGATGCCCGCCATCTGTGCGAGCTCTCGGCGGACCTGGGCACGGGGCTCCTGCAGGCTTCGGTGCTGCTCGTCACCTTCATCGGCATTCTCTGGGTCCTTTCCCGCGGGTTCGCGGTCACCATCGGCGGGCACGATGTACGGGTGCCCGGGTACATGGTGTGGGCCGCGATTCTCTACGCGGGATTCGGCTCGCTCCTCTCGTACTGGGTAGGCGGCAGCCTCATCGGGCGCAATGCCGAGCGTTACGCGCGCGAGGCCGACCTGCGTTTCGCGCTCGTACGCGTCAACGAGCACCTGGACGGCATCACGCTCGCTGCCGGTGAGGAGGGCGAGCGGCGACGGCTCGAGACGAGCCTCGATGCCGCCCTCATGGCCACCCGCCGCCTCGTCACCGGCCTCACCAATCTCACCTGGATCACGGCCGGCTTCGGCTGGGTCATGTTGGTCGCGCCGATCCTCGTGGCGGCGCCGCTTTACTTCGCGGGCCGGCTCACCTTCGGCGGCATGATGATGGCCGCCGCCGCCTTTACCCAGGCGCAGTCCTCACTGGGCTGGTTTGTCGACAACTTCAGCCAGATTGCCGACTGGCGGGCGACTCTGCTGCGGGTGGCCAACTTCCGCCGGGCCGTCGAGACCACCGACATGCGGCACGAGGTCGAAAGCCACATTACCTACACGGAAGGGATAGCCGGGCGGATCGCCATCGAGGGGCTCGAGGTAGCCTCGCCCACCGGCCATGATCTCCTGCGCGAGCGGATGGTGGAGGTGCGCACCGGGGAGCGCCTGCTCATCGTGGGAGAGTCCGGAACGAACAAGACGCTGTTGTTCCGCGCGCTCGCCGGGCTCTGGCCGCTCGGCACGGGCCGGATCGTCATGCCCGCGGGCGAGCAGATTCTATACTTCCCGCGCGGCACTCCCTATCTGCCGCAGGGCTCGCTGCGCGAAGTACTGGCCTATCCGCTCAAGGCGGACAGCTTCGATCCGGATGCCTGCGCACAGGCGCTGCGCCGCCTCGGGCTCGAGCGGCTGGTGCCGCTCCTCGATGCCTCGCGGCGCTGGGATCGAGAGCTCAGCGGCGACGAGCAGCTCGGCCTCGCCTTCGCGCGCGTGCTGCTGCAGGCGCCGCAGTGGCTCCTCATCGATGACGTGTTCGGATCGCTCGATGGCGATACCCTCGAGCGGGTCATCGAGATGTTCGGCCATGAGCTCGCCCGCACCGGTGTCATTCACATCGGCGGTGCGCAGGCGCGCGATCCGCTCTTCGCCCGCGTGGTGCACCTCATCAAGAGTCCCGGGGGACGCGCGGCCGACCCCGCGGGGATGCGTGGCAAGGCTTCCAACTTCCGTGAGGGAAGGAGTTGACGTCCGTGTCCGATAACGCCCGATCCGAGCAGATGAGCCCGGCGCAGCTCGCCACCCTGGCCGACGAGGAGCTGCTCGAGCGCGTGCAGCGGCAGACCTTTCGGTTCTTCTGGGAGGCGGCGCACCCCGTGAGCGGCCTCGTGCCCGACCGGCGCCCGACACTCAAGGGGCAGAGCAGCGATCTCGTCACCACGGGAGGCTCGGGCTTCGCGCTCATGACGCTCATCGTTGCGGTCGAGCGTGGTTGGATCACCCGCGAGCAGGCCCTCGAGCGGTTGGATGCCATGCTGACCGTCCTCGTGCGCGCCACCTGCTATCACGGTGCTCTGCCGCATTTCCTCGACGGCCGCACGGGGGCCACGATTCCCTTCTCGCGCAAGGATGACGGCGGCGATCTGGTGGAGACCTCGTTCCTCTGCATGGGGCTGCTCACGGCGCGGCAATACTTCGACCGCGACACGGCGGTGGAGACGAGGGTGCGGAACATGGCGAGCTGGCTCTGGGAGGATGTCGAGTGGGACTGGTATGCGCGCGGCGGCCGCGGCGTGCTCTACTGGCACTGGAGTCCCAACAACGGCTGGGCGCTCGAGCACGAGGTGCGCGGCTGGAACGAGTGTCTGATCACCTACGTGCTCGCCGCCGGCTCGGCGCGCTTCGGCATCGATCCGCACATCTATCACCGCGGCTTCGCCACGGGGCGCGATTTCCTGAACGGCAGGAGCTGGAGTGGGATCGAGCTGCCGCTCGGTCCGGCGTTCGGCGGCCCGCTCTTCTTCAGTCACTACTCGTTCTGCGGCCTCGACCCGCGCGGGCTCGCGGATCGTTACGCCAACTACTGGGAGCAGAACCGCAGTCACGTGCGGATCAACTATGCGCATTGCGTCAGCAATCCCAACCGGCATCGCGCGTACGGCGAGCACTGTTGGGGGCTGACGGCAAGCGACGATCCGGACGGCTACGCCGTGCATGCGCCCGATAACGACAACGGCACGATCGCCCCGACGGCGGCGCTCGCGAGCTTCCCTTATGCGCCCTCCGAGGCGATGAAGGCGCTGCGGCACTTCCTCGGCACCTTCGGGGAGAGGATCTGGCGGCGCCACGGATTCGTCGATGCCTTCTGCCCGCAGCGCGACTGGTATGCGGATACGCACCTCGCAATCGACCAGGGTCCGATCATCCTCATGATCGAGAACTTCCGCACGGGGCTTGTATGGAAGCTCTTCATGAGCGTGCCTGAGGTCCGCACCGGGCTGCGCCGGCTCGGCTTCTCGAGCCCGCATCTTCAGGGTTGAGGCCGGCCGTGGAGATGCTCGGTGCCTGGATCGACCGGCAGCATGCGCATGCGGCACGCGAGATGTTGCGCAGCATCTCCCCGGTCGGCATCGTCAAGGTGCGGCCGGGCTTCGACCAGATCATCCGGCCGGTGCACGGCGCCGTGATCGCATCGCCCATTCCGGCTTCCTACGATCCCGACCCCGACTATTTCTTCCATTGGTATCGCGACTCGGCGATCGTGATCGACGCTCTGCGGCTCCTTCATGTAGGGGCACGGTTCGACTCGCGAGAAGGGGGCCCCGAGGCGCTCACGCTCTTCGGCGACTTCGTGCGCTTCAGCGCATCGCTGTCACGGCTCGATGGCCGCCAGCTCGCATCCGCCTCCGGCGAGTGGCGCCCGCGGATTGCCGCGGACTTCGTACAGTTTCTGCGCCCGGATGCGGAGCTGCAGGGCGTCCACGGGGCGGCTGTCGCCGGGGAAACGCGCGTCAACCCGGACGGGACGCTCGATATTTCCAACTGGGGCCGGCCGCAGAACGACGGCCCTGCATTGCGCGCGCTGACGGTTCTGCGTTGGCTGGACAGCGTCTCCCTCGATACGGACCTGCAGGCGATCTGCGCCGGGTTGCTGCGCGAAGATCTGCGCTTCGCGGCCGATCATTGGCGCGAGCCGTGCTACGACATCTGGGAGGAGGAGCGGGGACGGCATTATTTCACCCTGCGTGTGAGCGCTCAGGCCCTCGATGACGGCGCCGACTGGCTCGCCGCGGGCGGTGAGGAGCGCCAGGCGCGGGCCTATCGAACCGAGAGTCAGGCGATTCGCGAGACGCTCGACGGCTATTGGCTGGCGGATCAGGGTTACTACCGCTCGCGGGTACTCGATTCGGGCGAGCGATCGGCGAAGGAGCTCGACATCGCGGTGGTTCTAGCGGCCCTGCATGCCGCGGACGACTGCCCCACCCACTCGGCAGGCGATCCGCGCACGTTGGCCACACTCGGGGCCCTCGATCAGGCGTTCGAGGCGGACTATCCCATCAACCATGGACGGCCGGCGGCGCGGGGCCCTGCGCTTGGGCGTTACCGTGGCGACCGCTATTATTCCGGCGGCGCCTACTATTTCTCGACACTGGCGGCCTCCGAGCTCTGCTTTCGCGCCGCCAGCCGTGGTGGCGATCGTGAAGCGCTGCTCTCGCGGGGCGACCGGTACCTCGAGACGGTCCGTGCGTTCACCCCTGAAAGCGGCGACATGTCCGAGCAATTCGATCAGCGTACCGGCGAGCAGACCTCCGCCAAGCACCTCGCCTGGAGTTATGCCGCCTTCATCAGCTGCGTGGCGGCGCGGCGGGCGGCGATAGGCCTGCAGGAAAGCTCCGGTCCCCGGGGAGCGACCCGGTAAGGGCCGCGCGCATGCGCAAACACCTGTCCATCCTCCTGTCGGCTCTCCTGCTGCCGGGGCTCGCCGCAGCGCAGGGCCTGGAGTTTCGCGCTCCGGTGTCCGTCTACGATGCCGCGACGCCGGCGGTCATGCGCGATCTGGCCTCGCGCATCATTCCGGTGTACCGGAACGACAACCGCGAGCAGTACCTCGCCAACATGTCGGCGCTGCAGCTCGTGGCCGAGAACTTCGAGCCCGCGTACTCGGCGCGCCTCGAGCTGCGGCAGATGCACGGTGAGAATCCACGCCGGCCCGCCGTCGATCCGGAGTTGGTCTACGATCTCTTCGCACACACGAAGTCTCTGCAGGCGCAGTACCGGCTGCCTTTCTCCCAGGCCTTCGATCTCGCCTTCTGGGAGACGATTCCGATATTCAACAACCTGGACGCCTTCCGGCTGGAAACCTGGCTGCAGGCGCCGGTGGATGCTTACGCCAGGGCGCTGCAGGCGAGCTTCGATCGCGCGCGGGGTCATCCGCGCATCAACCAGCGCGATGCGCTCGGGATCATCTGGCAATACCTCGCCTTCGATGCGTACCGCAACTTCGCTCCCATCGCTCCCGGACTCATTTCGCTCGACGAGGACCGGCGATACACCATCCAGGAAAACGTGCAGATCGAGACTCCTCAGCATCATGGGGAGGTGGTGGCGCTCGTCGTTCGCCCCCGCAGCTCGAGCGGTCACCTACTGACGACGCTGCTCGAGTACCGTATCGCTCCGGGTGGTCACGAGGATGCCATCGAGGCAGCTGCCTATGGCTTCACGGGCGTTGTCGCTTTCACGCCGCGGGTGCGCGCGGGCCGGCACGGCTGGCAGGTCATTCCGTTCGAGGGTGAGGGCGAGCGCGCCCGCGCGGTGATCGACTGGATCGTCAAGCAGCCGTGGAGCGATTCGCAGGTGGGGATGTATGGAGACGGCTACAGCGGTTTCGTCACCTGGGCGGCGGCGAAAAAACTGCCGCCGCAGCTCAAGGCCATTGCGACCTTCGATGCGATGGCGCCGGGAATCAACTTTCCGATGGCCGGCGGCATTGGGCTCAACTCCGCGTACTGTTGGTTGCAACGGATCGAGGCGGAGCGGGACGAGAGCGCCGGCGCGCCGGATGCCAGCGTGGGCCTCCTGCCTCAGGTCGGATCGGGGAGCGGGGACTCGACGTCTCAGGCCGGCGCGATGGATTCGGGAGGTGCCGCAGCCGCAGGGAGCTCGCATGCCGCGAGTGCAGGCAGCGCGAGTGCCCCAGCCGCGAGCAGTCCGAGTGCGTCAGCCGCGAGCACGGCGAATGCCGCGCTGCCGATGGCCGCTCCGGGCACGCGGGCCTGGTGCCGCGCGCTCGATGCCAAGTGGTACGCGAGCGGCAAGCCGTTCCGCGATCTGCCACGGCTCGCCGGGCGGCCGAGCCCGATCTTCAGCCGCTGGCTCGCGCACCCGTCCTATGACGATTTCTGGCGGAGCCTCGTGCCCTCGCCGAGCGAGTTCACCCACATCGACATTCCCATTCTGTCGATGACCGGCTATTACACCTCCGGGGAGGCGGGCACGCTCTTCTATTTCCTCCAACACTACGGGCACGACAGCCATGCGGACCAGATCCTGCTCGCAGGCCCCTATGATGGCGGCGCGATGCGCGAGGGCAGGGCGAAGGGGATGGTGCGCGGCTATCGCACCGACTCTGCTGCGGTCATCGACCTGCGCTCGCTCGAGCTGCAATGGTTCGCCTATCTCTTCCTCAACGAGACGAAGCCGGCGGTGCTGTCGGACCGCGTCAACTTCGAGGTCATGGGCGCCAATGGCTGGCAACACGCCGGCACGCTCGATGCGCTTGCCAAGGATCAGGTGCGGCTCTATCTCGCCGCTGAGCCGCGCGCCGGCTCCGGTCTGCTCACTCCGCGCGAGCCATCGGGCCGAGCAGCCATCCATCTCACGGTCAACCTGGCAGCCCGTCACGATGGCGGTGAGCCTGCACCGGAGGAGCTGGTGACGGCCAGCGTGCCCGTGGAGAATGGCTTCGCCTTCGTGAGCGGGCCGCTCCCCGAGGGCCTCGAGATCGACGGCCGCTTCAGCGGACGGCTGCACGTGAGCAGCAACAAGCATGACTTGGATCTCACGGTTTCGCTTTACGAGCTACAGACGGATGGCACCTACTTCCATCTCTTCGCGCCAGCGGAGGAGTTTCGGGCGAGCTACCTGCACGACCCTGCCCACCGGCGCCTGCTCACCCCGGGGCAGGCGCAGTGGCTGAGCTTCACCAGCTCCCGCATCACGGCGGTGCGCATGGAGTCAGGAGCGCGTCTGGTCATGGTGTTGAGAGTCAGCAAACGGCCGAACCGGGAGATCAACTACGGGTCGGGCAGGCCGGTGAGCGGTGATTCGGTTGCCTCGGGACGCGTACCGGTGAAGCTCAGCTTGCTGCGCGGCAGCTATGTCAGTCTTCCCATTACGGAGGAAGCTGTGCCGTCGCCGCGGCCTGTTGCCAGGCACTGACAGGGAACTTTTTTCGCACGGAACCGCCGCCACCGCCGAGACGTTGGCCTGACATGTGCCATTGGCGGCCCTAAGGGCCGAGGAGCAGCTTATGATGACGGCGCGACAGGTCGGATGGCTCACGGCTTCGCTCATGGCCGTGGCTCTTGCCGGCTGTGCGACGACGCACGGCGGCCTCGACACCTCTGCGGACCGTCTGGACCGGAACGCACAGGCGTTTGCGGAGGATAGCGGCGCGGCGCCACGCGGCTACTCGGACTCCGAGAATACGAGCTATACGGAGGACGCTCGGGCCTTCGCGGATCGCGCGCATGAGTTTCATCGCGTGGTAGAGGACCAGGACGAGGGTGCGGACAATCGGGACGTCAGAGAGGCTTTCGAAGAGCTCTCGCGCAGCTACCACGCGCTGCGGGATGACGTCGAGCGCTCGGATGACCGCGAGGCCAGGCGCGATCTGCATCCGGTGACCCAGGCCTATCTCGATGTCGAGGACAACATGGGCGGCGCCGGGCCGCCGAGCCGGTACTCGGACAGCGACGACGATCGTGGGCCGCCGAACTGACGCAGGCCCGGACTCCGTAAAGCAGGAGGAAGCGCACCGGGATTCAGTCTAGGATACGCGTATCACCGCGCCCTGGATTGAAGACCGGATGACGACGCCACCTCGCTCAGACGCCATTCGCGTCATTGACTCGCACACCGAGGGCGAGCCTACGCGGCTCGTCATGGAAGGGGGGCCGCACCTCGGGGAGGGGCCGCTGGCGGACCGGCTGCAGCGCTTTCGACAGCAGCACGACGCCTACCGTCGCGCCATCGTCAACGAGCCGCGCGGCTCGGATACGCTGGTGGGCGCGCTGCTCTGCCGGCCGCATCGGCCGGACTGTCAGGCAGGGGTCATCTTCTTCAACAACGTCGGCTATCTCGGCATGTGCGGCCATGGCACGATAGGCCTCGTCGCCTCCCTCGCGCATATCGGCCGCTGTGCACCGGGGCCGCTGCGCATCGATACGCCGGTCGGGCCTGTGGATGCGCGCCTGCATGCGGACGGCCGCATCGACGTGATCAACATCGCGAGCTTTCGCAAGGCGAAACAAGTAAGCGTTTCGGTTCCCGGCATCGGGGAAGTTCGCGGCGATGTCGCATGGGGCGGCAACTGGTTCTTCCTGATGGATGCGGCATCACTCGAGGTGGATCTAACCAATCTCGAGGGTCTGACGGCCTTCGCCGCGCGCGTGCGCCGTGCCGTCAACGAGCAGGGCTTCCCCGAGGTCGATCACGTGGAGCTCTTCGGGGCACCGCGGCTCGCAGGCGCGAGCAGCCGCAACTTCGTGCTCTGCCCGGGTGGTGCCTACGACCGCTCTCCCTGCGGCACCGGAACCAGCGCGAAGCTCGCCTGTCTCGCTGCTGATGGGAAGCTGGCGGAGGGAGAGCCTTGGGTGCAGGAGAGCCTCATCGGCAGCAGCTTCACGGGGCGCTTTCGCTGGCTGGATCGGGGCAAGGGGGAGGTGGTCCCTACCATCACCGGACGGGCGTACATCACGGCGGAGGCGGTCCTGCGACTCGACCCGACGGATCCTTTCTGCTGGGGCATCGTCCCGGAATGATCCGCGCCGTCATCATCCCGGTCACGCCATTCCAACAGAACTGCTCGCTCGTCTGGGACGAGCAGAGCCGTCTTGGCGCGGTGATCGACCCGGGTGGCGATCTCGACCGGGTACTCGCCGAGGCGGATGGACGCAAGCTCACTCTGGAGAAAATCCTCCTCACCCACGCGCATCTCGATCATTGCGCAGCGACGCTGGATCTCTCGCGCGCGCGGACGCTCCCGATCGAGGGACCGCAGCGGGAGGACAAATTCTGGATCGAGGCGCTACCCGAGTTGACCGCGCAGTTCGGCTTTCCGCCCGCCGAGTCCTTCGAGCCGGATCGGTGGCTCGAGCACGGTGACCTGGTGACCGTGGGCGCCCAGAGCCTCGAGGTGCTGCACTGTCCGGGCCATACACCCGGGCATGTGGTGTTCTTTCACCCGCAGGAGCGTTGTGCTTGGGTGGGCGATGTGCTCTTTGCCGGCTCCATCGGGCGCACCGACTTCCCGCGCGGCAATCATGACACACTCATCAGGTCGATCCGCGAGCGCCTCTTTCCGCTCGGCGATGACGTGCGCTTCGTGCCCGGGCACGGGCCCATGTCAACCTTCGGCGCGGAGCGCAGGGGCAATCCCTTTGTCGCGGATCGGCTATTCACTCGAAGTTGAAGTGAGCATCCAATGAACGGTGCGCAGCTTCTGGTAGCGGCTCTCGAGAACGAGGGCGTGAAGCGGATTTTCGGGGTCCCGGGCGAGGAGAACCTGGATGTCGTCGAGGCGCTGCGCCGCTCGGGCATCGAGTTGGTGTTGACCCGCCACGAGCAGGCGGCGGCCTTCATGGCGGCGACCCACGGAAGGCTGACGGGGCAGGCGGGCGTTTGTCTCACGACGCTGGGCCCCGGTGCGCTCAACCTCACGACCGGTGCAGCGTATGCGCAGCTTGGCGCGATGCCGATGGTCATGTTGACTGGCCAGAAAGGCATCTTGAGCCGCAAGCAGGCACGGTTTCAGATCGTCGACATCGTTTCGACGATGGTGCCGCTCACCAAGATGGCGCAGCGGATCGTCGGCACGGCGACCATCCCATCGACCGTGCGCGAGGCGTTCCGCATGGCGCAGCAGGAGCGGCCGGGTCCGGTGCACCTCGAGCTGCCGGAGGACATTGCCGCGGAAGTGGCACCTGACATGCCGCCCGTGCCGCCGCTGACCATGGCGCTACCGATTGCCCCTCCGGCCTCGCTCGATCGTGCTGCCGAGCTCGTGAAGGCGGCGGAGCGGCCGCTGGTGATGCTCGGGGCGGCTGCGAGTCGCCCGCGCCTGGCGGAGGCCCTATCGGCCTTCATGAAGCGCGTCCCGATTCCGTTTTTCAACACCCAGATGGGCAAGGGCTCGGTCGCCGGCGGATCGGGGCTGTATATGGGCACGGCCGCGCTTTCCGAGCGCGATCACATCCATCGGGCGATCGATCGCGCCGACCTCATCCTCTCGATCGGACACGACACGGTCGAGAAACCGCCCTTCCTCATGGGCCCGAATGGGCCGAAGGTCCTGCATGTCGGCTATCTGCCCGCTACCGTCGAGGAGGTGTACTTCCCGCACGCGGAGCTGATCGGGGACATCGGGCCGAGTCTCGCCCTGCTTGCTGACCGGCTCGAGGGCAAGCTCCCGAGGGCCGGTGCGCTGCTCGACCTGCGGCAGGAGATTCTGGCGCGAATCGCCGAGCGGGCGCAGGAGAGCCGTTATCCCCTGACTCCGCAGCGCATCGTCCACGATGTGCGCCAGGTGATGCCGGAGGACGGCATCGTCTGCCTCGACAACGGCATGTACAAGATCTGGTTCGCCCGCAACTATCGCACACGGGTTGCCAACACACTGCTGCTCGACAACGCGCTCGCGACCATGGGCGCGGGGCTGCCCTCGGCCATGATGGCTGCGATGCTCCACCCGCAGCGGCGTGTCCTCGCCGTCTGCGGCGACGGTGGCTTCATGATGAGCTCGCAGGAGCTCGAGACCGCAGTCCGTCTCGGGCTGAATCTCGTGGTGCTGATCCTTCAGGATGATGCCTACGGCATGATCCGCTGGAAGCAGGCGGTCGACGGCTTTGCCGATTTCGGCATGAGCTTCGGCAATCCCGACTTCGTCGCGCT
>Ga0134125_10008374_pt1 | contig 11660 bp, 7 predicted proteins | sample KB31751_FD_96464 | JGI IMG/M metagenome (GOLD analysis project Ga0134125, IMG submission 96464) | Terrestrial soil microbial communities with excess Nitrogen fertilizer from Kellogg Biological Station, Michigan, USA - KB3-175-1 | ecosystem: Environmental > Terrestrial > Soil > Unclassified ... | reverse complement strand
GGCATCGCGAGCAGGCGCTCAAACGCAGCAGGAGACGCAACGGCGTTGCGCGCGAGTGTGGCCATGGATGCGGCGGAAAGGCCGCCGAGGAAGTTTCTTCTGGATACCATTGTTGCTCCTTGCATATGTTCGCGGTGCTTATTTGGTGGGCGGATAATCCTGCAATAACGAGTCGACACAGCCTGCGGGTTTGTTGAGCGGATTGCAGCGGGCGACAAGGCCGCCGGGCAGACCGACGAAGTAGCTTGTCCACTGCGAAGGCTCGGATGGTGGGTAGTCGGTGCTGAGCATTTGTGCGCCGCTGGAGAGCGCAAGATCGCGGTGCGTGGTGTCGTTGGTGCGGGCCTGCTCGGTGCCTTCGTCGGTGCGGGTGCGAACCAGGTAGCCCTGCTTCACCAGGTCATCGATGGTCGCGCGGGTTCCGTCGTTCTGTTCGGTAAAGGCAGCGTCAGGAAGCCCGGGCTCGGCATTGGTGAAGAGGATGCGGCCGCGCAGGGAAGGGTGGTTTTCCGTGTAAATGCTTTCGACGTGGCGCTGGTCCATCAGGAAGACCACGCGTCCGCGGGCCTTGTCGAGCGTGGGCCACGCACCGGCTTTCACGGCGGCGTTCAGCGTGTCGTACTTTCCGCGGACCTCATCCGGCGTAATGAACTCGCCGGGCTTGAAGACAGAGCGAATCTCCGCATCGAGCAGATCGAAGAGTTCGGCGGTGAAGGGAACAGCCACGGGTGCGTCGGGGATCTCACGCACGGTGCCTTCCTTGATTTCGACGAGGATGAAGATCGGCAGATGGTTCGGGTGCTGCTTTGACCACGTGCGCACAGCGGTAAGGCAAAGGACGAAGGTCTGGCACGTGGACCGCTGGTCGAGGCCCTGCACGTGCATCACCTTGAAGCCGGGCTTGTCCATCACGTGGTCCGCGTTGAACGGCGGATCGGCAGGCAGGCCGGCGGCGGCGACACGGTCGTCGAAATTGATGTGGGAGAAGCGGCCGCCCTTGGTGTCGGCGAATACGTCGATCTCAATCTGGCGAACGCCACCGGAAAGCTGGTCACCGAGTGGGGCATGGCTGTAATCGAGCGAACGGAGGGTTTTGGGATTGACCTTCTCCAGCAGCTTGTGCTCGCTGGGAGCGAAGCCGGCGTGATAGCTGTTGTGCGATCCGATGACCTGGATCTGATTGATGTGGACCAGCTTGTCCTGTTTCTTCTGCTGTGGCGTGAGGGTAGATTGCGCGAGCGCGGCGGCGGCAAAGGCGAGAGTCATCGTGCAGATCGTCGCTGTGCAGAGTGTCTTCGTGTTCATCATTTTCCTCGGGGCCCGGCGAGCGATGCTTATAACCGCCGACTCCATGTTAGCTCTGAAACGTAGAAACGGCGCCATGCATGCCGCATGGCGCCGTCCGTTGGTTGGAGTGCGCTGGCTTCGACTAGAAGATGATCTTCGCAGCCAGTTGCAGTTGACGAGCCGGGAAGGCGCCCGAAATGTTGCCGAAGGTTCCGTTGCTCACGTTGCCATCGGGCGCCTGGTAGTTGACTTTGTTGAGGACGTTGAACGCTTCCGCGCGGAAGTCGAAGCTGGAACCTTCGCGCCACAGCGGGAACGCCTTGTGCAGACCGAGGTCGGTCTGGTAGAAGGACGGTCCGACAACCATGTTGCGCTGCGCATTGCCGAACGGGCTGCCGGAGGTTGGGACCGAGACGCCAGGGCCTGTCGGGGTGACCACACCGGCAACCGTCGCTGTGGGGGCCTTGATCAGGTACCCGGTGAGGGCGGTTGCTGTCTTCGTGCGGTTGGAGGCAGGGGCAACAGCGGGACCGGAAACGTTGGGACGATACGTGTACAGGTCAGTCACGTTCGTTCCATTGCTGGTGCTGTTGGTGTAGGTGAGGTTGGTGGGAAGGCCGCTGGTCATGGCGTTGATCACCGTGAGCTGCCATCCGCCAAGGATTGCGTTTTCAATGTAGGGAGCGTTGCCGCCGAAACGGCGTCCCTTGCCGAAGGGCAGGTCATAGATGATGGAGACCGTGTCGTTCAACGGCTGATCGTAGTTTGACCGGCCGTAGTCGCTGCTGGGGTTGGCGAAGTTGACGCGCGAGTTGTCACCATTGTTGGTCTCGAGGTGTCCACCGGAGAGGTCGAACGTGCGGCTCCAGGTGAAGGAGTTGAGCAGGTAGAGGCCGTTTCCGTAACGCTTCTCGATCTTCGACTGGAGGGCGTTGTAGTTTGCGCTTCCACCACCGTAAGCGATTTCGATATCGCCAAAGGTAGGCACGGGACGGCGCGCCGCCAGCGTGCTGCCAGGGCAGCCGCTGATCAAGGGAGCCGTGCAAATCGAGGACTGGTTGTAGTCCGCGAGGATTTGCAGATGCGTCGCCTTATTGCCGACATAGGCCAATTCCGTCACTAACTGACCGGGGAACTGGTGCTGAACAGAGAGGTGGTAGCTCTGCACGTAGCCCGTTTTGAAGTCCTTCGGAATGTAACGCGATGTAACCAGCTTCGGGTTGAAGTTGGCTGCCGCGGTAAGCCCAACCGCGTAGCCCTGCTGCGTTTGGCGGAAGCAGGCTGTCTGGTCCTGCGTGTCCGAAGTGCAACGGTTGGTGAGGCTGGGCGCGGGGTTGTTGATGGTTGCGTTGACGACGTTCGGTCCGTTGTAGGTGAGGTTGTTTTCGCCACCGGCGCGGTTGAACTGCGTGTAGGTGATGCCATAGCCGGTGCGGATGACGGTGGTCGGCGTAGCGGAGTACGCCAGGCCAAAGCGCGGCGCAACGTTGGTCAAAGGCATGTTGACGAGAGCGCGGTTGTAGATCGAACCGTTCGACGCCTGGATCAGCGTCTTGGTGGTCGGGTCGAAGTTCGCGAGCTTGTTGTTGGCCTCATACTGCGGGGTTGCCAGTTCGTAACGCAGACCGGCGTTGACGGTCAGGTTGGGCATCACCTTGATGTCGTCCTGGAAGTACATGAAGTTCATGCGCTGGCGAACGGAGGCGATGAAGAAGTTGGTCAGCGAGTAAGAGTTGCGGTTACCGAGCATGAAATCTGCCAGGTTATGCGCCTCGGCGATCTGAGAGAAAGCATCTGCCGGTGTGCAGGGCGACACCGGAGGATTGGTCTGCGGGTTGGGGCAGGCAGGCGCGGTCGCGAGAGGCACCGTCGAATACTGTCCGCCGTAGTTGTCCTGTCCGTAGCTCGGGTTGTAGTCGTTGATCTGCGTGTTGATCGCCTGGTACTCGTATCCAACCTTCATCGACTGGTTGCGGTGAACGAAGGTATAGTTCGCCTTCGGGTTGATGACCGAGGGGTTCTGGAACTGCGGGTTCGCAGGCTGCGTGCCAAACTGGCTGAAGTTCGAGACGCTTTGCGCGTTGAGAGCACGGACGATGAGCGGGTCGGTCGGAATGCCGTTGGTGATACCGTTGCTGGTCAGCAGGCTGGTGGCACCCAGGTTGTAGGGCGACTTGCCGCCTTCGTTGTGGCCGATGCCCATGCGGAAATCCAGCAACGATGAGGGGGTGACGACCCAGGTTACGCCGAAAGCAATCTGGCGGTTATACAGATGAACGTTCGAGTTCGAGTTGCCGCCGGCCGGTCCGCCGAAGGTGGGAGGATCGAAGATCGCTGTCTGGTGCTGGCTGTAGACACCGAAGATGCTGAGCTTGGAGTTGAAGGTGTGATCGATGCGGGCATCGCCCTTGTCGTCGTTGATGGTTCCGCGTGGGAATGCGGAGAAGTTGGTGTTGTAAGCTCCGGAGGTTCCGGCAGCAGCGCCGTTGTTGGGCCGCGGAAGAGCTGCCAGAACCGCTTTGGCAAAGGGTGTCTGATCGGACGTTGGGATCACGCCGTTCGCGTAGACCACACCGGTGACGGGGTTCTGCAGAGGAATCGGAAGCGCCGTCGCATTGCCCGCCGAGTGGACGAGGAATGTACCACTGGCCTGCTCGGCGGTGGGCAAGGTCGCTGTGCTGAAGCTGAGAGCAATCTGGCGAACGCTTTCCCAGTCGAGGAAGAAGAATGTGTGGTCTTTCCAGATCGGTCCGCCGAGGGTTGCGCCAAACTGGTTGCGAATGAACGCGGGTTTGACGCCGGAGGTCGGTGCGAAAGGTCCGATCGCGTTGAACACCGTATTGCGGTTGTAGTCCCAGGCGTGACCATGAAACTGATTGGTGCCGCGGCGGATGCTGGCGTTGATGACGCCGCCGGATGCGCGGCCGTACTCGGCGCTGTAGTTGTCGGTTTCGATACGGAACTCGGAGACGGCGTCGGGCGACGGCGGAATATTTTCGTTCGCGAAACCCTGGTTCGATGTGCCGTAGGAGTTGTTGTCGAGACCGTCGAGCAGGAAGTTGTTGAATGCACTGCGCTGGCCGTTGATGTTGAACGAAGCTTCGCGGTTGGTGGTTGTCTGGTTCTCGAGGAACGATTTGCGCACGCCCGGCGCGAGCAGCGCAAGGTCGGCGTAGGAACGGCCGTTGAGCGGAAGGTCTTCGATCTGCTTGGTGCCGATAACCTCGCCGCGAGAGCTGGTCTCGGTCTCGAGGACCGTCGGAGCGGAACTGACGGTTACGGTTTCAGTCACTGAACCGGCCTTCATCGCCACGTCGACGCGCTGGCGTGCGTTGGTGGTCAGTTGGAAGTCGGGGGTACGGGCGCGGTCGAAGCCGGCGGCTTCGCTTTCGACGCGGTAGTTTCCGATTGGCACGCTGTTGAACTCATAGCGTCCGTCGTTGTCCGTGGTCGCGGTTTGCGAGGTGCCGGCAGCGACGTTGGTCATGGTGACCTTGGCATTGGGTACTGCCGCGCCCGAGGCGTCCTTCACGTAACCGAGAACAGACCCGGAATCGAACTGCGCGTTGGCGCTAACGAACGGCAGCAGTAGAAAAAGTGCCAGGGCAAGCCGAAGCCACGCTGTCGTTCCGCTGATGTTCGTCTTGCCACTATTGTTTCGCATACTCTTTTGTCTCCGAATGAAGCTCGCTTTGCGCACCGCCGGTAGGTTTTCCGGAGGGTTCGCAAGGCAACTTCTTATTTTGGTATTCGGAGAGAAAGGTACGCCCGACAGAGGCCACTGTCAATAAGGAAATTGTTACGATAGCGTTAACGTAAAAATAGCCATATTCATTATAACAACTTATTTTTCAATGATTTAGCTAAAAAATTAAGTCAGTTCAGCGGGAACGTATATCGTGACCCGTCGTCACAATTCTTCAAAAAGAAACATGAATTGTGGAAATGAGGGTGCACGCGACTCTCCGCAGCGCCAAAAGCGACACGGAGTTGAGAAGGAAATTCCAGGGTTCGAGTGGAACGGAGCGAGCGGAATCCGCTCAGGCAAAGCGTGGGTCGACCTGCACCACTCCCCACTGCCGGTCGGCTACCTCGCGGTGCGCTGCCATGATCCAAACGAAGTTCAAACTGCTGCCTGGGATCGCGACATTCGGGTGGTAGCCTTCGGGCATAAGCACCGCATCTCCCTCACGCACAATTTCGACCTGCGCCGGCGTGATGTCGTCGGTGTACACGAGCTGCATACCGAACGCGGGTGCGGGCATCTCGATGTAGACGTAGATCTCTTCGAGCATCTTGGCATGCTCGTGCGGCGGCCAGCTTGTCCAGTTGCCGGGCTGGGAGCGAGTGATACCCGCGACCAGGCGGCCGGCCTGCATGTTGGCGCCAAACATGATGTCGATAGCGCGGTGAGCGCCGGGCGCTCCGGCGGTGAAGTGCAGCTTGTCGTTGGCGGTGACATCGGCGTACGGAATGAACTGCAGCGGGTAGTCTCCGTCGACGGGCGCTGAGCACTCGACGAGGTCTGCGGCGGTATCGGTTTCCACCACAACCCAACGGCCCTTCGGCACGTAGAGACTGTCATTTGCGCCGAGCGAAAACTTTTGGCCGTCAACGGTGATGGCGCAGTTTCCGCTGAGGCAGATCAGTCCGGTCTCCTGCTCGGCATTGGCGAAACTTACCGCCGACAAAGTAGCGTCAAGCCGAATGCGGCCATAGCTGATGTGCAGCATGGAACTGTTTCCGGGATGGATGATGGTGCTTCGTCCAGGCTTTGAGGCGGCGGCTCGTACAAGATTTTTTGACATGGCGTTGGTCCTGAAACTATTGGAAAAACAAAGGCCCCGCTATGCTTTTCGCATGTCAGGGCCTTATGAGGAAAAGGAATGTTTTACCAGGCGATCTTCGCCGGAAAGAACTCGGCGAACAGGTCGTCATAGTAGGGCTTCAATTCTTTGACGTCGGGCTTGGTGTGTCCCTTGGAGTAGAGGTCGTACACATTGAACTTGTTGACCCACTCGAACATGTGCTCATCGTGCTGCGTCATCAGGTGCTTGTAGGCGCCGTGACGATGCGCGGAGTAGAAGGAGTGATAGCGCAACATCGCGAGCGATTCGGGCGGCATGTAGTTCTTCATCACTTCGTAGATGTAGCCATCGTGGCCGAACGACATCGTCACTTTGTCGAGCCCGCAGTTGGGCTCGTAGATGCCGTACTTGGTGGAGTAGACCGGATGGTTGAGATCGGGGTTGGCGGCGAAGTATTCGGGGAAAACGATCTGGTCGGAATACGCGCAGCCGACCGGGAACGTGTCGCCCACGACGCCCCATTGCGGCTCGCCCCACAGGCAAAGGACCTTGCCGAGATCGTGGATAAATCCGGTAAGAACAAACCAGCGCGGATGTCCGTCGCGGCGAATCGCTTCTGAGGTCTGCAGCAGATGTTCGATCTGCGTGAGGTCGGTATCGGGATCGCTGTCGTCGACCAGTGTGTTCAGAAAGTCGGCCGCTTCCCAGATGCTTTTCATGCCCTTGTTGAGCCCGAAATATTCTTTCTCTTTGCCGACGACGTAGTCGTAGGTCTGGTACTTGTGGTTCAGGCGATAGAACTCGGCGACGCCGGGCGTGGCGGTCTCGTCGTATTGCCGAAACTCGGTTTCGCTCTTGCCTTCCTGGTAGCGGCCGGTGAGAAATTCATCCCACTCGTCCATGTCTTTCAGAGGAGCGGCTTCAAGGGGTGCAGTAGATGTCGACATTGGATTTGGTCCTCGATTATCGGGCGGCAGAGCCATAACCGGCGCTGCGTTACCGGTAACTATACCAGAATCGACATTTCGTAGAGAAAAATTTCCGCAGCGGACTAGAGGGCGGTTTCGGGGGGAGCGGCGGTCAAGCTGGATTGCCGGACGACAAGCGTCGGTTCAAGCAGGACGCTGCGCGGGGGCTGGTCGGGCTTTGCCGCTAGGTCGAGGGCCATTTCACCGGCGATCCGGCCAAGCTCGGCGGTGGAATGGTCGACCGAACTGAGCGGGACCCGCAGGTAGTCGGCGTAGCGATTGTTTCCGCAGCCGATGAAGGCGATGTCCTCGGGCACACGAAGGCCCGCCTGCAGCGTAGCCTCGATGGCCCCAATGGCGGAGAGGTCGTTGTAGCAAAACACGGCGTCAGGGCGCGGGTCGAGGCGCAGGAGCTCCTGCATGGCCTGGAAGCCGGCGATGTCTCCGCTTTCGTCGAAGCGGTCGCGCTGGGCGACGTACTCCTCGGGCACGGTGATGCGGTGCTCGGCGAGAGCGTTGCGGTAGCCGCGCATGCGGTCGAAGGAGGGGCTGGTGTTCTGTCCGCCGATATGCGCGATGCGGCGGCGGCCCTGCTCGATGAGGTGGCCGGTCGCCATCTCGCCGACCTTTACGTCGTCCGACCCGACAAAGTGCGCGGCGAGATACGGGAAGTTGCGGTCGAACAGAAGGTAGGGCGTCTTCTCGTCGCCCAGTTCGTAAAAATTGCGCAGCTTCGCCTGGCACGACGCGATCAGCAAAACGTCGATGCCGCGGGTAAGAAGGGTGCGGATCTCCTGTTGCTCGACTTCGGGATTTTCTTCCGACGAGGCCAGGATCAGCGCCTGGTTCGCTGCCCGCAGAACGCCGCTGAGCGACTTGGCGAACTCCGCAAAGAAGGGGTGCACAAGGTCGGGGACGACGAGGCCGACGGTCGATGTGCGGCCGCTGGCCAGCCCGCGGGCCATCATGTTGGGGCGGTAGTTCAGCTCCTTCATGCGCTTGAGCACGCGCTGCCGGGTCTCGTCGCCGATGTCGCGATTGCCGCGCAGCACCTTGGAAACCGTAACCACGGAGACTCCGAGATCGCGCGCGATGTCTTTCAGGCGAATGGCCATAGAGCTTGATTCTCCATCATGCAGACGCTCCACGCGACAAAAAGACGCATGAGATCTGTGACGGCACGGTTAAGAGAAGCGCGTTCTGCGCCACAGCATCAGGCCGCCGGCGGTGACGCTGGCCAGCAGGACGGCGGAAAGCACGAGGACCCAGGTGAAGTTCATAGCCAGCGGAGGAACGGTGGCGCGTACGCCCAGCCAGACGAAGACGCCCGTAGCGGTGAGCAGAATCACGTAATCCCACCAGCGGCGGCGTTCGTTACGGGTGTTGAACTCGTCGCCGCTTTGGGCAGCCTGGGTCCGCTCGACGTCCAGATTGTAGCGTTCGCACTCGCGCATCATCGCGCCGTGGTTGGAGGCCTGTTCGCGGTCTGAAGCGACGGCGGTGCTCACAGCGAAGGCGCCGAGGATCATGATGGCGGAACCGGCCAGCACCAGCATCTTGTGCGGCATATCGGCTGTGGCGAGCTCGCCGAAAACCAGCGCGCCCCAGGCGAGCCCCCAAAGCTGGTTGGTGTTGGAAAGCGGGATGCCGCGGCCGATGCCGAGATACTTGGTCGCAAATTGCTGGAAGAGGTCGCCTACAACCCAAACGAAGCCGCCCAGGAACAGCCAGAAGAGCGCGCCGCGGGTGTGCAGCAGTTGGAAGGCTGACGAATGCAGGCCGCCGTCGAGTGCGAGGGTCAGTGCGAGCACCGTGCCCAATTCGCCGACCGTGAAGGCAGTGATGAACGAGAGCGGGTTCATGCCGCTGATGTAGGCCTTGCGATAGGGGACGTACATGGTTCCCCACATCAGGCTGGCGCCAAAGGCCGCGGCGATTCCGCCCAGCGCGTGATGCGCGGCCCCGTTGTCGCCGCCACCGTGGATGGTGCTGAAGCCGAGCATGATGGCGGCGATGACGATCGCCAGGACGCCGAGAACGACTTTACTGATGGTCTTGCCGTTCGCTCCGTCGAGTTCGCGGAACAGCAGCCGTCCCCACAGCAGGCCGATCAGCGAGTTGGTGTTCCACAGCGGAAAAGCAATAGAAAGGCCCACGTCACGGATGGCAAAGACGGTAAGCGTATTGGCGACGGCCCACAGCGCGCCGGCGAGCAGCGCCCAGACGATGAGGTGCTTCTTTTCCGCGAGGTCGGTGAAGACGTAGCTGGTGCCCTTGAGCAGGGTCGGGAACGTCCAGCGCGCGGTAAACACGCCAGCGACCATGCAGAGCGAGATCGCGAAGGGCGAGTAGCCGGCGTTTACCAGCTTGGTGGGTGCTTCGGCGGCGCCGAGCCAGACGCCGGCGGTCAAGCCGCAGATGACGCCGAGCAGATGAAGCGATATCCCGGGCTTGCGGGGCTGTTGTGTTGCGACGGTCATGGGTCTCCTGCGTGTGGCGATATCGAAAGACAACCGGCCTTTAGTGAAGAACCACAAGCAGGGCAATGCCGGCGAGCAGGACGAAGAAGGGCACCAGGAAATGGCTGTCCGTCACAATACATTTGGCAGATTTCATGAAGCTCATGCGCGGTTCTCGTTCCTGAAAAATCTTTTAGTCAGCGGTTACGTAGGCCGAAGCCTATAGATTCGGCAACAGCGGTGTCAACTTGCGGCGCGGCTAGTAGAGCAGGACTTTGGCGCGCCGGGCGTTGAAGGCGTTCAACGCCGGCTGCCAGGATTCGCGGATCGCCCGTGGGTCGTCGCCGCGCTTCAGGGCGTCGAAGGTAGCCTGATTGTCGAAGAACCGCATCGCGAGGTGAAATTGCTCAGGGTAAAGCTTGTGCAGGGCGGTGACGATTTCGACGCCGAGTTCGGGGGTATCGAGTGCATTGCGGTCGGTGACGGTGAAGCGGACGGCTTCGATCGTCTGTCCGTGGAACGGGTATTTGTTTGTGTCTTCGATGACGGGGATGGTGGTTGCGGTGAAGGTGACGCCGGGTATGTGGCGGGCGGTGAGGGCGGCGGCGACATCGGCGGCCTTGAACCAGGCGTCTTGATACGCCAAGTTCGGTCTCGCTGGTTCACCTGATGAGACTCGATCCCCGGGCCGGATAAGCGAACGGCCTGCGCCGATGATGTGGAACGGCGAGTCGGTTCCTCGGCCGACGGAGATGTTCGTCGTTTCGATGAGGCCAAGGGCGGGGTAGAGCGTGGCGGCAACGGTGTCGCGGAGGTTGGGGCTGGGGTTGGTCCAGGGCAGGCTGGTGTCGTCGAAGTACTCCGCGCGGCTGTAGTTCTGCATCTTGACGACGGTGAGAGGAGCGTCGAGCGGTTTGCCTGCGGCGTCGAGTTTGTAGGTGTTGAAGTAGCGCGCGAGCTCGCCGTAGGTCATGCCATGCCGCGCCGGGAGCTGCATGTAATCTGTGTAGTTCTCAATGCCGGCGTCGGAGACAGGCCCCTGGACTTTGTCGGCGGCGACCAGGTCTGGGCGATCGAGAATGACGATGTCGAGGCGATGGTGGAACTCGTTTTTCTCTTCGGAAGAGGCCTCAAGGAAGTAGCCCATGGCGGCTTCGTAGGTCCAGAAGTGAACGCCCGCGTCCTGCAGATCGATGATGACGGCGTCGAGGTCCTTCAGTTGATCGTGAGTCGGATGGCGGTCGGCGACTTTGGCGCCATACAGACCCGTAACGTGCAGGCCGGTGGCGGCGTCCGTCTCACTGGGGACTTTTTCTGTGTCGGCAAGCGCGTTGAGGCCGTGCTCGGGAGAGAAGAGAGCGGTGAGCTTGGCGGTTGGAACCGACTTGGGGAGGTCTTTGGCGAGGATATCGATGGTCCGTCGGCCAGACTTGTTCAGCCCTGCCTGATTGGTTAGAACACCGAGGTGGAGACGGTTGCCGTGTTCCTTCGCGAGGTTGGCTAGCTGGGCGAAATGCGTGGATTCAAGGACGTCGATGCCGCTGAGGGTTCGTGATGACGGCGCGGCGGCTGGGGCTGCCGGTCTCGCCACTTCCCCATCGACTCGCTTTGACCGCTCAGGGTTCGGTCGAGATGACAAAGTAGGTTTGGTGTCGGCGGAGTGATAGAGCCGCAGCGCTCGTGCCGTGGCGGTCGCAACTTCACCGCGGAGGTTGGAGATCGGTGGATTGCCTCGGGGGTGAATAGCGTTCGCGAGCAGGACGATGTAGGTGTTGGAGCCGGGATCCATCCACAACGTAGTGCCGGTAAAGCCGGTGTGGCCGAAGCTGCCGATAGGGAAGACCGCGCCACGGGGCTTCGAGAATGCGGTGTCAATGTCCCAGCCGTAGCCGCGAAGGTCCTGGCCCTTGATGGCCGGATACGCGGCAGCGAGTAGCGGATCGGTGGGATTGGTTCCAGCCGCGTGCGTAGCGGCGTTGGCTTCGGCGAGCTGTTGTGCGGAGTGGCCGGGCTGTTCGGGGGCCGCCATCAGTTCGAGCGTCGATTGCTTGAGTGGGAAATCGCTGGAGCGCCCGGCGAGTCGGTCGAGCAGGGCCTGCGCGAACAACGAAACATCGTGTGCGGTGGAAAAGAGACCG
>Ga0134125_10008373_pt1 | contig 11661 bp, 10 predicted proteins | sample KB31751_FD_96464 | JGI IMG/M metagenome (GOLD analysis project Ga0134125, IMG submission 96464) | Terrestrial soil microbial communities with excess Nitrogen fertilizer from Kellogg Biological Station, Michigan, USA - KB3-175-1 | ecosystem: Environmental > Terrestrial > Soil > Unclassified ... | reverse complement strand
TGGTGGCCTGAAATCGTTTCCGGCTACCTGTCCCCGGTCGGCAAGGTGTCCTACCTGGCGATCGCCTTCCTGGCCATCAGCCCGCTCAGCCTGTTCATCTACCTGGCCAACTCGCCGCTCTACGGCTTCTACGAGCACACCCCGAAGCTGGGCGACATCAGCGCCCTGGCAGACCAGCAGATCGCGGGCGTCGCGATGGCGATCGAGTCGAACGTCGTGCTCCTGACCGTGATCGCGTTCGCGCTCATGCGGCTGCTCGCCGACGAGCCTGCGCCGGACGGGCCGGCTGACGTCGTCTAGATGATTGATCGGTGAGTCCCGCGCGCCTGGACGCGCGGAACGGGGATGGTCATGCGGCCGGTTGGTGGCGCTGCGGCTTGCGAACCGTCGCATGGCGGCGTCCTCGGTCGCGCCCATGAGAACCGGGTATGACCTCCCCTGAGTCCTTGCGCTGCGCGGTTCGCAGCCGCCCAGGCATCACGGACTCACCGATCAACCATCTGGCCGCTCAGGCGGCGGGCGTGATCGACGAGATCGCCGACGCCACGGCCGCCGGCCGGAACGGCGGCAGGTATCCGTATCGCTCGCGCCCGTTCGGGTCGATCACGTAGAGCGCGATCGTGTGGACGACGCTGCCGGCGACCCGGATGGTCGTCTTCCCGGTCTGGACGGCCTGCCCGTGGCTCAGGCGCACGCCGATGTGGTACGCCTTCCACACCGGCGCGAGCGTCGCCCGCGTCCCCAGCAGCCAGCGCCACGGCTGCGTCCAGCCCGCCTGGCGGACGAACTTCGCCACCGAGGCGCGGGTGTCGGCCGGGTTCACGCTGATCACGACGAGCTCCGGGCGCTTGGCGGCCGGCAGGCGCTGCTGCACCGCGGCCAGCTGGGCGCCCTCGATCGGGCACAGGTTGGTGCAGCGCGAGTCGAGGAACGTGAGCAGCACGGTGCGGCCGCGCAGGGAGGCCAGGCTGGTCATGCGCCCGTCCTGGTCGGGCAGGCGCACGGCCGGCGCCGGGGTGTGCGGGAGCGTCCAGCGCAGGCCCGAGGGACCCGACCCGTTCGACCCGGGCGCGGCGGCGCCGTTCGAGTCCGGCGAGATCGCCAGGAGCACCCCGAGCGCGACGCCGGCGACGACGAGCGCGAGCACGGCCGCCTCGATCGCCGCCCGCCTCCTCGGCGGGCCGCCAACGGACTGCGGGGACGCGCCGGCCACACCCCCAAGATAGCGGGCCGTGGTAGAAGTGACGTGCATCGTGGGGGACCGCAGCCCGTCCCGGACAGCGTCGATCGCGCGCCGGTCGGCGCTCCTCGCCGTCGCCCTCGCCCTCGTGGCGCCGGCGACCGCGCACGCGCACACGGGCGGGCGCATCGCCACCGACTTCGAGGCCCGCGTCATCGGCCTCGCGCCGCGCGCCCCCGGCGTCCGCGCCCGGGTGCTCGGCGGCGACCTGAAGCTCGAGCTGACGGTGTCCGGCGACCACGAGGTCGTCGTCCTCGGGCTGGAGGGCGAGCCGTTCCTGCGCTTCTCACCCGCCGGGGTCGCCGCCAACGCCGCATCGCCGACGGCCTGGTCGACCGGCGTCGTCGCGAGCTCGGACGCCGTCACGCCGGCGTCCGGCCCGGCCTGGCGCCGGGTGTCGTCAGGCCACACCTACGCCTGGCACGAGAACCGCCTGCGTCCGCGCCCGTCCGTCCCCGGCGGAGGCGCGACGCCGCGGCGGGTGGCGCGGTGGTCGATCCCGCTCCTGGTCGACGGCCGCCGGACGCGCCTGGCCGGGTGGGAGTGGTACGCGAGCGGCCCGCCCCCGTGGCCGTGGCTGGCGGCGCTGCTGGCGCCGCTCGCCGCGGCGATCGCCGCGGTGCGGTACGGCCGCCGCCGGCTCCATAGGCGGCTCGCCGCCGTGCTCGTCCCGGTGGCCGTCGGCGCCTGGCTGGCCGGCTGGATCGGGATCCTGCTCGACGGGGGCGCCTCGGCACTCGTGCTCGCCCTGGCTGCGGCGTACGCGGCCGTCACGATCCTGCTCGTCGCCGCCGCCCTGGCCGCGGCGTCCGGGAACGCGCGCATGGCGGTCGCCGGCATCGTCGGCGCCCTCGCCGCCGTCTTCACCCTGCCCGAGATCGGGGCGTTCACCCGCGGCTTCGTCCTCTCGGCGCTCCCGGCCACGGCCGCCCGGGCCGCCGCGATCGTCTCGTTCACCGCCGGCCTCGCCCTGGTCGCGGCGTGCGTGCCGGCGATGGCCGACATCCTGCGCGACGACCCGCTCCGCCGCCGGCTCCTGGCGGGAACGCCTGACGACGGCTAGATTATCCCCGTGGCACCGACTTCCAACAGTTGACCGGCGCGCGGCGCACCGCGCGCCGCAGCAACCCCGCCGTCGACCGTTCAGGAGTCACCCGTGTCCACCCAGCCCCGCATTGCCATCCGCCGCCTCGCCGCCGCCCGCGTCGTCTCGGTGACGGGCACGGAGGCCGCGTGGATCGCGCTGATGGTGGCCATCTACGCGTCGACGCACTCGACCGCATGGATGTCCGCGGCGCTGTTTGCCGCGATCGGCGCCGAGGGCGTGGCGACGTCGCTCCTGGGCACGCTCGGCGACCGCTTCGACCGCCGCCGGGTGATGCTCGCGTCCGAGCTCTGCGCGGCGGTCGTGGCCATCGCGATGGCGATCACGGGCAGCCCGCTCGGGCTGGTCGTGCTCGCGCTGCTGAGCGCCGTCGCCCAGTCGCCGTACATGTCCGCGTCGACGGCCGCCGTGCCCAACCTGGTCGACCCGCACGACGTCGCCTGGGCGAACAGCACGATCTCGATCGGCCGCAACGCCGGCGCCCTGCTCGGCCCGATGCTGGGCGGCGCGATCGCGGGCTTCGTCTCGCCGTCGGCCGTCTTCGCCGGCAACGCCGCCTGCTTCGCCCTGTCGGCGGCCCTGATCTGGTCGGTGCGCGGGACGTTCGCCGACCCCAACCGGGCTGACGCGGACGCGCACTCGGGCATCCGGGCCGGGTTCCGGTTCGTCATGGCCGACCCGGTGCTGCGCCTGATCCTGCTCGCCTGGGTGGTGCTGCTCTTCCTGCTCGGCCCGATCCTGGTGGCCGAGCTGCCGCTGGCCCGCTCGTTCGGCGTCGGCTCGGTCGGCTACGGCTTCCTGGCAGCCTGCTGGGGCGGCGGCGCCATCGCCGGGTCATTCCTCGGCCGCCGTTTGGCCGAGCGCAACGAGCGCGCGACCATGGTCGTCGGCTGCGCGTTCATCGGCGCGGGGTTCGCGGTGGTCGCCGCCGCGCCGGCGTTCGCGTTCGCGCTCATGGGCATGGCGACCGCCGGCCTCGCCGACGGCGCCGTGATGGTGTCGGAGCAGGGCATCCTGCAGCGGCGCACGCCCGACGCCGTCCGCTCGCGGGCGACCGCGGCGACCGAGGCGGCCGCGATGAGCGCGTTCGCGCTCTCGTTCCCGACGGCCGGCTTCATGCTGCACCTGATCGGCGTGCGCGGCGTCTACGTGCTCGCGGCGGCCGGCTGCGCCGTGGCGACGCTCGTCCTGATCTCGGCGATGCGCGAGCTGGCGGGCGCCGAGCCCGCGGCCGCCGAGGAGCCGGTCGGGGAGCTGGGCGAGGCGGCCTAGGCGGCCTGCGCGTCGTCGCGCGCGGCGGCCAGGAATGCGGTGACCTCGGCGGCCGGCACGGGCCGGGAGAAGAGATAGCCCTGGCCGACGTCGCAGCCGACGGTGCGCATGTGCGCGAGCTGGCCCTCGGTCTCGATGCCCTCTGCGACCGCGACCAGCCCGAGCGCGTGAGCGAGCGCGACGACGTTCGCCGTGATCGCGGTGTCCTTGGCGTCGCGCTCGACGCCCTGCACGAACGAGCGGTCGACCTTGATCATGTCGACCGAGAAGTGGCGCAGGTGGGCCAGCGAGGAGAAGCCGGTGCCGAAGTCGTCGATGGCGATGCGGACGCCGGCGTCGTGCAGCTGCTGCAGCTCGACGCGGGCGCGGTCGGCGGCGGCGCCGGGCATGATGGCCGTCTCGGTCACCTCGAGCCCGAGGTTGCGCGCCGGCAGGCCGGCGGAGCGCAGCGCCCGGTCGACGGCGTCCTGCACGCCGCCCATGGTGAGCTGCTTGGGGGAGACGTTGACCCACGTGACGAAGTCGGGGCCGACGATGCCGTCGCGCAGCCATCCGGCGGTGACGCCGCAGGCCTCGCGCAGGACGAGGTCGCCCAGCGCGGCGATCAGGCCGGACGCCTCGGCGACCGGGATGAACACGTCCGGGCCGACCGGGCCCCGGGTCGGTGACGTCCATCGCACGAGCGCCTCGACGCCCACGATCTGGCCACCCGAGAGCGAGATCTCGGGCTGGTAGTGGACGGTGAGCTCGTCCCGGGCAAGCGCGTAGCGCAGCTCGTTGTCGAGCCCGAGCAGCTCGTCGGGATCGCGGGCCATCTCGCTGCGGAAGACCTCGTGGCGGCCGCGGCCGGCGTCCTTGGCGGCGTACATGGCGACGTCGGCGTCGCGGACGAGCTCGTCGCCGGCGCCATCGCCGGAGTGCAGGGCGATGCCGATGCTGGCCGCCACCTCGAGCTCGCGGCCGGCGACGACGGCCGGCTCGGCCAGCCGCGCCAGGGCCCGCCGGGCCACGCTCACGGCGAGCGCCTCGTCGGTCTGGTCGAGCAGCACCGCGAACTCGTCGCCGCCGAAGCGGGCGACGGTGTCGGTCGCGCGCACGGTCTCGGTCAGCCGGTCGGCGACGACCCGCAGGAGCTGGTCGCCGGCGTCGTGGCCCAGGCTGTCGTTCACCTGCTTGAAGCCGTCCAGGTCGAGGATCAGCACCGCGACGGCGCCGCCGGTGCGAGACGACCGCGCGAGCGCCTGTTCGAGCCGGTCGCGGAAGAGGCTGCGGTTGGCGAGGCCGGTGAGGCCGTCGTGGTAGGCCTGGCGCACGAGCGCGTCCTGCAGCCGCACGCGCTCGGTGACGTCGCGGGCGTTCAGGACGACGCCGCGGATCGCGCGGTCGTTGCGCAGGTCGGTGACGTGCGCCTCCAGCGTGCGCCACTCGCCATGCTGGTTCAGGAGCTGGAACACGATCTCCTCGGCCCGGCCGCTGGTCTGGGCGGAGCGCACGAGCGCCCGGTCGTCCGGGTGCAGGTAGCGGAGGATGCCGCCGCCGGCGACGGCGTCCTCGGACACGCCGAGCATGGCGGTGACCGAGCGGCTGACGTGGCGGCAGCCGCCGTTGCCGAGCACGATCACGAGGTCGGTGGACGAGTCGACGATGCTGCGGAAGTGGGCCGTCTGGCGGCGGGTGGCCGCGACGAGGGCCAGCGCCAGGGTGAGCGAGACGAGCAGCCCGACCGCCCCCAGGACGGCCTGCATGGCGATCAGGTTCGTGACGTCCGAGTCGCTCTCGGCGACGATCGTGCGCGCCGTGTTCAGGGCGGCGTCCGCCGTCAGCATCGAGAGCACGCGCAGGCGCGTGAGAGGCGCGCTCACCGCCAGGTGCTCGCCGGCTGTCAGCGGCACGGACGACGCCGGCCGGCCGGCGAGGTAGGCGGCGCCGGTGGCGGTCATGTCGTCCACGAGCCGCCGCTCCTGGATCAGCTGGGCGCGCACGACCGGGTCGGTGGTCGGCCCCAGCTCGGCCTCGTCGTCGTTGCCCGGCACGGTGGGCACGGCGCCACCGTCGAGCAGGGCGTCCGTGCTCAGGCGCATGATCGTCGCCGTCACGTCGGGATCCGACTGCTGGCCGGCGTGGACGAGCATCACCTGCTGGACGTACTCCGAGGCGAGCGTCTGCTGGCGCTCGGCGACGCGCAGGACCTCGGCGCGGTGCTGGGTGCGGGCCGTCTGCCAGATCGAGAGGCCGATGCTCGCCGTCGAGCAGAGCGCGAACGTGACCAGGATGGCGACGATCGGCTTGCGGCCGCGGGAGGCGTACGGGGTGAATGCGGGCGCGCGCATCACGGCTGCCCGACCAGCAGGACGGCGTGCATCCCGCTCATGTAGTGGCCGGCCATGTTGCAGAAGATCTCGTAGCGGCCCGGGCGCAGCCGCAGCGTCAGCGCGCGCACGCTGCCGGGCACGCCGGGCTCGAGCGAGCCCACCTCCTCGGGGGCGAGGGCATCCTCGTTCACCGTGAGGCCGTCGGTGCGCAGCGGCAGCCTCGCGCCCGCGGGATCGCGCACCACGATCAGCTCGTGCAGGTCCGGGCCGTCGTTCTTCACCTCGAGCCGGACGCGGCCCGCAGCGATCCGCCGCGGCGCCCGGATGTGGAAGTCGCGCTCGGTGATGCGGACGACCCGGACGGACGGCTGACCGCCGCCGCCGGCGCCGCTCCACTCGGCGAACGCGAGCAGGCCTGCGCACGCGAGCATGCCCGCGAGGAGTGCAGCCGGCCGGTGAAGAGCGGTGACCACCTTCATCGGTGGATCGGCCCGGCCTCCCCGTTCTTGAGTAGATCCCGTCCTCCCCGCAGGTTGGTAGCCTGCCCGCGTGCAGCCCGGAGACACCGTCCCCAGCGCCATCGTCTTCGACCAGGACGTGCAGCCGGTCGACCTGGCCGGCCTGGCCGCGGACGGGCCGTTCCTGCTCTCGTTCTACCTGTACGACTGGACCGGCACCTGACGGACGCAGCTGCGGCTCCTGCGTGACAGGAGCGACGAGTTCACGGAGGCGGGGGTGCGCCTGTTCGCGGTCTCGCGCGACAGCCCGTACTCGCACAAGCGCTACGCCGAGCAGCAGTGGCTGACCTATCCGCTGCTGTCGGACTGGACGGCCGCCGCGGTGCGGGCGTTCGGCGTCAGCCAGAACCTGGACGGGCTGGAGGACACCCCGGTGCGCAGCTGCTTCCTCGTGGACGGCGACGGCGTGATCCGGGGCACGTGGCGCTACGGCGACGACGAGGTGCCGGACGTCGACGAGCTCCTGACCGCCGCCCACGCCTTGTGAACACGCCGGTCACCGCTCTGCGGTAGCCATCCACGCGCGAAGCTCACCGGAATCGGTGAGATCGCCCCCGGCGGCGAAAGGCGGTCTTCGGAGCGCCGATGATCGGGCCGGCGCGCGCTTGGCAGGAGCGCGGGCTGCCCGCACGCATGGATACGACTCCCCAGCTCCGCCCGCTTCACCGCCGCACCGTCGCCCTCAACCGTGGCGTGCGCTGGCTCGCCGGCGCGATCGCCGCAGCCGCCGTCGCCGCCGGGGTCTCCCGGGCGGCCGCCATGCCGACCAGCGACGTCGTCATGTTCGGCAGCACGATCGTCGCCGCCGCCGGGTTCTTCCGCGGCGCGCGGCGGCCGTCCCCGATGCGGCGCACGCTGGTGCTCCTCGGCTGGAGCGCGACGGCGTGCGTGGCCGGTGTCGGTTCGTGGCTCGGCGCCGAGCGCCTGCTCGGCCACGGCCCCGGCCCGAACCCGCTCTCGAGCGTCCTCATCGTGATCGGCACCGTGCTCGCGCTGGCCGGCCTGCTGACGGCCCCGGCGGCGCCGGCCGGGCTCGGCCGGCGGCTGCGCCTGGCGCTCGAGGGCCTGCTGGCCGCCGCTTCCGTCCTCTTCATCGCCTGGGAGCCCGTGATCGATCCGCTCCTGCGCGCCGACGGCCGGGAGACGCCGACGGAGCTCCTGGCGCTGGCGGTGCCGGGCGCCGACCTCGTCCTCCTCGGGGTGATCGGGGCGGTGATCTGGCGCTCGACGAGGGGCCGTTTCCAGCTCGGCCTGCTCGGCGCGAGCGCGGGGGTGCGCGCCGTCACGGACACGCTCTTTGTCTACTTCGGGCTGGCCGGGTTCTCGGCGGGCGGCGACGCCGCCGTCGACCTCGGCTGGGCGTTCTCGTACGCAGCCCTGGCCGTGGCCGCCCTGGCCGCGGCGAGCGGCCCGGCGACCGGCACGCGCGCCCGGGTGCGGACTCCGGGCAGGCGGTCGCAGATCGTCACCCATCTGCCCGTCATCGCCGCGCTCGCAACGGCCGTCGTCGTCGGCATCGCCGAGCGCCACCTGCGTGGCGCCCAGCTCACGATCCTGCTCCTCATCGCGGCCCTGATGCTCCTGCGCCAGTGGATCACGCTGAGCGAGAATCGCCAGCTGCTCGGCCGCGTCGCCTTCCAGGCGGAGCACGACGACCTGACAGGCCTCCTCAACCGCGTCGGCCTGCTGCGGCGGTTGTCCGACGCCGTCGCCACGGGCGCCGGCGTGCGCGTGCACCTGATCGATGTCGACCGGTTCAAGGACGTGAACGACACCCTCGGCCACCCCGTCGGCGACGCGCTTCTGATCGCCGTCGGCCAGCGCCTGCGGGCCGCGGCGGGCGGCCTCGACGTCGCCCGTCTGGGCGGCGACGAGTTCGCCGTGATCGACGGCCGCGGCGACGGCGACGGCCTCGCCAGGCGGCTGCTGCTCGCCGTCGGCCAGCCCTACTCGGCCGCCGGCCGCTCGATCCACCTGGACGCGAGCCTTGGCATCGCCGAGCTGCCGGCGACCACGGACGAGTGTGTGGCCGAAGCCGACCAGACGGCAGTCGACCTGCTCCGCGACGCCGACTCGGCCATGTACGCCGCGAAGGCGGGCGGCGGCGGCGCCCGCCTGTTCGAGGACGACCTGCGCGAGGCGATGCTCGACCGGGTGGCGCTCGGGCGCGAGCTGCGCGACGCGCTTGCCGGGGGCGGCGAGCTCTCGCTCGCCTATCAGCCGATCTCCGACCTCGCCGCCGGCGGCGTGCCGCACGTCGAGGCGCTCGCGCGCTGGACGAGCCCGCGGCGCGGCGTCGTCCCGCCGGGCGTCTTCATCCCGATCGCCGAGGCCTCCGGGCTGATGCCGCAGCTCGGCCGCTGGGTGCTGCGCACCGCCTGCGCCCAGGCGGCGGAGTGGAGCCGGGCCGGCTTCGACGTCGGCGTATGCGTCAACATCTCGGTCCAGCAGGCGGGCGACGACCTGGTGCACGACGTGGCCGGGGTGCTGCGGGCCACCGGCCTCGCTCCCGACCGGCTGATGCTCGAGGTGACGGAGTCGATCTTCGTCGCCGACTCCGAGGCGGCCGCGGGCCCGCTCGAAGCGGTGCGCGCCGCGGGCGTCCGGATCGCGATCGACGACTTCGGCACCGGCTACTCCGCGCTCGGCTATCTGCGCCGGCTGCCGGTCGACGTCCTCAAGGTCGACCGCCGGTTCATCGCCGACATGGACGGCACGGGGGTCGCGGTGCTCGCCGCGATCCTCGAGATGGCGCGCGCGCTCGGGCTCGAGACGGTCGCCGAGGGCATCGAGACGCGGGAGCAGCTCGCCCAGCTCCGCGAGCTCGGCTGCGACCTCGGCCAGGGGTTCTTCCTGGCCCGGCCGATGGACGCAGAGCTGGTCCCGGGGCATCTCGACTCAGGGACAGCGCAGGCCGCATAGCCCGGTCGGGGGTCAAGTCTTCCGCCGCCGCACCGAAGTACCGGATATGACCACCGTGCGCACCGCCCTCGCCGGCGCCCTCCTGCTCGACCTCGGCGCCGTGCTGGCCGCCCCGGCGCTCTCGACCCGGTCGACGGAGCTCGCCGCCGCGCTGCTCGCCCCCACCGGCGCCGCTTTTGCGGTCGCCGCCTCGCGGGCGCTCTCGAGCTGGATCGACGCCGCGGTCGCCCGCGTCGATCGCAGCACGTTCATCGCCGCCTCGGTCGTGGGCGAGGCGGGCGGTTGCCCCGCCGGTGACGGGCGGTTGGCGGCGTAGGCATCTGTCATTTGCAGATTCCCGACGCTCTTGCCACACCCCGACACGCGCCCGTGACATCTCATTCGCGCCTCGGCGCCGGCCTCTGCCTACGCGGCAGGTGAGCGCTCCCTTCGTCGAGGCCGGCGGAGGTGCGGCGGGCGGGCCGGGAGGGGCATGCTCGGGTTGCGGCCGGCGTGGTGGGTGGGCGACGGGCCGGCCCGGCGGGGAACGGGCGGCCGGCGGCGTTTGCCTCTGTCATTTGCCGTAGCGCTAGAACAGGCCGGCGAACGTCTGGACGAGCAGGAAGACGTTCAGGCAGACGATCACGGTCGCGACGGCGACCGCCGCGACGGTCGTGATCGGCCGGTTCGTCAGCGTCCCCATCAGGTTGCGGTTCCGGCAGAAGATCACGAGGGGGATCAGCGCGAACGGGATGCCGAACGAGAGCGCGACCTGCGAGAGCACGAGCGCCTTGGACGGGTCGAGCCCGACCGCGAGCACGATCATGGCCGGCGCCATCGTCACCGCCCGGCGCAGGAAGAGCGGGATCGACCGGCGCACGAACCCCTGCATGACGACCTGGCCGGCCAGCGTGCCGACCGACGACGAGGAGAGCCCGGACGCCAGCAGCGCGATGCCGAACATCGTGTCCGCGTGCGGGCCCACGACCTTCCCGAGCGTGTGCGACGCCTGCTGGATGCCGTCCACCCCGGTGATGCCGTTCGCGTGGAAGACGGCGGCCGCGGTGATCAGCATGGCCATGTTGACGACGCCGGCGATCGACATCGCGATGACGACGTCGATCAGCTCGAAGCGGAAGATGCGCCGGCGCGCGGCCGGCGTCGCGCCGACGACGCGCCGCTGGGTGAGGGCGGAGTGCAGGTAGATCACGTGCGGCATGACCGTCGCACCCAGGATGCCGGCGGCGAGCAGCACGCTCTCGGAGCCGTCGAACCCGGGCACGAACAGCCCATGCGCGATGCCGTGCGGCGAGGGGTCGGCGTGGAACACCTCGAACGCGAACCCGGCCACGATCAGGCCGACCAGGCCGACGATCACGGCCTCGAGGTGGCGGAAGCCGCCCCGCGTCTGCAGGGCGAGGATCGCGAACGCGAAGACGCCGGTCAGAAGGCCCGCCCACACGAGCGGGATGCCGAAGAGCAGGTTGAGGCCGAGCGCGGCGCCGATGAACTCGGCCAGGTCGGTCGCCATCGCAATCAGCTCGGCCTGCACCCACAGGCCGAACGTGACCGGCCGCGAGAACTGCGAGCGGCACACCTCGGGCAGGTTCATCCCGGTGGCGATGCCGAGCTTGGCGCTCATCGACTGGATCAGCATGGCCATCAGGTTCGAGGCCAGGATCACCCACAGGAGCAGGTAGCCGAACTTGGCGCCGCCGGCGATGTTCGTCGCGAAGTTGCCGGGGTCGACGTAGGCGACGGCGGCGATGAAGGCCGGCCCGAGGAACGGCCAGACGGCCCGCAGGCCGCGGCGCTCGCCGTTCAGCGACCGCTCGGCCGCCTCGAGCACGCGCTGCTCGCCGGGCAGCGCGACCGGCGCCGACGAGAGCCGAAGCGCGGCCGAGTCAGCCGGCGGCGGCATGCTCAGCTCCCACCTCGATCTGGGCCGCCAGCGAGCGGCCGATCGCATGCCGGCTGCCCCGCACCTCCACCGTCACCGGGCCGTCGAACGGCGCCTGCTCGACGACGGTGACCGCCTCGGCCGGGACGAGGCCGAGCGAGGCCAGGTAGCGCAGGAGCTCGGGATCGCCGTCCGGGACGCGGCGGACGACCGTCATGCTGCCGGCTTCGAGATCGCTCAGGCACACGAGCTCGTCGCGCGCGAGCAGCAGCTCGGGCGACGGGATCGGGTCGCCGTGCGGATCGCGGGTCGGGTAGCCGAGCGCCTGGTCGATCGCCGCCTCGAGCTCGTCGGACAGGTGGTGCTCGAGCCGCTCCGCCTCCTGGTGCACCTGATCCCACGTCAGCCCGAGC
>Ga0134125_10008371_pt1 | contig 11663 bp, 12 predicted proteins | sample KB31751_FD_96464 | JGI IMG/M metagenome (GOLD analysis project Ga0134125, IMG submission 96464) | Terrestrial soil microbial communities with excess Nitrogen fertilizer from Kellogg Biological Station, Michigan, USA - KB3-175-1 | ecosystem: Environmental > Terrestrial > Soil > Unclassified ... | reverse complement strand
TCACGCAATACGCCGAGACGCAGGGCTCCTCGAAGAAGGAGAAGGTGGCGCTGACCGGCGACGATTGTCGCGAGGGCCTGACCGCCGTGCTGTCGGTGAAGGTGCCGGACCCGAAATTCTCGTCGCAGACGAAGGACAAGCTTGTGTCCTCGGAAGTGCGGCCGGTGGTCGAGAACGTGATCAATCAGGCGCTGCAGGACTGGTTCGAGATTCATCCGTCGGAAGCCCGCGTCATCGTCGGCAAGGTGGTCGAGGCCGCCGCGGCGCGCGAGGCGGCGCGCAAGGCGCGCGAACTGACGCGCCGCAAGGGCGCGCTCGATGTCTCGTCTCTCCCCGGCAAGCTCGCCGACTGCCAGGAGCGCGATCCGGCCAAGTCAGAACTGTTCATCGTCGAGGGCGACTCGGCCGGCGGCTCCGCCAAGCAGGGCCGCAACCGCGAATTCCAGGCCGTGCTGCCGCTGCGCGGCAAGATCCTCAACGTCGAGCGCGCGCGCTTCGACAAGATGCTGTCGAGCCAGGAGATCGGCACCTTGATCACGGCGCTCGGCACCGGCATCGGCCGCGACGAGTTCAACCCGGACAAGCTGCGCTACCACAAGATCATCATCATGACCGACGCGGACGTGGACGGCTCCCACATCCGCACGCTGCTCTTGACCTTCTTCTTCCGGCAGATGGAGGAACTGATCAAGCGCGGCCACGTCTTCATTGCGCAGCCGCCGCTGTACAAGGTCAACCGGGGCAAGTCCGAGCAGTATCTCAGGGACGAACGCGCGCTCGAGGACTATCTCATCTCAGCGGGGCTCGAGGACGCGGTGCTCCGCCTTGCCTCCGGCGAGGAGCGCGCTGGCGCCGACCTGCGCGCGTTGGTCGAGAACGCCCGCACCATCCGCAACATCCTCTCCGGCCTGCACAGCCGCTATAATCGCAAGGTCATCGAGCAAGCGGCGATCGCCGGCGTGCTCAATACCGACGTCACGCAAAATCCGGAAACCGGCGCGGCCGCCGCCGCCTATATTGCCAAAAGGCTCGACGCGCTCGAGGACGAAACGGAGCGCGGCTGGCAGGGCCGCTACGACGAGGAAGGCTTCCACTTCGAGCGCACCGTGCGCGGCGTGAAGGAAGCCGCCGTGATCGATCAGGCGCTGCTCAGCTCGGCCGACGCGCGCAAGCTCGACGGCCACCGCGAGATGCTCCAGCAGACCTTCCCGCGCCCGCGGCCGCCGGCGGTGCTTCGCCGCCGCGACGACGAGATGCCGATTCACGGTCCCGTCGGCCTGTTCGAGGCGCTGACCGCGACCGGCCGCAAAGGCATCGCCATGCAGCGCTACAAAGGACTGGGCGAGATGAACCCGGAGCAGCTCTGGGAGACCACGCTCGACACCAATGCACGCTCGCTGTTGCAGGTGCGCATCAAGGAGGTCGACGAGGCCAACATGCTGTTCGACCAGCTGATGGGCGATCTCGTCGAGCCGCGCCGCCAGTTCATCCAGGACAACGCGCTGTCGGCAAGCGTGGACGTGTAGGGTTTCCTGGCTCCGGTCGCGTCGCCGCTTTCCGGCACTAAAGCGGGCTATGCTCGGGCAAAGCTGATTCGCCCGAGCGTCCTGTGACCGCCAAAAGCCTCGCCGCCGACCTCAATCCTGACCAGCGCCGCGCTGTCGAGCACGGCGCGGGCGACGGCTATCCGCCGCTTTTGATCATCGCCGGCGCGGGTTCCGGCAAGACCAACACGCTCGCGCATCGCGTCGCGCACCTGATCGGGCAAGGCGCCGATCCGCGCCGCATCTTGCTCCTGACCTTTTCACGCCGGGCCGCGGCCGAAATGCGCCGCCGCGTCGAGCGCATCGGCGCCGCGGCACTGGGCAAGGACGCGCGCATGATGGCCGACGCGCTGACCTGGGCCGGCACGTTCCACGCCATCGGCGCGCGGCTGTTGCGCGAATACGCGCCGCAGATCGGGTTCGAGCCGAATTTCTCGATCCACGACCGCGAGGATTCCGCCGATCTGATGAATCTGGTGCGGCATGAGCTCGGCTTCTCGAAGCTGGAAAAGCGTTTCCCGCTCAAGGGCACGTGCCTCGCCATCTATTCGCGCGCGGTGAACGCGGAGGCCGAGCTCGCCGATGTCTTGAACTTCGTCTATCCGTGGTGCGCGGAATGGCACGAGGAGCTGCGGCAACTCTTCGCCGCTTACGCCGAGGCCAAGCAGCGCCAGAACGTGCTCGATTACGACGACCTGCTGCTCGCCTGGGCGATGATGATGGCCGAGCGCAGCCTTGCGGAGCACGTCGGCGAGCGCTTCGATCACGTGCTGGTCGACGAATATCAGGACACCAACCGGCTGCAGGCGCGCATTCTGCTCAGGCTGAAGCCGGACGGCCGCGGCCTCACCGTCGTCGGCGACGACGCGCAGTCTATCTACTCCTTCCGCGCCGCGACCGTGCGCAACATCCTCGACTTCCCGTCGCACTTCCGGCCGAAGGCGGCCGTCGTCACGCTCGAGCGCAATTACCGCTCGACGCAGCCGGTCCTCGCCGCCGCCAATGCGGTGATCGCGCTCGCCGCCGAGCGCTATTCCAAGAACCTGTGGTCGGAGCGGCTGTCGGCGGAGAAGCCGCAGATCGTCAACGTCGCCGACGATGTGAGCCAGGTCGGCTATATCGTCGAGAGGATCCTCGAGAATCGCGAGGCCGGCATTGCGCTCAAGGCGCAGGCCGTGCTGTTCCGCACGTCGAGCCATTCGGGCGCGCTCGAGGTCGAACTCACGCGCCGCAATATCCCCTTCGTCAAATACGGCGGTCTGAAATTCCTCGAGGCCGCGCACGTCAAGGACGTACTCGCCGTCTTGCACTGGGCGCAGAACCCGCGCGACCGCGTCGCCGGCTTCCGCGTGCTGCAACTCATGCCCGGCATCGGCCCGGCCATCGCCGCGCGCGTGCTCGACCATCTGGCAACGAACGAACTGCGTGACTTCAAGGCGCCGGCCGCGGCGGCGGAGGCGTGGCCAGACTTTGCCGACGCGATCGAGGCGGTGCGGCGCGGCGACGCCGGCTGGCCGGCGGAACTCGAGACGATCTGCCGCTGGTACGCGCCGCATCTCGAGCGCGCCTACGACGACGCGGTGCTGCGCGAGGCCGATCTCGCGCAACTGGTGCAGATCGCCGCCGGCTACCAGAGCCGCGAGCGGTTCCTGACCGAGATGAAGCTCGACCCGCCGGACGCCACCAGCGACGAAGCCGGGCCACCCCTGCTCGACGAGGACTACCTCATCCTCTCGACCATCCACTCGGCCAAGGGCCAGGAGTGGAAAGCGGTGTTCGTGCTCAACACCGTCGATGGCTGTATTCCCTCCGACCTGTCGGTGCGCACGGCGCCCGAGATCGAGGAGGAGCGGCGGCTGCTCTACGTGGCGATGACGCGGGCACGGGACCAGTTGCACCTGATGGTGCCGCAGCGCTTCTTCGTGCACCAGCAGCGCCGGCTCGGCGACCGCCACGTCTATGCGCAGCGCACGCGGTTCATTCCCGCGGCAATCCTGAAGCATTTCGACGTCCGCGCCTGGCCGGCGGCTTCGGCGGACAAGGCCGCGGCCAAGCCCGCTTCGGGTAGCGCGGACGTGCGCGGCAAGCTGCGCCGCATGTGGGGCTGATGGCCGGCCTGCCGCACTTCGTCGGCGCTGCGCTCGCGGCGAAGCTCGAGAACGTCTCGCGCACCGATCTGAGGGCGCGCGCGCGGCGCATTTCCGAGGCCTATCGCGGCGGCGGCGGCAGCGGCGTGATCCGCTCCGATCTCGATGCGCTCGCTTATGGTATCGTACGCATGCCGGCGACCTATGCCGCGGTACGCGCGGCGCTGGCCCAGGCGAACGGCGTCATCCCGGATTTCACACCGCGGTCGCTCATCGACGTCGGAGCCGGGCCTGGCACCGCGACCTGGGCCGCGTGCGACGCCTGGCCGCCGCTCGAACGCGCCGCGCTGATCGACGACAATGCGCACCTGCTGGCGCTGGCCGAGACGCTGCGGCCGCCGCATCTAGCGCTGACGGCGCAGCGCGACGCCATCGCGACGGCGCTCGCCGAGGCGACAAGCGCCGACGTGGTGATGGCAAGCTACGTGTTCGCCGAACTGCCGGACGCGGCGTTGCAGGCCACGCTCGGCCGTCTCTGGGACAAGGCCGCGCGCCTGCTCGTCATCGTCGAGCCCGGCACGCCGGACGGCTTCCGGCGCATCCTCGCCTGCCGCGAACGCCTGATCGCGGACGGCGCGGCGATCGTCGCGCCGTGCTCACATGAAGGCCGCTGCCCGCTCGCCGCCGCCGAGCGCTGGTGCCACTTCAACGCGCGGCTGCCGCGCACGCGCGACCATCTGACGGCGAAGGGCGCCGACGTTCCTTTCGAGGACGAGAAATTCGTCTACCTCGTCGCCGGCAAGGGCTTCGGCGATCTCGCGCTCGAACAGCGCGTGCTGGCGACGCCGATGGTCGACAAGGCCGCCGTGACGCTGACGCTGTGCGCGCCTGACGCGCCGGAACAGCGCCGCGTCCCGCGCCGCGACAAGGACGCCTACCGCGCGGCCAAGCGGGTCGATTGGGGCGACGCGCTCGTGGAAAACGGACCGCGAACGAGTTGATTCAAATTTTAAGCAACTACCGCGCGAGCGAACGCGGCCTGGCGCGACCTGTTTTAAGCCTCTGTAAAACCGGCGATATCGCCGCCTAAGACACAACCTTCTTGCCGATCCACAGCCCGATCAGCAGCGCGCCGAGGAACAGAACGAGGAAGATGCCGAACAGCCATTGCGCGATGGTCGCCGAGGCCGCCTCGACGTCGGTGAAGCCGAAGATGCCGGCGACGATCGCGATGATCAGGAAGACGAAAGCCCATTTCAGCATGGCGCGTTCCTCGTGCCCTTGCAGAACGAGGAACGCGAGCCCGGGTTCCATCACCCGCGCATCGGGATGACGCCTTCGGCCGAGCGCGAGCGCGGATCGCGCGCCGTCCAGCGGCCCGCCTCGACGCGCGCGATGAAGTCGGCGACGACGCTGTTGAACAGGTCCGGCTCCTCGAGATTCACGACGTGGCCGGTCTTGGGGAACATCACCAGTCCCGAAGCGGCGAGCGTCTGCTTCAGATAGAGACTCGGTTCGATGCAGCGGTCGTCCTCGTCGCCGACCACGATCAGCACCGGCGTCGTCAGCTTGCGGATGCCGCCCTCGAAATCGTAGAGCGACGGCCGCCCGCCCTGGAAGCCGCGCGACGTGTTAGCGGAGCCGCGTGCGTCGTGCTCGGCCAGCCGCGACACGAATTCGGCAAAGCCGCGCGGATCCTTGACCTGGAACGGCACGCGGCTCGGGCTGACGCCGTAGGTGCGCGCGATCTCGGCCGAGCCCTTTTGCTCGAACGTGTCGCCGATCGTCCGCGAGTGCTTATGGAAGTCGGCCGTGTACCAGCGCTCGCTGCCCGAGCCCGTGCCAGCGAGGACCAGCGAGCGCACGCGGCCGGGGTGGTTGAGCGCGACTTGCAACGACGTATAGCCGCCCATCGACAGGCCGATGAGATGCGCCTTGTCGATGCCGAGATGATCGAGCACGGCGACGGCGTCGCGCATCACGTGCTCGTAGGTGTAGGCGCTCGCGTCCGCGGGCACGTCGGACGGGGTATAGCCGCGCGCCGAATAGGTGATGCAGCGGTGGCGCTTGCCGAACTCGCGCAGCTGCGGCTCCCAGCCGCGATGGTCGGAGGCGAACTCGTGCACGAACAGGATCGGCGTACCCTGCCCGACCTCCTCGTAATAGAGCTTCACCTTGTCGGGCGTCGTCGCGTAGGGCATGGGGAGGCTCTCGCAAATGTCGGATTGCGCGCGACACTAGCCGAAGCGCCCGCCCCAAAGCAAAACGGCCGGCGCTGCGGCCGGCCGTCGTTGAGCGGTGATGAATTCGGTCAGCTCGCGCGGGCGGCCCAGCCCATGTCCATGCGGCGGCGCCATGCGGTCTGGCGTAAGCCCAGCAGGCGCTGCGCGGTGGTGCGCGCCTCGGCGCGGGTCGAGGCGGCGCAGGTGCGGTATTCGAGATCGGAAACGCGCGAGGCGGGCGGCTGCCGGCGGAAGAGCCGCGCGAAGGCGCCGGCGCCGCCGTTGAGCTTGAGCTCGGTCAGGGCGCTGGCGACATTGGCGGCATGCCCGAAGGCGACGACGCGGCCTGTCATGGTGTGACGCACCTCGTACACGCCCGGGCCGATCGGCGCCTCGACGGTGACGCCGCCGTGCGCATCGGGGAACCGCTTCCAGCCACTCCAGGTCTGCATACGAACCTCTTGCGCCCCTTGGTCTCTTGTCGTCGGGCCATGCGCAAACGCGACAGGCCGTTATTCGTTCCCGGCGGTCAATGGGCAATGTGGATGATCCGCCATGCGCGGCAGCCGCCTTCGACATGGCGCAAACCGGCCGTCGGACACGTTCAGTGTCCGGGCAGCACCAGCACCTTGGGCTTGGCCGGAAGCGTCGCCTTCGACACGAGCATCGTCGGCACTTCGGAGAACTCGACGTCCCATTCCTGCCGCGCGCGGTCGAGGAAGCGCTCCAGCGTGTAGCGGCTGAAATAGTGCATCGGCACCATCAGCGGCGCCTTGAGCGATTTCAGGACGTCGATCATGCCGTCGAGGTCGAGCGTGTAGTTGCCGTCGACCGGCACCATCACGAGGTCGATCTTGCCGATCTCGTTCAACTGCTGCTGCGTCAGCGTGTGATGCAAATGGCCGAGATGGGCGATGCACAGGTTCGCCGCCTCGAAGATGAAGATGGAATTGCCGTGCCGCTCGGTGCCGCCGTCGAAGGTGCGGATGTTGGTCGGCACGTTGCGCACGCGCATGTCCTTGTAGGTCATGTCGATGCGCGCCGGCTTCTCGTCGTCGGCCCAGCCGTGCAGCACGAAGCGGATGCCGGATTCGGGATGCATCGTGTAGTGCGACGAATGCGCGTGGTTCATCGTCACGATGTCGGGCAGCACCGGCGGCTTGACCCAGTCATTGTAGTCGGTCGCGGCGCGCACGCCGTCCGGCGTCTCGATCAGGAAGGTGGCGTGGCCGGCGTAGGTCAGCCGCAACTGCCCGCGCTCGAGGGCGGCAAGCCGCGAGGCCGCCGGCTGGAAGACGGGCGAGCGGCCGGCGATGAAGCCGGGGCAGTTCACTTCCGTCATTTCCGGCTTGGCGGGCGCGGGCGCCGCGCCCTGCGCCGAGGCTTGCGTCACCGCGGCGGCGAGCACGAGCGCCGCGATAAGGGACTTCACCGGAATGCCGCGCATGAGACCACCCCGCTGACCGTCGGCGGGACGAATCTGGCACGGCTCACGCCCGCCGCGCCACTCCCATCACGCGGAGTTGCGCGGCCGGGTCCGGCCGGACGGGATCAGTCGAAATAACGCCGCTCGCGCACCGACGAGACGATCAGGCCGCGCGGCGTCTGGACGATCCAGCGGCCGTCGATGCGGCGGATCGATTCGACGCGGCCGAGGCCCGGCAGGCTGGCGCCCGGCACGACCTCGTAGATCTCGCCGTGGGTCTCGACCAGCACCGCGCCGCGGGCAGCGCCGCGCACGTGCCAGTCGGGCACGACCAGCGGGCGCGGAGCGCTTTCGGCGGCGGCGATCTGCTGCGGCCGCGGCTGCGGCAGCGGCGTCGGCTCGGCCTGCGGCGCAACGGTCTCGGGGGCGCCGATCGAGCCGGTCACCTCGGCGCTCGCCTGCGCCAGCGCCGCATGCGCCTTGGCGGTGGCGGCGAGCTTCTCGTTCAGCGCGTCGCTCAGTTTCGTCAATTGCGCGGTCTGCGCGTGCGCCGACTTGCTGGCGGCGTCGAGAGATGCCTTCAGCGTCGACAATTCGGTGCCGAGGCGCGCGACGGTCTGCTGCATCGCCTGACGTTCCTGCAACCCAGCCGTTTGATCGTGCGTGCCGGAGAGCGAATTCGCCGTGACGGCGCCGATCACCGCGCCGAGCGCGGCGGCGATGGTCACGGAAGCCGCGAGCAACGCCATGCGGCGGCGGCGCAACGCGAGCCGCAGCGGCTTGACGATGGCAGACGGCGCGATCGGCGAATCGCTGGTCGCGATCGGCTCCGGCGCGACCGGTTCATCGGCCTTGGCCGGGGAGATCGACGGCGATTCGACCGAAGGCAGCGCCTCGACTTTCGCGGCCGGCGTTTCGTTGGTGGATTTCTGCGTGTCGTCGCGGTCGGCCATTGGCCTGTCCCCCGTCCTGGTTCCTTACCAAGCGGTAACCAAATTCGGTTACCAACTGGTTACCGGGACGAAGGCCTCGGCCAGTGGCCGGTTCAGACCGCGAGGCCGCTCTCGGCGGCGAGCGCCTTCAGCGACACCGCCGGGCGGGCGCCGATGTGCTGGATGACTTCGGCCGCGGCGAGCCCGCCGAGCCGGGCCGCGGTCTTCAAGTCTTTGCCGCGCGCGAGACCGACCAGGAACCCGGCGGCGAACAGATCGCCTGCGCCGGTGACATCGGCGACCTGGGAAATCGGCGCCGCCGGCACCGCGGTCATGCCGTCCTTGGCGATGACGACGCAGCCCTTCTCGCTGCGGGTGACGACGGCGAGCCTTGCATCGTCGCGCAGCGCCTTGGCGCCGCTCTCGAAGTCCGACGTCTCGTAGAGGCTGCGCAGTTCGTGCTCGTTGGCGAAGACGATGTCGACCGTGCCCTTGCGGATGAGGTCGAGGAATTCGCCGCGATAGCGGTCGACGCAGAACGCGTCCGACAATGTCAGCGCGACACGGCGGCCGTTCTTGTGCGCGATGCCGGCGGCCTTGACGAAGGCTTCCTTGGCCTGCGGCGGGTCCCAGAGATAGCCCTCGAGATAGACGACCTCCGCCGCGGCGATCTGCTGCTCGTCGATGTCGGACGGCCGCAGATCCTGCGCCGCGCCGAGAAACGTGTTCATGGTGCGCTCGCCGTCCGGCGTCACCATGATGTAGCAGCGCGCCGTCGACGGGCCGTCGGCCGCCGGCCTGGTATCGAACGCGACTTTGATCGAGCGGATATCGTGGGCGAAGGCTTTGCCCAGGTCGTCGTCCTTGACCTTGCCCACGAAGGCCGTGCGCGCGCCGAAGCTCGCGACGCCGGCGATGGTGTTGGCGGCCGAGCCGCCGGAGGATTCCGTCGCCGGCCCCATGGCCGCGTAGATCGCCTTGGCGCGGGCCTCGTCGATCAGCGCCATGGCGCCCTTGTGCATGCCCTGCGCCACCAGGAAGTCGTCCTCGGCGCGGGCGATGACGTCGACGATGGCGTTGCCGATGCCGAGCACGTCGTAGCGGGAAGCGGTCATGAAAGGTCCTTTTTGGGGTGAGGCGCCGAGGCGCGCGGCACTATATCGACCGCGACCGCGCCTTCAAGCGGGCTCAGTGCGGCGGCAAGCGGTGCAGCACTTCGAGGCTCCACCAGAGAAAGTAGCCGCCGATCAGGATGCCGATCCCGATCTTCACCAGCTGGATGATCAGTTCGTCCTTGCTCATGCAATGCCCGTTTCCTGTTTGCCGGCCCCGCGATCCGGATCGTTCGGCGGGCCTTATAACACGATGAATTGCGCGCGAAGCCGGGTCTTGCAAGGCAAGCGCCGCCATGCGATGTGGCACGCACGTTCGCGGAGACGACGGTTATGGCCTTCAAGGAGCGCGTGTTTTCCGGCGTGCAGCCGACCGGCAACCTGCACCTCGGTAATTACCTCGGCGCGATCACGAAGTTCGTGGCGCTGCAGGACCAGTACGACTGCATCTACTGCGTCGTCGACATGCACGCCATCACCGTCTGGCAAGACCCGGCCGAGCTCATGCATGCGACGCGCGAGGTGACCGCCGCCTACCTCGCCTGCGGCATCGACCCGAAGAAGAACATCGTCTTCAACCAGAGCCAGGTCGCCGAGCACGCCGAGCTCGCCTGGGTGTTGAACTGCGTCGCGCGCCTCGGCTGGCTCAACCGCATGACCCAGTTCAAGGAGAAGGTCGGCAAGGACCGCGAGAACGTCTCGGTCGGCCTCTACGCCTATCCGATCCTGATGGCCGCCGACATCCTCGTCTACCGCGCCACGCACGTGCCGGTCGGCGAGGACCAGAAGCAGCACGTCGAGCTCGCGCGCGACATCGCGGCGAAATTCAACAACGACTTTAGCGCGTCTATCGCCGCGCGCGGCTACGGCGACGCGTTCTTCCCGCTGCCCGAGCCGCTCATCCAGGGCCCGGCGACGCGCGTGATGAGCCTGCGCGACGGCGCCAAGAAGATGTCCAAATCCGATCCGTCGGATTATTCGCGCATCAATCTCACCGACGACGCCGACGCCATTGCGCAGAAGATCCGCAAGGCCAAGACCGATCCGGAGCCGCTGCCGGGCGAGGAGAAGGGCCTGGAGACGCGCCCCGAGGCCGACAACCTCGTCGGCATCTACGCCGCGCTCGGCAACACGACCAAGACGGCCGTGCTCGGCGAGTTCGGCGGCGCGCAGTTCTCGACCTTCAAGTCGGCTTTGGTCGATCTGTCGGTCGCCAAGCTCGGGCCGATCGGCGCCGAGATGAAGAAGCTGGTGAAGGACCCGGTCTATATCGACGGCATCCTCGCCGAAGGCTCCGAGCGCGCCCGCGTCATCGCCGCCGAGACCATGAAAGCGGTCAAGGATATCGTCGGCTTCGTGCGGCGGTAGTCCCGCTTGTAAGCGCCGCTTCGTCCGTGCCACCCTTGTCGTCGTGCGCCCGTTCCCGCGCGCACGCCGAGGGCGACGATGAGCAAGAGGCGCCGCAGCAACGAGGCCGGCCACAAGCGCAAATACCTCGTCGTCATTGACGACACCGAGGAATGCGACCGCGCCGTGTTCTGGGCGGCCAAGCGCGCCGAGCGCACCAAATCGCAGATCGTCATGCTGCGCGTGATCGAGCCGGGCGAGCGCAACCAGCAATGGCTCGGCGTCGCCGACATCATGAAGGCGGAGCAGACCGAGGCCGCCAATGCCGCGCTCGACAAGTTCGCCAAGCGCATTCACGAGGTGGCCAAGATCACGCCCGACCGCGTCGTGCGCGAGGGCGAGCCGGCCGCCGAGATGCTCAAATTGATCGAGGAGGACGACGACATCGGCATCCTCGTGCTCGCCGCCGACTCCGGCAAGGAAGGCCCCGGCCCGCTTGTGTCGAGCGTCGCCAAGACGGCGGGCACGTTCCCGATCACGGTGGCTATCGTGCCGGGGCATTTGAGCGACGACGAACTCGAGGCGATGTCGTAGGCCGCTTATCCCTCCCCCGCTTGCGGGGGAGGGTGGCGAGCCTAGGCGAGCCGGGTGAGGACGGATTCCAATTGTGACGTGACCCCACCCCCGGCGCGTGCCGCGCCGGACCCTCCTCTTTTAGGGGAGGGAAGAAGGCATGATTCATCGCCCGTATTCTTTGGTCGGCCCCGGGCAGGCCCTCGCGCAATTTGCAATTCCCGGCTCCCTCGAGGGGAGCGGAGCGCCGAAAGACGCGGGGGTGTGCGAGACCCCCGATGGGCGGTTGGCGAAACCGCCCGGTGGGACGCTTTGCGAAGGCGTCCCCTCGTTCCGGTGAAGGAACGAGGCGCCTTCCGGCGCTCCACTGCGGCGTTCTTGCGATGTGCGGGCCGCGCTTCCGGTACGTGAACCAGCCAC
>Ga0134125_10008370_pt1 | contig 11664 bp, 9 predicted proteins | sample KB31751_FD_96464 | JGI IMG/M metagenome (GOLD analysis project Ga0134125, IMG submission 96464) | Terrestrial soil microbial communities with excess Nitrogen fertilizer from Kellogg Biological Station, Michigan, USA - KB3-175-1 | ecosystem: Environmental > Terrestrial > Soil > Unclassified ... | reverse complement strand
TGGGTGCCCCAGCCCGTTCGGCGGAGCGGTCGCCGGTGCGCGCCGTTCCGGCGGCTCGAGCCGCTGCGACGGCACGGCCCACCTCGGCGGGCTCCATTCCGAGCCACCCGGCCAGGTTGCGCACGTAGCCGATGTTGAGCGCCTGATCGCGGATGCCGGCGACGACGGGAGCTGCCGCACGCAGCGCCGCGACGCGACCCTCGACGGTGTCGAGATCGTGCCCTGTCAGCAGTCGGCGCACCATGAACTCGAACATGGGCTTTCTGCTGCGGACGAGGCGGCGCACGGCGTCGTCGCCCTTCTCGAGCCTGAGGTCGCACGGGTCGAGTCCGCCGGGAGCGATCGCGACGTAGGTTTGCGCGGCGAAGCGCTGCTCCTCGCTGAAGGCGCGGCTCGCGGCCTTCTGGCCCGCCTCATCCGGGTCGAAGGTGAAGATGACATCGCCGGTGCCGGTCGTGTCGGCGTTGGCGACATCGCCGAGCACGCGGCGGATGATCTTGATGTGGTCCACCCCGAACGCCGTGCCGCAGGTGGCGACCGCTGTCGTGACACCCGCGAGGTGGCAGGCCATGACATCCGTGTAGCCCTCGACCACGACGACCTGACGGCCGCGCGAGATGTCGCGCTTGGCTAGGTCCAGCCCGTAGAGCACCTGTGACTTATGGTAGATCGCCGTCTCGGGGGTGTTGAGGTACTTGGGGCCCTGGTCGTCATCCAGGAGCCTGCGCGCGCCGAAGCCGAGGGTCTGGCCGGTGACGTCGCGGATCGGCCAGATGAGCCTGCCGCGGAAGCGGTCATAGGGGCCGCGGTCGCCCTCGCCGGTGAGGCCAGCGGCGAGGAGCTCTGCGTCGGTGTAGCCGAGGGTGCGCAGGTGCTTGCTGAGGGCGTCGTAGCTCTTCGGGGCGAACCCGATGCCGAAGCGTTCGGCCGCGGCCGGGTCGAAGCCTCGCTCCCCCAGGAAGCGGCGACCCGGCTCGGCCTCCGGCGTGCCGAGCTGGGCGACGAAGAACTCTTCGGCGGCGCGATTGGCCGCGAGCAGGCGCGCGCGGTTGCCGTGGTCGGCGTTCGCCTGGCCGCCGTCTTCGTAGTGCAACTCGAAGCCGATGCGGGCCGCCATGCGCTCCACCGACTCGGTGAAGCTCATGTGGTCCATCTTCTGCAGGAAGGTGAAGACGTCGCCGTCTTCCCCGCATCCGAAGCAGTGATAGCGGCCGACCTGCGGGCGCACGTGGAAGCTCGGGCTGCGCTCGTCGTGAAACGGGCAGAGCCCCTTGAGCGACCCGACTCCGGCACCCTTGAGTGTCACGTAGTCGCCGACGATGTCGACGATATTGACGCGTGCCCGCACCTCGTCGATGTCGTTTCGTCGGATGAGGCCGGGCATGCACTGATTCTAAGTTGCCCGCTGGCTGGCCGCTCGCGCCGTGCACAGCGCCCCGGTGCGCTCGGCGCTCCCGCCCGCGCCGTGCTTTCGGAAATTCAGGACAACGGCGCGGATGGCGGGCGCGAAGGCCCGAGTTGCCGGCGAGGCCACGCGCGAGCCTGCACCAAAGTCCTGAATTTCCGAAAGATGCCCGGGGAAGTGGAGGGCATGGAGGTGCGCGTCAGGAGACGAGGCGCTTGTGCCAGGTCACGGCCGACTGGTCGGTGAGGCTCGCGACCTGATCGACAACGGCCCGCTTGCGCGCGGCATCCGTCGTCGCGTCGCGCCAGTCGGCGGCGAAGCCGGGATCGAGAGCGTCGGCGCCGCGGTCGAGCAGCACGTCCGCGAGCTCAGTGAGCGTCTCGCGCTGTCGCGCATAGATCGGCTGACGCGTGTTGCGCGACATCACGAAGGCGGCAACGATGCCCTTCAGCACCGCGATCTCCGCCCTGATCTCGCGCGGCACGACAATGTGCGCGCCGAAGCGGATGTACGGGCCGCCCTCGAAGGTCGCGCGCGTCGCCTCCACCGCAGCACCGGAGAACCGGCCGATCAACTGGCTCGTGAGGTTCTTGAGGCGTCCCTGTGCCTGGCGGCTGCCGCCCCAGTCATCGATCCACACGGCGAGTGAATCGAGCCGGTCGAACGCGGCGATGAGCTCGTCTTTGTCGAGTTCACCGCCTATCCACTCGAACATCGAGGCGACGAGTTCCTCGTGATCGACGCGAGCACCGAGCGCCGCGACATCAATGTAGCCCGTGGCGATCGCGTCCTCGAAGTCGTGCACCGAGTAGGCGATGTCGTCGGAGAGATCCATCACCTGAGCCTCGATGCAGAGGGTGCGGTCGGGCGCGCCCTCGCGCAGCCAGCGGAAGGCGTCGATGTCGTCCTCGTAGAAGCCGAACTTGGCCCGCCCGCTCGGGTCGTCGACCGACTCGCTCGCCGGCCAAGGGTACTTGCAACTCGCGTCGAGGCTCGCCCGCGTGAGGTTGAGCCCGTAGGGGCGGCCGTCCGGGCCGAACACCTTCGGTTCGATCCTCGTGAGCAGTCGAAGGGTCTGGGCATTGCCCTCGAAGCCGCCGATGCCCGAGGACCAGGCGCTCAGGGCGCGCTCCCCGTTGTGACCGAAGGGCGGATGTCCGAGGTCGTGAGCAAGGCACGCCGTGTCGACGACATCCGGATCGAGTCCCAATCGCGTCGCCAGTTCTCGGCCGACCTGCGCCACCTCGAGCGAGTGCGTGAGCCGATTGCGAGCGAAGTCGAATCCCGCCGCCGGACTCAGCACCTGCGTCTTCGCCGCAAGTCGGCGCAACGCGCTCGAGTGCAGCAGTCGCGCCCGGTCACGCGCGAAGTCGCTTCGCCTGCTCGAATGCTCCTCGGGGAACCATCGGGCGAGGTCGCGCTCTCCGTATCCGGAGACCGCTTCAGCCACCGCTGTTCTCGATTTCTGCCCCGGCGAGTTCCGCACGATGCACGTCGCCGAGTTCGTGGCTGTCGAGCCAGTGCTCCGGAAGGGCGGTGCGCTTGGGAGTGCCCGCGCGACCGCGCGGCCCCTCGGCCGCCTCGCCCGGGTACTCCTGCGACCAGTCCAACTGCCCGAGCAGGTCGTCCATCTGCTGCAGGCTCTCCACGGTCGCGAGACTCGCCCTCAGGTCGCCGCCCACGGGGTAACCCTTGAAGTACCACGAGACGTGCTTGCGGATGTCGCGGCAGGCGTGATCCTCATCGCCACCGAAGAACTCGACGAGCAGTTCGGTGTGCCTGCGCAGCGTCGCAGCGACGGTGCCGAGGCTCGGGCGGGCGATGTGCGTCTCGCCGCGGAAGGCGGCCGCCAGGTCGCCGAACAGCCAGGGACGACCGAGGCAGCCGCGGCCGACGACGACCCCGTCGCATCCGGTCTCTTCGACCATGCGCACTCCGTCGGCGCCCGACCAGATGTCGCCGTTGCCGAGCACAGGAACGGACGTGATCGTCTCTTTCAACTTCGCAATCGCCGACCAGTCAGAGTGGCCGCTGTAGAACTCGGATGCGGTACGCGCGTGCAGTGCGATCGCCGCGACCCCAGCGCCCTCGGCGGCCTTCGCGGCCTCGAGGTAGGTGAGGTGGTCGGAGTCGATTCCCTTGCGCATCTTGATCGTGAGCGGGAGCGGGCCCGCGGCCTCCACGGCGCGCTCGACGATTTCGCGGAAGAGCCCGAGCTTCCACGGGAGCGCGGCACCGCCACCCTTGCGGGTGACCTTGGGTACGGGGCATCCGAAATTCAGGTCGATGTGGTCTGCACGGTCTTCTGCGACGAGCATCGTGACCGCTTCGGCGAGCGTCTTGGGGTCGACGCCGTAGAGCTGGATGCTGCGTGGCGTCTCGGACTCGTGGTGACCTATCAGCCGCATCGAGCCCTCGGTGCGCTCGACGAGGGCGCGGCTCGTGATCATTTCGCTGACGTAGAGACCGGCGCCGAACTCGCGGCACAGGCGGCGGAACGCGGTGTTCGTGATGCCGGCGATGGGCGCCAGAACGACAGGCGCATCGAGGGTGATGGGCCCGATCTGTAATCTGGTGTCGGTGGCTGTGAGAGTGGTCACCCCTCAATTCTCCCAGAAAGCGAGAGCGTGCATGACGAGCGCGGAGTCTGACGTAGCCGACGACCGCGCGATGGCGGATGGCTCCGAGGGTTCAGGAGGGCCTGGCACGAACCCGAGTTCCGGGCGAGATCGGGTCATCGCCGACGCTGCGGCGCGTGGGATCGACATCGAGCTCGTCTCGCGTCCGGCCGCCGATTCGCTCGAGGCGGCGGCGGAACTGCTCGGCATCTCCGCCGTCGACATTGTCAAGTCGCTCGTGGTCAAGCGACACGACGGCACTTTCCTGTTCGCGCTCGTGCCGGGTGACAGGCAGATCTCCTGGCCGAAGCTGCGCGCGGTCGTGGGCGTCAACAAGCTGCGGCTCCCCTCCCCCGAGCAGGCGCTCGAGGTCACGGGGTACGAGCGCGGGACCATCACCCCGCTGGGCAGCTCCGTTGCGTGGCCGGTCTTCGCCGACTCGCGCATCGTGGGCCGACGAGTCGCGATGGGCGCGGGGGCGCACGGCTGGAGCGCCTTCGTTGAAGCGGATGCGCTCATCGCCGGGTTCGCCGCGACCGTGGCCGACATCAGCGACTGAGGCTGAGCTAGTCGCTGCGCGTCCGACGCCGCAGGCGCGGCACGTCCGGTGGGGCACGGCAGGCGCGGCACGCCCGGTCGCGGCACGCTGTTCTTTCGGAAATTCAGGACAACGGCCGCGCAGCCGCGCAGCGGGGCCCGAGTTTCCGGGCATCCTGACGGCGTTCGACGACCAGAGTCCTGAATTTCCGAAGGTGTGACGCCTCGCGCTACGTGGAAGGCGCCTCCGCGGCGGAATCCGTCAGACCCGGAATCAGGCAGGCGTCGCCCTCGCAGACGAGCGCCTCTGGATCGCCCAGCATCGTGAATGGGGCGCGCGCGGCATCCGTCACCCTGCGACCGCCTTTTCGTCGCGCACCTGAGCAAGCACGCTGGCGAAGGTCTCGGCTTCCTGGGCGCCCGACACGCCGTACTTACCGTCGATCACGAAGAACGGCACTCCCTGGATGCCGTACTCGTTCGCGAGTGCGACGTCAGCCTTCACATCCGCGAGGTACTGATTGGACTCGAGCGCGCGCAGGACATCGTCGCGGTCGAAGCCGATCTCCTGCGCGAGGTCGGCGAGGTCCTCGATGCGACCGACGTGGCGGCCATCGATGAAGTACGCCTTGAGTAGGCGCTCCTTCATGTCCAGCTGACGGCCCTTCGCCTTGGCGTAATGAATGAGTTCGTGCGCCTTCACCGTGTTGGTCTGGTGCACGTGGTCGTAGTCGTAGTCGAGGCCGACACTGGCGGCGATTCCGCTGACGCGCGCGATCATCTGCTCGGCCTGCTCGAGCGGGACACCCTTGTGCTGACTGAGGTAGTCGACGGGAGTGCCATCGAAGTCCACGGGAGTGTCGGGCGCCAGCTCGAAGGAGTGGTATTCGATCTCGACGTCTCCCCCGAATTCGCGCGCTCCCGCCTCGAACTTGCGTTTTCCGATGTAGCACCAGGGGCACTGCACGTCTGACCAGATGTCTACCTTGATGGGATCGCTCACCTTAGAGTCAACGCCCGCTGCCCCTTCCTATTCCCGCCTGCGTACGGGTGATTTCGAAAATTCAGGAGGATGGCGCCGTGACCTGCGTCGTCGCAGTGCTGCGCCGGGGATCTTTGGTCGCGGCACTGTACCGAGTCCTGAATTTCCACACTGCGGGGCGCGCACATGCATCGAGATCGCGGACTCAACCGCGAGCATCACCGTCTCCCACTCGTAAAAGACCATCCGCGCGCTCGGTCTGACGGAAAAGTTCTTGCCGATGAGAATGTTGGCGTCCTTGCGCCGGTCTCGCTCGAAGCTCGTGAGGTGGAACTCCTCGCCGTCGACATCGACGCCGACGCAATCGTCGACGAGCAGATCGATCACCTCACCGGTTTCGATCGGCACCTGCGACCTCACCACATGTCCACCCAGCCTGAATCGCGTGCGGGAAAGGCTCTCGGGCAAGCTGTCACATACCCCGTCGGGCCAATCGCGAATGTGGCGAAAGTCGGCGGGAAGGCGACGCATCAGGCGCTCGAAGTCGGCGTCATCCAACACGCGATTCCTCAGCGCCCAGTCGAGGGCGGCGACGGCGGTCTCGAGATCTTCGTCGAGAATGACGCGATACAGTGCATCGCTGATTCCGACGGATGCGACGGTCCCCCGCTCGCTCAGCTCCGCCGCATCCCAGTGCACCCTGACACCACCGGGCGCGCTCGAGTTGAAACGCACGTGGCGGTTGTGTTGAGCCCGCAATCGTGCCGCGTTATCACGTACCGAGACGTGGAGCGGATGATGCCCGAGTACCCACCCCCCGGCCTGGATAATCGCGGAGATGCCGGTCAGTCTGCCGCCGACACGGACGGCGCGCACGCGGAGATCGGACTCGGGCAGGGTCGTGTACCAGCCCTGGCGCGCCCTGCTGACGCTGCCGTTCCTGACCGCGCGGGTGAGATCGAGATCGCGCGCGCCACGAGAGACGAGTTGCTGCTTGTGCGCGATGCCGCCGAGCGAGTTGACGACGGTCGCTATATCCTGCATGCGGCGAGCGTGCCGGAGTCAGGGGTAGTTCGTGCCGCAGCGGTCCCCATTCGTGGACCGCGCGCTTACGGCGCTCCCTGTGGAGGAGCGCTTGCGTGCCGCCTTTACGGAAATTCAGGAGAACGGCGTGCGGCCGACCCTGGCAGTGCCGAGGTTTGCGGCGTCGCCAGCGGCAGCAAGCGCCACAGTCCTGAATTTCCGAACACAGCGCGCGGGACGCACACGGCGTTAGCCGCGCTACGGCTCAGGCTCCGATCAGGCGCTCCGCGAGGTACTCGCGCACGCGGTCGAGGGAGACGCGCTCCTGGGCCATCGAGTCGCGCTCGCGCACGGTGACGGCACTGTCGTCGAGGGTGTCGAAATCGACGGTGATCGCGAACGGAGTGCCGACCTCGTCTTGGCGGCGGTACCGACGACCGATTGCGCCGGCATCATCGAAGTCGATGCTCCAGTACTTGCGCAGGTCAGCCGCGAGCGACCGCGCCACCGGCGAGAGTTGCTCGTTGCGCGACAGCGGAAGGACGGCGGCCTTGACCGGCGCAAGCCTGCGATCGAGCCGCAGCACCGTGCGCTTGTCGACGCCACCCTTCGTGTTGGGCGCCTCATCCTCGTGGTAGGCGTCGACGAGGAATGCCATCAGCGCACGCGTCAACCCGAAAGCGGGCTCGATCACGTACGGCACCCACCGCTCATTCTTCGACTGATCAAAGTAGGAAAGATCCACACCGGATGCCGCGGAGTGCGTCTTCAGGTCGAAGTCGGTGCGATTCGCGATGCCCATGAGCTCGCCCCACTGGCTGCCCTGGAACCCAAAGCGGTACTCGATGTCCACGGTGCGGGTGGAGTAGTGCGAAAGTTTCTCGGCCGGGTGCTCATAGAGACGCAGGTTCTCGGGGTTGATGCCGAGATCGGTGTACCAGGCGAGCGACGCGTCGATCCAGTATTGGTGCCATTCGGCATCCGTACCCGGTTCGACGAAGAACTCCATCTCCATCTGCTCGAACTCGCGCGTGCGGAAGATGAAGTTGCCGGGAGTGATCTCGTTGCGGAAGCTCTTGCCAACCTGAGCGATGCCGAAGGGTGGCTTCATGCGAGAAGATCCGAGCACGTTGGCGAAGTTCACGAAGATGCCCTGGGCGGTCTCCGGCCGCAGGTAGTTCATGCCCTCTTCATTATCGACGGGACCGAGGAAGGTTTTCAGGAGACCGGAGAAGTTCTGCGGTTCGGTCCACGATCCGGGCTGCCCGGTCTCGGGGTCCTTGATGTCGGCTAGGCCGTTGACCGGCGGATGCCCGTGCTTCTCTTCGTATGCCTCGAGGAGGTGGTCGGCACGGTAGCGCTTGTGCGTGTGCAGGGATTCGACGAGCGGGTCGCTGAAGACCTCGACGTGACCGGATGCCTCCCACACCTTGCGAGGCAGGATCACCGACGAGTCGATTCCGACGACGTCGTCACGCCCCTGCACCATGAACTGCCACCACTGGCGCTTGATGTTCTCCTTCAGCGCCGTGCCGAGGGGGCCGTAGTCCCATGCGGAACGCGACCCGCCGTAGATCTCACCGGCCTGGAAGACGAAGCCGCGGCGCTTGGCGAGGTTGATGACGGGGTCGAGCGAGGACGGCGTGTTGGCCACTGAAACTCCAAAATTCAGCCGCGCTGGATGCGCGGTCGATACGTAGGTTTCAACCCTATCTGCGCGCGGCCCTTCGGAAATTCAGGACTATGGTCGCGAAAACGGGGCGAACAGCAGTTCAGGGACACCTCTGCGCGCCAAAGTCCTGAATTTCCGAAAGGCGGGCGGCGGGTCAGCGGAGGGCCGCGACGACAGCGTCGACATCGGACTCGTCGTTCCAGAGGTGGAACGAGTCACGCAGGCGCCCGGCGCGACCGGAGACCCGGATGCCCGCAGCGGTGAGCTTGCGCAGGTCGCTGCCGTCGGCATCCGGCCAGGTCACGATCGCCTGCCGCTGCTGCTCCACTCCGAGCGCGTCGCACAGCTGTGCCCCCAGACCCGAGATCCGCGCCCAGACCTCGGCGATGTCCAGCTCCGAGAACATCCTGATCGCGGGCTCCGCACCGACCCACGCGGGCCACGCCGGCGAGACGTCGAAGCGACGCGCCGTCGGTGCCAGCTGCATGTGCGGCGCGTAGCACGACGCCCACACGTCATCCCCGGCGTACCAGCCCGCCTGCAGAGGGGTCAGCACGTCCTGGAAGCGCTCGCTCACCGTGAGGAAGGCCACTCCGCGCGGGCTGCACAGCCACTTGTAGGCGTGACACACGGTGGCGTCGAAGAGCGCGGCATCGACCGGGTGCGCTCCCGCGGACTGCGTCAGGTCGCAGAACGTGTACGTGTCATGTCGCGCGGCGGCCTCGGCAATCGCGTTGACATCAGCGACGAGGCCGGACGCCGACTGCACGTGCGAGAAGGCGACGAGCCAGGTGTCGTCGGTGATCGCATCCGCAAGCTCGACGACGTCGACATAACGGATGCGGATCCCCGGCCGCTGCAGGAACGGAAAGACGACCGAGCTGAACTCTCCATTCACGCAGAGCACTTCCGCGCCATCCGGGACCGCTGCGGCCACGAGACTGGCAATGACGGAGGTCTGAGACCCCGTGGCCACCCGATCCGGCGCGACGCCGACGAGCTTCGCGTAGTAGCCGCGGGTGCGCTCGAGGATTCCGTCGTAGTCCATGGGGTCGCGACTCGCGGCCGACCACAGGTCGAGGTCGTGCTTCTGAGCGCTGATGGTCTCGGCGATGGGTAGGCCGATGGAGGCGACGGCGAGGTAGCCGCGCGGCGCCTGGTAGCTGTCGATCGCGCGCTGTAGCGCGGGCGAGGTGTCGCGGCTTGTGGCCGCCGGTGCTGTGTTCATCCCTCCAGCATGATCGCGGTTCACACATGCGACAAGGGCATCATTCACATGCGATCCATAGCGGTTGGTTATGCTTCCGACATGGGTTCAGACACCGACGCCGCGCTCGATCTCCATTCGATCCGCATCGTGCGCGCGATCGCGGAGTCCGGGAGCATCACGGGCGCGGCGAAGGCGCTGGGGTACAGCCAGCCGGCGATCAGCCAGCATCTGCAGCGCACGGAGGCTCGGCTCTCTCTGCCGCTCGTCACCCGCGTCGGCAGAACCGTGCGCCTCACCGAGGCCGGACAGGTGCTCGCCCGCCACGCGCTCGCCATCACCTCGGCGCTGGATGCGGCATCCGGCGATCTCGCTGACCTCGCCGGCCTCCGCTCCGGCACGGTGCGACTCGCGGCGTTTCCGACCGCATCCTCGACGCTCGTGCCGCGGCTGATCGCGGCGATGGCACGCACGCATCCGGGCATCCTGGTGAGCTACGTCGAGGCGGAGCCGCCCGAAGCCGTCACCCTGTTGCGCGAGGGCAGCATCGACCTCGCCATCACCTTCAGCTACCTCGGCGATCGCACCGACCCGCACCGCGACAGCGCAAACGGTCTGGCCGTCGAGACCCTGTTCCACGAGGAGATGGTCGCGGTCATTCCAGCCGACAGTCCGCTCGCCGATCTCGACGTGCTCGACGTGGCCGCACTGTCGAACGAGCGCTGGATCGCCGGATGTCCGCGGTGCCGCGGACATCTCCTGGCCGTCTGTGAGGTCGCCGGGTTCGAACCCACGATCACGTTCGAGACGGACAACGCCAGCGCCGTTCTGAACATCGTCGCCAACGGACTCGGAGTGGCGATGCTTCCGCGCCTCGCGCTGGCGACGACGGTGATTCCACCGGGAGCCGTGACCCGTCCGCACGCTCCGAAGAGCCTGCGGAGCATGCACGTCGTCAGCAGTCAGGGTGCCGAGCGCGTGCCGAGCATCGCGGCCGCCCTCACGCAACTCCGGTCGCTCGACGGCGCCGACTGGGGCCTCGCTGCCGCCGCTCGCACGGCGTAGCGACCGGTCTCCGCACGGCGCGCGCTGGCTCAGACGCCGCTCAGCTCGTGGGCGCGCGCAAGAATCCTGAGCGCTTCGAGGGAATCGCGCGGGTCCACGGGCAGTGGCGCACCCTCGCGGATGCTCGCCGCCAGTGCGGCATAGAAGGCCGGGTAGTCGCCGCGTTCTGTGGGCAGTCGCTCGGGGCGGACATCCTTCGAACCGTCGATGCCGACCAGCCCCCAGGCGCTCTCTGGCTCGATACCGTAGCCGTCGTCGGTCGGCAGGCCGCCGGCCTTGAGCAGGGGCTCCTGGCTGTCGAGTCCGTGCACGACGTAGGCGGCGAACGAACCGAGCACTCGGAATCGCGGACCGCTCTGCGCGGCGACGCGGCTCATAGTGAGGTGCGAACGCACACCGCCCTCGTGCAGCAGCGAGATAAACGCCTCGTCATCGCTCGTGGCACCCGCACGAAGAATCGATAGTTCGGCGTGCTGGACCGTGGCTGGTCCGAAGAGGTGCAGCGCCTGGTCGACGAGGTGGCTGCCGAGGTCATAGGCGATGCCTGCTCCCTGGGCGACCGTGGTCGTGTCTTGCCAGCGGTCACGGAGCGCCGGAGACCAGCGCTCGAAGGTGGACTCGAAGCGGTGCACGGTGCCGAGTCTCCCCTCGGTCAGGAGCTTCTTGACGGTGAGGAAGTCGCCGTCCCAGCGGCGGTTCTGGAACACCGCAAGTGGTCGGTTTGCGGCTTCGGCCGCGGCGATGAGTTGCTCGGCCTCGGCGACAGAGGCAGCGAACGGCTTGTCGATGACCACGGCAGCGCCCGCGGCAAGAGCCGCCAGCCCCTGCTCGAGGTGCACGTGCGCGGGCGAGGCAAGGATGACGAGGTCGAGCTCGTTGGCCCTGGCGAGCAACTGGGCCGGGGTCTCGACGATCTCGGTGCCCGCGTGCATGCGCCGGGCATCCGCGGCCCGTTCCTGGTCGCTCGTGGCGATCAGATCGAGCGAGTAGGCGGGGTTCGTCGCGACGAACGGTGCGTGGAAGACGCGGCCGGAGAGGCCGAAGCCGATGATTCCGGTGCGGATCGGGCTGGTATTGGGCATGCTGCCAGCGTACCGATTGCCGCTGAGCCGCCTCCCCCGCGCCATGCTTTCGGGAATTCAGGACATGGGTTCG
>Ga0134125_10008369_pt1 | contig 11664 bp, 13 predicted proteins | sample KB31751_FD_96464 | JGI IMG/M metagenome (GOLD analysis project Ga0134125, IMG submission 96464) | Terrestrial soil microbial communities with excess Nitrogen fertilizer from Kellogg Biological Station, Michigan, USA - KB3-175-1 | ecosystem: Environmental > Terrestrial > Soil > Unclassified ... | reverse complement strand
GGAGGCACAGTCCAGTTTGTGACGGACCGATTTACCTACACATTTCCGCTGACAGGTGCGGCTAGATCACTGGCTAACATGCGAGATTGCAGCATTGAGATGGCGAACCTGTCTCATGCAGCTTCGCACTGAGCTAAATACCGTAGCCCAAGCCCGTAGAAAAGGTATGCACCGCTGCGACGGCTACTCGATCATTTATGCCAGACCCGGCCAGAGTCCGACCGGAAGAGTTCTAAGCGAACATGGCCTTGATGTTCGGTTGCCAAAATATCTCATGCATGTCGTGCTTAGTAGCGATTGGCATATTAAAACGTACTGAGCCACCGTGTCCCGGCGCTGGCCGCGGATGTCCTCAGCCCAGGTGGAAACCTGTGCAAGCGTGGTGGCGTTCTGAAGCGCCAGTAGGTCGCGTACCTGCCGCGCAGTTGCCGGCTCGCGGAATTGCTCAGCGGTCTCGGCCGCGATGCGGTGGCCTTCGGAGCCCCAAGCGTTGGCCCGCGGTACGAAGCCACAAGATGTCGCTACCACGACCAGTGCAAAGGACCACTCAGCAATAGGCGATCGGTCCATTGTTATGCTCATTGTGACTTGAGCTGGTTAGCGGAATGGAGAATGACCTCCGCCCGCCCGCGATATAACTCGATCTTACCGCTTGCACAGACATGCTTGCCGAGCAATGTCGTTTCTGGCGTACCGAAGCCGGCGCGATCATTTCCCCAGATCACGGCTGTAAAGACCTCGTGAGGATAGGGCTTATCGAGATTGAGAAAAGTTGGTTGGCCGCGGGTGCGCTCGGCGTAGTGGGCGGAAGCGACCGTGCCGCAGACGGTGGCTGTCTCGCCCACATGGGTTGCCGCATCGTCGGGGGTCAGCTCCGCGGCCTTCGACAATCCAGGCCAGAGGACCGCCGCCAGGCCCAGCGCTAACCACGTCCTCAAACGCATTTCCAACCTCCTGTATAAGAAAGGCCATTTCACGCCAATTTGCTTTTGCGAGTAAGGGCGTTAAGCCACTGCTCGTGAGAACGCATCGGCCGCCGATCGCTGGTGCACCATAGCTCTACCAGTTCGAGTTTCGGCAAGCCCCCCAGCAAACCGCTGAGAGATGTCTCGTCCTGGTCAGTGAACAGTCGCCCGTCCTTCGCACGCTGCCCGCGCCCAAGCTTGAACGACATGTACCAGATGCCGCCCAGTTTTAACGAGCGTACCAATCGCGCAAACACGGCGGCCAGCTCCTTCTCGGGAACGTGCAGAAGCGAAGCTGAGCACCAGATGCCGTCATAAAGCTCAGTATCCTCAAGTTCCTCAAAGCGCAACCGCCGCACCGGCCGGCCGAGCAAGCCCGACGCTTGATGCACCATAGCCTCGGCGCGGCGACATGATGTCCTATGTCTAGGAACGCTTTCGCATCGCGCCCGGAGCCGCAACCTGCATCAAGGATCGCCGCTCGCGCAGGTAGCAACATAAGGAAGCGCTCCCGAATCGGCGCCATATCAACGTCTATCGTATCTGCAATGAAAGCAGAGGCATTACGATCGTAATAGTCTGTCGACACCACTAGGTCCTCAAAATGCGGAGGGCCGCCGCGGGGCCGGGTCCGGCTATATGTGGATCAGTTCGCGAACTGCCGCGCTGTCCATTGCCTGAAGAAAGGCTCGGCGTTCGGTCTCGATTGCTCCGGTTTGCCGCATGAGCGTCTCGCGCAAACGATGGTGGCTGGCGATCAGGTACTCATTACGACGATGGAGTCTCGCAAGCAGTGCCGTCGAAGGGACGCTCGCGTGTTTGCCACGCTCATCCCGATTACAGTGTTGGCAGGCAAGAACGAGATTCCAGACGCCATCGAGCCCCGCAATGTTCAGCGTCGTCAGTAGAAATGATCGACATCGGCAAGCGCTGCATCCCCGCGGGCAATGCCGAGCCTATCGAAACAGTAAAAGCACTACCCCTTCTGATAGCTGTTGAGCGCGTCGCGGCTGGAGGTAACGGCAACCCGCGTGTCTCGACTAGACGCCAGCGCGCTCCCACCTCGCCAGGCAGACTAGTTATGTGCTCGCCCTCTTGCAGGCGGTAGAAGTGCTCTGTCAGGCGGACACCGCAATTGCTCGTGCGCTCGTCGAGAAAAAACCGCACCGGCACTTCACCCTGATTCACGACGTGGAAGGCGTCGATGACATTGACGAACCCAAGGCGGTGCTGGCGACCAACTCGTCCTCCCCGACTTCGCCTCCGTTGTAGCGGCGGCACACATCGAGGAATTGGCTGGATTGGGAGGCTGCCTGCTTGTCGACCTGCTTGAGGTGAGCGGCAAGGTGCCGAGCAAAAGGCTGAGCCAACTCCTCGAGGGGGACCCAGGTCATCGGTGCGCCCGCCGAGGTCAAGGAGCGCCTTGCCGAGCGCGAACTTGTACGACACAACGTTACGTCCGAACAAGATCACCGAGCGCCAGTTCTCCAGCGTCGGCGTGACCTCGTGAAAGTCGTTCATGTTAACAGCCTGAGGTGGTGATCATGCTTGTTCCAACCCGCTCCGAGAGCCCGCCGGGGCGCCTTTCGCCCTATCTACCGCATGGTAGTATAAGCGAACCCTGGAAGCCGCCGAAACATGAGCTACCCTTCACCCCGGAACGCCAGGCCTGGGAGAGGCTGAGGCTCCGGCGGAGAATATCTCCGTGAGCGGGGGGATTGGATCGACCCGACGCGACGCGAGGATCTGGAGGTTTATGTGCGGGCGATGACGGTTTTCATGAAGTACCACTCGAAACCAAAGCTTCATTCACAGCTGCGAGCGCTCGGCCACCGGCCCGATTGACAGCCGTCTTATTGACGACGCGCAATCACAGAACTCCATTCTCCGGTAACTTTTACCTCCTGTTGTGCGGACATTCGTATTTGGAGGGTGAAATTTGCGAGCCCAACTGACCGCTGGCCCCCGTCTATATCGCGGCAATCCCATTCAACCTGGCCAGTGATCGTGCACTCTGATGTACTCTCGGTACAGGTGGCTTTAATCGTAGAAGGGCGCGTTGTGTAGATACGCTCGGGCCAATGTGCCGCATACTTGCGCTTTTCGGCCATTAGCAATTGGCGTGGCACGGGGTGACCATCGAAGTTGATCGTTCCAGCATATGCCGTCTCGAAATACCGAAGCGCATCTGAATTGCTTTCGGACCAGTGGGCAAAGTACGCGCCAACGAACGCCTTCGCTGCCGCCTCGAGTTCGCTGCGTTTTGTCTTATGCGCCTGCTGGGATGGCGGCGCTGTCATGACAGGTGGAGGAGAAGGCGGCGTTGGGATCTCCGCAGGCCCCTTAGATGGTACAACGATGACACCGATGCCCAAGGCCTTCGCGTCATCGATCGAAAGCCACTGTATTGAGGTAGGCGGCGCAGAAGTAATGTAGACGACCGCTCTGTCCGAGAGGCCCAACCGACTTAAATACGCTCCCACTAGCGCATTGCCTGCGCCAATTTCCTCTGGCCGGCCATTCTCAATCTGATACGCCGCATGAAATCCTACGCGCCCTGACTCCCCCATATAACGAGGCATTCCTCCCAGCCATGCGATGGCGCACGCAGAAGCACAATAGTGCCCGTTTGGAACGACAGTTATGAAACCTTTTAGGTGGATGAGAGTGCCTATACGGAGGCCGGCTACGAGATTGCCGCCAGGGCTTGAAAGAACGACGATCCCGTTATTGAGACCGGAAATCTGGTTTGCAAAGACTTGTCCATCTCGCAGCTGGAGATCTCCAACGACTGTAATGATCGGCGTCTCACCAGACCACCTCGTCTGGATGGTTGCAGCGTGCCCAGCGCTCCCGAACAGTAGTCCGAAAGCTAGCGCTGCAAATCCTCTGCCCAGGCTCCGGCAATAATTACGGCGCATTGGACGCAAGCCTGCGGGAGCATGGCCGACGGGCGCATTGAGCATTAGGACTGCTGTCCGACGCGCGCCCAGTCTCCATTAGAAGTGCGACAGACGAGCCCGGGCTCTCCCACGACGGGTTCGTGATTCTTGATGTAGTAGTCGGATCTGATTTCTCGGCAGACACGACCATTGACGGTTTGCGCTTCACTCACGGGCATGATCGAGCCATAGCTTCCTGATGCACTGTTCCAAGCGATGCGAGTGCCGACAGAGGCCATACCGGCTTGCTGGATCGCCGCCTGGGCCGCCTCACAATCGCGGTGATCGGCGGTGTGTCCGGCTATCGCTCCAACAAGGAGCCCTGTCACAAGCCCTGCGAGCGCCCCGTAACCGGCATTTCTCCCGCCACCCGCGGCCGCACCGATGGCTGCGCCACCCGCCGCGCCTGCGAGTCCACCAACAAGTGCACCTGAAAGAGCCTTTGGCCCGAGTGCGCTACACGCGTGCTCAGCCGCTTCTTCCGGCGTTGCATACTGGCGGTTCGCACAACTGGTAATCAGTGACGAGCTGACCAAAAACAGCGCCGTTGCTATGTATTTCTTTCGGCGAAGTTTCTGCATTTTTGCCTCCAACGTTCGGACACCTCAACCCGCTACCAATCTCATTCGTCACCCTTGCTGACGGTCAGCGGATACATCAACGCTCCTTTGACGCCAATTTGGCCGGACAATTCCCCATTCTCCGGGCCAGACAGCGTGACGTCTTCCTCGTTACTTTGGGTCACCAGACCGGTAGTTGTTTTGGCGTTAAGACGGCACGTCTGATTTCCCGCCGGTCCTTCACAGCGGAAGGTTCCAGCAAGCCCGGCTATTGATAAGCGAGGAATCTGAAGCCAACTGTCTACGAGGTTTCCGTCAGAATCGACCAAGAGGGACATACGCCCGTCTAGGTCTTGTCCGTCGCGCTTCAGGTCAACGACGTAGTCGTGATCATAAACAGGTATTGCGTTCTGCACATTGAGATCAGTGCCAAGGCCGCCCACGCTCGCATTCATGGATTGGAGCGCCGCACTCCAAAATTTTCTGGTTTGGTCCAGAATTGTAGCGGCACCGGTCACATCCTCTCCCATTCCGTAGGCGTAAAAAACGCTACGGCGCAAATACGTGCCGAGCTTCTTTCCGAAATTCTGTTCGCTCGAACTGGGAGACAGTACCGAGCCTAGATCGCTGTTCTCCGCCAAATCGGAATAAATAATAGCGCGTATGGTCACCCGACTTTGCGAGAAGCGTCCTTCATCAAAGGCCAGCGCACGTATGATGTTTTTGGTGGGGGGATGCTGAGGGTCTATTTGAGCCGCGGTGGAGGGCCGCTTACTTGCCATGTAGATCGTAGAAAGCGCCCTATCCAGATCTCGCAAAAAAAATTTCTTCTGTTCTGGAAGACTCGCGAGTGGGCTTCGCGAAAAAAGATACGTCTGTGTTTTTATGCGCTTACGTTCAGCCGCCGGGTACTCTGGCCAGCATCCGTTCCAAACCTCGTCGCTCTGACCGGTAGCCGGTGACAGTCTAACGATGCTCACCCGTTCACCCGGTGCAAGCGTCGCCTTGAGCTTTCCAGCTAACTTAGTCGCCCAATCAGTTTTGCCGTCGATCATCATCATATCATCAATGTAAACAACAGTCTGACGGATTTGGGGGAGCTTGCAAAAACTGGAATCGAGCCCCGCCGCACCGAAAAGACCATCAGCGCGAACGGGTGACTGCGCGAGCCCCAGTGTTATGAGGATCGCCGCCGCTACGATAGCGCGCATCAAGTAAGACCTCTTACGAACTCGGTATCTAGGGTGAAGGTCATGTTCTTGAATTCATATGGCGCGATGCGCTCACCGTTGCTGCCACGGAAAAAACCAATTTTGTCGGGCTGCTGAACCGCGAGCTGGACAAGAGCGTCATGATATCTGTGCAAAGTGGCCGACAGGGCGGCCTGAAGATCGGCGATGACAGCGTTTTCGTGCTCACGTACCTGCACCAGAAGATTATGCGGCCGCTCGAAATCACGAACAAATGACTGAGCGGCGGTTTCCTTTTTTGTGATGTCTCGCGCGTAGCGGGCGCGAACAGCCTCTTTTTCTGAATCCAAACGCTTGCGGAAACGATTATAAACTTTGGTCGCCTTTTCACGCTCGTAGCCGGCCTCCATATACTCTGGATCCGGATCGTGTCCGATGTATGCCCAGAACACACCTACTATCCACGCACCTACGTTGCCTAGCAGGCTGATAAGAACATCCCTAACCGGATTAATGTCGATCTGGGCTTCTGTCCCGAGCAAGGTTACGGCAGGAGCGTTTCCGAGAACTCGCATCACCGCTGCATAGCGCGATCCGCCGGCAGCGGCGAGTACGATCAAAAGACCAAGTGTCGACAGCGCGAAGAGGCGCCAATCTGTGAACCGCTGTGCGGGCGTTCTCGCGCGACTGAAACGGAATGCCCATTGCTTAAGCAGAGTGCCGTGGCCGTGGGCCGCAAATGCGAGGAGCACGCCCAAAATGATTGCGGTCGCGGCGGCCCAAGCGGGCACTTGAAGGAATCTGAGGAACACATCGTAGTTGATGAACCATTCAGCAATGCCGGTGAAAGCTAGGGCGACGACATAGCTTAGGCGGCATCCCCATAGCATTGGGACGCGTTGATCGTTCTCCGCAAACTTTTGTTTAAACCTAGACTCTGCGTTGTCGTAGCGTATCTTGACTTGGCTGTATTCGGTGCTCGCTTCGAGCGTGCTCTCTAGATCGATCTCTTCTTGTTCGCACTTGCGTCGCAGTTCCGCGATTTCGGTCGCCAGCCTATCAACCGATTCAATCTTGCTCAGATCGGGAGCAATAACTTGGTCGAATGGCGCGCGTGCCACACGCCATTCGTTAAAGGCCGCTCGCGCCTGCTGGAGTACATGCAATCGCATCCCGGCGGTCATTCCGCGTTCGTCGATATCGATACGTCCGAAGGCGGCTTCGTCCTTGGCGTACTGCTGTACATCAATTCCGGAGAAGATCGCGCTGACTGACGCGGAGGAGGAATAGTTCCTTGTCATCTCAAACGCCGCATCAATTGAGGACGGCGTATGATTCCGCGATCTTGGTTGATCCGCTTCCTGCTTGGAGATCTGTGCCATATCAGCTCTCAGAAGTTATCCGGGGAGGGATCATGAAGCGGGGCGGGAAGCACCGGCTCAGGGCTTCTCGGCACGACCGGGTTTTCTGGCTTGACGACGCGCCGCGCAGGCGCAGGCGAAGGCTCGTTTGGATGTGGAGTCTCAGCCGCTGCAGGCACAACGGCCGCAGGCCCAGGTTCTGCAGGTCGCAATGTGAGTATCCCTGCTGGGCCCAGGTATATCTCGCCTGTGGGTTTACGTCTGGGCTTAAGAACCTGAACTGGAGCAATCCTCATAGGTGCTTGATGAGGCCCAAGCAGTAGGAAATTCGCATCGATCGGGCGGTTCTGCACAACCGACAGATTCGCGGCCTCTGATCCGGAGATGAGAAATTCCACACGCCGATTTCGAGCGCGTCCTTCCGGGGTCGAATTTGGCGCGATTGGCTGAGCCTTGCCAATCGCGACTGTGCTTAACTGATTCGGATTGAGCCCGAGTTCTACCAAGTCGGTGAGAACCGTCGAGGCCCGCCTCTGCGACAGTGCGATATTGTAAGCGTCTGTCCCAACTGCATCGGTATGTCCTAGGACGGTCAGTGCGGCGTCAGGCACGTCACGCTTCATATTTTCCGCGACGAGCTGAATGACGGACATAGATTCAGGACGAGGGGTCGCCTTGTCAGAATCGAAGAAGACGCGTTCATCGAAGACCAAGCGAACGACTGGAACCGACGCATCTACACCAGGAACCGTTCCCGCAGGGGCATAAAGCTGGTCTACCTCGGGAGGAGATTGCCCCAAGCTCGCGGCAAGCCGGCGAAACCGCGCAATTCTGTCGCTGGCCTCGAGATCAATCGTTTGCGACTGAGTAGCGGTCGGTGCGGGGGAGGGTGTGGCTGGGGCTGGAAATGGTGCTCGGTAGGGACCGACCTGAGCACATCCGATCAACACCGCGCTAGCGGCGGAGACGGAAATTAACGAACGGATTAGACAAACGCGCCCGTACAAAGCCTTCCCCCGCGCACCGCGCTTCCCCAGGCGCTGACCGGGGAGCCCGTTTATTGACGTCGCATAACGATAAAGCGGACAGTTCCAATTTGACAAGCACTAGTAGAGAATTAACCAAATAACTTTCGTTTTTTGATATCCCCGGCTCCGTTTTCAAATGTCCGGATGCATACGTCGGACCTCAGCGTCGGACGAGGTTGTCAAGGGGGTGCCACCCACAGCCTTAGAGGCGGCAGCAACAGCTCGTTTGGCGGCCCCTCCTCGACCTCGGCGGATATACCGGGGTCAAGTCGCGATCGGCCACAGGGGAGCGGGCGGGACATTATCGACTTTATCAAATTCAAACCACCGTTTGGGTTTGACAACGTGAGGGAGCACGCACATGCCAGCGCGTTTCGCTGCCTACCACCGGGTCTCAACCGATAAGGACGCTCCGGGCTTGGCTTGGCCGCGCAGGAGAGGAGCATGGGGGACTACGTAACGGGGCCCTCGGGAGAATCTCCTAGACCAGGAAGCTCAGGCATCGGTGAGGGTGCCCGGAGGTCGGAAGATTTGTTCACGCGAGCAGCGGCGCCTTGTCGCGGTGTTGCGAATGTTGCGGCTTATGGAAGGATGCCGCTTACCGCAGTGCCCCATTGAGCACCGCCGCCAGCCGCACCCCAGCCTTCTCAAGCTGTACCTGCGCCACATAGATCGCCCTCTGCTCGTAGGAGGGCGGGAGCACGCCAGGGCTGTGCGGCCAGACACCGTAGATCAGGTTTCGCGCGATGCCATAGCTGTCGCACGCCCAGTCGGCGGGCGTGCCGCTGCGCCATTGCTCGGCTTCGGCCGAGCTGATGGAACGGGCGAGGCTGAGCGCATATGCACGCTCATCGGTGATCCCAGCATTGGCGAGAATCCCGGTATCCCAAACGGCGTGCAAGTTCGTCGACCGCCCCATAAATATGACATGGACATCGTTGCCGCCGCGATCGGCATTATCGGAGGCGTGAAGCGGCTGATTGATGTCGCCGACGAGGTGGACGAGCCATTTTAGCGCTTCGAGCCGCTCGCGCGGTGAACCGACCGTCTCATGGAGTACCTCCTTGAAGCGCCCTATCGCTGCCAGAACGCAATCGCCCGTCGGGCAGTCGCGGGCAGCGTCATAGGCGGCTGGCGTGCCAGTAGGAGGATTGATCGGAATATTGACGTAGTGCCAGCGCGCAGTCTCCGGCCGCTGCGGCCGGATATCGTCGGCCCAGGTTGAAACCGCCGCGAGAGTCGTCACGTTCTCAAGGGCGAGTAGCTCATGGACCTGGTGCGCCGTTGCAGGTTCTAGATATTGCTCAGCGATGTCGGCGATGATGTGGTGCCCTTCGCTGCCCCAGGCGTGTGCTGGCGCGCCGGGCACGGACAGCAAGGCGATGAGGGAAATGATTGTGACGGTGGCCGAGCCCTTACTCACCGACTGCCTCTATTAACTCCGGCACATCGTTCTTCGGGCTATTCACGCGCGCGCTGACTGGATACGCGCGCATGCGCTCCACGGGGAACGATCGCAGTAGAGATTTTTGCTCCGTCGCGCTTGCCTCCCCCTCCCTCAACCACATCGACCACGCCTCCTGCGGCAAAATCACGGGCATACGATCGTGGAAGTCCGTCGGCCGGCACGATGACGTACGGGACCTCGCCCTGCGCCGTCTTCTTCCATTCGTAGAAGCCTGATGCGGGAATGATGCACCGGCGCGACTTGAAGACGTCGCGGAACGCTGGTGAAGTCTCCACCGTCTCGGCACGGGCATTGACGCACTTGTAGCCGAAGGAAAGATCCTTGGCCCAGTGCGGGACCAGCCCCCAGCGCAGCGCGTCAAGCGAGCGCTCATTCGTTTCGGCGTTGAAGCGGACCAAGAGCACCGCCTGGGTCGGCGCAATGTTGTAGCGAGCCGGATAGTTCGGCAGCGGATTCTCGGTGCGGAAGATGCGGGCGATCTACGCGGCGGGAAGGGTTGTTCAGGAAGCGACCGCACATGGCACAGCAATGTCGAGGAACGCATCGCACTGGTCAAGCTTGACGCGTGGGCGTTGCTGCCTCTGAATCCTAGGTGCCGGAGATGGGCGAAGCGCAGGGCAAGCACACGGCAAGCACACGGATGAAGCGGCGCTGGTTGATGATTCGAGCTGGCGATGTTGCAGCTCTCATGCTGCTAGCGGCAATCGTCGCCGCGTTGCTTTTTAGCGGCGTTTTGCCGGTGCAATTGCGCTCGAATTGGGGCTTCGGTCGCGACTGGCGGTGCTTCTACCCCGGACAGGGCGAGCCTGTTTGCGTCAAGCAGGTAGCGCCCGATCGGCACGGCAAGGGTTAGCCATTTGGTTCTCGTTAGCTTCAATTGGACCGAGCGCCGGCCCCGCCGCCCCGGGTGACGTCCATGCCGCCGCGTGCTTTCATGCCGCATGCCGAAGTCAAGCGGACCACCACCCTTCGTCGCGCCTCAGCTCTCGCAACTCGTCAATGCCCCGCCAGAAGGTGACGGGTGGGCGCACGAGATCAAGTACGATGGCTATCGCATCCACGCCCGGGTGGTCCGCGGCGAAGTCACGCTGTTGACGCGAACCGGGCTCGACTGGACGGAACGCTACCAGACCACGGCCAAGGCGCTCTGCGTGATCAAAATACGTGGTGGTGCCTATCTCGATGGCGAGCTGTGTGCAGTGAATCCCGACGGCACCACGTCGTTTGCCAATCTCCAGGCGGCAACCGACGCCCGCAGCACAGAGCATCTCATCTACTTCGCGTTCGACCTGCTATTCCTGAACGGAAAGGATCTGACAGGCGCGCCGCTACTCGATCGGAAGAGCCGACTTGAGGCTCTGCTCAAAGCGTCGCCGCAAACGATCCAGTACAGCGGCCATCATATCGGCGACGGCAAGCGCATTCTCGATGCCGCCTGCGGTGCCAAGGCGGAGGGCATCGTCTCGAAGCGCGTCGACGCTCCCTATGCGCCCGGCAATCGCGGACTTTGGCGCAAGTCGAAATGCGTTAGCCGCGAAGAGTTCATTATCGTCGGTTACAGTGATCCGGAAGCTTCACGGCCGTACTTCGGAGCGCTGCTGCTTGGCTACTATGATGACGACGGGCGCCTGCTCTATGCGGGGCGCGCCGGCACTGGGTTTTCAGATGCCGAGCTTCGACGCGTCTATGACATCCTCCAGCCGCTTCGGATCGCGAAGATGCCGCTTAGTGTACCGCCGCCAAGCGCGACGCGGTTTGGCTCGCCTCTTGTGCTGTCGCGCGTGCATTGGGTCAAGCCGAAGCTAGTGTGCGAGGTGACGTTCCTGACCTGGACAGCGGACGGGTTGCTACGGCAGGTAAGCTATCAGGGGCTCCGCGCCGACAAGCCCGCAGAGGAGGTGCGCCGTCCGCGGCCGAGTTAGCGCGCACGCGGCACGGGCGTGGTACGCTCTATGTTGCCGCCATTGGGACGCGTGAGGAGTGGGAAGATGAAGACCCGGACGAACATTGCGATCGCTACAGACGGTTCCTGACCTCGACATCTGGCGCGCGGCGCATCTGCTCATCAAGCGGCACGGGTCCGATGCTGCTATTGTCGCCGCGCAGCGCGCCGACGAGCTGTTGGCCGCCGGCGATGTCGAAGGTCAGTT
>Ga0134125_10008364_pt1 | contig 11665 bp, 11 predicted proteins | sample KB31751_FD_96464 | JGI IMG/M metagenome (GOLD analysis project Ga0134125, IMG submission 96464) | Terrestrial soil microbial communities with excess Nitrogen fertilizer from Kellogg Biological Station, Michigan, USA - KB3-175-1 | ecosystem: Environmental > Terrestrial > Soil > Unclassified ... | reverse complement strand
GCGGTTATCAACACGAAGTGATCTCTCCGGTTACGCCCACCGACCTCGTGCCCGCGCTAAGCATCGGGACATGAGATGTCAAGGGCGCAGGGCGAGCTCAGCTAGGGCTTGGCGCGGGTGTGCTGCGGTCCGGCGAAACGCTCGCTGCCGATGACCAACTTCTTGCAAGGCGGTTAGCACACCTTAACCCCTGTGGCCGCCTCAGCCGTACGGATGCGCTACGTGTGGAGTGAGGTGAGGGTGTGCAGGTCGACTCTCCTGTTGTTCCCCTCGTTGGTCCAGTGCAGTTCCACGTTTCACAACCCCATTAGGAGGAAGTATGTCGCGCATCATCCCGCTGGTCCGCCATTTCGTCAAGAACGACGAAGCGGCGACGATGGTCGAGTATGCAGTCATGCTGGCGCTGATCGCCGCGGTTTGCATCCTGGTCATCGGTCCGTTGGGTACGGCCGTCTCGAACACGTTCTCCGGCATCACGCCGCAGCTGCCCGGCTGAGCGAGGCCACCACTGGCGAGGCGTGCGACGGCGCAATGATGTCGTCGCACGCGTCGCCGCTCGACGCTCTCCAACTCTTTGGATTCATGACTTTCGCGCATTCGTGGATGGGTGTGGCGTTCGGCGCCGTGTTCACCGCCCTGATGGCGGTCGCGGCGGCGTACGACCTGCGTGAGCGCCGGATTCCCAATGCTGTGGTGCTGGCCACGGCCGCAACGGGCGCGGTGTTCACCATCCTTACGTTAGGCATTCGCGCGTTGGTGTTCCGGTTTCTGGGTGGAGCGGCGACCGGGTTGGTCATCTGGCTGCCGTTCTGGTGGGCGGGGTTGATGGGGGCGGGTGACGTGAAGATCTTCGCCGCCGCGGCCGCGTGGCTCGGCCCGGCAGCAGCGTTAGGCGCGGCTGTCCTGACGGCGCTGGCGGGCGGCATTCTCGGATTGGCGTGGATTGTCGTGGTGCACCGCGGACGCACCGCTGCACCCTCGCCGGGCGCGGACGCCGTGCAGAAGAAGCGCTCCCGGATGACGGTGCCATACGGTGTCGCAATGGCGGTGGGTCTAACGATGGCGGCCTGGGTTCCCCGGTTGGTTCACTAGAAGAGGTCCGTTCCATGATCGCACACTCCAGGTTCCACTCCGAACGCGGGAACGCGATGGTCGAATTCGCCATCGTGCTGCCGCTGCTCTTGATCCTCGTGTTCGGCATCATCGATTTCGGCCGCGCGTTGTACACGGCCAATAACCTCACCGCTGCGGTCCGCGAAGGCGCGCGCCTCGCCTCGACGCAGATCAGTCCCGATCCGACGACTGCGGGATCGATGTCCGCGGTGAGCACGGCCGTGAACAGCTATGTCGTGGCCTTCGGCGGAAGCAGGACGCCGACGGTTAGCGAAACGTTCAACGGCGGTGCGCCGCCGAACATGCAGTCGATCACGGTGACGATCGTGAACTACCCGTTCACGCCACTCACGCCGATCGCCAACTTCGTCGGCTTCGGCACGATTCTCATGTCGCCGACGGCGACGTTCCGCTGGGAAGGCGCACCGTAAAGCAGCAGGACGTCCGGGAATTCGTTCACTCGTTGTTCACATCGATTACTCGACATTGGCGGTCACATGGCGGAGCGACGTTATACCACAGTGCTGTACGCGGCGGTCATCACGGCTTTGCTGGCGACGTACGGCGTCTACCGGTATCTGCAGCAAGCAAAGCAGGCGACGCAGGTCGCCATGCAATCGGTGGTCGTCGCAGCCCGCGACGTGACGGAGGGCGAGAAGTTGGAGCGCCTCTCGTTGGCCGTGGTGCAGTGGCCCACGGGCACGGCGCCCGAGAGCGCGTACACGAGCATCGACTCTGCAGTCGGCCGCGTGACACGACTCGCGGTCTTCAAGGGTGAGGCAATCGTCCCCGGGCGTCTGACGCCTCCGGGAACGGGACCCGGCCTCGAGGTGAAGATCGGTCCAGGCATGCGGGCCATGGCGGTAAAGATCAACGATGTTGCGGGATTGAGCGGGCTCGTTCAACCGAATAGTCGCGTCGACGTCTTGGTCACGCTCAAGGAAAACCCGCAGCAGAACACCAAGGAAGAAGCCAAGCTGTTCATGAGCAACATGCGAGTCCTCTCGGTGGGCACGCAGGTAGAGCGCGGTGAGGACGGCAAGCCGATTCAAGCGACGACCGCGACGCTCGAGGTGACGCCGCCGCAGGCGGAGCAACTCGCGGTCGCGATGAACGAGGGCACCATTCAGCTCGTGTTGCGCGGGTACGGCGATCCGGATTCGATCATGACACCAGGGGCCACCGCAACCGACGTGCTTGCCCAACTCCGGACGGCCGGAAGCGTTCGCGCCGTTGACCCGCCACCCGCGCCCAAGCACGCGCGGTCACGGCCTCGCCCAACGCCGCCGCCGGCACCGGTGCGCACCGTTGTCGACCCGGTCGCGAAGCCCGAGTCGGTGGTCGTACGCGTGTACCGCGGCGACAAGCTCTCGCAGCAGAAGTTCGAGCAGAAGGACACGACGACGCAGCAATAACGTGCCGCCGTCGATCCTGTTGATCGACGCGCACTCCTAATGGAGGATTGGATGTCCAGTTGGCAGAGGCAGATCCGGCGCGATGCCGCGCTGAGCGCACTATGGTGTGTGGCCCTTGTCGCCGTGCCGATGGCGCACGCGCAACAACTGGCCAGCGTCTCCGACACGGCGATCGTGAACGTCGATCTTCCGTTAGGACAGTCGTATCCCATCACGACCTCATCGACCATCACCCAGGCGTCCGTTGCCAATCCCGACGTGGCCGACGTGGTGGTCATCGGTACACGCGACGTCGTCATCAACGGCCACGGCGCGGGCTTAACGGACGTGATCCTCTGGCAAGCGGATGCTCCGCTCCGCCACTACCGCGTCAGCGTGCACTCGGCCGCCAATGTCGAGCAGGTCGTGCTCGCCGTGAAATTCGCCGAAGTTAGGCGCGACTTCCTGCGCTCCCTCGGCTTCTCCGGGTTGTACCGCGACCGAAACAACCGCGTCGGAACCGGAAAATTCAACACGGACAACGTCTTCAATTCCAACGGCACCATCACACTGCCGGGAACCGAAGGATTCGGAACGGTGCTCAGCAACTTCGGCACGGGCACGCTCCTCGGGTTGCTCGAAGCGGACGAACAAACGGGCGACTCGCGCATTCTCGCCGAGCCTACGGTGATGGCGTCAAACAAAGACAGCGCAAGCTTCTTGGCCGGCGGCGAGATCCCGGTACCCGTCGCACAAACCACGGGCGTCGGCGGTGCACCGACGGTTACGATCTTGTGGAAGGAGTTCGGCATTAGGCTCAATTTCTCGCCGGAGATCGTGAGTGACAGCTTGGTCAAGCTGCACATTCGCCCCGAGGTGTCCAGTCTCGATTTCACCAACGCGATCGAGATCTCGGGATTCAAGGTGCCGGCGCTGCGCACGCGGCACGTCGAGAGCACCGTCATTGTGCGTCGCGATGAGAGCCTGATCATCTCCGGCCTCATGGACGACGAGCGCCAGCTGACGAAGGACGGTATTCCGTTCCTCAAGGACATCCCGATTCTTGGCTCGCTCTTCTCGAGCACCAGCTGGCAGCGCAACCAGACCGAGTTGCTAGTGATCGTGACGCCCGTGGTCGTGGACCCAATGCGTCCGCGCCCCCAGGACATTCTGCACTTCGTACCGGATACGATGCTTCCGGCGCGCAAGGCGCTGGAGCCGCGGCTGCCGGCGCCTTCCAAGCCGTAAAGGATGATGATGTATGCCTCGTAAGGCGCTAATCGTGTCCGGCGCGGCCGGACCACAAGACGTGGCGAACGGCGTGTTGCAGCGCTTCGGGTTCGCACCGGCAGAGTCGTCGCTCAGTCTCACGGATGCGACGACACGTCTGCATGCCGAGGCGTTCGACCTCGTCGTGATTCCGCTGCACGGCATCGCCGCAGTTGATCTCGCGACACTCGAGCGCGAAACGCGTCGTAGTGGCGCGGTCATCATAGGTACGGCGTCGCAGTCGGATCCGGAGTTGATTCTGCGCGCGATGCGGTCGGGCATCAACGAATTCCTCGTGTATCCACCGGATCCGAAGGATCTGGCGGGCGCGTTGGACCGCCTCATGCGCCGCGCGCACGCCGAGACCAAGGCGGGAAGCGCCATCGCCGTGTACAGCGCCAAGGGCGGCGTCGGTACGACCAGCGTCGCGGTGAACCTGTCGTTCGCGCTTGCCAAGGCGCACCCGGAGGGACACGTCGCATTGGTCGACCTTGTTCCAGGCGGCGGCGACCTGCGGGTGATGCTCGATCTCAAGCCGACGTACGACATCAGTAATGTGTTAGGCAAGTTGGACAAGCTCGACGGCGACCTGCTGCGATCGCTGCTCACGCCGGCCTCGGGGAATGGCGGCGTGTGGGTGCTGCCGTCATCGGAGGATCCGGAAAGCGTCGAGCTGATGGATGCGACGGCGATTTCGACGTTGCTGGATCAACTGCGCCAATATCACGCGTTCACGGTGATTGATTGCGAGCATGTGATGAGCGATCGCACGCTGGCGGCGCTCGACGCTGCCGATCGCGTCGTGCTCGTGACGCAGCTCAACGTGCCGGCTTTACGCAGCACGCAGCGCACCTTGGCACTGTGCGAGCGATTGGGATACCCGAGCGAGAAGGTGCACGTCGTAGTCAATCGGCATCAGTCGTCGGACATCGTGTCGGTCGCCGATGCGACGGCGGTGCTCGGCCGCGACATCTTTCACCGACTCCCGAACGACTATAAGACCTCCGCGGCCGCGCTCATGAAGGGCCTTCCAGTTTCGGAGTTCGATGCGTCGTCCCACCTGGCGTACGCCTATGATGGGTTGGCCAGCCGCGTGAACGGCGGTCCGACCGGCAAGGCCCGTGGAGCTCGGCGCGGATTACGGTTAGGCAAACTCTTTGGCCGCGGGAGCAAATGATGGCGCCGTCCCTTCGCGACAGATTGCTCGGGCGCTCCTCGCCCAGCGTCAGCTCGATCCGTCAGGCGCCCGGCGATCGCACCAACGGTGCGACCTCGGAGCTCGAGTCGGCGCCGGACGGTCCGTCGTCGGGAATGTTCACGCAGACGCGGGCCGAGGCGCAGACGCTGAGTGCCGTCGAGCAGCTCAAGCTCGAGCTGCACCGACGATTGATCGAGCGGCTCGACCTCGCGGCGCTGGAGAAAATCACCGACGAAAGCGTGATCGTCGTCCAGATTCGGCAGGCGGTCGCCGAACTGCTGCGCGGTGAGGCAACGCCGCTGAGCTCCGCCGAGCGCGAGGAGGTGGTGGAGCAGATCGTGTACGAGGTCATCGGACTGGGTCCGATCGAGCCGTTGTTCCGCGATCGCGCGGTGACCGACATCCTGGTGAACGGGCCGAAGGAGATCTACGTCGAAAAGGCGGGGCGCCTAACGCGTGCGCTGACGTCGTTCCGCGATGATGCGCACTTGTTGTCGATCATCGACCGGATCGTGAGCCGCGTTGGGCGGCGGGTGGACGAGTCGTCGCCGATGGTCGATGCCCGTCTGCCGGACGGCTCGCGCGTGAACGCAATCATTCCACCGTTGGCGATCGACGGTCCGGTGCTGTCAATCCGACGCTTCGGAGCCGAGATCAATGTGCAGAAGCTCGTTGAGAACGGCTCGCTCACCGAGGATATGGTGAACTTGCTGGCCGGATGCGTGCGGGCACGTCTGAACATCATGATTTCCGGCGGCACGGGCGCCGGCAAGACGACGCTGCTCAATGCACTTAGTTCTTTCATTCCGAGCAGCGAGCGTGTCATCACGATCGAAGACGCCGCTGAACTCCGGCTCCAGCAGGAGCACGTGGTGCGGCTCGAGACTCGGCCGCCTAACTCCGAGGGGCGCGGCGAGGTGGTGGCGCGCGACCTGGTGAAGAACGCTCTGCGCATGCGTCCGGACCGGATCATCGTCGGCGAGGTACGGTCGGCCGAGGCGCTCGACATGCTGCAGGCCATGAACACCGGCCACGAGGGATCGTTGACGACGATCCATGCAAACACCCCGCGCGATGCGTTGTCGCGCGTGGAAACGATGATTCTCTTCGCGGGAACGAACTTGCCTAACCGCGCGATGCGTGAGCAGATCTCGTCGGCACTCGACGTGATCGTTCAGGTATCGCGTCTCACCGATGGCACGCGGCGAGTGACGAGCGTGACCGAGGTGACGAGTATGGAAGGCGAAGTCATCACGATGCAGGAGATCTACCGTTTCCGGCGCCGCGGCATTTCGGCGGAGGGGAAGGTCGTGGGGCAGTTCGAGGCGACAGGCGTGCGTCCGCAATTCGTCGAGCGCTTGCAAATCGCGGGCGTCGATCTTCCACCCCACTTGTTCGCGGAGCACTAAGCCATGATTGGACTCGTCCTGGTGGCCGTGTTCGGCGGCACGATGCTGATCGTGATGGCGGCGTACGTGCTGGTCAATCGTCGCCGCCTCGCGGCAGGTGATACGCTTCGCGCGCGGCTGGCGCCGGCCGGAGCGGGAGACGTGCAGGCGACGACGATTCTCAAGGAGCAGCGCGCGAGCGACATTGCGGCGTTCGACCGATTGCTGCAGGGAAAGGGACTCACGGCGTGGATCGCCGGCCAGATCGAAAGTGCCGGGTCCCGGATGCGCGTCGGGGAATTTATCCTGCTCACGCTCCTGTGCGGTGCGTTAGGCCTCCTGCTCGGCCGGCGTATCGGTGGCCTGATCGTTCCGGTCATGACGATCCTCGCGGCTGCCATTCCGTACGCGAATCTCAAGCGCCAGCAAGCGTCGCGGTTAAAGAAATTTCAGGGCCAGCTGCCGGAAGCGATCGACATGCTGGTCAACGCGATGAAATCCGGGTATTCGCTCCAGGCTGCGATCAAGTTCGCTGGCGACGAGATGCCAGAGCCTCTTGGTCCCGAGTTCACGCGCGTGTATGACGAGCAGCGTCTCGGCATGGACATGCGCAACGCGCTGCTCAACATGCAGACCCGCGTCGACACGGTGGACTGCAAGATGTTCGTCACGGCGTTGCTGCTGCAGCGTGAAACCGGCGGTAACCTCGCCGAAGTCTTGAGTACGCTCGCGACGCTCATGCGCGAACGCGTCGGGACACGCGCGCAGATCGACACGCTGACGGCAGAACCGAAGATGTCCGCCGTCGTACTGTCGTTGTTGCCGATTGGCTTGTTCTTCGTGCTAGCGATCTTGAATCGCGACTTTCTGTCGCCGTTGTGGCTGACTCCAGCCGGCCGGCTCCTGCTCGTCTACGGCGGGCTATCGGTGATTTTCGGATACCTCGTGCTCCGCCGGATCGGACAGATCGACATCTAGGATATCGCAAATGCCTCCCATTCTGATTGGACTGATCGCGCTGATCGTCATCGCCGTAACGACGGCAGCGTACGCCGCGGTCCGCGGCCACGAGCGTCGCACGGTGCTTGAGCGGGCGGGCGGGTCCTCCGCGCGCACCACCGGCCTCTTGCGAGAGTCGAGCGAATCGTTAGGCAGTCGAGTCGCCGCGTTCTTGATCGCGCGCGCGCCGAAAGGCTGGCGGTCGAACAAGGCGGGAGCGGATAAGCTGGTGCACGCCGGATTCGGTGACCCGGCGGCGAACGTCATCTTCACCGGTGTACGGATCGCGTCGGCGGTGAGCCTGCCTGTCCTCGCCGTACTGCTGATCCCGCGCCGCAACGCCCTGGTGTTCGTCGTGATGGTAGTGCTGGCGATAGCCATCGGCATTCTGCTGCCGCAATCGATCGTCGATCGTCGTGCGGCGATGCGGCAGGAGCGGCTGCGTCGGGCGATTCCCGACTCGCTCGATCTGCTCGTGGTCTGCGTCGAAGCCGGCGTGAGTCTGGACGCCGCGATCGTCCGTGTGGCGAAGGAGATGGCGATCTTGCACGCGGATCTCGCCAACGAGTTGCTCATCGTGCATCGCCGGATCAACGCCGGCGTCACGCGCGAGCAAGCGTTGCACGGCCTGTGGGAGCGGACCGGCGTCGAAGAGCTCCGCGGCCTGGCCGCCAACATGATTCAGAGCGAAAAGTGGGGAACGTCGATCGCGACCGTGCTGCGCGTGTACGCCGAAGCGCTGCGCCGGAAGCGGAAGCAGCTGGCGGAGCGCCGCGCGGCGACGGCGCCGCTGAAAATGACGTTTCCGTTAGCACTGTTCATTTTCCCCGCGATTTTCGTCGTGTTGCTCGGGCCGGCCATGCTGAAGGTCGGCGCGATGTTCAAGATGGTGGTTCATTAGGGTGGATCCAGCGTCGGTCACGAGCACGCGCGCACGAGCCGCCGCAACCGCCGTGCGGGCACAATCCGGAGATCGGTTATGAAAGCACACGGCAAGAGAAAAGGGATCACGCTGGTCATGGTGGCGATGTTGATGACTGTGATCATTGGCGTCACGGGGATCGCCATCGATGCCTCGCGCTTGTACGTCATGCGGGCAGAGCTGCAGACGACCGCCGATGCATCCGCGATCGCCGGCATCGTCGAAGTAAAGGATAAGCGGCCGACGAACGCGCCTACGGCGGCGCTGCAGTACGTTCCTTTCAACACGGTCGAGCGACAAAACGCGACGCTCAGTGCCGGCAACGTGGAAGGCGGCTCCTGGGACTTCGCGACGAACTCGTTTACGCCGCTCGCGTCGTGGACGGACCCCGCCCTGAACGCCGTCCGCGTCACGGCCAGTTATCCTGGCCAGTACACGTTCGCGCGCATTTTCGGCACCTCTGGTAAACTGGTGCAAGCCCGCGCTGTTGCTGCGTTAGGCTTCGTGTCCACCACGTCGTGCCTTCGCCCGTGGGCGGTGAGTTATCAGTTCATGCTCGATGAGCTGTATCCGCCGGCCGGCACCAAGGATCCCAGTTACGACCTCACGGCGCAGGACATCCAGACGTTGACCAACATGTCGTACCCGGCCAACTCGATCACGATGCTGCAGGGCAGTCAGAACACGCTGACCAACGGCAATATCGCGCAAGTTCAGGTCAACAATCCGTGGAACGGTAACAACGCATACAAGGATGCCATCACGGGTTGCTCGAACATGCCGATCGGACCCGGCACGATCCTCAACGGCGATCCCGGAAACGGCGGCGGGCAGACGGCGAATGCACTCAAGTCCTTCTGCGACGCAAACGGCGGCACGTCCAAGACCGGCCCCCAGGACTTCACGTGCTTGGGTCAGCCGAAGGTCAAGCTCGCGATGTGGGACCAGAACAATGGCTTAAGCGGCGCGAACTTGACCGTGCGCGTCAAATATGTCGGAGTATTTGCGATCGCAAAGTTTAGCGGCGGAGCAACTACAACGCAGATTACCGGCTACTTCACATCGATGGCGTCCACCGGCGCCTTCAGCGCGAATCCGACGCCCGTCACGGGATCGATCGCGCTCGTTCAGTAAGACATCACCAGCCCAGATGAGACCACGATGAGCGCTCCCTCGATGGCGCGCACGGCTGTTAGGCAGACCCGATCGATGTCGGACTGGATCGGCTGCGTGTTCTTCGCCGCCTTCGCGCTCACGCTGCCGCTGACCTCCGGCACGACGGGGCTTCTGCTGCTGCCGCCGATGATTTACGAGTCGGTGGTCGCGGTCACGTTCCTCATGCGCGGCCGTGCGAGACGCTCGCTCAAGGGCGTGGGGCCGCGCGCAGCCGCATACGGCGCGACGTTCCTGCTGCCGATTTTCCTGTGGTCGGCGCAGCGGTGGGCGCCGAGCCTCATAGCAGCGTCCTCGGTGCCGTCGTTCATTCGTGTGGGCGCCGGCATCTGGTTGCTCGGCACGTTGCTCTCGTTCTGGCCGATCTGGTATATGCGCCGCTCGTTCAGCATCGAGCCGGCAGCGCGCGAACTCGCCACCGCCGGGCCGTATCGCTTTGCTCGTCACCCGATCTACGCGACGCAGATTCTCATGTACCTCGGCACCTTCCTGTTGCATGCGACGCTGTCGTTCGCAGCGGCGATGGTCGCCTGGTTGATTATCCTGCACGTTCGACTGGGATACGAGGAGCGGGTACTGTGCGCAGAGTATCCCGAATACGAGCGCTATCGATCGCGAGTCGGCGCTTTCTCACCGCGACTTCATGCGCACCCCGAGCCGCAACCCGACTAGCGCTCGGTTAGGCAGCTACCACACGGTCGGCCGCGGGGCGGCGCGGTCGTGTTAGCCCGCCTCCGGCGGAGATGACTATGAGCGACCACACGACTGCGCCCCCGCGACCCGCCGTTGGCCTAACGGGCAACGGCGCATCCGCGCCGCGCGACGCAAGCGCCGAAGAGGACCGCGAGCGCCTCCAGGCGGCAGTCGGCGACACGTATCGCGTTGGCCGGCGTATCGGCCAGGGCCAGTGCAGCGCCGTCTTCCGCGCCATTCGTACCGGGAAGCACACCGAGGTGGCGCTCAAGCTCCTCGACATCGATGGGACGGTCCAGCCCGATCTGGTCCAACGCCTCGCCGACCTCACGCGCCGGGTGATGGGGCTGATCTGGGACACGCCAGTGGTACCCGTCACCATCGAGCAATATGGTTCGACGGTGCTGCTCGTGATGCCGCTCGTCGAAACGGGCAGCGTGGCGGCTGTGCTGAGCGTCGGCGAGCCGCTGCCCATAGATCGGGTGCTCGCGATCGTGTCGCAGGTGGCCACGGCGCTGGACACACTCCAGGATCGCGGCCTGAGCCACCGCGGCCTAACGCCGGAGAACATCCTCCTCGGACGCGAGGACCAGGCGTGCCTGACGGACGTGGGCGTCACCGACCTCATCCTCAGCGAGAGCGGCGCGCACGGCGCGCGCTTGTCGAAGGCGCGGGCCTACGCGGCGCCGGAACAGCGGCGCGGAAAACACGTGGACGGGCGCGCGGACCAGTACTCGCTCGCCGTCATCGCGTACGAGCTGCTCACCGGCCGGCGGCGGGTCGGATTCGAAGACGTCGAAGGCATCGACACGCTTTCGCCGATCGACGTGCATGCCGACGCGCCGCTCAGAACGGACCTCCCGCTCTACGCCAACCTCGCGCTGCGGCGCGCATTGAGCGCAAGCCCGGCCAACCGCTTTCCGACCTCGACGGCCTTCGCCGACGCCCTGGCCGGCAAGGTAACCAACGAGGTGGCAGGATTACCGACGCAACGGGCCGACCTGCGTCTAACGCGCCGCAGTCGCATCGCGGCGGGGGGTGTCGCGTTCGTCGGATTGCTGGCGCTGGTCACCGCTCTCGACCCGCGGCTGCACGCAGCGGCGCGCGATGCCTGGCGCAGCGCGGCCACACGCTTCTCTCTGCCGTCGGCGCGCGTCGATCTTGCGGCGGCGCCGACTGTGGCCCCGGGGTCGTCGGCACCGGCGGCGTCGCCGCCTAACCGGGCGGGTGCCAATCAGCCGGCACCGGCCTCCGCCGCCGGCGCGGTTGCACCTCCGTCGCGGGCCGGAGCGCGCCAGCCCACGTCGGCTTCGGTCCCGACGGCTTCGACCACGACGTCGACGGCGAGCAACCCGGTTACGGTGCGGCTCGGGCCCGCGGCGCCTTCCGCCGGGACGGACAGCGCCCGCGATGCGCGCGACGCACTGGCAACGGGCAAGGGCGCAGTTCATGGAGCGGCGTCGTGGTTCGGCCGCGCGCTCTCGCGAATCTTCCCGGCGAGCGTCGCACCGGCGGC
>Ga0134125_10008363_pt1 | contig 11667 bp, 10 predicted proteins | sample KB31751_FD_96464 | JGI IMG/M metagenome (GOLD analysis project Ga0134125, IMG submission 96464) | Terrestrial soil microbial communities with excess Nitrogen fertilizer from Kellogg Biological Station, Michigan, USA - KB3-175-1 | ecosystem: Environmental > Terrestrial > Soil > Unclassified ... | reverse complement strand
GCCGCACGGTGGCCTCGTCCATGCCGTCCTTGGCAATGTGATCGCGGATGAGCTTGAACACATAGGGATACGACGGCTGCGTGAACACGGTCATGACCATGCCCTGGATTCCCGGCGCCGCGTCGAAGGCATCGCTGGAATGCGAGAGATGGTGCAGGAAATCGCGGTAGAACAGCGTCTTCCCCTGCTTCTGCAGGCCGACCGCGGTATAGATCTCCGCCTTGGGCTTGCGCGGAAAGAGCGACGACAGGAAATCCACGTAGGCTGCAGGGGCCTCCATGTCCACCAGAAAATAGGCGCGCGTGAAGCTGAACAGCGTGCTGAGATCGTCGCTGGTGTGCAGCAGCGCATCGAGCTGGATGTGGTTCGAGGGCGTATGCAGCAGCGCCACGGCAAAGGGATGGATGGCGGTCTGGTTGATGACCCGCCCCACGATATAGGCGCCTTTGTTGCGGAAGAACAGGGAACTCAGGACCTGGATCTGGCAGTCCGGCGCCAGGGGCCGGCCGCGACCCCGGGGCAGTACTTGCCGCAGGTGCCGCATTCCCATGCGGCCGAGGCGGCGGATATCCGTCGGGAGATCTTCATAAGGCGCCGCCAGGCCAAAATCCGCCACCATGCGAGTCAGGCTGGGCAGCAGGCCTTCGGTCAACGGGTAGTAGGACCGGTAGGATGGCCGCGGGCCGTCGATGTACTCGGTCGCGACCGCCGGCCGCACGAAGAGAAAATCGTTGTTGAAGTAGCTGCGATGCAGGATGCGGCACGAAACGGAATTGAAAAAAGTCTCGGCGCATTCGGGCTGCCGGTGGCCGGCCAGCAGCGCGATGTAGCGAGTCTTGGTGGCCTGCCAGAAATCGACCTGTGCCTCCGTGAGCGCCAGATCGGGCGCCGTGCGCGCCGATGCCGTTCCGCGCAGCGCCTGTGCCAGGGCGGCGGCGCATTCGCGCACGCGCGTGTCATAGTATTCAATGCGCTCGCGCGAAAGCTCCTGGATGCCGTGCCAGTCGGCCGACTCGAAAAGCGACTTGGCGCGCTGTGCGCTGTAGCGAAAGAGCGCGTAATGGCGATCGAATCCCGCCAGAATCATACGCGCAACGGCCTCGGGCCCGTATGCGCGGGGCGCGACGGGCTCGATATGCCGCAGATCGCCTTCGTCGCGCATGGCATCAGGCCGTTTCGGCAAACAGCTCGCGGCCGATCAGCATGCGGCGGATTTCGCTCGTTCCAGCGCCGATTTCGTAGAGTTTGGCATCGCGCCACAGGCGGCCGGTGGGATAGTCGTTGATGTAGCCGTTGCCGCCCAGGATCTGGATGCCCTCGCCTGCCATCCAGGTCGCCTTTTCGGCGCAGTACAGGATCACCCCCGCGCAGTCCTTGCGCACCTGGCGGGCATGCTGCGCGCCCAGCCGGTCCAGATTCTTGCCCACCGTGTAGCAGTACGCGCGGCAGGCCTGCATGGTGGTGTACAAGTCGGCCAGCTTCGCCTGGATGAGCTGAAATTCGCCGATGGACTGCCCGAACTGCTGGCGCTCGTGGACGTAAGGCACCACCACGTCCAGCACCGCCTGCATGATCCCCAGCGGTCCGGACGCCAGCACGGCGCGCTCGTAGTCCAGCCCGCTCATCAGCACCTTCACCCCGCCATTGACCTGGCCCAGCACGTTTTCGGCCGGGACCTCGCAGTCCCGGAAGACCAGCTCGCCCGTGTGCGAGCCGCGCATGCCCAGCTTGTCGAGCTTTTGCGCCACCGAAAAGCCGGGGAAGTCCTTTTCAACGATAAATGCGGTGATCCCGTGCTGCCGGGCATCCGGATCGGTCTTGGCATACACCACCAGCGTATCGGCATCCGGCCCGTTGGTGATCCACATCTTGGTGCCGTTCAGCACATAGCGGTCGCCTCGCTTTTCGGCCCGCAGGCGCATGCTGACCACGTCGGATCCGGCCCCCGGCTCGCTCATGGCGAGCGCGCCCACGTGTTCGCCCGAAATCAGCCCCGGCAGATATTTGCGTTTCTGGGCCTCGGTCCCGTTGCGGTGAATCTGGTTCACACACAAGTTGGAGTGCGCCCCATAGGACAGGGCGATGGACGCGCTGGCCCGGGAGATCTCCTCCATTGCGATCATGTGCGCCAGATATCCCAGGGCGGCGCCGCCGTAGGTCTCGCTCACGGTGACGCCCAGCAGGCCCAGATCGCCGAACTTCCGCCAGAGATCCATGGGAAAGCGGTCGGTGCGGTCGGCTTCCGCGGCACGCGGCGCAATTTCCGACTGCGCAAATTCCCGCACGGCATCGCGCAACATATCCAGGTCAGCGCCAAGATCGAAATTCAGGCCAGGCAGGTCCATGAGTTGTCTCCTGAAGAAGGTGCCCCGCACAAGCGAAACAGAGTAATTTTCCTATAACGTTTACGTTAACGTCAATCAGGGAACTCCTGAAGGCCGCTGGTGGGGTCCATGGCCGGCCGACGACCGGCTATGCATCGAATGCCGATCCGCCGAAGGCGCCGGCCAGGACGGGTCGCGGCAGGATCAGGAGGCGGCCGCGCGCTGCGCCTCGCGGGCGCGCAACAGAGCTTCGCAGTCCGCCTGCTGGCGGCTGATCTCCCGCAGCGTTTCGTCCAGGTCTCGGCGCTGCTGCTCCAGCTTCTCGCGGTGGCTGGACAGAACCTCGGCATAGTGCCGCAACTGCTTGGTCGAACTGGCGCCGCTGCGATCGTACAGATTGATGAGACTGAGAATCTCGGCAAGCTGCAGCCCGAGCCGCCGTCCGCGCAAGGCGAGCTTCAGCCGCGTGCGGTCGCGGGGCGCGTAGACGCGCCGCCGCCCTTCGCGCGCCGGGCTGACGATACCTTGGTCTTCGTAGAACCGGATGGTACGAGGGGTGACGCCGAACTCTCGCGACAGTTCTGTAATCGTCCAGGTGGGTTGATTCATCGGCAGGTCCATGGAGGCGGGCAACTTCAGTTTACGTTAACGTCAGTTATATTGTCTGACATAATCTTGAAGTCGGGCAAACGCACGGAGTTCGAATCGACATGAATCCCCAGGAACAACAATTGAAGTATCCGTTGGGTGACACCCTGCCCGGTGGCGGGGAGGCGGTGGACGTCGCCGATGGCGTCCGTTGGCTGCGCATGCCGCTGCCGTTCGCGCTCGATCACGTCAACCTCTGGTTGCTGCGCGACCGGATCGACGGGCGCGACGGCTGGACGATCGTGGATTGCGGCATCGATCGCCCCGAAGTCCGGGAATGCTGGGAAACGGTCTTCGCGCAGGCGCTGGACGGTCTGCCTGTGCTGCGGGTGCTGGTCACGCACATGCATCCGGACCACGTCGGGCTGGCGCACTGGCTGTGCGAACGCTGGGGGGTACCGCTCTGGATGACCATGACGGACTACGTCCTGGCACGGTTGTGGTGCGGCACGGGCAAATCCGGCGCAGCGCACGACGACGCGGCCTCGAACGAGCCGTCCATCCGGCACTTCGCCCGCCACGGTCTGGTCGATCCGGACATCCAGGCACAGATGCGGGTCCGCCGCAACTATTACGGCGGGATGGTGCCCGACGTCCCGGCTCACTTCCACCGCATCATGGACGGCGACACGCTGACCATCGGCGGACGCGAATGGCAGGTCTTCGGGGGCTACGGCCATGCGCCCGAACACGCTTCTTTCTGGTGCCCGTCGCTGGGCGTACTGATTTCCGGCGACATGGTGCTGCCGCGCATTTCGACCAATGTCAGCGTGTTCGCCCAGGAACCCGAGGCCAATCCGCTGACCCTGTACCTCGCCTCGCTCAAGCGCTTGCGACCGCTGCCGGAAGATGCGCTCGTGCTGCCGTCGCACGGCAAGCCCTTCCTCGGACTGCAGGTACGCATCACCCAGCAGCTCGATCACCATGCGGACCGCCTGGCGGAAGTGCTGACGGCCTGTGCGCGGCCGCAAAATGCGCATGATCTGCTGCCAGTGCTGTTTCACCGAAAGCTGGACACGCACCAGCTTTCATTCGCCATGGGCGAATCCATCGCCCATCTGCACGCCCTATACTTTGAAGGCACATTGACGCGCCATCTGGGCGCGGATGGCATCTACCGTTTTCAACGAGCCTGACACCGCGTACAGGCCCTCTTTCATCATGACTTCTTCCACTTCCGATCACATCAACACGCTGCTGCAGCACACCGGCCAGGCGCCACTGGACCCGACTGCGGGGTCCGGTCCAGTGGCTTTGCCGTCGTACCGCACCAGCACCGTGCGGTTTGCCTCCATGGACATGCTGGATCGCGCCCAGGCGGCCAAGCAGCGCGGGGAACGGGTGCCCACCTACGGGCGTGTCGGTCTGCAGACCCACGCCGCGCTCGAGGAATTGCTGTGCCAGCTTGAAGACGGCCGGCGTGCCTTTCTGGCGCCCTCCGGGATGGCGGCCATCAGCATGGCAATGCTCGCGTTCTTGAGCCAGGGCGAACACGCGCTGGTCGTGGACTCTGTGTACGGCCCGGTGCGCTATCTGCACAAGACGATCCTGGCGCGCATGGGCGTCGCCATGGACTTCGTAGCGCCCGACATCGAACATTTGCAGGCAGCGCTGCGCCCCGAGACCCGCGTGCTGTATCTGGAATCGCCAGGATCGCTGCTGCTGCAGATGCAGGATCTGCCCGCGCTGTCGAGCTGGGCGCACGGCCATGGGTTGACCGTCATCGCGGACAACACCTGGGGCTCCGGCTACATCTATCGCCCGCTGGCGCTGGGTGCCGACGTCTCCGTCATCGCCGCGACCAAATACGTCGGCGGCCACTCCGACCTGATGCTGGGGGCCGCCATTGCCCGAGATCCGGCGCTGATCGGGAAACTGCACGAAACACACTATGCGCTGGGCAGCACCGTCAGCGCCGACGATGCCTGGCTGGCCATCCGCGGCGCCCGCACGCTGGGGCTGCGCATGCGTGCCAGCGGGGAACACGCGCTCGCCGTGTGCGAATGGCTGGCGCAGCGCCCCGAGGTCTCCCACATTTTCTTCCCCGCCTGGCCCGCGGATGCCGGGCACGCGCTCTGGCAGCGGGATGCCACCGGCTCCAACGGCCTCCTGTCGGTAGCCGTCGATTTCAGCGAGCCACAGGTGCGCCGCGTCATTGACGCGTTGCGTCTGTTCGGCATTGGCTACTCGTGGGGCGGCTATGAAAGCCTGGTGACCCAGGTGGAGCCGGCGGCACTGGCCAGCCACAGCTATTGGTCCCAGGTCGCGGATGCGCGCATGCAGGCCGGCACCGTCATGCGACTGCACGTCGGGCTGGAAGAACCGGCCGACCTGATCGCGGACCTGGAACAGGCCTTCGCGGCGGCAGGTGCAGGAGCCTGAGAGAGGCCTCACGACACCCCGCGCGCGACGCCTAATGAAGCAGACCCGCGCGGTGGGCGAGATCGTGGGCTAATTCGCGGGATTCGCGAACAGTTTCCAACACATCGAAAGTGGTGATGCCACTGGGATCGACCACAATGTCCCCATTCACGAGGACCCACTTAACCCGTCGCGAGCTTCCCGAGAGAATCAGGTTCGCCGGAGGATTCAGCGCCCCCCCGTAATGCGGAGCCGAAAGATCAAACACCGCGACATCCGCCACGGTACCGGGAGACAGCTCACCCAACCGGCCCGGGAACCCCAGCGCCTGCGCACCGTTACGCGTACTCATGTTCCAGAGTTGCGGAATCGGGATCTTTGCCGGTGTGAGATATTTTGCATTCATCAAGAGGAAGCATTCGCGCATCTGATCCAGCATATCGACCGAATCGTTGACCATCGGACCATCCGTTCCCAACGCCACATTGATGCCCCCGTCCATAAAGGCACCCAAAGGCGCCACACCACCCGCCGTGAATGCGCTGCTGGGCGGACAAGTCACAATCGAGGCACCACACTCGGCCGCCACACGTACTTCTCCCTCGTCGATCCAGGGGGCATGGACGAGCAATGTCTGCGGGGTCACCAGCCCGTGCCGAAGTAACCAGGTGACCTCTCCCATTCCTTCTCTGAGCCGAAAATCCTTGACGCTGCGAAATCCTGTTCCTCCTGTAATATGGTCGGAGAGCGGCACATGATATTTCTCGACGAGCTTCGCCGCGTAATTCGCGAGATCCACGTCCGTAGCGCCGCTTTCCAGCCAGTGTTGACCGGATTCAAATACCAGATTCACGCAGAATCGATGATTCAGGTCATGCGGATACCGTTGCAGCAGCTTTTCTACTTCCGCCCGGTGTCTGGCGACTCCATCGTGAGGCTTTGCACGCAATTCTTTACCAAAAAACTGCCTTATGCCGGTTGATTCGGACACCTCGGCGAGCGCGGACACCCAGTCATAGTCCACCCCTTTCACAGAATGATTGAAAAAGGTGCTGGTCCCGCTCAGAAGCATCTCGGCAGCGGCAAGCCGCATACTGACCAAGTAGTCGTTACGGCTTAGCGCTTTTGTCGCCGGAAATAAGATCTTCTTGACCCAATCCTCAAGATAAAAGCCCTGGGAAAGCCCTTTCAACAAGTTATACCAGTGATGCTGATGCATGTTGATCAGCCCGGGCGTCACGAGGCAACCGGTGGTATCGATAACCTGGCCCACTGAATCGTCCGAGGGCGCGGCGGCCATCTCGCCGACATCCATGATCGCCTTTCCCTCGACGAGGACGAACCCCTTACGGATGTAGGTGAAGGCATTGTCCATCCTGAGGACCCCACCCCCACGCAAGAGCAGGGTATTCACGAGGCAGACTCGTTCAAATGCTTCGCCCCCTGCATGTAATTCTCAATCCACCAGAGGTGAAATACCCAGCGCAACGCTTCGGATCGATCCTTGCCAAACTCGCCGGTATGCACGAGGCGATCCAGAAGCTCGAGATCTCCCTCCGGGACGGAAACCGGTACGTCCTCCAGCACGAGTGGCGTATTCAGAAACTGGGGCACATAGGACGTATCCCGACTCAGTTCGCGGGTGGCTTTGATCTGCTTATTGATGAACTGATCGACCGTACGCTGCGTTGAAAGCTTCTTCATCTCGGCGCGATCCTGCTGCTCGGCCAATTCGGCCTCGGTTCCCTGATAGATCGCAATACGAAGCGGCTTGTATTGGAAGTTGTTCGTGTACATCACGTCAGCGCCGCACACGTTGGCAATCATCAGCGTGTCAATCAGCGCCATTACTTCCACGTAGTCCCCCTTTCCGGCCAGGTTCGGGCCAATGAAAGGGTGGCCATGGCTGTCGATCCCGGTGTTCATGAAGAAGTTGAAGGAATCGTGTACGTCGTCCGGCGTCAAACCGTACTCGCGCTGGGCCTCCGCCTGCATGTCGTGACAATTGGCGTGCACTGGCAGCCCATACTGATAGTCGTAGATCCATGCGGAGCAGCGGCCGTACATAATGTCATTGCTGCCCACACTGTCTGTCACGATCACGGCCATTGGCCGATCACGTGGGGACGCAGACCATAGGAAAGCCCCCGTCGTGGGGGTCATGCCATGAACATGCCGCGTCCGAGCAGTGTGGAAATGCTCCTTGTAGTCATGCAGATTGAAGCAATTGAAATCCGCGCACTGCCCGCCTTCTTCCACCTGTTCGATTCGCAGAACCTGGCCCGTGAGCACCTCTACCGCTTTCCCCGTCCCTGGGTTGAGCACCGTTTCCCACAACAAGTCCCTAGTCATGATTCACTCCCAGTCCATCAGCAATCTGCGCGACCGCACCACTTCAGATGGGCGAGTTTGCGGGCCGCGCCGGTCTGCTCAACTGCCAATCCCGTGCTTCGCACAATAATCACGTAGAGCCGTCAGCAGAATTTCCTCCCTGCTCCTTCCCTCGAAATGGCGCTTCGACGTGTTGTCCAGCAACTCGATCTGCTGCTGATTGAGTCTGACAGTAACCTTTTCGTCGCTCATGATGCTCGCTCCTGTTAGAGAGGCGGTCTCCATCCTTTTGGCGACCGGGTGTATTCCTTGTTCACGCTATCGATGTTCTCCGGGGTAACCGGCAGATTAGGGATAGAGATCTCAGTCACGGCCGGCTTCTTGCCATTGCGAATCGCGATGCCGAGTTTGACGGCATCGACTCCCATCAGCACCGGCTGCAGCGCCACGTCATAGTTGATGCAGCCCTTGCGCGTCAGCTCTTCGGCCTGCTCACCGAGCACGGCCGTCAGCACCTTGGTCTTTCCGCATCGATTCGCGGCCTCAACCGCCTTGGCAGCTCCATCTCCGACCGTGTCGTCCGCGCCATACAGCATGTCCAAATCAGGAAACCGCTGCAGGAAATCCGAGGCAATCGACAGCCCTTCGGCAACCGCGGGCTCCGACGTGCGCTCGGCGACAATCTTGATCTTGGTGCCTTTGAGGTCTTCTTTGAAACATCTGAGACGTTCAGTGGACCAATGCGCTCCGGCAGGCCCCGCGAGCACTCCGACGGTTCCCCCATCAGGCAGAAGCTTTTTCGCACCGACGGCCAAGTCCTGTCCGACCGTGCAATGCGAAGCGGAGACGGACCCCAGTGCGCCCGGTGCCGGATCGCCCGCCCCCAGAACGATGATCCCGCTCTTGACAGCTTCCTGTATGGGTCGCTTGGTCACATTCGGATCGGCCGGGTCAACCAACATGATGTCGACCTTTCCCGAGATCAGATTTTCGATCTGGCTGACCTGTGTCGCAACATTGCCATACCCATTAGCCGAAAGGATCTTCACAGCGTAACCCTCCTCCTTCGCCTGTTTCAGGATCCCGTACAGCATTGACGTAAAGAATGGACCTTCCACGGTCGGCACAGATACACCGATCGTGCCGTGGCTGGTTGCGGCTCCCGCTGGCATCACCGCGGTCAAGCCGACAGCACCCGCCACCACCGCGGAAAGAATAAATCGAGACCTTCGTCCAGTGCTCATAATTATCTCCTCGCCATTTCATGGAACACAGACATCAACGTTGAAACTACGCACCGCCCCTGGCTCTAAGGTCACGGCTCATATATTGATCTCCGGCGATGGCCAGAATCATGGCAACCCCGATCACCATAAGCTGTGTATAGGAAGAAACGCCCAGCAAATTCAGCCCATTGGCCAAAACACTCACAAAGACGACGCCAACAGCAACCCCCAGAATATTTCCTCTACCTCCAAACAGTGATATGCCCCCAAGGACGACTGCCGCAACCGACATGAGAGCGAGGGATTCCCCCAAAGACGGTTGTCCCGTTGCCACCCGAGCCGTCAGAATGAAACCGCCCAGCGCAGTGAACAACGCACAGACTACATACGCCATGAACTCGGTCCTGGCGACGCTGATGCCACAAAGATGGGCTGCCTCGCGGTTTCCACCGACCGCGTAGATATGCCGGCCAAATTTTGACTTTTGGAGCACAAAATACCCGACGGCCAGCAGAGCAACTGCAACAATGACCGGGGCAGGCACCCCAAGGACAGTGGCATAGGCCAGTGCGGTGAAGCTATCCGGTAGCCCGCTGATCGGCGTCCCACCACTGAGGTTCAGCGCGGCGCCGGAAGCAATCGACAGCATGGCCAAAGTTGCAATGAACGGAGCAACGCGCATCCTGGTTACGACAAGTCCGTTGATCAGGCCCACCAAGAATCCGGCCAAAAAACCGAATATCACACCTGCCATCCAGCCATACTGGGTGAACCCGAGCGCCGACGCGACGCTGACCAAAGCCACGGTGGAACCTACCGAGAGGTCGAGGCCGGCAGTCAAGATAACGAAGGTCTGCCCAAACGAAACGCAGGCGAGTGCAGCGGCCTGCAAACCGACATTTCGCAGGTTCGACGCCGTCATGAAATTGCTCGACGAGAAACTGAAAATCAGGCCCATGATGATCACTACAATCGGCAGCCCGATCTGGCGCAGATCGAGGCGCCCCAATGGACCCGCAACGGCGCGTTCTTGTTGATTATGTTCGTTCACCGGGGCCTTCGTTGGTCTGACATTGTTCATGGATCAATGAATTCCCTGCGTTTGATTTATAAGACCGCGACCTCGTCCTTGCCTGTACGCAAGCCCTCGAACGCAGCCGTAAGCATGGCTCGCTCGTCGAATTCCGCGCGATCGAACTCACCGTATATGTATCCGTTCGACATGACGATCGCGCGATCCGCCACATTGATGATCTCAGGCAATTCAGACGAAACCAATATCACCCCTGCGCCCTCGCGAGCCAGTTCCTGGATAAGGCAGTAGATTTCATACTTTGCACCAACGTCGATGCCTCGCGTGGGCTCATCGAAGATCAGAACGTCGGCACCCGACGCCAAACCACGTGCAACAATGACCTTTTGTTGATTCCCCCCTGAGAGATTGACAACCGCCCGATCTAGCGCACCCGTCACCCTGACCTTCTTTACCAGCTCAGCGGTTAGCGCGCTGACCCGCCGACTCCTGATGACACCGTAAGACGACAGGCGGCCCAGGATTGAAAGAATGATGTTTTCCTGCACGGACATATGGAGGGCAAGTCCCTGATCTTTGCGATCCTCTGGCAGATAGACGATCCCCGATGCAATCATGGCCGCCACGGACCCTGGGGCCAGCCTCCTGCCGTCCAGGCTGATCGCTCCCGTGTCGATCGGATCCGCCCCCGCGACCGCTCGCATGACCTCTGTCCGTCCGGCGCCGATCAGGCCGTAAAAGCCCAGTATCTCGCCGCGCCGCAACTCGAAAGAAATATTGGCGAACCGGTCTCTTCTGGTTAGTCCATCCACCCGCAGAAGTGGCGTCTTCTGAAGCTCGACATGCGGGGGATACAGCTCGCTGATCTCATGACCGATCATTGCACCAATCAGCTTATGGCGGTCGAGTTGCCCGATCGGCGCCGTCAGGACCCTGCGGCCGCCCCGAAGTACCGTGACGGTATCCGCGATTTCCGCCACCTCATCGAGCCGATGAGAAACAAACAAGATTGCTTTCCCACTTTCCTTGAGCTGAACAATAATATTCAGCAGACGCTCCGCTTCCCGCCTCGGAAGCGACGAAGTGGGTTCATCCATGACAATCACCCGAGCATCCAAAGCCAGGATGCGCGCGATTTCGACAAGCTGCTTCTGCCCAGGCGAGAGCCTGGACGCCTGCATGTGGATGTCGATGTCTCCCGCATCCAGGCGCGCCAACGCATTCCTGGCGGTTTCATCAGCCACATCGCGGGAAACGATCTGACCACATTTCCACTTGACGGGCTCGTTACCGAGCACGATGTTCTCGCCGACGCTTATCCACGGAACAATAGTCAGTTCTTGATAAATGGCCGCAATGCCACTGCGACGCGCTGAAACGGGAGACGCGAATGAAACTTGCTCACCGCGCAATTTGAGCGACCCGCTGTCAGGCTGATTCACCCCCGCCAATATCGCGATCAATGTGGACTTTCCCGCACCATTCTCGCCGACCAGCGCGTGTACCTGCCCCGACTCGAGAGCCAGGGACACGCCATTCAGCGCCTTCACACCGGGAAACGACTTGGTGATTTCGGACGCTTCGAGAATCGATGGCATGATGCCGGGCTCCAGGGCCTAGCGTTGTGGAATGTAGGCCACTGCTTGCACTTCAAGGCGTGTTTGGGTCGTGGGCAGCAACTCGAGGACCCGTACACACGTACTCGCCGGGGCTTTGGCGAAAAACTTCGCCCGAATGCGCGCAT
>Ga0134125_10008361_pt1 | contig 11668 bp, 6 predicted proteins | sample KB31751_FD_96464 | JGI IMG/M metagenome (GOLD analysis project Ga0134125, IMG submission 96464) | Terrestrial soil microbial communities with excess Nitrogen fertilizer from Kellogg Biological Station, Michigan, USA - KB3-175-1 | ecosystem: Environmental > Terrestrial > Soil > Unclassified ... | reverse complement strand
TAGCGCTCGATCTTGAGGGTTACCTGCACTCGTGCTCCTAGTAGCTGCGGACGGCGGGCTCGTACTCGGTGATGGTGACGGGCCGGTAGTCGAGGCGCACCTGGCCCTCGTCGTAGAACGCCAGGGTATGCCGCAGCCAGGCCTCGTCGTCGCGCTCGGGGTAGTCCAGCCGGCTGTGGGCGCCGCGGCTCTCGGTGCGGGCGATCGCGCCGGTGACCAGGCAGTCGGCCATCTCAAGCATCGAGCCCAGCTCGATCGCCTGGATCAGGTCGGTGTTGAAATCCCGGCCCTTGTCCTGCACGACAACGCCGCGGTCGTACCGCTCCCGCAGCTCCTCCACCTTCGCCTTGCAGGCCTCCAGCCCCTCGGCCGAGCGGAAGATGCCGGCGTTGTCATACATGGCATCAGCCAGCTCCTGACGCAGCACGTGCGGGCGCTCGCCGTCGTTCTTGTCGAGCATGCGGCCGATGCTGCGCTCGGCGATGGCCGCGGCGGACGGCGAGAACACGCCGCCGCTGCCGTTGCGCCGGACGTCCTGCGCGGCGGCTGCGCCCGTACGGCGGCCGAACACGACCGTCTCCAGCAGCGAGTTGCCGCCCAGCCGGTTGGCGCCGTGCACCGACACACAGGCGCACTCGCCGGCCGCATACAGCCCCGGCATCAGGGTGTGGCCCCAGACGCCGGTGTCGATGCCGCCCATGTGGTAGTGCGATCCGGGCCGCACCGGGATCGGCTCCTCGATCGGATCGACGCCTGCGTAGTCCATGGCCAGCTCGCGCGACCCGTGCAGCCGCTCGTTGATGCGCTTGGCGCCGAGGTGGGTGAGGTCGAGCAGCACGCAGCCGTCGACCCCGCGGCCCTCGTCGATCTCGGTCTGCTCGGAGCGAGACACCACGTCCCGCGAGGCCAGCTCGCCGGCATTGGGCGCGTAGTTGAACATGAAGCGGTCGCCCTCGCTGTTTCGCAGGTAGCCGCCCTCCCCACGCGCGCCCTCGGTGATCAGCACGCCGTTCGACTTGAGCGTGGTCGGGTGGAACTGCATGAACTCCATGTCCTTCAGCGGCACCCCCGCTCGCCAGGCCATCGACATGCCGTCGCCGGTGCAGGCGTAGGCGTTGGTGGTGCCGCGGTACATGCGCCCCAGCCCGCCGGTGGCCATGATCACCGCCGATGCCTCCACGCCCTGCACGCCGCCGCGCACCAGATCCCAGGCCGTCACCCCGACACAGCGCTCACCGTCGGTGACCAGGTCGAGCGCGAACCACTCCTCGTAGACCGTGACGCCGCTCTTCACGAGCTGCTCGTAGAGCACGTGCAGCAGCACGTGGCCGGTGATGTCGGCCGCGTAACAGGTGCGCGGCGCGCCGCCGGCGCCGAACGGGCGCTGCGCGATGCGGCCGTCGTCGGTGCGCGAGAAGACCGCGCCCATGTGCTCGAGCTCGTAGATGTCGCCGGGCCCCTCTTCGCACATGACCGCGATCGCGTCCTGATCGCCCAGGTAGTCGGAGCCCTTGACGGTGAAGAAGGTGTGCTTCTGGGGGTCGTCCTCGCCGGCGTTCCCGAGCGCGGCGTTGATCCCGCCCTCCGCGGCGCCCGAGTGGCTGCGCGTGGGATGCAGCTTGGAGACCACCCCCACGTCGACGCCGTAGCGCGATGCCTCGATTGCAGCCCGCATTCCGGCCAATCCGGCACCGACCACCACCACGTCGTGACGCACCATCCACGCCTCCGCTGCTCGAGGGAATCGCTGTCTGCAGCCTACCAAGCCGCGCCCGCGGGCCGCGCTGCCAGGCCGGTACGAAGCCGTTGTTACAAGCTTTGTCACAAGCTAACCCAAACCCTCCACCTTCGGGTATCCTGGAAGGGCGCGCGACCGCCTCGTCGCGCTCTCATCTGGGAGGAACGTTGGCGAAGATGGCCTTTGCGCTACCTGCCGCACGGCAGGTGCACCACGACCTACCGCAGTCCGAGCTGCTCGCGCGAGCTCTGGCCATGCCCACCGCGCGCCCCACCGAGTACGGCGCGCCGAACGTCCAGACGCAGGTGCTGGCCCGCTCCAAGGGCAGCACCTACATCGTCGCCGACGACCCCGATTCCTATCCGCACCAGGCCATCGACCGCGACGAGTGGCAGCGGGTGGCCGACCTTCAGAACGCCTACATCGCCGACCAGGAGATGATCGTGGTCGACGGCTACATCGGCGACACCGCCGAGCGCCGCGTCCCGGCCCGCCTCTACGTCGAGGCCGCCAACGCCAACATCGCGGGCATGCAGGATGTCCTCTACTTCCACGATCCGGAGGCCGGCGAGTTCGAGCCCGAGCTGCTGGTGATCTACACGCCCAACCTGACCGCGCCCGGCTACCCCGAGGACCGCCTGATCGCGGTCAACCTCGATCTCTACGTCACCCGCGTCTTCAACTCCGACTACTTCGGCGAGTCGAAGAAGGGCGGCCTGCGCATGTGGAACCACCTCGTGTACGAACGAGGCGGCCTGGCCCTGCACGCCGGGTGCAAGATGATCCCGACCGGCGCCGGCGTCAAGACCGGCCTGATCGTGGGGCTGTCCGGCACCGGCAAGACCACCACCACCTTCACCCGCCAGAACGGATCGCTCCCGGTGCAGGACGACTTCGTCGCCTGGTGGCCGGACGGGTCGATCTCGGCCACCGAGGCCGGCTGCTTCGCCAAGACCTTCGCGCTCAACCCCAAGGACGAGCCGACCATCCACGGCGCGGTCACGAAGCCCGGCGCCTACCTCGAGAACGTCAGCATGGACGACCACGGCGTCGTCGACTTCTTCGACGAGAGCTACACCAAGAACGGTCGCGCGGTGTTCTCGTTCAAGGACATCGAAGCGGCCGAGGCGTCCTCTATCCAACAGGCGGACTTCCTGCTGGTGCTGAACCGGAACGAGAACGTGATCCCGGCCGTCGCCAGGCTGGAAGGCCCGCAAGCAGCCGCCTTCTTCATGCTCGGCGAGACCACCGGGACGGCCGCCGGCGGCAAGGACGAGGAGGGCGTGTTCCTGCGCGTGCCGGGGACGAACCCGTTCTTCCCGATGCACCACGATGGCCAGGGCAACCGCTTCCTCGAGCTGCTCGAGCAGCATCCGATCGACGTATACATCATGAACACCGGCCGCGTGGGCGGCCCCGAGAGCGAGAGCGGCTCGAAGAAGGTGCGGATCCCCCACTCCTCGGCCATCGTCAAGGCCATCGCCGAGGGCACCATCGAGTGGGAGGTCGATCCCGACTTCGGCTACAAGGTGGCCTCGCACGTGCCCGGCATCGACGCCGCGGACATCGACCTGCTGCAGCCGCGACGGCTGTACGAGGCGACCGGCCGCGGCGATGAGTACCGGCAGCGTGTGGAGCGGCTGAAGGCGGAGCGGGCCGAGTTCCTGGCTCAGTATCCGAGCCTCTCCGCCGAGATCGTCAACTCCGTACGCTGATCGCAGCGAGGCGGCTGGGTAGGCTGCCTGGGTGACCATCAAGGAGCCGATCTGCGGACAGCTGGTGTGCCTGGCCACGCTGTCCACCGAGTCCGTGGGCGACTGGGTTCGCTGGATGGACGATCCCACCACCACCCGGTACCTCTACGCGCCGGGTGACCAGCCGGTGCAGCCGCACTCGCCCAGCTCCCTGCTCGACTGGGGCCGGCGCATCCTCAGCGACCCGGAGCGGGTGGTGTTCGCGCTGCGCCACCGTGAGAGCGACCGGCTGATAGGCGATGCCCGTCTCACGCCCGTCGGCCGCCGCCGGGCCAAGTTCTCGATCATGATCGGAGCCGCCGAGTTCCGCGGCCTCGGCATCGGCACCGAGGCTACCGCCATGGTCTGCCGGTTCGGATTCGAGCAGCTGGGGCTGCGCGAGATCACGCTCGAGGTCGACCCCCGCAACCAGGCGGCCGTGCATGCGTACCTCAAGGTCGGCTTCGAGCACGATGGCACCACGACGATGCGACTGATGCCCGACCGGCTGGCCCGGGTTGAGCACGCGCCCGCCGCTCAGTAGACTGGGCGACCCGATCAGGAGCGCACACACACATGACGCCGTCCACGCAACACCGCGACCCGATCGCCCGGGCACTTTCGCTGGGCACGGACGGTCGCTCCGTCAAGGCCTGGGCCGACGTGCTCAGCACCGTCCCCCTGTTCACAGGCCTCTCCCAGCGGCATCTGCGGCGTGTGGCCGGCCAGGCGACGATGAAGCGCTACGCGCCTTACACGGCGATCGTGCGGGTCGATGATCCCGGCGACGCCTTCTACGTGATCCTGGACGGGTCGGCCGCCGTGCGCAAGCCCGGCAAGCGCTCGGTGAAGCTGCGCCGCGGCGACTTCTTCGGCGAGCTGGCCCTGCTCGATGCGGCGCCGCGCACCGCAACGGTCGAGGCCGAGTCGGAGGTGCTGACGATGCGCCTGGGGCGGACGGCGTTCCAGAAGGTGCTGGACAGCGAGCCCAAGGTCGCGCTCGCGATGCTGCGGACGCTGGCCGCGCGCATGCGAGAATCGGCTCCCTCGGCAGTGGACTGACCCGGAGGCGGCCATGCGGGCACTGACCCCCGTGGCACGAGCGGTACGGCTGGTGGGGCGGAGCCGCCGTCTGACCTGGGCGCAGGCCGCCTGGGCGGCCTACATCACAGCCGAACAGGGCCTCGAGATCGCGCTCGTGGTGTTCGCCTACGGCCACGGCGGCATCGCCGCGGCGGGCTTGCTGGCCGCAGCGCGGTCGGCCGCCTCCGCGGTGACGGCGCCGTTCACGGCGGGCCTTGGCGACCGCTTCGACCGCCGTCTGGTGCTGGTCGCGGCGGCCCTGCTGACATCGGCGGTGGTGGCCTGCATGAGCCTCGCCGTGGCGATGGCCCACAGCCGCTGGCCGGTCTTCGTGCTGGCGGTGGTGGCGGCGGTGGTGATCCCCGTCTACCGGCCGGTGCAGGCGGCGCTGCTGCCGCGGCTGTCGGACACCCCGGCCCAGCTCACGGCCGCAAACGTGATCGTGTCGATGCTCGAGGGCGTCGGCAACCTGGCCGGGCCGGCACTGGCCGGCGGCCTGATCGTGTGGGCGGGGGCCGCCCCGGCATTCGCCGCGCTGGCGGCGCTCTCGTTCGCCACCGCGCTTGCGGTCAGCCGCGTGCCAAGCACGCCGGCTGCGGCCCTCGCCGCCGGAGTGTCGCGCACCCGCCGGCTGCTGGCCGGCTTCGCGACGGTCGCCTCCAACGCCGACGTGCGCGTGCTGATGGGCACCTTCGGCCTGTCGATGGTCGTGTGGGGCGCGTTCTTCCAGGTGCTGGTGGTGGCAGTTGCGGTGCAGAGGCTGGGTGCCGCAGAGGGCGGGGCTGGACTGCTGGCCTCGGCGGCCGGCATCGGGGCGATCCTGGGCGCGATCGGGTCGGCCGGGCTGGTCGGGCGGCCGCGCCTGGTACCGGCGATGGCGGCGGGGCTGATCGCGTGGTCGGCGGCGCTGGTGGCGCTCGCCGTCACCACCGCCACCGTGGTCGCCTACGCCATGGTGATCGTGACCGGCACCGGCCTGGTGCTGATGGACGTGGTCACGTTCACCCTGTTGCAGCGAGCGGCCGACGACCGGCTGCTGGCGCGCGTATTCGGGGTGCTGGAGAGCCTGATGCGCGCGGCGATCGGTCTCGGCGCCCTGACGGTGGCGGCGCTGGCCTCGGTGACGTCGCTTTCGACCACGCTGGTGCTGGTGGGCGCGCTGCAGCCGATCGGCCTGCTGGTGGCATGGCGCGGCCTCAGCCGGGTCGACCGGCTGGCGGCGGCGGACCCGGCCCGCATCCGGCTGCTGCGCTCGGTCGAGCTGTTCTCGTTCCTGCCGCCGGCCGAGCTGGAGCGGGTGGCCGGCCACCTGCAGCGGGTCGACGCGGAGTCCGGCGACGTGCTGATGCGGCAGGGCGACCGCGGCGACCGCGTCTTCCTGGTCAAGAGCGGCGCCGTCGAGGTGATCAGCGACGGCTTCCACGTGACCGATCTTGGCCCCGGGTCGCTGGTGGGCGAGATCGCGCTGCTCCGGGACGTGCCGCGCACCGCGACGGTGCGGGTTGCCGACCCGGCGGAGCTGTACGCGCTGGAGCGGGACGAGTTCCTGCGGATCGTGACCGGCGACGTGACGGTCGCAGGCCAGGCCGGCGCCATCGCCGACGCCCGGCTCAGCGAGCTGGGCGAGCTGCAGGCCTGAGCCGGCGGTTCCTGCGCGCGCCCTCCGCGTTTACACTTGACGAACCGCCGTTCTCTATCGAGGTATCACGTGGCCGACGTCTCCACCGATCGCGCGTCGCAGCTGCGGCCGTTCCTGCCGCGCCTGACCATTCGCTGGATCAGCGAGCAGCCGGACGTGCGGGTGCGGGCGCTCGAGGGGACGGTCGTGTTCGTCGACATCTCCGGATTCACCAAGATGTCCGAGCGGCTGGCACGGCTGGGCCGCGTCGGCGCCGAGGAGGTGACCGACGTCGTCGGCTTCGTGTTCCGCCAGCTGCTGGGCACGGCCTACGCCAACGGCGGCGGCCTGATCAAGTTCGGCGGGGACGCCCTGCTCCTGTTCTTCTCGGGTGAGCACCACGCCTCGGACGGCGTCGCCGCCGCGATCGGCATGCGGCGCACGCTCAGCGAGATGGGTGCGATCGACACCTCGGCCGGCAAGGTGCGCCTGCGCATGTCGGTCGGCGTCCACTCCGGCGAGTTCCACTTCTTCCTCGTCGGCGAGCGCCACCGGGAGCTGCTGCTGACCGGCCCCGGAGCGAGTACGGTGGTGGCCATGGAGGGGACGGCCGACGCGGGCGAGGTCGTCGTCAGCCTTGACACCGCGGCACAGCTGCCGCCCGAGCTGCTGTCCCAGCCGAAGGGGGAAGGCATGCGGCTGCGGCGGCACCTGCGGCCGGACGAGGCCAGGAACTACGAGCCGGATCCACAGCACGTGCCGCCGTCGGTGGATCTGGCGGAGTGCATCCCGGTCGCCCTGCGTGAGCTGCTGCTGACCGGACACAGCGACCCGGAGCATCGTCGCGTCAGCATCGGGTTCATCCATTACGACGGCCTCGACGAGATGGTCGCCGCCGGTCCGGCCGAGCAGGTGGCCGACGCGCTGGAGGCGCTGGTGTCGGCTGCCCAGGCTGCCTGCGAGGCGCACGGCGTCACCTTCCTGGGCACCGACGTCGACCATGACGGCGGCAAGCTGATCCTGGTGGCAGGCGCGCCCACCGCCAGCCCGGACGACGAGGCTCGCATGCTGGCGGCGCTGCGCGAGCTGCAGGCCGCCCAGCTGAGCATCCCGATCCGGGTCGGCGTCAACACCGGCCCGGTGTTCGCGGGCGACATCGGTCCCTCCTACCGGCGCACCTACACCGTCATGGGCGACGCCGTCAACCTGGCCGCCCGCGTGATGGGCAAGGCCGAGCCCGGCCAGATCCTGGCATCGCAGAGCGTGCTGGACGCCTGCTCGGTGACCTTCGAGACGACCGAGCTCGACCCGTTCATGGTCAAGGGCAAGACGCTCCCGGTCTACGCGTCGGTGATCGGCCGGCCGCTGGGAACGAAATCGACGACCGGCGAGCGCGAGCTGCCAATGGTGGGACGCGATTTCGAGACCGGGATCCTGCAGCGCGCCGTCCGCGCCGCGCTGCAAGGAGAGGGCTCGATCGTCGAGATCGTCGGGCCGCCCGGGATCGGAAAGACGCGGATGCTGACGGCGATGCGGGAGGTGGGCAGCGAGATGCGGCTGCTCTCTGCCAGCTGCGACCTGTACGGCGCGTCGACGCCCTACGCGGCGCTGCGCCCGCTGCTGCTGCAGGCGCTGGAGGTGGATCCCGACGCATCGCGCGAGGCGATCCTGTCGAGGCTGATGCACGTGGTGTGGAGCAGCGCCCCGGAGCTTTCCACGTGGCTGCCGTTGCTGGGTGTCCCGCTCGACCTGGACATGCCGACGAACCCGGACGTGGAACAGCTCGGCCAGGAGTTCCGCCGGACGAGGCTGAACGAGGTGGTGACGAAGCTCCTGAGCAGCATCCTCAGCGGCCCGACGCTGATCGCCATCGAGGACGCGCACTGGATGGACGAGGCGTCCGGTGACCTGCTGCTGCAGCTCTGCCGCGAGGTGGCCGGGCGGCCGTGGCTGATCGGCGTCACCCGGCGCAATGAGGCTTCCGGGTTCGCAGCGCCGGCCGGCGGGGCCACGGTGTCGCTGCACCTCGACACGCTGGCGGAGGAGAAGGTGGTCGAGCTGCTGATCGCTGCAACCGAGGATTCGCCGCTTCGCCCCCACGAGATGTCGATCCTTGCCCGCCGATCGGGCGGCAACCCGTTGTTCCTGCAAGAGCTGCTGAGTGCGACGCGTTTGGCGGGCACCACCGAGGGGCTGCCGGACACGGTGGAGGCGATGGTGACGGCGCAGATCGACCAGTTGGCGTCGCCCGACCGGCGCCTGCTGCGCGTGGCATCGGTGCTGGGGTTGCGGTTCCGCTCCGCCCTTGCGGAGCAGCTTCTGGACGAACCGGCCGCGGCCGGCGCGGTGGCCTGGCGGCGGTTGGGCGATTTCGTGATCCAGGACGGCGCCGGCTTCTACCGCTTCCGCCACGCGCTGATGCGCGACGCCGCCTATGAGGGGCTGGCGTACCGCCGGCGCCGAGATCTGCACGTCCGCGCTGGTGAGACGATCGAGCGGCAGCGCGCAACCGAGGACGCCGACATCGACCTGCTGGCGCTGCACTTCTTCCACGGCCGCGTCCACGACAAGGCCTGGTTGTACTCACGTCGGGCCGCAGACGCCGCCGAGCGGAAGTTCGCGATCGTGGATGCCGCCGAGCACCTGGAGCAGGCGTTGCAGAGCGCGCGGGGCATGGAGGGCCTGGCAGACGTGGATGTGGCCGAGGCGCTGGAAGCACTCGGGGACCTGCGTGAGCGTACGGGCCAGTATCCGCAGGCGGCGCACGCCTACAGCGCCGCGCGGCGGCTGCTGGCCGGGGACGACGTCGCTCAGGGGCGGCTCTGCTTCAAGCACTCCGTGCTGGAGGAGCGCACCGGCAGCTACCCGCAGGCGCTGCGTTGGCTGCGCCGCGGCATGGATCCTCTCGAGAGCCGTACCGACGAGCCCGCCCTCCAGCAGCGAGCGCGGTTGATCGCGTCGTACGGGTTGATCCGACAGGCGCAAGGGCGGCGGTTGGACGCGGTGCGCTGGCTGGAGCGCACTATCGTGGCTGCAGAGCGGGCGAACGAGCTCGAGGCCCTGGCGCACGCCTACTTCGTGCTCGACTGGGCGCTCGTCGAGCTGGGTCGTGGCGAGGAAGCGGTGTACTCGGAGCGGGCGTTGGCCCTGTACGAGCAGCTCGGCAAGATCGGGCCGCCAGCGACGATCTACAACAACCTAGGTATGTTCGCGTGGCTCGAGGGCCGCTGGGACGAGGCGGTCGAGCTGTATGACAAGGGGCGGCAGCTGCGTCGGCGCATCGGCGACGAGGTCGACGCGGCGACCGGTACGCACAACATCGCCGAGGTGCTGAGCGACCAGGGCCGGCTGGACGAGGCGCGGACGCTGTTCGAGGAGTCGCTGCGAGTCTGGCGTGCGGCGGACTTCGGGATCGGCGTCGCGTATGCGACGAGCAGCCTGGGCCGGGTCGCCAGCCGCAGCGGCGACTTCACGAGGTCGGCGGAGCTGTACGACGCCGCAAGGGAGCAGTTCTGCGCGATGGTGTCGGAGTCCGAGATCGTCGATACCGACGCGCGCATCGCCGAGGCGCTCGTGTTCCAGGGGCGGTCGGAGGATGCCATCGAACTCGTCACCGCGTGCCTCGAGCGGACGGGAGCACACGGCGGGGCGACCCAGGATCCGATGCTCTACCGGATACGTGGGTACGCGCATGCCCAGCGGGGCGACCGTGATGCGGCATGCAACGACCTCGGCCGCAGCCTGGAGGCAGGGCGGTCGCGCAGCGCGAGATACGAGGTGGCGCTGACGCTGGACGCGATCACCCGGGTGTCGGAGGCGACGGAGGGCAGCGTCGATTCCGCTGCCCGCGCGGAGGCCGACGCGTTGTTCGCGTTGCTGGCCGTGGTTCACGTGCCGATCGTGCCACTCGACCGGTTGGCCGTCACGGCGGCGGGCTGAGTCAGTGGCTGCGGTTCAGTGGTGCCCGGCGAGGGCGTCCGAGTCCGAGAGGAGGTTCAGCACGGCCTGCACGTCACCCTTCTGATTGGGGCGGCCGGGCAGGCCGTTGAGAACCGAGATGCTTTGAATGCAGGCGCTACCTGCCGAGTCCTTGTACCCGTTGAACTTCGCCAGACCCCCGGACGTCGGCTTTGGTCGCGCCCACGCCGTATTGCCGGCCCCCCCTTTCGAGACGGGATCGGCGCAGAAATGTGTCGCGCCGGGCAGGTTTAGCTGCGTCGAAAGCTCAGTGGGGAAGTTTGCAAGCGTGAACGACATCTCGTAGAAGATCGGAACGTTGTTCGGGAAGCAGTTCGTTGCGGTTGAGTGCGTGCCGCACACCGGAGTCAGTTTCTGACCCTTCAGCAGGGTGCTCGAATCCCAGGTGATCGTCTCGACGAGCGGATGCTTCGGGTCGTTGTAGCCAGACAAAGCGCCAAGGTTTTGAGCACCGGTTCCGGCCGCGCAACCGACGCCGCAGAAGTTCCCAGGAAGCGGCACGACGCCCGCAGCGCCGAAGACACCGCCGGAGCCACCGGTGGGTACCTGGTAGGAAACGCAGGTGAGCTGGCTCGAGGTGGCCGTGGTGCACGTCGTCAACGTGCCAGCCTGCTGGTTCTGAACCAATTGCGCAAATGCGTTTGCCGACGGCGTGACTTGCTTCGTCACATCATCGCTAAAGTCGACGCTGTTCTGGGCTTGGACGTCCACGGTATACGTTGTCGAGTCATTGGCGAGACCCGTGATGTTCGCCTGATAACAACTCGAGTTCGTCGGGTCGGACGGACATGTCACCTGAAGTGCGGAAGCGTCCACGTAGACGGGCTGCCCGACGGCGGGTGTGAGCGTTATCCGGTAGGTGTGCGTCGCCAGTAAGTCTGAGCCGCCGGTGTACTGCGGCTGCCGCCAGGTCACCACAGTGTTGTGGTTGCCCGGCACGGTTAGCAGCTGGCGCACAACACTCGGGCGCGAAGCGATTGTTACTGTCGAGTCACTGGCGCTTTCGTTCCCGGGGGTCTGATCGGTGGTGTCCGAGGAAACGCTCGCCTGGGTCGGCGCCGGTGCGGGCGAATTGCTCGCGTTACGGAAGGTGGCATCGGCCTCCGCATGGATCACGATCGTCACCGTCGTGTTGTTGTGCACGTCGCCCACGTTAAGGACGCCATCAGAGGGGTAGCCGCTGCTGAACGTGGTTGGCGAGCAACCCGCCGTCGAGCAGAAGCCCCAATCGATGCCAACCAGACCAGCCGTAAGCGGATCCGTCACCTTGACGTTGCGCGCCCACGACGGGCCGCCGTTCGTGAACTTGAAGGTGTACGTGACCGCATTCTGGCTCGCAGTGCCGTTGGCGAACAGGGGAGTCAGCACGGGGTTTGCAGACAGCGTGCCGGCAACCAAATCCGCGCGCGTCACGATGGTCGTGTCAGCCGACGCGCTCTCATCACCAGGCGCAGGATCAGTCGTCGAACTCGACGCGCTCGCCGAATTCGTCAGCGACGCGTTGTTCGCCGCCGCCGG
>Ga0134125_10008359_pt1 | contig 11670 bp, 10 predicted proteins | sample KB31751_FD_96464 | JGI IMG/M metagenome (GOLD analysis project Ga0134125, IMG submission 96464) | Terrestrial soil microbial communities with excess Nitrogen fertilizer from Kellogg Biological Station, Michigan, USA - KB3-175-1 | ecosystem: Environmental > Terrestrial > Soil > Unclassified ... | reverse complement strand
TCGCAGGGCGAAGAGCCCGCGCTGCCGATTGGACACGAGTTCAATTTCAAAATAGTCAAGATGAATGAGGCGCAGAGGCGGATTGGCCTAAGCCTGAAGGCGGTGACGGAAGAGGATGAGCGGAACCGGCTGCAGGAATACCGGCGGCAAGCTGCTGCGGCGACAAGCACAGTGGGTGATGCGGTAAAGCATCAGGAATCAGAAGAGAAGATAACAGGGAAATAATGCAATGACGAAGGCGGAGCTGATCGAGGAAGTGTCGAAAATGGTTGAGATGACCCGAAAAGATTCGGAGACGATCGTAGAGACTATTTTCGATAGCATCGTGAACAGCCTCCACAAGGGGGAGAAGATTGAGATCCGCGGGTTTGGCAGCTTCCGTACGCGACAGCGGCAACCCCGGGTTGGCCGGAACCCGAAGACCGGTTCACGGGTGGAAGTGCCATCGAAGCGGATTCCATTTTTCAAACCAAGTAAAGAGCTGCGCGACCTGGTGAATCACGCCACTGCTTCGGGTGAGCCGCAGGCCGCGGTATCCACCGAGCCGGAATCAAACGGCAGCGGCCATAATCCGAACCATTCCTAAACAGTTCTCATGGAGTACTTGTGGACACCGTGGCGCTCCACATACATCAACGAGAAGAAACGGTTGAGGGATTGCATTTTCTGTACGGCGGCTGCGGCAGATGCCGATTCTGAAAACCTGCTGGTGTACCGCGGCAAGCTTGCTTTTGTGATCCTCAACCGGTATCCATATACCGCCGGACACGTAATGATTGCGCCCTATGAGCACGTATCCGGGCTTTGCGCGGCCAGTGAAGCGGCCACGGAAGAGATCATGCTTCTGGCGCGCAGAGCCGAGACTATTCTGAACGCCGTCTATCGGCCTGGCGGCCTCAATCTGGGAATGAATCTCGGTGAGGCCGCTGGCGCCGGCATAGAACACCACATTCACTTGCACGTGTTGCCGCGCTGGACCGGCGATGCGAACTTTATGACCACCGTGGGAGCAACGCGCGTACTGCCGGAAGATCTGAATGAAACCTACCGGAAGCTGAGCCGGGCTTTCCAGGAGCGATAACCCCGCCTCGGGTGAATATTGTTCTATAGTGGGAGCAGGGATGAAAAAGAAACCACTACCGGAGCCAATCATCTCACCGGAGATTTTGGAGCTGGCAAAGAAATCAGTAGAACCGGAAAAGCCTGCGCCCCGCAAGCAATGCGCGGTTTGCGGCGCATCCTGCGCTCCTCTCACCGGGCCGCAAAGTTCCGATGACCTCTGCTGGATCTGCCGCCGCTTAAAAATTAGCGCTTGGCGCGATTCCGATCAACAGATATCCGCGCAGGAATAGCACTTCCGCGGGATCTCTAGATAATTTCTCGCTCTCAATCCCCTTCCCCCTGATCTCGTAGAAGAACGGTCAGGCGTCTCTTCTAGTTTGTCCTTCGCTTTCTAGCCAATCCGACCCACAGACCGCCTTCCCGCATCTCCTTCGCCTCCTGTTCCGCCTACGGGTTAGGTATGCAGGAATAGACGGTCACAAAATTCCTAAAAATTGTTTCTCCTTTATTTACAAAAAGATGGCCGATGAGAAATCTGCCGATGCGAGTTTCCCCCTGGGATCTTCGTGTGCGGAAAGGGATTTACATGCTGCCACCGATCTTATTTCACCACGTGATTACCGCCCTGCAGATCATCTTCGGCTTTTAATTACACCCCACAACATTTCTGGCCAATAGCCGCCGAAAAGTGGTAGAGTGCTATGAAGCGAATTAGCTTTCTAGGAAGAACAACCTCTGCCACCTTTCTGGTGGGCCAGGCGGTCACTTGTGCTGTGGCTGCTTCCGGCTCTTCGAACGCTGGGTGTGCTCGGATTCGCGCACTTGGGCCTGCTCGGCGCAGACCCTACTCAGCACATTCCGCCAGTTGCTAACCGGATACACCAGGCGATCGCGGATGGACAAAGGCTGGAGAACAGCGGCCGATTTTCTGCCGCAATCCAGCAGTATCATCGAGCTGCCGAGTTGGCGCAGCAGAGCACTGATTTCAAGCAAGAGGCAGATGCGTGGCTTTCAATCACGGTCTTGCAGTTGCGCCAGTTCGACTACTCGGCCGCTCGCGAATCATCGGACCGCGCGCTCTCAGCGGCCGGAAAAGCGAACGACAACGCATTGGCGGGTGGAGCCACCGCCAATCTTTCCACGATTTACGCCCAGCTCGGGGATTTCGAACTTGCTGAGCAAAAGGCAAGGCGCTCCGTCACACTGCTGCAATCCACATCAGATCGGCCGTTCTTTGTTCAGGCCCTGCTGGCTTTGGCGTCGGTTGAAATTCTTCAAGGCAAAACGGCAGACGGAAAGCAGACTTCACAACAGGCTATCAATGCGGCACACCAGGCCGGCCTCGCATCTCTTGAGGCCATGGCATGGGATTACCGGGGCATTTGCCTGCTTCGCCAATCGGCTGCTTCCGGCGATAGAGGCGAACTTGCAGAAGCTGGTGAAGCTCTCGGCAAAGCCTACGAAATCCGGCGCAGGATTTCCGATAAAGACGGCCTCGCAATCTCCAACGAGCATTTGGCGGAGTTGGAAATTCAGAAGCCTCAGCCCGATTACGGGAAAGCGCTTACCTTCATAAACGAGGCATTCGCCCTTCCCAGCAATACCTTCAAGGCCACACCGCAATACTATCCCCGTCACATTCGAGCACTCATTCTGCAGAAGCAAGGTCGAACAGCGGAAGCGTTGGCGCAGTTCCGTAAAGCCGTCCAGGCAGCGGACGAGTGGAGGCGAGGCGCTCTACCAGGAGACGCCACCAATACCAGTACGGTTGTGCTTCTCCACGATGTCTATCACGATTTCGCGGTTCTTGCGGCGGACGAATCTTTGGCGCGGCATGATCCCGCGCTTGGACGCGAGGCTCTGGAAGTTCTGGCCGAGAATCGTGCCGCCAGCTTGCGTGAACAGTTAACCGCGGCGTTTGGTCGAAAGTTGAAACTGCCGCCCCGCTACTTTGAACTGCTTTCGCAGCTCCAGGCTGCCCAGGCCAACGTGACGCTCGGCAATGACAGCAATCAGGAGAGGGCAAAACTAAATCGGATTCGTCTGGACCTGAGCGATTTCAGAAATAAGATCGGCATCGCCGAGGAGAATTTTTCTGATCGCAATGAGAAAAAAGCACATAAGAATTCACTTAGAGATATTCAGGCGAGATTAAACGGTGACGAGGCCCTGCTCAGCTTTTGCTTGGGCAAGGAGAAATCGTTTGTCTGGGCTGTAACCGGGGATGACGTGCAGTTATATAAGTTAAGCGCCGAAAGTGGAATCAAAACCGAGGCAGTCAATTTCACCGATGCCGTCCGGCATGGGCGGGATTCGTCTGGCCCTGGACGACGGCTCAGCCAGACGCTATTCCAGCAGCTCAGCCCCCGGGTTTGGCAGAAGCGCGAATGGCTGATTGCCGGCGATGGAGCGTTACTCGACGGCGTTCCGTTCTCGAACCTGCCCGATCTCTCGTCCCGGCAAGATCACAGATTTCTGATGGCCTCGCACAATCTGCGCTTCCTGCCCAGTGAGCTTCTTTTACTGGCATCGCGAGCCAAAGCCCCGGAACCGGCATTTGTCGGAATTGCTGACCCTATTTACAACAGTGCCGACGCGCGCAGATCACGAGTTGTAGGTCTTGTGCCGGCCAAAGAAACTAGAGAGTCTGTCGCCCTGGCGCGGCTGCCTGGCAGTGAGCGCGAGGTGCGATCCTCAGCGGACCTGAGCGGAATGCCGGAATCGAAAGTTCTGATTGGCGCTGAAGCGACGGGCCGGTCTCTTCAGAGCGCGCTCGCAGAAGATCCGGCTATCGTGCATTTCGCGGTTCACGTTGTGAGCCCTCCGGGTCAACCGGAGGAGGCCGCGCTGGCGCTCAGCCTCACTCAGGCTGACGCTCCGGAACTCCTCACCTCCGAAGTGATTGCGACCTATCGGGTTCCTGGCAGCCTGGTCGTGTTGAGCGGGTGTTCTTCCGAACAAGGAAAAAATCTGCCGAGCGCCGGAGTCGTTGGCCTCAGTCGCGCCTGGTTGCTGGCCGGAGCATCGGCCGTTGTGGTCAGCGCCTGGCCCACTCCGGATGATTCGGGCCGTTTTTTCACGGCTTTTTATCGTCATTTCAAAGCTCTTAAGACCGGAACACTCGCCCAGCGTGCCGGCGCGGCGCTGCAGCAGGCGCAAACCGATGTACAGCAAGGCGGTGGGTACCGCAGTTCGCCTTCTTTCTGGGCAGCCTATTCGATTATTTCCAAGGAGTAACTTCCGATTATGGTGGGGACGCAACCGAAACTTAGCCCGGGGCCGGCCGGCGATAATAACGAGCCGGTTCAAGAGAAGGAAAAGACTGCCAAGTCCACCTTCCCTGCCGTGGAGTGGAGTGTCCTGGTGGAGCAAATCAAAGCCGGCGAAGATGCCGGGATGGAACAGCTCTACAAACTTTTCAGCCGGGGCATTCGATATTACCTGTGCCGCCAACTTGGGCCACAAGAACTGGAAGACAAGGTTCATGACACGTTCCTGATTGTCGTTAATGCAATCAGGAAAGGCGATCTCCGGGAGCCGGAGCGTCTCATGGGGTTTGTGCGGACCGTGGTGCGCCGGCAAGTAGCCGCGTATATCGAACAAGCTGTTCACACGCGCCGGGAACAGGCGGATTTGGAGAGCGGCGTAACCGTCGCCGACCGGACCCAGAATCCCGAGCAGGAAGCGATCGTGCGGCAGAAGGCCGAACTCATGAAGAGCGCACTTGAGGCCCTCTCGCAACGCGATCGGGACATCCTGGTTCGGTTCTATCTCCAGGAGCAATCGCAGGAGCAGATCTGCCGTGAAATGTCGCTTACAGAAACGCAGTTTCGACTACTGAAATCCCGCGCCAAGGCGAAGTTCGGTGAAATCGGCAGGAAAAAACTGGCCACTAGCGGAATTTTCTCAGTTTTCGTGAGAGCACAGGCAGGCTGACGAGCACATTTCTGATAGGGAGAGAGCGGACCTCTTCCGCACATATTATGACGGACCCATTTCTCGACCATCCGAACGAGGAGGCACTAGAGCGGTTCCTCCGAAATGAAGTTCAAGAAACCGAGCTCGAGGTCATTGAGACCCATATCCTCGCCTGCGAATCGTGTGTCACACGGCTCGAGGCGCTAGAAACTGACCTGGCCGCGGCCAAAATCGCGTTCCAGGAACTGGCGGTGGAGCACGCGCGCAAGCAAGCCGCTGCATCGCGCCGATCCTGGAGAGACTGGTTTACCCTTCCGGCGCTCTCCTGGGCAGGAGCGGTCGCTGTAGCGGCACTGGGAATTTCGGTGATTCCGCAGTTTATACCGCGACAAATCAACCTTGCGGCTTCCCGCGGCGGATCAGAACCAAGCGGCATGACGCTTTCGCCGTGCGGAACTCTGGAGGCTGCCGTGGTGCCGGAAGGCAGGCCGCTTGATCTGCACTTGAAGGCGGACGATCTTCCTGAAGGACGCGTTAATCTGGAAATCGTAAACGGGTTGGGGCGGCGCGTTTGGCAAGGTGTCGGCGTCATCCGGCAACAACAAGCCGAGGTGTCGATCCCCCGGATCACCTCCTCGGGTGCTTACTTTCTACGTCTTTATAATCCTGCGCAGGCCGGTTCTGAACCGGATGTGCTGCGCGAGTTCCGATTCGAAGTCCGATAGTAGAAGGATTGACGGAATCTTCGGCTCGCTGAGAAGCGCGGCCTCATCAAAACACCCGCCGGTGTAATCGTTCGATTGTAAATTTGGCGGTGTCGGCTACGGCCATCACCGCCATCACTCCGGCCTGAACCGGATCTGTTACGACCAGATCACAAGCATCCGGAACACTTCCCGCCATGTTCAAGCTAATCACCAGCAATCCTTCCCTGCGCACTTCCCGGACCGCCGCCTCAATATCGCCCCCCATAAGCGCACCTGCCATAACTAAGGCACGCACTCGCGGTAGCCGGCGGACCGCGCGTACCGCATCGGCGAGCGTCTGCTCTCCTACCAGCGGAATGGTGTCAACCGAGATGTGTTCCCCTCGAATGTTGTGACGGTCGGCCTCCGAGATCGCGCCCAGGGCGACCTGGCCGACCTGCGCGCCTCCGCCGATGATGATGATGCGCTTGCCGTATATCTTCTGCAAGGATTGCACAGCATTGGCCGATCGGACGACCTCCAGACCGGCGATCTCTTTGAGAAGCGGCTCGGCGCCGCCGGGCAAATCCAGCTCGAGATAAATGCGCGCCTCGGCTGCGTGCTCCTCGATGATCGAGATGGATCGAATATCTCCCCGATGCCGTGCAATCACACCGGTTAGCTGATGAAGTACTCCCGGTCCGCTTACGGTTGTTAAGACCAGGCCGAGCTTTCCGGTTGCGGAGTCGTTCAGATCTCCACCTCATATTTCTTGAGCAGGTCCTGCCAGACCCCACGCGCGTTGAGAATCTCTTCGATTACCTCACGAACGGCGCCGCAACCTCCAGCGGCGTCCGTCACCGCCATAGCGGAACGCTTCACTTCCTCGCGCGCGTTAGCGGTGGCGAACGACAGGCCTGCGCGGCGCATAATCACGACATCCGTCAGATCATCGCCGACGTATGCAATCTCCGAAGGATCAACCTTTGCATCGGCTACAACGCGTTCGAATAACGGAATCTTCTCGATGTGCCCTTGAAATACCCAGCTCATGCCGACCTGGCGCGCTCGCTCGGCAGTCGCCGGAGATTCCCGGCCGCTGATGACGCCGCTCTTGATATCGAACCATGTCAGCCAGCGAAGTGCGATGCCGTCCTGCGAATCGAACCCTTTCGTCTCGACCATCTTTCCCTGGCAGTCCGGAATCAGGTAAAGCCGGCCGTCGGTAAGGACGCCGTCCACGTCCATCAGCAGGACCTTCACACGAGCAGCAAGCTGCTGGAGCCGTTCTTCAGTAAGCGGGGGGTTGAGGCGCATCGCGAAGGGTGGGCGATTACGGGCGGCTTAGAATAGCAATATTGGCAGGTACGTTAGTCGATCGGGCCGCGGAAACCATCTCTCGTTATAGCATGGTACGCCCCGCTGACCGGGTGGGCGTGGCTGTCTCAGGCGGAGCCGATTCAGTCGTTCTCCTGCATATATTTCAGCGGCTTGCGGCTGGCTTGCAGGCTCGTCTTGTCGTTCTGCACGTGAACCATCACCTGCGTGGGCACGAATCAGACGATGATGAGCAGTTCGTACGCTCGCTGGCTGAATCATTCAAGCTGCCGATCCAAATCGAGCACGCGCCTATTGGCGATGGGAATCTGGAACAGGAAGCCCGGCAAGCGCGCCGGAACTTTTTCCTAAAAGCGATGAGGCAGGAGGGATTGGTCGATTCGGTTGCGCTTGGGCACACCAGAAGCGATCAGGCAGAAACAGTTCTGTTTCGCCTTTTGCGTGGGTCGGGGCTGGCGGGGTTGGCGGGTATGCGGTTCAAAACGAAAGAAGGCCTAATCCGGCCTTTGCTGAACACCGGCCGGGAAGAAGTACGAAAGTGGGCAGAATCGGAAGGAATCGCGTGGCGGGAAGATTCGTCAAATGCGGATCTGAGATTCGCCCGGAATCGCCTCCGGCATGATGTAATGCCGGTCGTTACGCAGCACTTTAATCCTAATCTTGAGTCAACGCTATCCGGAACGGCGGCGCTGGCGCTTGCGGAAGAAAACTACTGGGAGGAAGTGATTGAGCCGGTTTACGCCGAAATTACCAAACGAACTCACTTTGGATTGCTGATGGCGGCAGGTTCTCTAATAAAGCTCCACATTGCGGTGCAGCGGCGGGTGATCCGGCGTGCGCTTTTCGATTTGCGAGGGGATCTCCGCGGGTTGGATATGAGCCACGTCGAGGCCATTCTCGCCCTTTGCGCCAGCGAACAAGGCCATGACCGTGTGCTGGTTCCCGGCGCGGACGCCCTACGGTCGTTCGACAGACTGCTTCTGGCTGCCCCAGGAGCGCTGAGCGCAGGAGGGCGGCACTATCGCCGAGAATTAAGTTTCGGTCAGGATTGCGAACTTCCCTTCCAGGTGGGATCTATTTCCGTTAACTGGTTGAACTCCGAGGCACAAATTTGTGCTAATTTCAAGGAAGACCAAGAATTATCGGAAGTTGTAGATCTGGACGGACACCGGATCGCGAGTCGAGAGCGGCCGGAGTGTCTTGCAGTGCGAAACTGGGAGCCAGGGGACCAACTGCACCGCACCGGACATCAGGGAGCAGAAAAAATCAAATCACTCTTCCAGGAATATCGTGTGCCGCTCTGGGAGCGACGCCACTGGCCCGTGCTCGTACTCGGGAGTGAGATCATTTGGGCGCGCCAGTTCGGTTGTGCGCATCATTTCAAGAGATCGGAAGAAAGCAACTGCGTCGTTCGCCTCACTTTTCGGCCGGCCGAGTAAGTAGAAGGCGGAGCCGTGTGTGAATCGAAAGTAGTGAGATTGACGTCTTTCAATATGAGGGCGGAATCGGGTGCTTGCACCCGGAACCGGCAGCAGGATTGCCGGCGGAAGGTAAATTCATGAGTTCAAATGTAAAAACCGCGGTGTTCTGGGTGGTCATTATCTGCGCGGTCGTTTTGGTGTACATGGCGGTAAAGACCGGTCGAGGTCCGACGCCCACCAACCTGAGTCTGTCCGATTTTGTCACCTACGTGCAGGACGGCAAGATTAAGGAAGCCAATATCACCGGCAGCGATGTGCAGGGCACCATGGCTGAAAACGGAGTTTCGAAGCCGTTCCATTCGGTGATTCCTCCCAATTATCCAGACATCTACAAGATGATGCAGGATAAGGGCGTCAAGGTCACCTGGAAGGATTCAACCGGAAGCAGTTGGATTGGAATTCTGTTTAACGCGGTTCCAGTACTGATTCTGTTGGGATTGTGGATCTTCATGATGCGGCAGATGCAGAGCGGCGGGAATAAGGCGCTGAGTTTTGGAAAGAGCCGCGCCCGGCTGCACTCGTCTCAGCAGAAGAAAGTCACGTTCAAAGACGTCGCCGGAGTAGAGGAAGCCAAGGAGGAACTGCAGGAGATCATCGAGTTCCTGCGCGAGCCCCAGAAGTTTCAGAAGCTTGGCGGCCGTATTCCCAAAGGAGTCTTGCTGGTCGGCGCTCCTGGAACGGGTAAAACGCTGCTGGCTCGAGCCATCGCCGGTGAAGCGAATGTGCCGTTCTTTTCGATTTCCGGTTCGGATTTCGTCGAGATGTTTGTGGGCGTGGGCGCGAGCCGTGTGCGCGACCTGTTCGAGCAAGGCAAGAAGAACGCGCCTTGCATTATCTTTATTGATGAAATCGACGCTGTGGGCCGGCACCGTGGCGCGGGGTTGGGCGGCGGCCATGACGAGCGCGAACAAACGCTGAATCAGCTCCTGGTCGAAATGGATGGCTTCGAATCGAATGAAGGCGTCATCCTGGTGGCCGCGACGAACCGGCCGGATGTGTTGGATCCCGCTTTGCTGCGCCCTGGCCGCTTTGACCGGCGCGTAGTTGTGGACCGCCCGGATGTACGCGGACGGGAAAGCATTTTAAAAGTTCACACAAAGAAGACGCCCCTCGGGGACGATGTCGACTTATCGGTTATTGCTCGCGGAACCCCAGGATTCGCCGGCGCCGATCTTGCAAATCTTGTCAACGAAGCGGCTCTGGTGGCTGCTCGTCAAAACCGGAAAGTGGTAACGCAGTACGATTTCGAAGTCGCCAAGGACAAGGTCCTGATGGGCGTCGAACGGAAGAGTATGATCATCAGCGACAAAGAAAAGCGGATGACTGCCTACCATGAAGCGGGCCATGCGCTGGTTGCGGCGCTGATCGAGAACGCCGATCCGCTGCACAAGGTGACTATTATTCCGCGTGGTATGGCTCTCGGTCTGACCATGCAACTGCCGCTGGATGACAAACTGTCACACGATAAGAAGTATCTGGAAGCACGTCTGGCCATTCTGATGGCGGGAAGAATCACAGAAGAGATTTTCCTGGACCAAATGACGACAGGTGCGGGAAACGACATTGAACGCGCCACTGAGATGGCCCACAAAATGGTTTGCGAGTGGGGAATGAGCGAACTCGGTCCTTTAAGCTTCGGTAAAAAGGACGAGCAGATCTTCCTGGGCCGCGAGATTGCGCAACACCGCGATTACAGCGAAGAGACCGCGATCAGGATCGATCAACAGGTTCGCAAGCTGGTGGAAGACGGCTACAACGCTGCCAAGCAGATCATTCAAGGACATTCAGATGCACTCGTCCGGGTTGCGGAAGCGCTGCTGGAGCGTGAAGTCCTGGATGGCGGCGAAGTGATCGACCTGATCAACGGCAAGCAATTACCGAAGCTGGCCAGCGGCCAGAAGACCGGAACGCAGACGACCCCGCCCGAGGGCGGGACCGTCATTGCACCGCATCCGCCCGCACCGATTCCGGGGCTGGTTGGCGGCGAGAGCCCGCAGCCGGCCTAACGCCTTTCGATGCTCAGCGGCGACTGAAGCTGGAACGTAAGTACAGTTTCGGATGGAATCTTGACCTGCGGGCCGTGGGTCAGCGCGTTGATTCCGAATCCAGCGCCGCCGCCCGCGGCAGATCCAATCGCGGCTCCTTTGCCACCTCCGGCAAGGCCGCCGATTATAGCGCCCGCGGCCGCGCCGATGCCGGTACGGATGGCGGTCTGCTTGCCGCGAGCCTTCCCCTGCTGCTCAACGACAGCAGTGTCCGTTCGATACGTTCGGCCCCGGTAGCTGATGCTTGTCAACCGAACGGCCAGTTCACTCTGCCCCTTGATACGGCCCGCGGAGGCGACGTTCTCAAGCGTCACTGTGCAGGGTGTACCCGCCGGTAGCACTACCCGATCGCCTGATGTGACCGGCGCATCGAGTGATGCCTGAAAGTCCTGGCCTGGGCTGTTCTTCGACGAATCGATAGCATCCGTCATCTGAACTGAGATTCGCTGGCCGGCTGGGATCGTGGCGGAAGCGGATGATGCTGTCCGCTCGCGCTGCCCGGTGCTGCCAGCAGGAGACGTACTGGCGGCTGGAGCAGGAGTGGTTGGCGGATAAGAGCTTTGCGCCTGAGCTGGTGCAGGAGCCGCGGCTTGATTGCCCGGTGCCGCAGCGGCGTTGACTTTGAGCTGATCGCTGACGCTCTTTACTCCAGCCGTCCCATTGGCAATCTTCATCGCTTCGAGTTCCACGTCCGAGCTTGGAACGTCGCCGCTCAGCGTCACGACACCATCTTTAACCGCTACGCTGATATTGGCCGGTTTCGTAGTGGCGTCGGCGTAAAGCTTGGATTGAATATCCGTTGTTACGGACTGATCACTGGGTGCACTGCCTCCACAGCCGGCCAACAAGCAAGCCAACACGGCGGGAATCAGAAGCGCTATTCGTATGCGAAACATGGGTCTCCTCTCCTCCTGTCCTTCTTCTCACAGGCTACCGCGACAGATAAGTGGAATCCCTTAAAGGCGATCCAGTCCATAGAGTAGATCTGCAGGTTTTCCTACTTCAGCGTTCGCTAGTACATTCGCTTGGCAAGAAATTCTCCCTCCAACGCCCAGGTTTGCCCGTCTGCGTTCAACACCTCGCCGAGCCAGTGGAACGAGTCTCGGGTAATTTCGGTAAAGGACCATTTGGTTGGTGTTC
>Ga0134125_10008357_pt1 | contig 11670 bp, 9 predicted proteins | sample KB31751_FD_96464 | JGI IMG/M metagenome (GOLD analysis project Ga0134125, IMG submission 96464) | Terrestrial soil microbial communities with excess Nitrogen fertilizer from Kellogg Biological Station, Michigan, USA - KB3-175-1 | ecosystem: Environmental > Terrestrial > Soil > Unclassified ... | reverse complement strand
CGCGATCGACGGCGATCGCGAGCGTAGTAGCAAGAAAGCCCGTGGTCACCGAACTGATCTGGAAGACGGTGCGGGTGTCGACGGGCTCGCCGCCTTTTTTGCACGCCAATCCCTTGGCGTAGACTAGCTTGTCGCCGGCAACGATGCCGATGGCGAGGCCGGGGCAGTCGAAAGCGGTCATGCCCTCGGCAACGTAGCTTTCAAGCTGATAAGAACGCTGCGGGAACAGATCACCTGTAAGTCGAGATAGGTGACAGTCAATTTCCATTCCTTACGCGGTTTTCAGGCGGATTGATAATCACTGCGTCAACCAGTTCTCGGAGTGCGTTTTTTAATTCCTCGCTGCCGTGGAGTGAGTTTGTCGTGATCGTTTCTTGCAAATTTCCATGAAGTGGAAGAGCTTACTGAGAACAAAAACGGCAATCTCCTGTCCGCATCCGCATTGTCGAAAGAACCACTTGCTGTCGGCAATCCGGGCGTGGTTAGTAAGTACCCACAGGCGCCGCCCGAAGGCGCACCTCTCTCCATGAAAAGCGCAAGAAGCTTTGGCATCAGTCGTCCGGGCTTCTTCTTTAAGCGTGCTGCGTTCGCATTGCTCCCGCCTCAGATTCATCGAGCCACAGCTTCTGTCCCTGGTCGATCAGCCCGCAAAAGGGAAAGCCTGCTCGCAGGCTTGCTGATCTTTCTGGTTTGAGTCCGGCCTGGGGCACCACACTTGAGCCAAAGCCACTCTGGTGAGATCACGGCGTTCAAAATGCTATAGTTTTCAAGGAGGTTGCGATGAAGTTGCCTTGGTTGATCCTCTTCAGTCTTTGCATAGGTGCCGCGCCGCGCGCGAGCGCGAATTGCAGCGAGCTCGCCGGGACAGGCGACGGCTGGGTGAAGGAAGACGCCGTTGGTGCAGCCCAAGAGGGCCTCGCGCAAGCGATCTATGAGTTCGGGGCCAAGCACAAGGATGCCAAGCTCCGCAGTAGCGCGCAGCAGGTGAAGCCCCTGCCCTATTGGCGAGACAAGGTCACGGATGATCTCCTCCTCAAGCCCGACATCGTTACGCCAAAGTCCCATACCGTTTGCTGGAAGGGCGTCGTCTCACACGTGGTCTGCACCTCGGGCTCGAAGGTTTGCTGGTAGGTGGGGGTTTGTTGATGGCCTGCACTAAGAGCTTTGCCCCAATTGCGTTGCGCCGGGATCGGGTTGTTGAGTTTGTTGGTTTGCGCGAATCTCTGGCGTTATCGCCTGATAGTTTGATACAAAAAACCGAAAACGGCCTGGTCCACAGCCGACTTTTCAGAGGCGCCAAGGGAAAATAGCAGCGACCAAACATCTCTCGAGAAGCTATCGGACTGCTTTGAAGGTGCGCCTCTGCAAGAGTGGTCCGCACCAAATTTGTCAGTGCAGAAAGCGCGCTTTGCTTTCGGCTTGAGCCACCTCGGCTTTGTCAGCAGCAACGGAGACGAGGCGCTTGCCGCTGACTCGCGGTGTGCCCCGGTATTAAGCCAAGGCTAGATCTTGGGTTCGAAAACCATTGACGTAGGAACTCGCCCGGGCGGTGCGCAACTCGAACGACCGCGCAACCCCTTAGCTTTCACGCGGGTCCCTATTTCCCGGCGCGCGACTCGGCACCATAAAGCTCGGCCGCTCCGATGGTGACCACCTGGGTGCCGGCGGCCGGACCAGAGGTCAAAACTGCCAAATCTTTGTCGATTCGTTCGATGTTGACCCGTTTTCTGACGAACACCGAAGGCTCGGGATTCGTGTACACCCATGTGTCGCCAGTGAGATCGTAGAGGATCGCGGAGTAAGGAACGACCTTCTTGGGGGTGTTGCTTCCCGGTTCGACAAGCCGGACACCCACACTCTGTCCCGCTTGCAGGCCCTGGGTGCCGCTCTTGACCTTGAAGTAGAGCGTATTTGGTGCGGCCGCACCCTGCATTAGCACCCGCTTCGCCCTCAGCGGCGGCGTTTCATCTTCATCGTCGTCGCCCGGGGCCACGATTTCAGCATCGTCCTCGTCGTCATATTGGTCGGCATCGTCATCGGCATCGTCAGCGGGATTTTTGTCCAGCAAGACGCGAATCTGTACGTCGTTGATGGAAGTCGCCTCGTTCTGCGCGAGTTCGGTAGCAGCCGTGGGCGCGAGGTCACCGGCATCGGTCGCCGCGTTGGGGGTCGGCTCGTCCTCGACCTTGCCCAGGACGACCACCCGCCAAACGACCTTTTCCTCGCGAACGGGGACAGTTTGCACGCCGATCCGGGATACGTCGTTCGAGTCAAGGACGATGCGCTTGGCGCTTGAATCCTGCGGAGCAGCAAGGGCGACTGTTGACATGGCCAACACCGCAAGTGCGGCAAGGACCGGTGGACTCGGTGAATTGCGAAGATCATCGCGGAACATTTTTGGCGCACTCCCTAAGATTTCCTCCCTTGCGAAAGCGCAAGGTGTTCCTGCATCCGCCGCCGCGGCAGCGCGACGGACGGTCGATAGGTGGAGTTCGTTGGTCTTCGAGAGATGGCGCGGGACCGGCGAAGCTGCCGACGCTGGTCGAGGGCGCTTGAGCCCAACAATATGACCAGCCCCTTAAGAAGAACGGTGATAACTGCCAGCGCCCCGACTGGGTCGCTCCACGCAACTATCCAACGCACAAGACCACGCCTCCCAGCAGAACTCGTGCTGAGAACACACTTCGATGTCGGATAGGAGCCCCAGCCCCTGACATCCGATTACTTTGTCACCTTAGACCTTCTTCTCGGGAAAATCTAGCAATCGCGGTAGCCAGACCCTTCACTCTCACGCAGTTTTGAAATTGCGGTTAAGTTTCGGTAGTCGCCGCAAGCTCAAAAATCGATGAGCGCGCCTGTCATGATTGTTTGGAAAGGGTCCAGCGGAACCGAGCCGACGCCGGCGCCCCGCCTGGTGCTCAGGCTCACATCCGGCTCGTAGTGCCGATAGGCGGTGTAAAGCTGCATCTCAGCGCTCTTTACGAATTGAACGACACCAAGTCCCCAGATCGTCGCGTTGCTGGCAGAGACGAGGCAGGCACTGCGGGCACTCGCGCAGACCGCGTCCTCATCGATACCAGCCAATGCTGACACTGCCTCCTCGTCGGCGTCGCGGCCGAGGAATTGATTGAAACTTCCATATTCGGCGTAGAAGGCGGTCTTGCCCAAACGGTTGAGATTGCGTTGCCAGCCGAGCTTAAAATAATAGAACCAGGAGTCGTTCGGCCGGCCCACCTCGTCGTCATTGAACTGCACCGAGCTGGTGAACTTGCGGCGTGCGGCAGCTCCTGTGAGGCTGATCCCTGAGGGCTTGTGCAGCACCGAAAGAGAGCCCGCAACGGTTCGGTTGTTTGGTTCAGATGCGGTGCCCGTCGCGAGCAGGTTCGCCGCGGCTTCTGCCTGATCCACCGGAACGTCGCGAATATCGAAAAGTCCGACCGTCCCGGTAATGTGAAAGATCTTGAGAAGACCGGTTTGGGCCGGGTAGGCGCCAGAGTTCACCTCCATGGGCTCGGCTTCTGCGATCTCCGGGTTTTCTTCCGAGTTCTCCTCGGGCTCGCTCACCCAGTTCAGCGCCAGCTGCCATTCGTCGTCCATGCCATAGGTCGCGTTCGCCTCGAAGCCGCGGTAAAACGGCGTGTCGTAGCGAGCGATGGTGCCGTCGATCCCTGGCAGGTGGTCGATGAGATCGCCCCAGACGACCGGGAGGAGGCCTGGGACACCGCGCACGTTGGACCGGCGCAGGAAAAAGCCACCACCAACATCCTCGACCCCCGAATAGCCCGCGGTTGTCGTGTCGGACAGATCGTCCTCGGTCAAGTCCTCGGCGTTCTCGCCGGTTCCCCCTACGAATCCCCAGGTCAGCTGCCCGAAATTCCTGTGCCGCAGCCAGATCTGGCTTTCGTCGATCTTCAGTTCTCTTGGAATGTTGTCGTCGAATTGGTTCACGTCGCCTGATCCCGCGCCTTGCACATTGATCTCGATGTGAAAACCCGCCGACCAATTGGCTCGGTTGAAGTGCTCGGCCTCGCCGGTGATCTCGATCTTTGAGCCTTCGCCGTCATTGGTGACGACATACGAGTCGGTATTCTGCCCGTCGTCCCAAGAAAGAACGGCACGGCTCACGGCACCGGCGATTTCTACATTGACCTTGCGGTTGCCTTTGCCGACGACGGTCGACTCGAGCTGGGCGATGCGTGCTTCAAGGTCGCTGCAACAATCAGCGTCTGCTGACGAAGCCGCTTTCGGAACGAGAATGGCAACGACAGCAAACGCCAAGGCTGCGTGCCTGAGCTGCGTCTGCAGACGGGCAACCAACATCCAGCTCGTTCCCCAGGACTTTCCAACATGAGCACACGCACACGCCACTGCGACTCGTCTGCCGACTACGCACATCTGGCGCGCGGGGGGTCGAGGAATCAAACACGAGAACCGGGAGGTTGGCTATATCGGCGGAACTGCTTTTCGCCAGAATGGGCTGGCTTGTTACCCAAAATCCTCACCCGGAGCGAAAAATACTTGTCGGCCTGAAGCTCTCGCCGATTCCCAAGAGAATTCGGATCGCAAAATCGCTTTCGAGTTTGCGTGCGACTGAAAGTCAAAGTCAAAATCTGCCGAGAGGGCGTCAACCTTGTTCAAGAGACGATATCTCGTATTCGCGCCCGGCATGCTAAATTTAGGTCAATCTGCGATCTCGTCGAAATTGGTTTTCGTGAGGAGGCCACCATGAACGTCAGCGTGAACTGCTCACTAAAGTTTTGTTGCACTCTACTCCTCTTGGGCGCGGGGGGCGTGAGCGCTTCTGCCCAAGAGGAACAGGCGATAAAATGCGACAAGGTTCCGGCCGCGGTGCGCACGGCCTTTCAGACCGCATACCCAAAGGCGACCATCCGCGATTGTTCCAAGGAAATCGAAAAGGGCAAGGTCGCCTATGAAATCTCGAGCCTCGAAGACAAGACCCACCGGGACATCCTCTACCACGAGGACGGGACAGTCATCGTGGTTGAGGAAGCCATCCCATCCGGCGACCTTCCCGAGCCCGTGAGGCTCGCCATCAGCAAGAAATACCCAAAAGGGCCAATCACGCTGGCGGAAAGGCTCACGCGCGATTCAACCGTCTCGTACGAAATTCGCCTGAAAAGCCGGGGCAAAACGCTTGAGCTCGTCTATGACCCTGACGGCAAGGAAGTACACGATTGAACCGCAAAGGCTGGTGCAAACTTAGGCGAGCAAAACCAATCCCTTAGCGTTTGCTGGCCGCCACCCTTCCGGCTCACAAATTCGGTTGAATTTCACGGTCCGCCCGCCACGCGATTTTGGTGCGCTGTGGCCCCCCTGCACTACCCTAGTCGCCCTCATTCAGGTGAAATTCACCCTGGGCCGAGTCTGACGTCCGGCGCGTGATTGCGCGCAGGACGGGGGAGAGGAATGCGCCTTTACTTTCGCGGCCACAGGGTTCGCAGCGTTAGTGGTTACACCGGGCGGAAGGTGTCTGCCGCGGAATGTTGCGGTCTGACTTCTTCATGCGACTGAAAGGACCGAACCACTCGACACTGCTCATCACGACAGCAGTTGCCTCGATAGGCCTTGCTGTCGGTGACATGCCTGCACATGCGGCGCCCGCTCCCGTCTATGACTGGAGTGGATTCTACATCGGAGCAAATGCAGGTTACGGCGATATCGACAATGACGGTTTCTTTGCCAGTTCGGTCGATCTTAGCTTTGGCGGAGGAGCCTTCGTTGCGGGCGGGCAGGTCGGCTGGAATTTGCAGCGCGATGGGTGGCTGTTCGGCGTCGAGGCGGACATCTCTTCGCTCGATTGGCGCGATCCGAGTGTCAGGGAAGAGCGTTACATCGCCGATGCGAACTACCTTTCCACTTTGCGCGGTCGAGTTGGCTGGGCCAACGGCAACGTGCTGTTCTACATCACTGCTGGGCTCGCCTATCTGAATGCGGAAGTTACCACAAGCTCCGGCGGGCGCGACGCGGACCAGCATGGTAACACGGATCACAAGGATGTCTCGACAACGGGCGCCGCTGCTGGAGCGGGCATCGAATGGGGCCTGACCAACAATCTCAGCGTGAGGACGGAAGGGCTCTACCTTTTCTTCGACAACCGCGAGGACTTGTCCGGATTAATCGAAGGGTGCCGCCCAGGACGAGAGGCGTGCTTAAACAAGGGCACCAACTTCTTCGCGATCGACGATGGCTTTGTCTTCCGGCTCGGAGCCAATTGGCGCTTCTCGGGAGAATCTGTAGAAGCAGATTCCGGCGGCGCTTTGACGCCCTATTTGGCGATGCGAAGCGGTCCTTATAATTGGAGCGGGTTCTACATCGGCCCCAATGTCGGCTACGGGAGCGTCAATACTGGTGGCGTTTTCGCCAATGACCGCGTCATTCCTGCTACCGGCAAACCCGGCTTCGTCGATCTTAAGAACTTGCACGATCGTGGGCTGTCGGGCGGTGGTCAAGCCGGTTACAATTGGCAAGCTGGCCCGATCCTTCTCGGCATTGAAGGCGACATTTCTGCGGTCGATTGGGACGATCTATTTATCGACCGGCAGGTTGGTGAAAGTTTCCCGGCTTCGATTGCGCCTCTGTTCGACCTAAACTTCCTCGCCACCGTGCGGGGCCGAGTGGGGTTGGCTGCAGACAATTGGCTTTTCTACGTGACCGGCGGCGTCGCCTTCCTTGACGGCGATTTCGAGAATCTCAGCACCTCAAGCAGCAAAGATATTTCGGCCACCGGTGGCGTGGTGGGCGGCGGCATCGAATGGGGGATCACACCCAACCTAAGTGTCAAGGGCGAGGGCCTCTACCTAACCTTCGACGACTCTACGAGTCTCTCCGGAGTGAGGGGGAGTGTAACCGGCGACCATCTCGATATCGGAGATGGCTTTGTCGCCCGGGTCGGCGCCAACTGGAAGTTTGGGCCTCAATATGACTGGGTCCCGAGCGCAGGTGGCAAACTCGCAGAGGCGTCAATGCCTGGTTATAACTGGAGCGGACTCTACATCGGTGCCCAAATCGGAGACGGCGGCCTTGTCACGGACGGCATCTATAATTCCGGCATTGTCCCGAGCGAAACCATCGATCTCAGAGATGTCAATGATCTCGGTCCCTTGGGAGGAGGCCAACTCGGCTCCAATTGGCAAATCGGCTCTTTCGTATACGGCGTCGAGGGAGATATCGCCGCGGTCAGTTGGAACGGGCGGCAGGCCGAGTTCGCACACCCTGGAAACTTGATCGAGTTCAGCAGCGACTTCCTCGCGACCGCTCGCGGCCGAATCGGCTGGGCGCCGAGCAACCTGCTGTTCTACGCCACCGCAGGCGTAGCCTTCTTGAATGCTGAGCTCGACAACACGCGAAACGATGGTGGACGGACCAAGGACATCGACACGGTCGGCGGAGTGGCCGGACTCGGCATGGAATGGGGCGTTAGCTCGAGACTAAGTATCAAAGCCGAAGGCGATTTTCTCTTCTTCGATGACACAACAAGAATTAGCAACCTAGGGTCTGAGGGAGATCCGGAAGATTTCTTCCGAATTGACGATGGGTTTGTTGCCCGCCTCGGCGCCAATTGGCGATTTAGCGGTCCACTCTAGACTTCGCCGAGAGCAAGGAAGCTAGGGTTCACGACTCACGCGACCTATGACTTGCGCGAGGCACCGATAACGTGATTAGCAAGCCCGTGCCTTCAAGAGATGATCAGCCGATGGAACGCCACATCGGGCCAACCGGCATTCGTCCCGGCGCATCAGCCAACCCTCAACGTGCGGCGCAAATGCTGGCCGAAGCCGAAAACTCCAGGCGCACGGGAAAGCTCGACCGAGCTCAATCGCTGTGCGAGTCACTGCTGGAGAAATACCCTGACTATGTCGGTGCGCTTCAGACGCTTGGCGTCACCCAGCTTACGAAGAAGAATTTTCGGCAAGCTCTGTCGTGCTTCATCCAGGCCGCGATGCTCTGCCCGAAGGACTGCATCAATCTCAACAACCTTGCCACCGCCTATCTGCATCTAGGCGCGCGGGAGCTCGCGGCCCAGACTCTCGAGCAGGCACGACAGCTCAATCCCGATGATGTGAATGTCGACTTCACGTTGGCCGCCGTCTACCGGGAGGACAGAGAGTACGAACTGGCGGCGGCTGCTTACCGGAAAGTCCTCGATCGATTGCCAGCCCATGCCGACGCCGCGCATGGGCTTGGTGATTGCAGTAGCCATCTCGGACGGATTGCTGAAGCGGCTGCTGCCCTCAAGCAAGCGCACTCTAGCAAGCCTCGTTCGGTCGCGATTCTCTACGCGCTGAGTCAGCTTCCGGCGTCCGCCACTGACGTCAAAATCCTGGAAGCCCTCGAACAGGCGCGCAAAGAGGAAGGACAAACTCAGGACGACTTTGACATCTTCGTCGCGTTCACGCGAGCTGCCGCGCTCGACCGGCAGAGTCGTCATTTGGAGGCGTGGGTCGCGCTCCAAGAGGCAAATCGGCGCGAATTTCCCAAGCACGAGGCGGACTACCGAAACCAGGCTGTCCGCATGAAAGCAGCTCAACGGGACGCAAACCAGCCCGGGGTCCGTGTCGGCGCAATGCGAACCACGCCCCCGTCGCATCCCCTGTCGGTGTTCATCATTGGGCCTTCGCGTTCGGGCAAGACGACGGTGGAACGGCTGCTCGGGCAAGTCGAGGGAATCAGGTGCGGCTATGAGAGCCGCCTCGCTGAGCGGACGGCGCGGCGTACCTCCCAGCTCTCAGGACTCTTGACAATTCGCAACCCCGCCGACCTTCCCACAGGACTCGCTGACCGCTTCAGGACGATCTATTCAGAAGAAGTCCAGAATTTCGCACGCGGAGCACGGATCGTCTCTGATACTTATCCAGCGATGATCCCATATGTGGGGCGCCTTGCGACGATGCTTCCGAATATACGCTTCATCTTCGTGAAACGTGATCGACACGACTGCGCGTTTCGCATCTTCATGAAGCACTACCGTGCTGGCAATCACTATGCGTACGATATCAAGACCATCTTCCACTATGTATCGTGGTACTACGAGATGATTGAGTTGTGGCTCAACCAATTCCCCGAAATCACATTGAGCGTGGATTACGACGACATGATTGCCGACCCCAAACCTACGCTCGGCCGCATTGTGGAGTTCTGCGGCGTGACCATAGGTGGCAGCGTTCCTCCCGACCTCGGCGACGACCGAGGCTGTTCAGAGCCCTATCGAGAGTTCATTGACATCGCTCTTCGAGAAGACCGACCGGACCTCGTCTGGCTACGGTGACGTCGATCGGTTGATACACTCTGCTACGACGAAGCCGCACCTTCTGAGCCGAAGCTCAAGCGAGATTTGCAGCCCAACATGGCTTTGACGGCCAGTCCGGATTCCGCCCTTCTTTCGAGTTTTCGAGGGACCTTCCCGGTCTCGGCATCGACGCCAACTTCATAGAGCACCTTGCCGTTCTTGATCCCGAACGAATAGCGCAAGCCGCTCCCGCCTTTTTCCATTTCAAGTTCCTCAGACGTTATGGCGCCGGGACGGGCCCTCACGGCAATTGAACGCGCTTGCTCGATGCTCACCTTCGCTGTTCCGGCAAGGTCTTGGCCGGTGTAGGCGAAAGAACCAGTGGGCAAGATGCACATCAATCCGAGAATTGCTAACCGCCCTGCAGAGATTGCGTCATCGTATACACCTCCAATGACAGACGAGATTTGACGAGCAGGTCCATCGTGCCAAAGACCAATCGAAAACTCAGTGAACGCGAGGTCGCGGCTTAAACCTTGTATGCGTTGAGATAATCCTGTTAGCCGCCTCATTCCTGCCCTTAAAGAAACCTTAATTTTTCTCATAAAAGACTCGCGTTTGGGTCATGAGCGTAGGCTCAAGGGGACGCATTTGCGACCCAAACATCGGGGGATTTGCCATGCTCCTAACTGACGCAGTCCACGCGATTGAGGCGATGGGTGGTGTTTGGTTGGGCATGAGCGCGGTGGCCTTCATTCTTCTGGGCCTCTTCGAGATTCGCCGAAAATCTGCAGCCGTCGACGTCGAGGCAAGGCGCGATGGGCTCGCGGAGGCCAGCAAACCCTCTACTCACAGCCGGCAACTCGACCTCGTGGCCCAAACCGAGAAGCGGCCAGCTGCAAAGAAAGCTCCGGCGCGCAAAGCTGCCTAAGCGGTCACGGATGATAGTCCCACAACCGGGGAGCTGCGCCTAGCTCTCGCGGCAACGGCCGCCTGGCTGCGAGCGAGCGGCGGCCGGCGCAGGCCCCAGTTGCTATTTCATACCCTCTCCGGCGACACCGCCGGCGCTCGTGTCCCCATTGCCGTCCTGCGACGTTTTCTTCCCCGGCTTCTTGCCGGAGGGCTGTGGCGCTCCTTCGCCTGACTGGGTCACCTCGCCTTTCACCCTTCCGGTCTGGACCGACCGTCCCTCAAATGACGCCCCATTCTCAATCGAGAGAGATCGGTGGTGAATATCGCCGATCACATGCGCCCGCGACTTGAGAATGATCTCCCCTCCTGTGATCGGCCCCTCGACCGTTCCGTCGACAACCACCTGATCGGCCGAAACCGCTCCCTTGACGAGAGCGCCGCGCGAGATGATGAGCGACTTGCCGTGCAATTCGCCCTCAATCTGTCCGTTGAGTTCGACCAGGCCCTCGGCGGTGACGCGTCCTTCAATCTTCAGTCCTTTGGCGATGACCGTTTTGCGTCTGGACCCGAACATGAGCGCCTCCATGCCTTCGTATTGCCCTACCAGCGGGAAAAGAAACGCGGAGCGTAGAAATCCGGAACGGGTTCGCGTCTGTAGCGCCTCGCTGGGCGTGACCAATTATCGCTTTGCGTCTGCCGCACGGCCGCGCGCGACGATGCCGTCTGCTTGACCTTGCTTCGCTCGCGGCTGACCTGCTTGATGTCGCGATCGGCTTGCTTGACTTTTGGCGGCTCGACTTTGGCGGGCTCTTCGTTGGCCCAAACCAAGAAGTCGTCGCCCTCGGGCAGAATCGCCGAATCCACGCTCGTATCGGCGACGATCAGCGAAGACCCCGGCGTCAGCCTCTGCGAGATCTCACGGCGAACGTCGTCAGGGATCTCCAACCGGTCGAGCGCTTTCGCCGCATCGTCTCCCTCCCAGCTGAACGCGACCCAGCGCGCTTTGCTGGCTCCCGGCGCGAACGGCAGGGCCGCATAGAAATGTGTGCCGAGAGGCTCGTTCGGCTTGCGAAAGGCGATGGGCACGTCGAACACGCGGCTGAAACCCTGCCTGACGAAGAGATGACCTTCGGGCGGGGTGGGCCGGGCGGCGGCCTCATAGACCTTGTTCACGAGCTCGTCGTTGAACGCGCCATTTTCCGGTAGACCGCTGGTCCTCTGGAATTCCCTGATCGCCGCCGCAGTCGCCTTGCCGAAGGTGCCGTCGAAGTTTTGCGGCGCGAGATAACCCATCGACGAAAGGACGTGCTGTACCCCGATGAGCCGGTCGCGCGGGGTCCGGCGGGTTACCAGGATGCGCAGCGGTGCCGCCGCGACAGGGGCTTGCGCGGCACTCGAAGTCGTCATCTCCGCCGTCGTCATTGGAGCGTCAGCGCCCCTGGCGACGACAAGAGACAACGACATGTAACCCGGTATGGCCTCCAATGCATCGTTCAAGCGATCCTCGCTCG
>Ga0134125_10008356_pt1 | contig 11671 bp, 11 predicted proteins | sample KB31751_FD_96464 | JGI IMG/M metagenome (GOLD analysis project Ga0134125, IMG submission 96464) | Terrestrial soil microbial communities with excess Nitrogen fertilizer from Kellogg Biological Station, Michigan, USA - KB3-175-1 | ecosystem: Environmental > Terrestrial > Soil > Unclassified ... | reverse complement strand
ATGCTTGCCGGCGCGCATTGCCTGGATCGCCTGCGCGGCGTGGACCTGAGTCGGGCTGGCGATGATCACCGCCTCGATGCCGGGCTGCTTCAGCATCTCGCCAAAATCGCTCGTCCGATGCGGAATCTTCCACTTCTTGGCGACCTCCTCGGTGCCGGCGGGACGGCCGCCCGCGAGCGACACGACCTCGATGCCGGGGATGTTCTGGATCGCCTCGAGATGCTTGATGCCGAAGGCGCCTTGGCCGGCGAGCGCGATTTTCATGTCTTCTGCCTCTCCTGAATTCGGGCTTAGTGCGTGTTTTCGAGAATGAGGTGACCGACCGCCGTGTTCGAGGCCGGCACGGTATAGAAGCGATGGACCTGGCGAACCTGCTCGTCGAGCGCGCCGCGCGCGATCAGCCACATCACCAGCTCGATGCCTTCCGATCCGGCTTCGCGGATGTAATCGACATGCGGGATCTTCGTCAGCGCCACCGGATCGGCGACGAATTTGTCGAGAAATGCATTGTCGAATTCCGAATTGATGAAGCCGGCGCGCGGCCCCTGCAATTGGTGCGACATGCCGCCGGTGCCGAAGATCACGACGCGCAGATCCTGCGGGAAGCTGTCGATCGCCTTGCGGATCGCCTTGCCGAGCATGTAGCAGCGATGCCCGGTCGGCGGGGGATATTGGATCACGTTGACGCACAGTGGGATGACGCGGAACGGCCATTCCTTCGGCTGGCCGGTCATCAGCGACAGCGGCACGGTCAGGCCGTGATCGACTTCCATCTTGTTGACGATGGTCATGTCGAATTCGTCGAGGATGGTCGATTGCGCGATATGCCAGGCGAGATCCGGATGGCCCTTCACGACCGGCACCGGCCGCGGCCCCCAGCCTTCATCGGCGATGGGGAATTCTTCGGCGCAGCCCAGCGCAAAGGTCGGGATCACCTCGAGCGAGAAGGCCGAGGCGTGATCGTTGTAGACCAGAAACACGACATCGGGCTTGGTCTCGGCGATCCATTTCTTCGAGAAATCGTAGCCGCCGAAGACGCGCTGCCAGTACGGCTCGCCGCTTTTGCCATTGTCGAGCGCCGCGCCGATCGCCGGCACGTGCGAGGTGGTAACGCCTGCGATGAGCTTAGCCACGGTCTTTCCATTCCGATTTGCTGCGATTGCCGTTGGGCGAACGGCCGCCGGCGAGCATCATCGCCGCATATTGCTCTTGCGTCGAGCCGGTCATCAGCGCGGCGAGATTCTGGAACGACAAGCCGTCAGTCGCGCCGAGCTTCGAGGTGTAATAGATATTGCCGCCGAGCTCGAGCATCCGATTCCATTGCCGCTTGAGGATCGCCTCGCGCTGATCGGGCGACATGTGAGGAAAATTCGTGTCGATGTATTTTTCCTCGTTCGCCTTGAACGCCTTGCGGTTCTCGTCCTTCATCAGCGACATGCAGAACATGTTGAGCCAATAGCCGGCGCGCGAGCGTCTCGCGTCGAAGACCTGCGTACCGGGGATATCCTCGTAAGCTTCTTCGGCCATATTAGTTGCTCCAATAAAGCCGCATGGGATTGTCGACCAGGAGCTTCTTCTGCAGCTCCGCGGTCGGCGCGAATTTCGGAATCATATCGGTCAAGACGCCGTCATCCGGCATATGCGTCGTCATGTTCGGGTGCGGCCAATCCGTGCCCCACAGGATGCGGTCGGGGAAATGCTCGGCGATGGCGCGCGCATAGGGCACGACGTCGTCATAAGGCGCGCCTTTCTTCGAGATACGCTCCGGTCCCGTCACCTTCACATAGATCTTCTTGTTCTCGTCCAAGAGCTTCAGATAGGCCTGGAAGTCGGGATGATCCACCCCCTTGGTCACATCAGGGATCGACATGTGGTCGAGCACGATGGTCGTCGGTAGCGCCTTGAGGAAGGGTGAGATCGTCGGCAGGCTCGGCGCCTCGAAATAGACGACGGTGTGCCAGCCGAGCGGCTCGATCTTCTTGGCGACGCCGAGGAACACCTCATGCGGCGTCGCATCGACAAGCCGCGGCAGGAAGTTGAAGCGCACGCCGCGCATCCCCGCCTTGTCCATCTCCTTGAGCTCGCCGACATCGACCGAGGCCTTCACCACGGCGACGCCGCGCGCCATGCCGTTGGAATTGAGCATCGCGTCGATGGTCGCGGTGTTGTCGGTGCCGTGGCAGCTCGCCTGTACGATCACGTTGCGCTGGAAGCCGAGGAAATCCCTGAGCTTGAAGAGCGCTTCCTTCGGCGCGTCATAGGGTGTGTATTTGCGCTCCGGCGCGAAGGGGAATTTCGCCGCCGGGCCGAAGACGTGGCAATGCGCATCGACCGCGCCAGGCGGTGCTTTGAACTTCGGCTTGGAGGGGTTGAGGCAATAAGAGTCGAAATCGGCCATTACTTCTTGCCCTTCTGATCCATCTCGGTGAAAACCTTGTTCGCGCGATTGAAGGCCGACATCGCCGCCGGCACCCCGGCATAGATCGCCGCCTGCATCAGCACTTCCTTGACCTCGTCGCGCGACACGCCGGAATTCGGCGTGAGACTCAAATGCGTCTCGAGCTCTTCGAGGCGACCAAGCGCCGTGAGCATCGCGATCGTCAGCATATGCCGCGTCTTCTTGTCGAGGCCGGGCCGCGCCCAGACCTCGCCGAAAGCGTATTGATTGACGAAATCCATCCACTCTTCGGTGAAGGCGGTACGCCGCGCTTGCACCTCGGCATAGCGCTGCTCGCCCATCAGCCATTTGCGGACATCGGCGCCGCGCTTGAAGGTGTCGCTGTTCTTGTCCATGCCGTGGCTCTCCCCTGTTGGGCCTAATGCGCCGCGAGCCAATCGGAGAGAGCGCGCGTCACCGCCGCCGCCTGCTCGATGACGACGATATGCGCGGCTTCCGGAATGATCGTCAGCTTCGAGCCTTTGATCGCGGTGTTGAGCTTGCGCGCTTCGGTGACGGTGGTCGCCGGATCCTGCTCGCCGACGAGGATGAGCGTCGGGCAGACGATCAGGGCATCGTCCGGCCGCAAATCCATGTTGCGGATCGCGACAGAGCAGCCAAGGTAACCCGCGACCGGCGTGCGGCTATACATGTTGCGGATGCCGGTGATGGCGACCGGATCGCGATCGCGGAACGGCTTGGTGAACCAGCGCTCCATCGTCGCATCGGTCGTCCCGGCGATGCTGTTCGCCTGGCGGATCGCAGCGATGCGCTCATCCCAGACAGTCTGGCTCATCTGCGAGGCGGTGTCGGTCAGGATCAGCGAGGCCAGCAGCTCGGGCGCTTTCGCCGCCAGCTTCTGGCCGAGCATGCCACCGACCGAGAGGCCGCAGAGATGGACCTTCTTGAGGCCCAGCGCCTTGATCAGCGCGGCCGCATCGTCGGCCAGCATATCCATCGAATAGCCGGCCTCGCCGGCATCGGGCGCATCGGTCAAGCCATGGCCGCGCGTGTCGTAGCGCAGGACGCGATACTTGCCCCGAAGAGCCGCCGCCTGGTTGTCCCAAATCGCGAGGCTGGTGCCGAGCGAGTTGGAGAACATCACCACCGGCGCGTTCTCCGGCCCTTCGAGCAGGTAATGGGTGACGATATCGCCGGTCCGGATGAACGGCATGTCAGGCTCCCTTATCGGCTTATGCCAGATTGGTTATGGAGGGAAATTAGCTCTTTCGCTGCGAAATTCCAGCGCAGGGGGACGCCCACGGCTTGAATTCAGCCTTGCCCACCAACAGGATGCACGAAATCGAAATTAGAGAGGCATTTCATGGCACAACGCACCAAACCGCCGTTCCGCGCCGATCACGTCGGCAGCCTGCTGCGCCCGCCCGAGCTGATCGAGGCGTGGAAGCGCTTTCGGGCGAAAGAGATCGACGAAGCCGAGCTGAAGCGGATCGAGCATGAAGCGGTGCGCGGCGTGGTGAAGCTGCAAGAGGAGCTCGGCCTGCAGCTCGCGACCGATGGCGAGTATCAGCGCTCGTCCTGGCATCGCGACTTCCTGCAGCAGATCGGCAACGTCAAGATGGTCGAGAATAACCTCAAGATGCGCTTCCACACGCATGAGGGCGACACCGAGATGACGCCGCCCGGCTTCCGCATCGAGGGCAAGGTGTTTCGTCCGAAGCCGATCTTCGTCGAGCATTTCAAATTCCTGAAATCGGTGTGCAAGACGACGCCGAAGATCACCATCCCGAGCCCCTCCAATCTCCATTTCCGCGGCGGGCGGGCGGCGGTGAGCACCGAGGCCTATCCCGAGATGAGCGAATTCTTCGATGATCTCGCCAAGGTCTATCGCGAAGAGATCGCCGGCCTCGCCGAAGCGGGCTGCCGCTATTTTCAGCTCGATGAGGTGAACTTCGCCTATCTCTGCGATCCGTCACTGCGCGAGCAGGTGAAAGCGATCGGCGAGGATCCGGCGACCTTGCCGCAGACCTATGCGAAGCTGCTCAACTCGGTCATCGCCGGCAAGCCAGCCGATATGGTTGTCGCGATGCATCTTTGCCGCGGCAACTCGCGCAGCGCCTGGATTGCCGAAGGCGGCTACGAGCCGGTGGCCGAAGTGCTGTTCAACCAGGTCAATGTCGACGGCTATTTCCTCGAATACGACAGCCCGCGCGCCGGCGACTTCGCGCCGTTGCGCTTCGTGCCGAAGGGCAAGACCATCGTGCTCGGCCTCGTCACCAGCAAGACGGCGCAGCTCGAGAAGAAAGAGGATCTGATCCGCAAGATCGAGGAAGCGGCGAAATACTGTCCTCTTGATCAGCTCGCCCTGAGCCCACAATGCGGCTTCGCCAGCGTGCTCGAAGGCAACAAGCTCACCGTCGCCGACGAGATCGCGAAGCTGAAGCTGATCGTCGACGTGTCGCGCGAGGTGTGGGGCAACTAAGACGTCGTCATTGCGAGGAGTGCGAAGCACGACGAAGCAATCCAGTGTGCTTCAACCACTGGATTGCTTCGCTCCTGAGCTTGTCGAAGGGGCTCGCAATGACGGGACCTTGGCGTCTTAGCGACTTGGCGGTTTAATACGTCCCCGCGCGCAGATATGCGCGAACGGGGGGAGCGATGTCGGGCCGCACTATCAACGTCACGGAGCTGATCGACAAGCGCGGCTTCGGGCGTTTCCAATTTCTCGTTGCGCTGTGGTGCGGTTTTCTCGTCGTCATCGACGGATTCGATATCGGCACCACCGCCTATGTCGTGCCGGTGATGGCGCCGCAATGGCATGTCAGCCCCGCCGGCTTCGGCCCGGTTTTCCTCTCGACCCTGATCGGTGTTTTGTTCGGCACATTGGCGGCAGGACCGCTTGCCGACCGCTTCGGCCGCAAGCGCGTCGCGCTCGGCGCGGTCGCGACCTTCGGCTTCTTCGAGCTCACGACCTTGCTGGTCGGCGCGATCACGCCGTTCATTATCGTGCGCTTCCTCACCGGTCTCGGCATTGGCGCGCTGATGCCGATCTCGATCGCGTTGACCGCGGAATATGCGCCGACGCGCATCCGCACCACCATGACCGCGATCATGTATCTCGGCTTTCCGATCGGCGTCGGCACGGGCGGCTTTATCGCGGCAGAGGTCATCCATCGCTTCGGCTGGCAATCGATGTTCGTGATCGGCGGCGCAATCCCCTTGCTGCTTCTGCCTCTCGCGGCGCTGGCGCTGCCGGAATCGATCCGCTTCCTTGTCGTGCGCGGCGACCGGCCGGGCGAAGTCGCGCGGCTCCTCAACAAGCTGACGGGCAGTAGCGTCTACACTGCCGCCGACAGCTACACCATCGCCGAAGAGCGCACGCGCGGTTTCCCGGTGAAGCAACTCTTCGCCGAGAACCGCGGCGCCACTACGGCGCTGCTCTGGATCGCGTTCTTCTGCAATCTGCTGATCATCTATTCGCTCAATGCCTGGCTGCCGACGGTGTTGAAAGAGACCGGCGTGCCGCTCGATACCACCTTTCGCCTGACCGGCTCTTTGAGCTGGGGCGGTGTCGTCTCGATCCTGCTGCTCGGTCCGGTGGTCGATCGCCTCGGCGCGACCGGTGTCGTGACGTGTCTCTTCACTGGCGCGGCCATCGCGGTCGTCGGCATCGGCTGGGCTGGCGGTAGCGTGCCGCTGCTCGCCATCACCATCGTCGCCGCGGGCGGCTGCATCACCGCCGGGCAGAGCTTCTGCAACATCCTTGCTGCCGGGCTCTATCCCACGACGATGCGCTCGACCGGCATCGCCTGGGCGCTCGGAATCGGCCGCGCCGGCACGATGCTCGGGCCCATCGTCGGTAGCCTGATGCTCGCGGCAAAGATGGCGCCGGCGGCGATCCTCTACAGCACCGCGATCCCCGCCGCCGTCGCCGCGGTCGCGATCCTGCTACTCGGCCGGCGTATGCGCCGTGTGCCCACCGCAATCACAGCCGCGCCCACCGAAATCGGGTAGCAGCGCGCAATTTTCACTCCCCGAGCCGGAGCAATCGGGCGCATAATCAAAAGAAAAACCCCGGCAACCGGTAACGATCAGGGAGGATGGATTATGGCGCCCAATACCCCAGGGCAAGGTCAGACCGTCAACGTCTCGCAAGTGATCGACAGCGGACGCTTTGGCGGATTCCAATGGATGGTGGCGATCTGGTGCTTCGTGCTCGTCACGTTCGACGGCTTCGACAATGGCGCAATCAATTTCGCCGCGCCGGTGATCGTGAAGGAATGGGGCATTGCGATGCCGGCCTTCACCTCGGTGTTCGGCGCCGGCCTCTTCGGGCTGATGATCGGCGCGCTTTGTTCGGGACCCCTCGCAGACCGTTTCGGCCGCAAACTCGTTCTGCTGACCTCGACTCTGGTGTTCTCGGTCTTCGCGCTCGCGACGACGATGGCGCATTCGATCGAGCAGCTCTGGATGCTGCGATTCTTCACCGGCATCGGGGTCGGCGGCTTGATGCCGAATTCGATCGCGCTGACGGCGGAATACGCGCCCAAACGCATCCGCGCGACGGTGGTGGCGATCATGTTCCTCGGCTTTCCCTTGGGCGCCGGCGCTCCCGGCTGGCTCGGCCCGGCTATTATTTCGAACTTCGGCTGGCACGGGTTCTTCATTCTCGGCGGCGTGCTGCCGCTGATCCTGCTGCCGATCGCGATCTTCGTTCTGCCGGAATCGATCCGCTACCTCGTCAATCGTGGCGACAGGCCGAACACGGTCGCGGCGTTGCTCAACCGTCTCACGGCTCAGCGGCAATTCGACGGCACCGAGCAATTCACCATGCCAACGGATCAGCATCTGCCGGGCTTCGCGGTGAAGCATCTCCTCACCGAGGGCCGCGCCTTCAATACCGTGCTGCTGTGGATCACCTTCTTCTGCAACCTGCTGGTCATCTACTATCTCGCGAGCTGGCTGCCGCTGGTGCTGCGCGATTCGGGCGTGCCGCTTGACGATGCTCTGCGCCTTGGCGGCATCGTCCCCTGGGCCGGCATCGTCAGCACCCTGGTGCTCGGCCCGGTCGTCGACCGCCTCGGCGCGACGCGCGTCGTGACCGTGCTCTACGTGCTGGCGGCGGGCTTCGTCTTTGCCATCGGCCTCTCGGGCGCGAGCGTCGCGCTGCTCGCGATTACGATCGTCGGCGCCGGCATGTGCGTGATCGGCGGGCAGAGCTTCATCAACGTGCTCTCAGCGACCATCTATCCGACCGCTGTGCGCTCCACCGGGGTCGGCTGGGCGCTGGGCGTCGGCCGCGTCGGCGCGATCATCGGCCCGGTGGTTGGCGGCATGCTGCTCGCCGCGCATATCCCGTCGCGCATCATGTTCTTCATGATCGCGGTGCCGGCGCTTATCGCCGCGCTTTCGATGTTCATCCTCAGCCGGCGGCTGCGCGGCGTGGAGGTTACAACCGCCGAACCGGTGATAGCGCATTGATTTTCTGAGAGCGACAAGCCCGCTGCTCCGCCCAGGAGCAGCGGGCTTCGTTTTAGCGGAAGCGCGGGAACAGCGAAGCGGCGTTGTTGTCGATCGCCTTGAGCTCTTCCGCGCTGAACGCGCCGCTCGCAATGAGGCCGTTGACGCATTCGTCGGAATAGCGCCACGGATAATCCGTGCCGAAGCAGATTTGCGCCAGCGGCACGAGATGCTTCAGCGCCAAGAGCGGCGAGCCGTGCAGCACCTGCGCCGTGTCGTAGAAGAATTTCCGCGCCTCGGCGACGAAGCCCTGCGGCATCAGCTCCTTGTAACGCGCTTCCTTGCCCATGCGGATGAAGCGCTCGACCAGGAACGGCATCGTGCCGCCACCATGCGACCAGATGATCTTGATATCGGGGCAACGCTGAAACGTGCCGCCGAACAGCATGTTGACCAGCGCGCGCGTCGTATCGGTGCCGTATTCGATCGATGAATCGCGGATCACGATCTCTTTGAGGATGCCCTGCGTGCACATCGGCCCGTGCGGATGGGTGTAGATCACCGCCTTGCGGCGATTGAGCTCATCGAACACGGGCGCGAAGACCTTGTCGCCCAGCCAGTGATTCTCGTAGCTGGTGATGAGATGCACACCATCGCATTTGAGGATATCGAAAGCGTATTCGATCTCTTTCAGTGCGCCATCGACATCGGGCAGCGGCAGGCTGGCGAAATGGCCGAAGCGGCCGGGATAATCCCGCACCAGCCGCGCCATATAGTCGTTGTTCTCGCGCGAATAGGCGCGGCGCGCTTCTCCCTTCGCCTGCTCGGGCAAGGTCGCGGAATTGATGGCGAGCGTGACGCCGGCCTTGTCCATATCCTCGAGCGCGTCTTTCTCGTTCATGATCGAGGCGAGATGCGGCGTGAGCACGCCCCATTCACGGAGCTGCGGAATGTGCTTCGGGGCGACGAGATGGTGATGAACGTCGATACGCGCCATGGGAAACGATCTCCTAGAAGAAACCCTAAAAGCGGAATCGGGGCAGAAGCGGAGCGATGTTGCGATATTCGATTGCGCTGAGCTCGGCCTCGCTGAGCGCGCCGGTCGCTTTGAGCTCGGCCCAGCATTTATCGGACTCGCCCCAGGGATAATCCGAACCGAAGACCGTGTGTTCGAGCCCGACGATGCTGCGCAGCATGGTGAGCATCGCGGGATGCATCGCCTGCGCCGTGTCGTAATAGAATTTCTTCAGCTCGGCGACGATGCCTTGCGGGAAGAGCTTGGCATTCGCCGGGATGTTCGACGTCTTCAGAAGACGATAGATCAGGAACGGCATCGTGCCGCCGGCATGCGACCAGATGATGCGGAGATCGCCGCAGCGCTGCGCCGTGCCGGTGAAGACCATATTGGCGATCGCGCGCGTCGTATCGGTACCGTATTCGATCATCGCGTCCGGCATCAGGATCTCTTTGAGCGGCCGGGTACAGCAATAGGGCGAATGCGGGTGGGTATAGATCAGCGCCTTGCGGCAGTTGAGCTCCTCGAACACCGGCGCGAAGATTTTATTGCCCAGCCAATTGTCGGCATAGCTCGTCATCAGATAGACGCCGTCGGCCTTCAGCACGTCGAGCCCGTATTCGATCTCTTTGAGCGTCGCATCGACATGCGGCATCGGCAGCGCGGTGAACATGCCGAAGCGGCCGGGATGATCGGCGACCAGCCGCGCAAGATATTCATTGTTCTCGCGCGCCCAAGCGGCGCCGCGCGCGGCATTCTCGATCGCGAAACGCGGCGGCGCCGGCGTCGAATTGACCGCGAGGGTAATGCCGCCGCGATCCATATCCTCGAGCGCGCGGCTCGCATTCATCGCGTCGGCGTCATGTTTCATGATGATGCCGACGTCCTGCAGGGGCCCAAGACAAGACGGCGCGGCAAGATGGTGATGCGTGTCGATACGCGGCATGGCCCCCCTCATAAACAGGCGCGGCACCCTTGCTCAGACAGGCGGGGCCGCGCTTTGCCCAACCTAGCACGCAGACGCCGCCTCGCCCATTTACGGGCCGTCAATCCCACCATGACATTGTCGCCCGAAGTGGTTACACTTATATGTTGTCTGGGGATCGGGGGATCACATGGCAGAAATCACCGGGGTGGCGACCGCCGCGGCCTATGAGCGCGTCGCTTACGAGGGCAGACCGGGTCTCGTCGGGCTGCTCTCCAAAAATTTCTTTCTCACGCTCATCACGATCGGCATCTATCGCTTCTGGGCGGCGACGCGGCTCCGGCGCTATCTCTGGAGCAATGTCCGCATCGGCGGCGACGGGCTCGAATATACCGGCACCGGCCGCGAGCTCTTCCTCGGCTTTCTCGTCGGCCTCGCGGTGCTGGCGCCGCTCAGCATCGTTTACATCGTCGCCTACCGCCTATCGCTTGGCAGCCCGGTAATGGCGGGAACGATCCAAGGTATCTACTTCCTTGCGCTGTTCGTCTTCCTTCAGGTCGCTCTATTCCGCTCGCGCCGTTATCGCCTCTCGCGCACGAGCTGGCGCGGCATCTATGCCGGACAGACCGGATCGACCTGGCACTATCTCGGTCTCTATCTGGGCTATGGCTTGCTGACGGTCGTGACGCTCGGCCTCGCGCTGCCTTGGATGCATGTCGCGCTCGCCCGCTACAAGCTCAACAACACCACCTTCGGCAATCGCACGATGCATATCGAGGCAAAGGGCAGCGCTCTCTTCTGGCGCTGGCTTGTGGTGATGGTGCTCGTCCTGGTGCCGCTCGCGCTGGCCGTTCTGCCGAATCTTTCGGCGCTGTTGCATCCCGTCTATGTGGAGCAGCCGAAAGGCCCGCCGACACTGCAAACGCCGCGTCCCGGCGCGTTCGCTTTCCTGTTCCTCGCGGTCGTGCTCGGCGGCCTGGCGCTGGTGTGGTATCGCATTGAGGCGTTTCGTTATCTCGCAGCGCGCGTCCGGCTCGCCGCGATACAACTGCATTCGGGCGCGAAAGGCATGTCGGGCGTCGGCCAGGTGTTGCTGTATTTCCTGGGCCTGCTCGGCCTTACCGTCGCCCTGGGCATTGTGGTTGTCGTTGTCATCATGAGTGCGCTCCCGATCGTGAAGGGCGCCGTCGCCGGCAAGACGCTTGCACCGGAAACGCTGGGTCTGATTGGCGTCGGCGTGATGCTGCCGATCTACGTCATTCTTCTTTGGGTAGGGCAGCTCATCACCTATTGCTGGCTGTGGATTCCGATCATCAAGCACCTGGCGACGACGCTCGATATCGAGAATTTCGCCGCGGCGAATGAGATCGCGCAATCGACCCAGCCGCGCCAAAAGCTCGGCATCGCCGATAGTTTCGAGCTTGGCGCTTTCTGAGCCGCCACGCCTCGCCTGGCCGAGCCGCTACAGCGACGGCCGCACGGCCGCGTTCCGTCGCGTCGAAGCGCGGGTCGGCGAGGACGGGCTGAGCATCGCCGGCGAAGAGACCTGGCCTTGCGATGAGGTGCGACTCGTCGACGGGCCCGATGCGAGCGGTGCCATCCGCCTCGGCCGGCGCGGCAGCGATGCGCGACTGAGCATCGAAGATCGCGACGCTCTGCGCGCGCTGGAGATTTATTGCGCGTCCTTGCGCAAAAGCATGGGCGACGAATCATCCTGGCGGATGGTCGCGATCTGGTCGGGCGCCGCGCTGGCAGCGCTCGCCTTCTTGATCCTCGGCGTCATCCCCTACTTCGCCGATCATGCGAGCCAATGGGTCTCACCGCGGCTCGAAGCCCAGCTCGGCGATCAGGTCGCGGATTTCATCATCCGCTT
>Ga0134125_10008355_pt1 | contig 11672 bp, 12 predicted proteins | sample KB31751_FD_96464 | JGI IMG/M metagenome (GOLD analysis project Ga0134125, IMG submission 96464) | Terrestrial soil microbial communities with excess Nitrogen fertilizer from Kellogg Biological Station, Michigan, USA - KB3-175-1 | ecosystem: Environmental > Terrestrial > Soil > Unclassified ... | reverse complement strand
CGCGGGTGCACAACGCCGACGACGTCGACAACGACGAGGAGGGTCAACCGATCTGGGTGTGCACCGGGCAGCGTGCACCGTGGCCCCAGATCTGGGAGCACTTCAAGCACTACGGCTGACCGGACGACTCAGGGGGTGCGGTAGCCGTCGCGGGTGAGGAGGCGGACGGGATCGGTGCCGTCCCACTCCGCGCACACCCGCGCGATCCGCTCCAGGTCCTCGATGAATGCCGGCATCTCCTCCACGATCTCGGTGTAGAAGCCGAAGTCGTCGACCGTGTCGAAGTACGCCAGATGTTGGCCTCCGACGACCATCTCGGTCACGAGCTCGTACCCGAGCTCGCGGTAGCGCGCGATCTTCCCGTCGTAGTCCGCCGTCACCGTGCACAGCTGGTGGAACGCGGACTCACCCTTGTCGACCAGGTCGCGGTAGACGCTCGGGCGGTCGGAGAGCTGCTGGATCAGCTCGATCTGCACCGGGCCCGCCTGCGCCACCGCGACCCGCACCTCGACCGACGACGGGGCGCCGTGATACGTGCACGGGGTCTCGATCGGGGGGAGCACGTGGAAGGGACCGACGCCGTGCACCTCCGCCCAGCGCGCCGCGGTGGCCAGGACGTCGTCGACCACGAAGCCGAGCTGGAAGAGGCGGTACTCACCCTCGGGCCACGGCTGCTGGAACAGGCGGTGTTCGAGCGACGTCATGACGGGGTCTCCCTTCCGCGCGGGCGGATCAGCACCTCTTGCACCGCGGTCGCCACGAGGTGGCCGTCGGTGTCGTGGATCGCGCCCCGGATCAGGCCGCGATGGCCCGAGATGGCGAGCGTCTCCTGGGTGTGCAGGTGCCACCGGTCGAACCGGACCGGGCGGTGGAACCAGAGCGCGTGGTCGAGGCTGAAGCCGGTGAATTGCGTGGACCCGCCCTCCGGGTGTGACCGGAACGCCATGTCGAGCAGCAGGTAGTCGCTCGCGTACGCGAGCAGTGCCGCGTGCAGCACCGGGTCGTCGCCGACGGCGCGCGGCAGCCGCATCCAGTGCGAGCGCGGTCCGTCGGCCGGAGCACCACCGAGGAACGTCGGCGCCTCACCGATGCGCAGCTCCAGCGGGGGTGGTTGCTCGACCCAGTTGACGGAGTGCGGGCGCAGCTCCGCGGGCAGGTCGCGCACCCAGTGCTGGAGGCGCGGCAGCTCGTGGGGCTCCGGGACGACCGGTGGCGGACCGGCGACCTCGGGGTCCGGCGGGTTCGCGTGGAACGAGGCCATCAGGACGAGGAGCGGCCTGTGGCCCTGGCTGACGGTCACGCGCCGGGTGGAGACGGAGCGGCCGTCGCGCACCCGGTCGACCGCCAGATCGAGCGGTGCCTCGGGCGTCCCCGCCTCGACGAAGTACGCGTGGAGCGAGTGGGGAGCCTTGTCCGGCACGGTGGCGCTGGCCGCGAGCAGCGCCTGCGCGACCGTCTGGCCGCCGAAGACGCGGTCGAAGCGCCCGGGTTCGCCGACGACCCGGAAGTGATCCGCCTGCTCTGCGCACTCGAGCCCGAGCGCGTCGAGCAGGCCGTCGAGCGCGCGGAGGATCGCCTGCTCGAGCGTTGCGTCGCCGTCGCCCGGGGTCGTCATTCTCTCGGAAGCCTCGGAAGTCACCGGGACATGGCTAGCACGCGACGACACGTCGGTTGTTTGAGCCGGCCTCCGCGCCTGTGAGACGATTCGGCCGGGTCGTAGCGGCGCGAGTCCAAGGGGGTGCGGCCGGTGTTGCGCGGCGAGAAGATCCTCATCACCGGGCCCGCAGGACGGATCGCGTTCGGCCTCGCGCGATCGCTCGTCGCCGACAACGAGGTCTGGGGGATCGCCCGCTTCAGCGACCCGGCCACGCGCGAGAGGGTCGAGGCGCTCGGCGTGACGACGCGCGCCGTCGACCTCGCGAGCGGCGAGTACGGCGACCTCCCCACCGACTTCACCCACCTGCTCCACCTCGCGGCCGACTTCAGCGCCGACGACTACGACCAGGCGCTCCGGGTGAACGCGGAGGGCACCGGGTTCGTGCTCGAGCACTGCCGCAACGCCGAGGCGGCGCTCGTGATGTCGACGGTCACCGTGTACAAGCCGCACCCCGACCCGTGGCACGCGTTCCGGGAGGACGACCCGCTCGGCGACGCGATGGCGCCGCCGTCGGCGCCGTACTCGGTGTCGAAGATCGCCGAAGAAGGGGTGGCGCGCTACTGCGCCCGCTCGTTCGACCTGCCGGTCACCATCGCGCGCATGGGCGCCGCCTACAGCGACCAGAGCGGCCTCCCGGTCTGGCACCTCGACGCCATCGCCGCCGGTGAACCCGTACGGACCCGGTGGGACCCGATGCCCTACAGCCCCATCCACGACGACGACATCTGTGCGCAGCTCGAGCCGCTGCTCGGGGTGGCGAGCGTTCCCGCGACGGTCGTGAACTGGTGTGGGGACGAGCCGGTCAGCGTGCAGGAGTACTCGGCGTTCTTCGGCGAGCTCCTGGGCACCGACGTGAAGGTGCTGGTGGAGGAGATCCCGGGCGCGTCGCACGGTTCGGTGGGGGACGACACCAAGCGCAGTGCGATCACCGGGCCCTGCCGGGTCGGCTGGCGGGAGGGGTTCCGCCGCGTCGCCGAGCACTTCTACCCCGACCGGATTCGGCAGGGGAGCTGATGGCGGCGTCATCCACGAACTCGCCGACGTCGCGGTACCCGAGCGCGGAGGCGCTCCTGGCCGACGCGACCGCGGCGACCGGACTCACCGACTTCGGACCGGGCGACTTCCGCGAGGGACTCGACGTGCTGCTCGAGAGCCTGGCACGCGACGCGGATCTGAGCCCCGCGACCGACGCGTCGGTCGTGGACGATCTGCATCGGCGTCTGGTGAACCGTCTCCAGGTCGAGGCGTGGTACGCCGACCACCCGGAGCTCCTGGAGCTCCCGGTGCGCGGTCCCATCGACATCAACGGCCTGCCGCGCACCGGCACCACCGCGCTGGCCAACATGATGTCGCTCGATCCGCAGTTCCGCTGCCTGCGCCAATGGGAGCAGATGCAGCCGTGCCCGCCGCCGACGACCGAGGGTGAGGCCACCGACCCGCGGCGGTTGCAGCTCGTCCGGGAGAACGAGCAGCTCGCGCCGGAGCTGAAGGCCATGCACCTCTACGAGGTCGACGCGACGGTCGAGGACACGTGGTTGCTCGGCATGGCCTTCCACGGGCAGCAGTACACGGTCCCGGTGTACGGCTACCACGCGTGGTGGCGCGCGGCCGACCTGACCCCGACGTTCCGGTACCACCGGCGGGTCGTGACCCTCCTGCAGTCACAGCGTCCGCCCGACCTCTGGTTGTTCAAGGCCCCGCACCACAATTTCGACCTGGAAGCCATCGTGGCCGCCTATCCCGACGCCCGCTTCGTCATGACGCACCGCGATCCGGCCAAGTCGGTGCCCTCCTGGGCGAGCATCGTGTCGACCATCTTCCCGCCGTCGCAGGGACCGCGCGACCTGCACCGGGTCGGTCGGGAGGTGTCCGAGCACCTGCGCGTGGGGGTGGAACGCGCCATCGCCGCCCGGTCGCGCCTCGGGGAGGAGCGCTTCCTCGACGTCCATCACCGCGACCTGATCGCCGACCCGATGGGCACGGTGCGTGCGGTCTACGAATTCCTCGGGTTCGAGCTGCGCCCGCCGGTCGAGCACGCGCTGCGCGACTGGCAGGAGGCCAACCGGTCCGGCGCACACGGGACGCACCGCTACACCGCCGAGCAGTTCGGCCTCAGCACCGCCCAACTCCGCTCCGACTACGACTTCTACGTCCGCCACTTCGACGTCGCGCTCGAAGCCTGACGGATCTCACCGCCGAGGAGACCCGCGCATGACGGAATCCGGCAACCGCTCGCTGCCCAGCTGGGCCGACCAGATGCAGGCGCTCGAACGGGTGAGCGACAACCTGATGGCCACCTGGCGCCCCGACGGTCCGACCGCCGCCGAGACCCAGGACATGAACAAGCTCGCGCTGTCGATCCTCGCCTGCGGCTACCTCTGCCGGGTCTACACCGACTCGCGTCGCCCGGTGTTCATGCCGCTGTGGAACTACGCGTTCAACCAGGGTGGACCCGACCCCGACTACGTGTATTCGACCGCCGAGATCGACTCCGATGGTGTGTACCGGATCTCGGGATACCGCGGGACCTCGCGCTTCGTCGAGATCACACAACAGGGCTTCGACATGATGAGCCCCGCCGACATGGGCGCAGGGGGTCCGGCACCGCTGACCCACGACCTCGACGAGGACGTCGCGCTCGACGCCGACGGCTACTTCAGCGTCCTGCTCAGCCCCGAGCGCCCCGCGGGGCACGACGGCGACTGGTGGGAGCTGGCCCCGGGCACCCGTCGGCTCCTGATGCGGAAGTGCGCATGCGACTGGAACCACGAGCTCGACGCCCGGGTCGCGATCGAGCGAGTCGACGACGGCGGTGCCGACATGACCCCCGAGGAGATCGCGCGCCGCTTCTCCGACCTCGCGGCGTGGATCGAGGGGATGATCGGCTTCGACATGCAGCTCGTGCGCTACTACCGGGAGCACCACGGCGTGAACACGTTCCTCCGTTCGACGAAGGTCGACGAGATGGGTGGTCTGCCGAAGCAGGCCTACTACGACGGCATCCACGAGATCGACGACGACGAAGCGCTGATCGTGGAGACCGCGCTCCCGGAGCGGGTCCGCTACTGGCAGATGCTGGTCGCGGACGACCGCTTCTGCACCATCGACTGGGTGAACCGGCAGTCGAGCCTCAACGACGCGCAGGCGCACCTCGACGGCGACGGCAAGTTCCGCGCCGTCATCTCGCGCCTCGATCCCGGGGTGCCGAACTGGCTCGACAAGGCCGACTACCCGTGGGGCGTCATCCAGATGCGGTGGAACCGGGCGAGCGACTATCCCGATCCGACGATCACGAAGGTGCCGCTGGCCGACGTGCGTCAGCACCTTCCTCCGGACACGCCCGTCGTCACTCCAGCCGAGCGTCAGGAGCAGCTGCGCCGGCGGCGCGAAGGCGCGCAGCTCCGACGCATCTGGTAGCTCACTCGACCAGCTCGTCGTGCTCGGGCGGTGGCCCAGTCGTGGTGATCCGCTGCGTGACGGCCTCGGGATCGACCACCGCGTCGGCGTCGGCGGCCGGCGCGGCCTCCTCCGGTTCGGCGGCCGGCGGCTCGTCGTCGACCGCCTCGTCGTCGATCGCTTCGGCGTCGAACAGCTTGACCCCCGCCGGCGGGCGCGGCGCCATCCCCGGCGCGTACCCCTGATAGCGCTCCGTCGCATCGACGATCTGGCCGCTGAGGGCGATGAGCCGCTGGAGCAGCGCTTCGCGGACGTCGGTGAGCTCGTCGATCTCCAATTGGATGGCGTCCCGCTGCCGGAGCGCGTCGTCGACGGTGCGCTCGGCCTCGCTCGCGGCGGCCCGGGTCGTGGCCTCGCTCTCGGTCCGGGCCCGTTCCCGGATCTCCTCGGCCTCCTCGTTGGCGAGCTGCAGAATGGACGCCAGCCGTTCGGAGATGCCGACCGTGCCGGGCGCCGACGCCAGCTCGCGGCGGCACTGCGCCAGCGCGGTCTCGGCTTTGCGGGCGCGCTCCTCGACCTGGACCGAGTACTCCGTGTACGACGCGAGATACTCGTCGACCTGCGCCCGGTCGTAGCCCCGCAGCGCGTGGGAGAAGTCCGGTGCTTGCCGCTCGCTGATGCTCATGGGCTCGCTCCAAGATGCCGGCGGATCGCCAATGATCGCGCCGATGACCGCTGCACGCGCCTCTGCGGTGAAGCCGGTAGCGTCAGCGCGTGACGAGCCGGGGCGCGAGCGATGTCGTCGACCTCCGGGCGCGTGCACTGGCCGTCCTCGTGGGCAACCACCGCGCGGGGTACACGGTCCCGGCGGAAGGCCTGTACCCGTACCAGTGGTGTTGGGACTCCGGCCCGATCGCACTCGGGTGGGCGGCGGCGGGGAAGTGGGACGACGCGTGGACGGAGTTGCTGCGGCTGCTCTCGGCGCAATGGGCATCGGGCATGGTCCCGCACATCGTGTTCTGGGAGTCCTGCGACGACTACTTCCCCGGGCCTGAGGTGTGGGGGACGTCGCACACACCCCCGACGACCGGGATCACGCAGCCACCGCTGCCGGTCTCGAGCGCGGCGCGGCTGTTCGTCGCCGATCCCGACCGGGACCGCGCCCGCGCGATGTTGGCCGCGATGTGGCCGGGGCTGGTGGCGTGGATCGGGTGGATCGCCCGCGCTCGCCGCGGGCCGCACGGTGGGTGCGTGATCGTGCACCCCTGGGAGTCGGGGATGGACAACGCGCCGTGTTGGGATGCGCCGTTGGAACACGCGCCCACCGCGAGCGACCCGCACCTCGAGCGTCGTGACGTGGCGACGGTCGCGGCGGCACACCGACCGACCGACCACGACTACCGCCGCTACCTGGGCATCGTCGAACGGCTGCGCGCCGCAGGCTGGGACACCGAGGAGCAGGCGGCGGTCAGCCCGTTCGCGGTCGAGGATGTCGCGTTCACCGCGATCGCGGCGCGCGCCGCGAGTGATCTCGGGCAGGTCGCGCGCGACGTTGGCGAAGACCCGGCGCCGCTCGACCGGTTCGCCGCCGAGGCGCGTGCCGCGTTGACGGCCTTGTGGGACGACGACGCCGGGTGGTTCCGTCCCTACGACGTCCGGCGGGAGGCGCCGCTCGGCCCGCTGACGGCCGGTGGCCTGGTGGCGGTGTGGGCGGGCGGCGTGGACGCCGCCCGGGTCGACCGCATGCTCGAGCGCCTCGACGGGTGGGCCACGGCCGCGCCCTTCGGCGTCCCCACCTGCGACCCCACCGCGCCGGCGTTCGATCCCGAGCGCTACTGGCGGGGACCGGCGTGGGTGCTCGTGAACTGGCTGGTGGCCGACGGCTGCGCGCGGAGCGGCTACGCGGAGCGCGCCGAGCAGCTACGAGCGTCGACGTTGGCGCTCGTCGCGCGCGCGGGCTTCAGCGAGTACTACGACGCGACGACCGGACAGGGCATCGGAGGTCACGGGTTCTCGTGGTCGGCGGCGCTCACGCTCGCGTGGTAGCTCCCCGAGTGATCGGCACTCAGAGGTCGGCCATCACCCCGGTGCGTTGCTCGACCTGCAGCACCGCGAGCGTGCGCCCCAGCCCCAGCCAGATGGACAGGCACAGGGTGAGGTCGAGGATCTCGTCGTCGGCGAACACCGTGTGGAGGCGGTCGAAGAACGCGTCGTCGAGGCCCTGGTGGTCGACGGTGAACCGCTCGGCGTACTCGATCGCCAGCCGCTGCCGCTCGGTGTAGCCGGGCCAGGTGCGCCACTCGTCGAGGTGGCCGTAGTCGTCCTCGGTGACGCCCGCGTCGAGCATCGACTGGGCCCGGGCGGTGGAGCACGCCGAGCAGTCGTTCAGCTGCGCGACCCGGAGCCGGGCCACCTCGCGCTCGGTCGCAGGCAGGATGCTGCGGTGGTACACCGCGTCGATCATGTCGGTGACGGTGCCGGCCATCTCGGGGCGGAGGGCGAACACCCGCCGCCCGGCGGCACCCGGACCGTCAGGGATCTCGATACGTGCCATGCGCGGAGTGTACGGCGTCCGTCAGTCGCGCTCAGCCGCCGGTGCCGCGCTCGGCGCCGTACCGGGCGAGCACGACGTCGGTGGTTTCCGCCGCCGCCTCCGGTCCGAGGCGCTGGCCCCACACGACCGCACGCATGAACAACGGGCCCATCAGCAGGTCGTACACGAACGCGAAGTCGACCGCGGGCGTGAGCTCGCCCCGGTCGACGCCGCGCTGGAGCACCTGGAACACCAGCGCCCGGCGGGGCATCAGGTACTCGGTGACGTAGCGCTCGGCGCGCTCCTCGTCGGTTGCCAGATCGGCGAGGAGCCCGGCGGTCACCCGGCGGCTCTCGGGCGAGTTGATCAGGCTGACCTGGTGACGCTGGACCTCGATGAGGTCGTCGCGCAACGAGCCGGTGTTCGGGGCGGGGAGCGCGAGCCGGCTGGAGTCCATGAGCGCCGCGACCACGAGTGCGGGCTTCGACGGCCACCGCCGGTAGATGGTCGGCCGCCCGACGCCGGCCTCGGCGGCGACCCCTTCGATGGTGAGGCCCTGGTAGCCGCGCCGGCGGAGGAGGGCGAACGTGGCGTTCAGGATCGCCTCGTCGCGGCTGGCGTCGCGCGGCCGACCGGGCCCGCGATGTGGGGTCGGTGGTTCGGCGGCGACGGGGTCCTGGGTGGCCATGATGCTCCTGTGGATGGGTGTGGAATTCAATTTCTAGCACTTGCGTAACGGAATCCGGGAGTTTAAGGTAGCCGTGTAACGATACATTGCCGCTCGAAATGGTGGTCGCGATGCGCTCTCCCGCTCGACCAGCCCCGCTCTGGGCCGCAACCGCCGCTGCGACGCCCCCGAGCGGGGCCCGCTCGGACGATGCGAGCTCGGACGAGGCGCTCCTGGCCGGGTTCGCGGCATCGGACCCGGCCGCGACCTCGGCGTTCGTGGCCCGCTACCAGCGGCGGGTGTACGGCCTCGCGCTCACCATCGTGGGCGATGCGCGGACCGCGGAGGACGCGGCCCAGGAAGCGATGGTCCGGGCCTGGCGCCGCGCCGACACCTTCGATGTCCGGCGGGGGCGCGTCGACAGCTGGCTCCTGAGCATCACCCGGAACGTCGCCATCGACGCCATCCGCAAGCGCCGGGCGGTCGTGGTCGCGCCCGACGAGATGCTGGGGCTCACCCCGCCCGCGCCGGGCCGGGACCCGGGCGAGGTCGTCGCCTTGCACGACGACCTCGAGTGGCTGCACGCTGCGCTCGCCGACCTCCCGGAGGAGCAACGGCGCGCCGTCGTGCTCGCCGGGGTCTGGGGTCTCAGCGCCCGCGAGATCTCCGAACGGGACGAGATCCCCCTCGGCACCGCCAAGACCCGGATCCGCATCGCGCTCCGGCGGCTCCGGGACGCCTTGCACGAGCGCGAATCGACGGAACCGGACGCGTGCGTCGAACCGTGCACCTGACACCGACCCCGTAAGCTCACGCCCGCATGGCCGGGCTGCGGGTGGGCATCGTCGGGGCCGGCGGCGTCGGCATCGCCACCGCCAGCGCGTTGATCCTCCAGGGCCTCGCGGGTCGGGTGACGCTGTACGACCGCACCGGCATCCGGTCGCGCGGCGAGGCCCTCGACTACCTGCACGCGTTGCCGCTGTTGCCGAGCACGGAGATCCGCGGCCGCAGCTACGAGGAGTTCGAGCCCGAGGACGTGCTGGTGGTGACCGTTGGTCACCACATCCAGCCCGGCGAGACCCGACTCGACGTGTTCGATGCCAACGTCGCCATCCTCGAGCAGACGGCCGCGGCCATCGAGGCCGGCGGGTTGCCCCGGGTCGTGATCGTGGTCACCAGCCCGCTGGACGTGCTGACCGAGTACCTCGTGCGGCGGTGGGGCGACCGCGCGGTGTCGATCTTCGGTTCCGGTACCTCGCTCGACTCGCTGCGCTTCGGCGAGAAGCTCGCCAACGAGTGCGGCGTCCACCCGCGCAGCATCCACGCCTGGGTGATCGGGGAGCACGGGGACTCGTCGGTGTTCCTGTTCAGCACCGTGACCATCGGCGCGCTGCCACTGGAGGAGTTCGCGCGGCAGCGCGGGATCGCGCTCAACCGCGAGTGGTTCGCGCGCATCGAGGACGACGTGCGCACCGCGGCCTACCGCGTGCGCGAGCTGAAGGGATCACCGCGACACGGCATTGGTCTCGCGGTGAGCGGTCTCGTGCGCTGCATCGGTCGCGAGCACGGCACCATCATCCCGGTGTCGGTCCGCGTGGGCGACGACGTGTGTGCGAGTCTTCCCTGCGTCCTCGGGCCCGCCGGAGTGAGCGAGCCACTGTGGCCGGTCATGGACGAGCCGGAGCGGCGCGGCTGGGAACGGTCGCTCGACGTGCTGCGCGACGCCGGTCACGCCCTCCCGATCACGGCGTGATGAGCCGCTGTCGCAACTTGTCGAGCGCGCCACCGAGCACCGCGCGCGCCTCGGCGTGGTTGCAGCCGAGCTCCAGCGCGAGGTTCTTCATCGAGTGCGGTTCGCCGGTGAGGCCGTAGCGCCACGACACCGCGAAGTACTCGAGCTCGGTGAGGTCGGCGTACGCGTGCGGATCGGCGCGCAGCTCCAGGAGGTCGAGATCGATGTCGTCGTCGGCGGCCGGCTCGACCACGAGGGCGTCGGGGTACGGCCAGCCGTCGTCGGTGGGGTAGAGCGGGAGGCTGGGCACGCCGCCCATGGTGGTCCCGGCCCGCGGACCCGTCAACCGGCCGGTGCCACCGGGGCGATGCGGGCGTGCTCGGCGACCAGCGCCAGCACCGCCTCGCCGTAGCGCTCTGCCTTGACCGGGCCCACGCCGGGGACGTCGAGCAGGGCGCGGGTGCTCCCGGGGCGGGCGCTGGCGATCGCCGCCAGCGTCGTGTTGGGGAAGATCACGTAGGCGGGCGCGCTGGCCGCGCGGGACTGGCGGAGCCGCCAGTCGACCAGCGCCGCGTAGAGGGGTTCGTCGGCGGCGGCGACGTCGACCGGTGCCTTGACCCGCGTGCTGCTGCCGTTGGCGCGGGTCACCTTGTCGCGCGCGTCGGCGATGCTGCGCCGCGCGTCGCCCGGTGCCGGTGCGGCGTGGCCCGGGGTGATCGCGTCCTCGACGCGGGTGATCCAGCTGCTCCGCGTCCGCCGCGCGCTGCGACCACCGACCGTGCGCTCCCGCGCCCAGCTGAGGTGCAACGCCCGTTCGGCGCGACTGAGGGCGACGTAGAGGAGTCGTTGCTCCTCGTCCATCGCTTCGGAGGACTTGGCGTGCGAGATCGGGACGAGGCCGCGTTCGAGCCCGGTGACGAACACGGTGTCGAACTCGAGCCCTTTCGCGCGGTGGAACGTGAGCAGCTCGACCGCGTCGTCCGTCGCCTCGCCGGCGTCGTCGCCGCGCAGCGAGGTCTGCAGGAATTCGAGGAAGCCGTCGACGCTGCCGCGACCTCCGTCGGCCTCGAGGTACTCGTGCCCGAGCCGCACCAGCGCGTCGACGTGCTCGCGTCGTTCGTCGGCCAGGTCCTCCGCGTCGGTGGCGAAGTCGGTGAGGTGCTCGACGAAGGGGCGCCCCGGGGCCTCGCGGGCGGTCTTGCGGAGGTCGTCGAGCGCGACCTTCACCTCCTGGCGGTCGAGGAAGCGACCACCGCCGCGCACGCGGAACGGCACTCCCGCGCGCGACAGCGCCTCCTCGAACAGGGCCGACTGCGCGTTCACCCGGTAGAGCACAGCCATGCGCGACCAGCGCAGCTGCGAGCTCTCGGCGTCGCGCAGCGCCCGAGCAATCCCGCGGGCTTCGTCCTCGGCCGAGTCGTACTCGTGGAATTCCGGGAGGGGCCCGTCGGCGCGCGGGGCGTGGACCGCGGGTCGACGCCGTCCGGGGGGGCCGAGCACCGCGCCCGCCGCGATGACGACCTGGGGCGTCGACCGGTAGTTGCTGCCCAGGCGGACCATCCCGACCTCGGGGAAGTGTTCCGGGGGGAACCAGCGGCGGAAGCCGGCGAGATACGACGCGTCGGCGCCGGCGAAGCCGTAGATCGCCTGGTCGGGGTCGCCGACCACGCAGAGATCGCTCCGGTCG
>Ga0134125_10008353_pt1 | contig 11673 bp, 8 predicted proteins | sample KB31751_FD_96464 | JGI IMG/M metagenome (GOLD analysis project Ga0134125, IMG submission 96464) | Terrestrial soil microbial communities with excess Nitrogen fertilizer from Kellogg Biological Station, Michigan, USA - KB3-175-1 | ecosystem: Environmental > Terrestrial > Soil > Unclassified ... | reverse complement strand
CGGCCGGAAGGTTTATGGGTACGCAGGCATATTATTTCCGGTTCGGGCTTTGTACTGCCGTCTGGTTTCAGTTTCTGGGCTCCGTCATTTGTGCCCAAACTTTGAATGATCCGAATCTACGGATCACCCAGCTTGTCGGCGATCTGAACCAGCCAACGGCGATGGCATTTATCGGCGCCAACGACTTACTGGTGTTGCAGAAAGCCGACGGACGCGTTCGGCGCGTTACAAATGGAGTGTTGCAGACAGGCTCCGTTTTGGATGTAAACGTCGATAACGCCTCGGAGCGGGGACTGCTTGGCATCGCAGTGCATCCGGCTCTTCCCGCGACGCCGTTTATTTACATTTACTATACGGAAAGTACTGCTGCTTCAGACACGTCCGGCTCTCCCTTGGCCAACCGGGTATACCGCTACACCTGGAACGGCGCAGCGCTGGTGAATCCCCAACTAATCCTTGATCTGCCGGCGACTCCCGGTCCTAATCACGACGGCGGCGCTATGATTTTTGGGCCCGATGGAAGGCTCTACATTGTGATCGGCGATCTCAATCGTGACGGTCAATTGCAAAATTTTTCCGGAGGGCCGAGTCCGGACAATACGAGCGTGATCTTCCGGATCGACGACGACGGCGGCGCTCCCAATGACAACCCGTTCGCGTCGCAACCCGGCTTGGCCAAGTACTACGCGTACGGTATTCGGAATAGCTTCGGACTGGCATTTGATCCGGTAACCGGCGATTTATGGGATACAGAAAATGGACCGGACGCCTACGACGAAATCAATCTGGTCAGGCCGGGGTTCAATAGCGGTTGGGAGCGCATCATGGGTCCGGCTAATCGGGACGCTGAAGGAACCAGTGACTTAGTTCAATTTCCCGCTTCAGGATACAGCGATCCTAAATTCTCCTGGTTCAGCACCGTCGGACCTACTGGGATCGTATTTCTGAATTCACAACAACTGGGCACGCAATACGAGAATGATATTTTCGTTGGAGACATCAATAACGGCAACCTATATCACTTTAAGCCCAATTCGACTCGCAATGGACTACTGTTTCAGAACGCCGCGCTCGGTGATTTGGTCGCCGATGATTCAAATGAACTGCAAGAAGTGATTTTCGGGTCCGGTTTCGGCGGCATCACGGACGTGAAGGTTGGCCCCGACGGATTGCTATATCTGGTATCATTCACTCAAGGCAAGATATTCGTGGTCTCTCGCGCCAGTATGTTCATTCCCAGCGACGCTCCCTTGGTAAATCTATCGACGAGAGCGTCTGTGCAAACGGGAGACGGCGTCATGATTGGCGGTTTGATTATCGATGGAACTGTGCCGAAGACGGTACTCATACGCGGGCGCGGTCCATCAATGTCGGCAGCCCCTTTTTTTGTTGCCGGCGTCCTCGCTGATCCTGTTTTGAGAGTTTTTTCAGGCCAGAATGTCGTTGCGGAAAATAACAATTGGCAAGATGCCGCGAGCTGCGGCGTTCTCAGCTGCGGTACCCCTGCACAGATTACCGCTACTGGCATGGATCCTTGTCAGCCGAACCCTGGGCAGCCCTCAGCTCCTGCGGGTTGCGCGCTCGAATCCGCTATCTTGATCACACTCAATCCGGCCGCCTACACCGTCCAACTCAGCGGCGTCAATGGTGCAACCGGAATTGGGCTGATTGAGGTGTTCGAAGCGGATGAAGACGATTCGTCTCAACTGGTGAATCTCTCTACGCGAGCTGGTACACAGACGGGAGATGGCGTGATGATCGGCGGTTTTATTATCGATGGCACTACGCCAAAGACGATTCTGGTGCGAGGGCGCGGTCCATCTATGTCAGGCGCGCCGTTTTTTGTGTCCGGTGTGCTGGCCGATCCTGTTTTGAGACTTTTCGCCGGGCAGAACATAGTTGCGGAAAACAACAACTGGCAGGATGCCCCGAACTGTGGCGGGTTCAGCTGCGGCACTGCCGCACAGATTGCGACTTTCGGTATTGATCCGTGTCGACCAAATCCCGGACAACCATCAGCACCAGCAGGCTGCGAACTTGAATCTGCTATTTTGATTACGCTAGATCCTGGCGGGTACACCATCCATCTCAGCAGCGCGAACGGCTCGAGCGGAATAGGACTCGTGGAAATTTTTCAGCTGCAGAACTAGCAAACAAGCATTCTCTCCACTCCATTGTTCTAGGAATTCGTAGTCACTCCCATTAGGAGCGAGATCGGACTCGCGTGCATCCGACAGGGGTTCACCTTTCTGAACTACCGAACAAGTCCATTTTTCAGGATCACTTCTATTGAAATGTTCTGATTCGGACCAGAAAGAGCTTCCGAGTTCGTTTCAGAAAGGTTCCCGCAAAGTCGGACCCGCGAGGTATCAAAGTGAGCCAAAAGCGCACAAGATAATTATCGGCATCGACGAACGCGACCACACAAACTGGAACAACTGATGAATCACTAATAGCCACTGCTAATTAAAGTTAAATATCTCCAAAAACCTCCAAAGTTCCAGCCCTATCTTTGTTCTTACCTACTTGCCACGTTGGTAGTTTCTGGGTATGACAATTGCGCTACCGGCAAATCAAACCAAACAGCTTAAGAGAGCAAAGGCTCTAGACGCGCGTCACACGCGCGGCACTTCAGGCATGTGATCTGTTAATCCGGCAGTTGGAGCTGTCGGCCTGGACAAAGGAACAACCATGAGCCTGCATCACAGGATCCTTGTCACTTTCATTTTTCTCCTCCTCTGCGGTTATGACAACAAGCTCCAAGCGGCGAGTCTGACGCTGTCGTGGAGCGACAAGTCTAATAATGAGGATGGATTCAGGATCGAACGGATGGTTTCCGGTGGTGTTCTTGCGCAAATTGCCACGGTCGGTGCGAACGTCACCTCATACAGCGACGCGAATCTCACCTCGGGTCTGAACTACTGTTATGTGGTCCGCGCTTTCAATTCCGCGGGCGTTTCTGATGCATCGAATGCGGCTTGCGCCGTCGCAATGGATGCCAGTAGCGCCCCAACCCCAAGCAATCCGCCTCCCGTTGGCACCACACCTAGTGCTCCAACAGGAGGTACAACCGGCACCGGCAGCAATTCCGACAATGTAACTACTTTGACGAATGACCCTGTGGATGGTCGCTCGACGCGCGGCGCAGTGCTCTCTGGCGACAATGTGATGATAGCTGGATTTATCATCAGCGGAGATTCACCCAAAACAATGTTGATCCGCGCACGCGGGCCAACGCTAGCGGATTTCGGCGTGCCGCACGTGATGCGTGATCCGTTTCTGCGCCTCTATTCCGGACAAACAGTAATCGCTCAGAACGACAACTGGCGCGATACTCAAGAGCAGGTGATCTTAGCGACTGGACTAGATCCATGCCAACCATTTCAAGTCGGCGGCACGATGCCGACAGACTGCAGCCGAGAGTCGGCCATTTTAGCTACGCTCAATCCGGGAGCTTACACGGCCATTGTTAGCGGAGTCGCGGGCGAGACTGGCGTCGGTCTGGTCGAAGTTTATGAAGTTGGCAACACGTCATCCAGACTAGTTAACATGTCCACGCGGGTCCGCGTGGGGACGCAGGATGACGTGATGATCGGCGGGTTTATTATTGAGGGAACCGACAGCAAGACTTTATTACTACGCGCGCGAGGGCCTTCACTGGCTGATTTTGGCGTCGCCGGAGTGCTGCCGGATCCAATATTGCAACTCTACTCAGGGCAGAGTGCCATTGCGCGAAACGACGATTGGCAAACTGTCGATCCGCTGTGCAGCGTTGGTGGTTCGCCTTGCGGTCCGATGAATCAAATCCAGAGTATCGGATTGGATCCGTGCCAGTCTTATCAATCAGGTGGGACCGCTCCGACGGGCTGCAGTCGTGAATCAGCGATGCTGGTCACATTGAATCCCGGCCCCTACACCATGATTGTCAGCGGCTCAGGAGGGTCAGCCGGTGTTGCTCTTCTTGAGCTTTTCGAAGTGAATTAATTTCCCCCTCTGCTCCCGGTCAGTTATTCATAGGTTAAGCGAACCCGACCCGACTCACTGAGGCCACCTCTCCCTTGAGGTTCGGTGGCTTTTGTTGTTTGCTGGTTCCGCGCCCAGCTCACTGCCATTAATTTCGAAGAACCAGGTGATCCCCCAGGTAAGCGTCATTGTCGTAAACTGGAACGGCAAGGCTTTGCTCCAGGAATCTTTGGGTCCTTTGTTGCGGCAGAGGGATGTCGCGTGTGAACTCATTCTCGTAGATAACGGCTCCAGCGATGGTTCGGTGGATTGGGTGCGGACGAAATTTCCCCAGATTAAACTGGTTCAGCTTTCAAGCAATCAAGGTTTTACCGGCGGCAATTTGGCAGGTCTGGACGCTGCGCACGGCGAGTTTATAGCCCTTGTAAACAATGACACGCGTGCGGATGAGCGATGCCTGAGCGAATTGCTTCTACCGATGATTCGTGACTCGCAAGTTGGCATTAGCGCCGCTAAGCTTTTGCTCGATCGAACCGAGATGATCAACAGTGCCGGCGTCGCTCTGACCACAGCGGCGGTAGGGTTTGACCGGGGCTATGGTGAAGATTGTTGTCTTTACGACGTTCCGGAGCACGTATTCGGAGCGTGCGCTGCCGCCGTGCTGTACCGTCGCTCAATGCTCGAGGAGATCGGGTTTTTGGATAACGATTTTTTTCTCTACGGCGAAGACGTTGATCTTAGCTTTCGCGCGCAAATCGCCGGCTGGAAATGCGTCTACGTTCCTACCGCAATCGTTTATCACAAACTCAATGCGACCGCGCGGAAACTAAGCGATGTTCATGTCTATTATCATACGCGCAATCTCGAATTTGTTTGGGTCAAGAATATGCCGACAAAGCTAATGATCCGCTATGTGCACCACAAGATTCTCCAGGAGCTCGGCGCATTTTGTTATTTGTGCCTGCGGCACGGTAAGTGGAGGCCATTTTTCCGCGCCAAGAGAGACGCTCTGAAAATGCTGCCGTTGGCGATACGAAAGCGACGACAGATACAAGGGCGGCGCCGTGTTTCAAACGATTACCTCCAATCGATGCTGACCTCAGTTTTTAACAAAGCCTGGCTCCAACGAAAGATTTCGCAGTTCCTGCAGGGCTGATGCGAAAACATAGAAAACAGCCGGCGTGCATGGCGCGATTCATCTTCCGGAGTATTTGCGATAGAGATTTTTCATGCGAGTGGCCCTGGTGCATGATTGGCTAACCGGGATGAGGGGCGGTGAAAAATGCCTCGAAGTTTTCTGCCAGCTTTTTTCTTCGGCCGATCTCTACACACTGGTGTACGCACCCGAAAAAGTTTCGTCAACCGTGAGACGCATGGGCGTAAAAACCTCTTTTATTGATCGATTGCCCTGGGCGAAACGAGCTTATCGCTATTACCTGCCGCTATTTCCGACTGCCATCGAGCGGTTTGAGCTGGGTCGCTACGATCTCGTTCTTTCCAGTAGTCATTGCGTTGCAAAGGGAATATTCCCCCATCGCGCCTTGCACATTGCCTATGTGCATGCGCCCATGCGTTATGTCTGGGATCAGCACGACCATTATTTTGGCACTGACTCGGGTTGGATGTCGCGGACGGGTATGGCTCTGTGCCGGAGCTATCTTCAGCGATGGGATGTCCGTTCGGCCAGTCGCGTCGACTATTTTATTGCCAACTCAAAGAACGTTGCCGCTAAGATCAAGAACCTGTACGGGCGCGACGCGGCCGTTATCTATCCACCGGTCGAGGTGGAAAAATTCAATTTGCTTCCCGATCTTCAGCCGTATTATTTAATTGTATCGGCTCTGGTTCCATACAAAAGAATAGACATCGCCATCGAGGCTTTTAATGGATTGCGACTGCCGCTGAAAATCGTAGGAGAAGGTCCTCTGCGAACGAGATTGCGAAATCTGGCCCAGCCGAACATCGACTTCCTGGGCTGGGTAAACGACCAGGAATTGGCTACGTTATACGGTCGTTGCCAGGCGCTGATCTTTCCGGGCGAGGAGGACTTTGGTATTGCGCCTCTGGAAGCACAGGCAAGCGGTCGACCCGTCATCGCATACGGCCGGGGTGGCGCACTCGAGACGGTGCTGCCGCTCGAAGATGGCGACGCCAGTTCGGCAACAGGAATTTTTTTTTCCGAGCCTAGCGCGGAGAGCTTGATAGCGGCAGTTGAGTTATTTCAAGGAAACCGGGAACGATTCGAACCCGCAACGATTCGCCGTCATGCTTGCAAATTTTCCCGTGAACGGTTTAAAGCACAAATGAGTGATTATATCGCGATCCGCGTACATGAGCACAAAATCGAAGCAAAGCCATGCTGAAGCGCTATAGCGAACTTTTTAAGAGTCTCATGTTGGTCAACGACCTCATGTTTCTCACTCTTGCATGGTGGCTGGCTTATCTGGTGCGATTTCATTCAAATCTGCCTTTTTCACCGGAACCCTATACTTTCCGCCACTACGTCATTGCCTGGCTATTGCTGCTGGTGGTCTACGCTGGAGTTTTTTTGGCCTTGGATCTGTATCGGCCGCGCCGGATTTCGACGCACTGGCGCGAGGCCGCCGATCTGTTCAGGGGTGCCAGCCTGGCGATGCTGATATTTCTCGGCCTGATCTTTCTTGTCCGTGAAATCGTTCTTTCTCGATTTGTGGTGGTTTTTTTCTGGCTCTTGAGCGTCGCACTTTTCAATCTGAGCCATCTGTTGGTGCGAGAGGCACTGCGTTTTCTGCGCCGGCGAGGCAAAAATCTCCGTCATGTGGTCGTAGTCGGCAGCCCGGCTGAGACCACCTGGCTAGTGCATAAACTGCAATGGTATCGTCACCTCGGTCTTGCGGTGGTCGGGGCGCACCTCATGGGGCACGGAGAGTCTGACAAGAAATCCAAGGGAGTGCCGCTGATTGAGAGTCGAGATGAACTCGTTTCCATGGTTCGCTCCGGGCAGGTTGACCAGGTGTTTGTGACCTTTCCACTTCAAGAGGCGGCACGATTGGCAGAGGTTCAAGGCTGGCTCGGGGATGAGCCGGTAACGGTCTCCTATGTCCCTGACCTTGCCGAATTCGCCAAGCTGCGCGGCAGGGTCGAGGAATTCGAAGATCTGCAAATTGTGACCTTGCAGGCGTCGCCCTTCGAGGGTTGGAACGCGATTCTGAAGCGATCCGTGGACCTGATTTTTGGGTCATTGGCGCTGATGTGCTTTTCTCCCTTAATGGCTTTGATTTCCGTTGGAATTCGATTGACCTCGCCGGGACCGATACTTTACAGACAGGAGCGCATGGGACTCGATGGCAATCAATTCCAGATGCTTAAGTTTCGAACTATGGTTCACGAAGCCGAGAAATCCACCGGTCCAGTGTGGGCGACCCGGAATGATCCGCGGGTCACCTGGTTGGGCTATTGGCTTCGGTGTACGAGCCTGGATGAATTGCCGCAGCTGATCAACGTCCTACGTGGCGAGATGAGCCTCGTCGGCCCCCGGCCCGAGAGACCTCTGCTGATCGAGCAATTCCGAAAATCGATTCCGAAATACATGCTTAGACACAAAGTCAAGGCAGGAATGACAGGCTGGGCGCAAATCAACGGCTGGCGCGGCGACACTTCGTTGGAAAAGCGCATCGAACACGATCTCGAATACATTGAAAGCTGGTCGCTTGGGCGCGATTTGAAGATCCTGGCTCTGACGATCTTTCGCGGCTTCGTTCATCGAAACGCTGGTTAGAATGACCCACCAACACGGGGAAGCAGTACAGCCAATCACTGCTGTTGTGCATTGGTGGGGCAAGGGAGTTTTCTTTTTTCTCGTCGGTTCGATTCTGCTTCTCGGCATTGGCCGCCTTGAATTGCCACTGATCCGCACAGGGTTTAGCGCGTGGAGTATTTCCCGCACAACATTTTTTTTCTGGCTTATTTGGAAAATTCTCATCTGGTTGCAATCTGGACGAAGCGATATTGTCTTCAAGAAAGGCTGGTTTCCACTGTCGCTGCTAATCTTCTTTTCCGCAGTCACCCTCTCTCTATTGCCTGATTTTCATGAAGCGGCAGATTACCGCTATTTTTTTTTCGCCGTGATGCACTGTGTTATGGTCATCGATACTTTTGGCAGCGGTGAGCGACCGAAGTATCTTCTGGTTCTCCTCGGATTATCGCCGGCCCTTCTCGTCATCCGGGGTATCCTTCACGATCCAGCAGTTTTGAGTTTCGACCAGATGAACCGGCTCGCGTATCCGCTGGCACACCCAAACCCTGCCGGCTTGCTTTTTTCCATGAGCATCCCGCTGGCGCTAGCCATTCTCCTCACTGGCAAGGGCCTGATTCGCGGTGCAACCTTCGGCTCCTTGGCGGCACAATTCGGAGGTCTGGTTCTTACCTACTCGAGAGCGGCTTGGTTCGCTGCAATGGCATCTTTGTTCGGGCTGAGTTTAATGGAACACAGCTTAAGAAAAGCTGTTTTTGCACTCGCATCGACGGCATTGATTGCGTTCGTCACGATCGCGCCATTGCGCAATCGTCTGCTGACGCTTCTGACGCCTAGCCATGATGTGGCCATCGCAGGACGACTTCGGTTTATGACGGATGCGCTCACGGTGGGGCTTGAAAAACCAGTTTTGGGTGTTGGATACGGAAGAGACAGACTTCGCGAAGGCGTCAGGAGAGATGTCCCCAGTGCCGAACAATTCGGCTTCATACCTCACAGTCACAACGTCTATACGGAGTTGCTTGCAGAAACCGGGCTCGTGGGGCTCGGCGCGTTCCTATGGATGGTTGTTTCGAATGTCACGCGGTTGATCCGAAGAGCCCAGACCGATTTAGCCGCACAGGAGCGAATCGCCTACCTTTGTCTCGCCACCTCGCTCATTGCTTTTCTTATTGGCGGATTGGGCGACGTGCCGTTTTATAATCATGAGACCCGGATATTTTTTTTTACCCTGCTCGCACTGAGTTATCTGTTTTTACGTACCGACATCGTTCGCCATCGACAAGCCAATCCGGCAGTTTCAAGGCCGCGCAACACTTTCGCGGAAGGTCACCCGCAACAAGATGTCTAGCGGCCTAGTTTCCATTATTCTCTTTGCGCATGCGCCGTATGCGCGATTTCTTCGGCACTCCTTGGGTTCGATCTTGACCCAGTCATACGGTTCATTGGACGTAAACGTCCTGAGTGATGGCTCGGAAGACGTTCGAAACGCGGTGGCTGAATTCAACCGGGACAGCCGGGTGGCCGTCGTTTGCCAAGGTGCTCAGCCATTTCTCCAAGCCGCCAACCAAATCATGCAAGGAGCCAAAGGCGAATATCTCGCGACCTGGAATAGTGACGATGTCTATAGAGAACATCATGTAAAGCTGCTGGTCGATGCGCTTGAACAAAATTCCGCCCTGGGCGCGGCGTTTGATAATACCGAATTTTTCAAAGATGTTTCGGGCGATCTCGATCGAGAAAACGGCACGCTCAGCCTAGGGCTGATCGTTTCCCCAGATCGAGCTAAAAAGCTGGCGCAGTCTTGTCTCACGGTTCAGGACATCGTCCGGGAAAACTTCATGACGGGCCCCTCTTCGCTGATCAGAAAATTGGCTTTTGAGACGGTGGGAGGATACGACAAAGACATTTATCTCAATTGTGATCTGCACTGGTTCTATCGCCTTGCTGCCTATTTCCCGGTGGCATTCGTGGACTATGTCGGCGTGCGCAAGCGCGTGCATCCACTCAATAATACGGCTGTCACCCCGCATTATGAATACGGCTTGCACGAGCTTGAGCACATTCGCGAGCGTTATCCTGAAGTGTATGATCGAATCGGCAAAAGCACTTTTAACAAGAAACTCGGGAGAAAATACTTTCGTCTCGGCTTGTATTATGAGAGAGGGGGCGAACCGGACAAAGCGCGCGCCGCATACAAACAGGCGATGCTGCTCAGAAAATGGAGCCTGCGATATTCTTGGGAATATTGCCGATCGAGTGCCATGGTGCATTTGCGCAGCCGGTAACATAGCTCGCTCGATGCCTTTTCATTTCTCTGAAGACTCGCAATACGAATGAGGAAGGTTTTCTATGGTGGTCATCTGCGTCCGTTCAAACATGTTGGCGATCATCCTCAATTTGAACACATCCGTTATCCGCCGTCAGGCTATGAATTCGTGGATGGCAGAACGCCGTCGGTCGCGGTTGGGCGGCGGGTCTTGGCGTCCATTGGTGAGTTGTCGTGGGCTGCGATCAAGAACGGGTCCACATTGCCTGCTCTGGCGAAGTTCATTCGGTCACGTTCGGTTCGCGCGCAGGTCGCCGTTCCGTTGGACGTTAGCCTTGCCTTCTTACCGAGTATGCCGTTTTTTCTTGGGCAAGTTCCGTGGGTGATCGAGATCGAAGACACCACCACTCTGTTTGTGCCGTTCCCAAGGATAGACGGTAAGCGAGATGACCCGCGACTCTTCGGCACTGGCGGTATTTACGAATCTGGTTTTCTTCCGGTTCTGAAGGCTTTGCTGCAGTCCGAGAGCTGTCGAGGGATTATCACGCACGTCAAGTCGACGGCCGACAGCATCCCGGTGCTCTTCGATGATCCAACGCTTGCCGACAAGGTTTTTCACTTTCCTTTAGGTATTCGGCAACGACTTGCGGGCAAGACGCCCCAGGCTAAGGACCGGGTGACGATCTTGTTTACGAATTCATGGCATCAGGGTGCGACGAGTTTTTATTTGCGCGGGGGCCTCGACGTCTTGGAAGCTTATTCAGTGGTTTTTTCCAAGTACCCGGACGCCCGTTTGGTGTTGAGAACCAAGCTGCCCCCGGATCTCAATGAGCGATACCGCCGGATCATCGATAAGTGCAACGTGCAAGTGATCGATCAGTTTCTTTCCGAACCGGAAATGGAGGCCCTTTTTAGTAGTGCAGATATCTACGTGCTGCCTGCCGCCCGCTTGCACGTGGTCTCTGTTTTACAGGCGATGGCATCCGGTTTAGCGATCATCGTCTCAGATGGCTGGGGTATGGCGGAATATATCACTCAGGGTCGGAATGGGCTGATCGTGCCTGGCCGCTACGGTCGCACATCGTGGATGGACAGCAACGGAATGTTAAGGGAAAATTATCAGCCACTTCTGCTGACTGACCCCGTCATAACCAACGGCCTGGTGGAGGCTTTGTCGAGCCTCATCAAAGACGCCGAGATGCGCACAACTCTTGCGGAGACAGCACTTAACGACGTTGCCACGCGCTTCTCGCTGGAGCGCTGGAATGACGATCTCGCAACGGCGTTCGATCGAGCTATATCGGTGTAATTGCGATTAACGGCGAGACGGTTCCCGTGTCCATGTCGAGCGGTTCGACCAGTCAATTCGATCCCGACTGACGTCGCCGCGAAGCCCGCCCTCCCAGTCGAGCGCGCGGATATCCCCATCACGCTCAACGGTCAGCCGGCTGCTGTCGCCTTTCTCGTTTCTGGCTTCGAGGCCCCCTCTGGTTGAGACGATTTCCGCACGCTGGTTCGGATCACCGTTGACGTACCACGTTCCGGCGAGGTTACGCCCCCCAAATTCCTCACGCGCTCGCTCGACAACCGGTTCACAGGAAAGGCTTAGCAGGCAGGTGATAGCGATCAGGACAACGGCGAGGATATTTCTGGTCTTCATTCAAGCTCCTTGTGGTCAGGATGTATGCCTAAACGATACGCAGGCTCT
>Ga0134125_10008351_pt1 | contig 11675 bp, 10 predicted proteins | sample KB31751_FD_96464 | JGI IMG/M metagenome (GOLD analysis project Ga0134125, IMG submission 96464) | Terrestrial soil microbial communities with excess Nitrogen fertilizer from Kellogg Biological Station, Michigan, USA - KB3-175-1 | ecosystem: Environmental > Terrestrial > Soil > Unclassified ... | reverse complement strand
TTGTTATCGCGGGCACGCTCAATTTCAATCAAAACAAAACCCTTGCGCTGGATGCCGCTTCGATGGTCAGCATCCTGAGTGGTGGTACGCTGACCGCGTCGCACCCTACGCCGAACGAATTGCTCACCATTGGCGGCGCCACCAAATATGATGGCAAGACCGACGGTACGATCTCCGGTCCTGTTGCGGCCACCGCGATGACCGGGTCTTCGCCCTCCGGCTTTTCGATGGTAACGCTGCCGGTTGATTTCGTATCCTTTTCCGCACACCGCAGCAACGGCGCGGTACAGCTGATCTGGAATACGGCCAATGAAGTAAACAACAGCCATTTCGATGTGGAACGCAGCGCCAACGGATCCGATTGGGAAACGATCGGCCAGGTGGCCGCGGGCGCCGGCAACCTGACGGAGAGCTATCTGTTTGCCGATGAATCCGCGCCTGCCGCACAGACGCAGTATCGGATCCGCCAGGTGGACCTCGATGGCAACTTCCAGTATAGCCAGGTCGTGCTGGTTGGCGGCACCGCCACGGCAGCGGCCCGGGCGACGATCTTTGCGAGCGGCAAGACGGTATCCGTCCTGTTGCAGAATGAGACCGGCAGCCGGCTCCTGGTCCGGGTGATCACGCTCGGCGGCCAGGTGCTGCAACAACAGTCCTTCGAATCCGCCGCGGGCCGCATCGATCTTAGCGTTGCCGCTGCCACCGCGGGTGTGTATGTCGTACAGGTTACCGATGGCAACCAGTTCTCGCTCGCCACGAAAGTCATGTTATAGCATAATCGAATCACGGAAAGATAGTTCCAGGTTTGTATGTTCAAGGGTCAGGTTTTCCTGGCCCTTGACGTTTTTTGACGGACGGGTCGGTGAAGCGGCGCGCCTATTCGGTGCGCAATGACCTCACCGGGTTGGCCCTGGCCGCCCGCATCGACTGGATGCCGACGGTGAGTAGCGCAATACCGATGGCAGCGGCGCCGGCCGCGACGAACATCCAGCCGTTGATCGATGTTCGGTAAGCGAAGCCCTGCAACCAGCCATGCATAAAGTACCAGGCCAGCGGGCTGGCGATCAGCAACGCAAGCAGGATCAAACCGACGACGTCTTTGCAAAGCATGAGCACGATGCGCGAGACCGTTGCGCCAAGGACCTTCCGGATGCCGATCTCCCGGGTCCGCCGCGCGGTTGAAAAAATAGCCAAACCCAGGAGGCCCAGGCAGGAAATAAAGATGGTAATGCCCATCGAGATATTGGCCCACCATTCGATTTGAAAATCGTTGGCATAGAGCTCGGCTATGCTGTCGTCAAGGAAGGAAAAGCTGAAGGGCACTTCGGGATAGAGGGCCTTCCACTCCGCTCCGATCCCGCGCATGATAGCCCTGAGCTGACCGGGCGCCATTCCCTTCGAGGCGATCCTGATCGCAATGGAATTCTCGATGCCGGGATCGTGTTCCAAAACAACCGGCTTGATCTCCTCATGAAAGGAGTTCTCATAAAAATCGGCCATCACGCCGGCAATCGGATATGCCTTGCCGCCCATTATGTTCGCCAGCCGGCCGACTGCCTTCTTCACATCCGAAAATCCCAGCGCGCGGGCGCAGGTAGCATTGACCAATATCTCCCGCGTACTATCGCTACGGAGCAAGTTCCTTCCCGCGATGAGCTTCATACCATAAAAAGGAAGGTAATCCTCATTTCCGGCATAGATGGAAACCTCGAAGGGTTTCTGGTCGCTGCCCTGGAGCGAGGCACCGGTTCCCATGTGCGCCCGGCTCGTTGGGGGGATCATCTCGCGGATGACCTGGTCGACGCCATTCAGTTCCCGCACTTTATCCGCCAATACCCCCATCTTGCCCGTTTTGTCATTCCAGATCGGGTGAAGCGTCACGACCGCGTCGGTCTTGAAGCCGAGGTCCGTATGCAACGCGTACCTGAGTTGTGAACCGATGACGATCGAGGCGATGATGAACAGTAACGAGATAGTGAATTGAAAAACGATCAGACCTTTTCGCAGCGTGCCTTTTCCGCTGCCTTCCTGCACCGTCTTTCCTTTTAGGGTGAGCGCCGGCAAAAAGCGGGATAACACCCTGGCGGGATAGAAGCCGGTAGCCAGCGTAGTGACAACTGCTATTAAAAATAAAAATAACAACGTGGCTCCGTTTAACAGGTGGAAATGCACGCCGTCGGGAATATAATCTGCGAAGAAGTGGAGCACGGGTCTCAACATCAGCACGGCCAGCACGACCGCTGCCGCCGTGAGCATCGCGGTTTCCGTAAAAAATTGCATGGCGATACTCCTCCTGGCGCCTCCCATGACCTTTCGGATACCTACCTCCTTCGCCCGTTGGATGGATTGCGCCGTAGACAGGTTGACAAAATTGATAAAGGCGAGGATCAGGATGAATCCTGCCACGCCCATCACCGTATACAATACCGGTAGCATGCTCCGTCTCGGACCCTCGTCGCCCGGATGGAAATGAATGTCGCGAAGCGGTTCCAGCAAGACGGCGAAACCGGGCGGCGGGTTGAGGTGTCGTTTTGCAAACGCGACAAACTGGGCGTTGATCTGTGAAGGGGTGACGCCTTTGGAAAGCTTCACCATGACCTGACTCGAGTGATTGAGCCAGCCCCAATTGTCGATGATCAGTTGCTTTTTCCAAAAGCTGTTTGGTATCGTACTATAGGAGACCCACTGACTGAAGTTGTAGTCGCTGTTGCCCACCCAATCCGCCACCACCCCGGTGACAGTCACCATCAGGGAATCCTCATAATAAAAAACCCTGCCGATGACCTTATCGGGCGCAAGATCGCCAAAATACGCTTTGGCTTTGCTCGCCGTGAGGACCACCGAGTTTGGCCGCTCCAGCGACGTTGCGGCATTCCCGCTGAGCCACCGGTAGCGGAAGATGTCAAAGTACTGCGGCTCGGCGACGGCAATCTCACCGGCGTCATCCAACCTCATCGGCTTCCCGTTCGGCCCCTTCGGAATCTCCACATCGTCGTTGATGCGTTGAAAGGCGGCAACGGTTTCGAAGCCCGTCATCTCCCGTCGCATCGCTTCGGGCATCGGTCCCGGTACGCAATTCCAATGATCATGGTCGCCCGTGCCTCCGGGTATGCCCGCATCCACGCCATAAATGCGGTCTTTGTCGTGTTGAAAGTTGTCAAAACTGAATTCGAAGCTGGTGACCAGGTAAATGACCAGGCAGGCACAGATGCCGAGCGCCAGTCCCAGCACATTAAAGAGACTGTATATCTTGTTGCGGACGAGGCTGCGCCAGGCAAATGTGCAGTAGTTCTTAAACATGGTGTTCTTTTTTTCGGGAAGCGCGCGAAAGGCGGGCAAGGCCGATCGTTCAAATAGGGTGCCGATTGGATTTGTAACTAATAACCAATGTTTTAGGGCCTGACGGGCGGTCCCTGACTGTCTAATTCCGATACACAAAGTGTCTGCATTGAGACAGAACCGTTACATTCGCAAATATTATTGTCTTATGAGAATGACGGTATCTGGCCTTCCGCGACATTATGATAAATTCGACCTTCAACGGTTATTTAACCCCTTCGGGTGGGTGGACTATACGAGGATCCTCATCGACCCCCTCTCGGGCCTGAGCAGGGGGAGGGGGATCGTCGAAATGAGCCAGGAGGCTCAGGCAAAGGCGGCCATGGCTGCGTTGCAGGGAAAAGTGTTGGGCACCAGCCCGCTGAACATCAAGGAAGACACGAAGGGCGGAAGAAAGCCCCCGGTAAGATAGCCCCGGGCAAGAAAGCCCCCGGTAATAGACCTACTGAAATTTTGCTACGATCCCTAGTTGCAGGATGGTGATGTCATCGCCCGCTTCGGCGTTGAGACCGAAGCCCGGTGTCAAAAAGTAGGATGCGCCCCCGAATATGCCTGCCAACAGGTGCACGGACCGGGTCGTATTATCCACAGGGTCGCCATAGTGGAAGCGATCGGCTCCGAACCCGCTCGACAAGCCGGCGTACATATCCAAACCCCGCACGTCCCAACCATAATGCCAGGCGCCGCGCCCCAGAAAGAATATCCTGCTGGTGGTCTCAGGAGCGGTTTGCCATGTGCCGTGGGAAAACGATCCGCCCGACGCAAGGCCAAGCGTGACGACCCCGGGGCCTAACTTGACGACTCCCCAGTTGACAGCAGCCTTGACGCCGAATGGCACGCCGATGCTGCCGTTGTACGGCACGCCGAACCCGGCGCCCGCGTTGACGGAAATGGATCCGACCTGTATCGGGGCGAAGGATCCGTGGGGGCGGGGTTGAGCGTCAGCCTGCGTGAAGGCGCCACAAAGCATCGCGACAAGCGCGATACGCAAAAGCGGTAAAGTATGCATGTCCATTGTTTCAGGTTGGTTAGCTGGTCATTTGGATGGAGAGCTCGTCCGGACCGTCATCTGTTGCAGGGTCAAAAAAGGATCTACGCCGGTTAGCGCATCAAAGGTGAGATAGGCGGACGTGCCCAACATCAGGCTGGTGGTTACACCCGGTCTCCTGACCCTGCGAATGCCGAACGCGAGTAAGGCGCCGGCGGCAACCGCGCACCCGACCCGAAGGGCGGGGTGGAGCATCTGTAGCTGTCGATGTGAAGTTCGGGAGGTTCGGGCAGTTCCGGCGATTGAATTTTTAAGATCCACAGTTGTTTACTCTACTGAAGTCAAATCTTGTGCCCGCAAGCGTTTGCGCGGGACGAGCTTTGGCCGGCGATGGTTGGATGGGAAAGGCATGAAAAAGGGATGGGAAAGTCCGCGCTCCTTGTGGCGGCAGTTCCTCAGGTTAAACAGTGAGGCGTGAGGTGTGCGATTTTCCCGAAAGCTCCGGTTCCGCCCTACAGCCTGATGAACCGCATCGTCGTCACGCCGGCGCCCGTAAAGACGCGCAGGAAGTAATATCCCGGTTGCAGCGCCGCCACGTTCTCGGTGATCAGGCTGGCAGGCGAATTACAACTGCTGTTGACAAGCACCCTGCCGGAGAGGTCGACGACCTGGATACCCCGGACCATCTGTTGTTGCGGGTTCATGAGTGTCACCGTCTCTCTGACCGGGTTCGCCTGCAGGTATAGACCTCCGGCGGGCGACATGACTTTGACGGCTACGGTCGGCGACCAGGAATACCTTCCGTCGATGTCGACCTGCCTGATCCGGTATAGGTCATCGCCACGCACGGGAGAGGCGTCGGTAAAACTATAAGAGCCGCCTCCGGAGATATTCATTTCTCCATCCTGGTTGGAGACCGAGCCGATCTTAATGAAACTATTTCCGCCGGTCGAGCGCTCCACGTCAAAGTGATCGTTGCCCGAGACATTCGCCGTCTGCCATTGCAGGTCGACCTGATCACCCTTCGGCTCGGCGGTGAACGACAGCCACCTGAGCGGTAAGGCGATGCCGCTATAATAGTTGTACAGGTTGGTCACCTCGGTGCTGCTCAAGGCCCGGCCATAAGCGATGACATCATCGAGGGCTCCGGTGTAAACGCCGGTTGCCGAACAGTCATTCCTGCCCAGGCCGATCAATGTCGGGGCCGTGCGGGCGGCAGTCGAAGTCCCCGAAATGGTCGCCACCTGAACGCCGTCCACGTACAGCGTGATCACGCCGGCGGCCTCGCTCCGGGTCCCGGTTACAAAATGCCATGCGCCGTCGTTGTAGTTGCTGGTCGATATGATGGTGATATCCGGGTTGCCGATACCCATGGCTACCTGGCCCCCGTTGATCAGTGCGGTGCCCCAGTCCGACGTGCCGCCGCAAACCTCCGCATCTACGAGCGCAGCGCCGCCATACCATTGCGTCGAGCTCGGCGCGGTCATCGAGGTGTTGAACCAGTAGCCGATGGTGAAATCGTCCTGCATGGCCGTCACGAGCCCTGCCGGCAGCGTTCCGGTCGAGGTGCCGGCGGTAAACTGCGTGCTGCTGCCCGCGGTCCCGAATCGGTTGGCGGCGGCGGTCGTCGAGGTGAGCGTACCGTTGTATCCGTTACCGCTGATGTCGTTGATGGTGTTGTTGAGCGGATAGAGGGCCACGGCTCCGGTAGGTAATTGCGCGAGGAGCGCTGACGGGCTGGCAAAAAAGAAGAGTACAAGCAACGTTGTTCTGGTCATTGAGCAATATTTAAGAGATAATACGTATGCCGTTGCGCTGGTGGCAACCGGTTGTTGAACTGGTGGTGATATCGTAAAGGTAACGGAATTTTGTTCGTATTCGAACACCTGAACGTCCGATTTCGGGCACTCGCAACCCACGCACGGGTTAGGAATCAATAGCCTGCAAAAAGGCACAGATTTTGGGCGCCGGGATTGTCAATAAGCCAGCATGTTCAAAAATTACCTTACCGTCGCACTGCGGCAACTCTACCGCCACCGGCTGTTCTCTTCCATTACTATTTTTTGCCTCTCGATCGGGATCACGTTCTCCCTGCTGATCGGCGTGTATATCCTGCACGAAACCCACGTGAACGAGTATGTCAGGAACGTGGATCGTCAGTACCTGATGAAGTGCGACTGGAAGCAAAAGGCGATGGGCGCGGATATCATGACCTTTGCCGGGCTACCTGTCGAGCTCCGGCGCAATTACCCGCACCTCGTCTCGGGATACTACCGGTTCGGCGACTTCAATTGCGACCTGGTGGCGGGGAACCGGCACGTGCGCGAGGATTGCATGGTGGGAGACAGTACACTGGAAAAGGAGTTCGGGTTTCCGGTCCTGTACGGCGATCCGCGGAACCCGTTTCCCGACGGGCATGCCATTGTCATGACCGAAACGCTTGCCCAGATTTGCTTCGGTCGTAAGGACGTCGTGGGCCGATCGCTTCGCGGGACTTCATCCTTGGGCGCAATCTACGATCTGACCGTCAGTCTCGTCCTGAAAGACCCGCCGGACAACTCGGTCATGGATATCCTGGGCAGTCACCACCCCATGCGCGCGTTTGTCTCGTATCAAGTCGACTCCAACATCGATCTGAGCCGGGCGCAGTTCTGGCAGGCCCAGGCCTGCACCTACCTCACGCTGCAGCCGGGTGTCCGCCCCGAGGCGCTCGAAGGGCCGATGGCGAGGATGCTGAAGGAAAATTTGCCGCCGGTCTACCAGGGACAGGTCCGCAGTTATCTGCAGCCCATGAATACCCTGCGCCTGGACCAGAACAACGGCGCCGTGCGAAAGCTGGTGCGGTCGTTGGCGCTGATCGGGATCTTTATCCTGCTGCTGGCGGTGGTGAATTTCGTCAACATCAAGATCGGCACATCCGAGCAGCGGATGAAGGAGGCTGCCCTGAGAAAAGTGTTCGGCGGCGCTAAAAGGCAGCTGATCCTGCAACACCTCTGCGAGTCGATGGTCCTGGTGGTTTTTTCCACGGCGCTGTCCCTCGGGTTGTATGAGCTGTTGCGGCCCCTGTCGGCGCAGATCCTTTCCGTTCCGCTGGAGCCGGTCGCCCAATTCAGGGCATTTCACTGGCTGTTTCTCGGAAGTCTTGCGTTGGGCGTCGGGCTGCTGGCGGGCACGTACCCCGCCTTTGTGCTTTCCGCGACGGCCATCATCGGGTCCCTGAAAGGCGTGACCCTTCAACCCAAAGGCGGCCTGTGGCTCCGGAAGGCGCTGCTGGTCATCCAGTTCACGGTAGCGCTCGTGGTGATGATCTGCGCGTGGCAGATCAGCCGGCAGATCCGGTACTTTCTCAACAAAGACCTGGGATATGGGAAAGACGGTGTGATGGTTATTCAGTCGCTGCCCTTCAACGACGGAGCAGGGCCGGCCATCGGGAAGCTGGAAGCGCTCCGGTCGGAGCTCCAACGGCTGCCGGGAGTAAGCGCCGCGTCGCTCTCCTGGGAGATACCCGACGGCCACAATTGGGACAACCTGAACCTTACCCCCTCGGGGGCGCCTTCCAACCAGGTTCTGAGCATTCCCTACCTGAGGGCGGACGAGCATTTCGCGGATACTTACGGGCTTCATCTTGCCGAGGGCAGGTTCCTCAGGCATGAGGCGTACGATACCAGCGGTTTCGTCCGACCCGATGAGATCGTCATCAACGAGTCCGCGGCAAAAGCCTTTGGTTGGGACGATGCGATAGGAAAGCGGGTAAGGCTCGCTTTTGGCGGGTTCGACGTGACCGTTGTGGGCGTCGTGAAGGATTTCGCTTTTGGCGATCTGCGGCAGCGAATCGGGCCCGTTGGTTTCCTGAACCTGCGGAGTTTCCCGCGGCCCCGCCACTTATCGATCCGACTGGCCGCGGGGCAGCCGCTTGCGCGCACCGTGTCCTCGGTGGAACGGGTTTGGAAGTCCTTCTACCCGGAGATGGAACTGGATTACGCGTTTATGGACGATACGGTGAAGGGTTTGTATGCTGCGGAACTGCAGTTGCAGGCGGCGACGCGCATGGCGTCCGTGATGTGCCTGGTAATCGTGTTCCTCGGGATTTTCGGAGTGATGACCTTCACACTGGCCAGGAGGATCAGGGAAATCGCGATCCGGAAGGTACTTGGCGCCGGGATGTTCAACATCGTCAGGATGTTCATCAAAGAATATGTATTATTGCTCATCGTATCCATTCTTCTGGCCTGGCCGCTGGCGTATGGATTTATGGCCCGGTGGCTGGACGAGTACGCGTACAGGATCGATCAGACCATCTGGCCTTTTGCCGGCGTGGCGCTGCTGGTCCTACTCGCAACTTTCCTGCTCGTAGGCTTGCAGACGGGAAAGGCGGCGTCGATTGGACCCGGCCGGCATTTACGTAATGAATGAATAGGTTTCTGGCGAAAATGTGTCTAACAGGAATAAGGTATGAATACTCACCCGCTAAATCTTTTATTGCGCTTCCTGCTGGAGCTCGTCATGCTGGCCGTCATTGCCATTTGGGGCTACCATCACTTCCCCGGTTGGCAGGGCGTTGTCGCCTCCATCGCTTTCCCCGCCGGGGCGGCGGCGCTTTGGGGGGTATTCCGCATTCCGAACGACCCGCGTCCGGCGCCGGTGGCGATTTCCGGGCCGCTTCGCCTGCTGCTGGAATGGGCCTTGTTTGCCTGGGCGGTCTGGGCGCTGGAAGACCTGGGGTATGACGCCGGCGCGTGGTTTCTGGCGGGTATCCTGGCAGGTCATTATCTTTTCAGCTACGACCGGACGGCGGCAATGCTGCGGAACAAACCTTATAAGGGATTCGTGAAGTGATCCGCGGCCTGCCCGGTCAAAGCCTGTTCGATCGCAGTCTTCATTTCCTCCGGCTCCATGTGTTTGAGGAGAAAGCCGTGAACGCCTGCCTGCAGCATGCTTGCTTTTCTCGCCTCGTTGTTGCCCAGGGTGCAGGCGACGATCTTGATCTCCGGAAAGCGCTCGCGAAGGAGCCGGGCGGTGACGATCCCGTCCATCACGGGCATTTCGATATCCAGCAGGCAAAAATCGGGCAGGGAAGAGCAGCCCTCCAACTTCTGGAGGAGCACCATGCCGTTCGGGGCCTCGAATAATACGGAATAGCCGAGCATCGTCAGCAACCGGGTCGCGGTATGGCGGAATGAGGCGTGGTCGTCCACGATGGCGACGGTTTGACGCCGGGCTGTCATGCGAAAGGGATTGAGCGGCTGCGAAGAGTCATGATAAACAGGGTTTGGGGCGGCGTAATGTTACGCATTCCCGTACGGGGGGACAAGCCGGGAACGGCGCGCAATTTGGAAAATAGGGGTAAGCCCTTATCGATACGGTACAGGTGCTGTATCGGCTTGTGGCGCGGATGTAGCGCAGGGCTAGGGGCGGACCAGCCGTTTTTTTTCGCGGGGCCTTTTTTTGGCTTTCCCGGCCGCTTCGGGGCGGAGTGGTATGTCGGCGACTGCTGCAATCAGTTGGAGCTGCTTTTTGATCTGCTCCTGGACGGCGGTAGGGATCATAAGTCGGTGTTTCTGGGGCTTTACCCGAAAAATAGGGAGGAATCGGCGGGTACGCAACAGGGGAAGAATGATTTGTTTAAAATGGGTCGAGAAAGAGCGGGAAGGGGCGGCGAGGGTTGTCGGCGGATTTTTGTCAAATCAGCCTCGACTTCATCCGCTGGTATTCTTCTTCACTTATTTTGCCCTGATTCTTCCATTCGATAAGTTTCTCCAATTCGTCGATCGTGCTACGGCTTTCGGCGCCGTTGAGATGTGATGTGGTCGGAGCGCCGGACGCGGGTCCCGCGGGCGATGCCGCGCCGGAAAAGTTGGCCAGGTCGTGTTTCAGGCTCTCGAGCCCCCCTTTCAAAGTATCGCCGGGATTTCTCAGCGCCCATGCGGCTAACAGGGTTCCGATCGAAGCTGCCAGAGAGATCCATATCCCAAACCCCGGTCCGGCGTGGGCAAAACCGAATCCGTCACCCGAATCCGGGGTCCTGGCGAGATTGATCACCACAAAGAGCAGAGCTATGGCGCCGGCGCAAAGCGATACCGCCCACATCGTCTTGTCCAGGGGCCGGCTTTGGACACCCATAAGCGGCGGGATGCCGGCGGCTATAAAGGCAAAAAAGACGAGGAACCCGGTGCCGTGGAATCCGTTTTGGCTTTCACTGATCCGAACGCCCGTCGATTATTCGCGTGCGAGACGGGCGGCTGGGGCATGGCACCTCGCGCCCGAAGGAAGCCGAAGCGTTCCTCCGGGCGAAAGGGTACCTGTGAAGCAGCGGTTTAGTAACGTTTTACGATCCGGAACAGGAACCTGACCGGCTTGCCTTCCACGCCCGCGGCCTCCATTCTTTTCTTCAGGGTATCTGATTTGTAGAAGGCGAATGCTTTGGCGGTGTCCTGCAAGGCCATCACGACCATTACTTTTTTATTATCGTTCAGGTCATGCCCGACGACCCGGTCAAGCATTCCGTTGCTAACCCTATCCTGCTTGTCATTTTCAAATGCCTTGATAAAAGTGTCCCAGTCTTTCACCATCAAGGTGGAAGAAGAACGGATGATCGATGGGTCGAGGTTCGCGGTATCCTGCCAGGTTTCTGTGGCGAGGGTTATCGTCGGTTTGCCAAGCACTCCGCCTTTTTTCATGGCCGCTTTCAGTCCAGGGGTCATTTCAAAAGCCTTGGCCTTCGCGGTGTCGTCGGCCTTCAGGGCGATCAGGATCATATTGGAATCTTCGAGACCGCGGCCAATCACATAATTGTGTAACCCGGCTGCCAGCCGCGCGGAGTCGTGTGCGTCATAGGCGGTTAACCATTTGTTATAGTTGGCGACCTTGTGCATGACCGTTACCACGTTGACTGGTGTCGTAACGATGGTGCTTACCGGTTGGGCCTTCGCCGTGGAATCGGCGGCAGCGGTAGAGTCGGCTGCGGCTGTCTTGTCGCCGTTGCCGGAGCCGCAAGCCGTGAGGAGGACGACCGTACCCAGGAAAAATAGTGCGTTGCGAGATGCGAGGATCTTCATCGATGTAGAGTTTAAAGCGTTAAAAAATGATGGGGGAGGTAAGTGTGACTGAGTCATGCAGTCGTATTAAATATAAGTATTATCGCGGTCCTGCCAAATTTTTTTATCTTTCCGCTCTAATTCTTCAATTTCATTCGCGCATATGTCCCTGAAAAAATCCGTCATTCCGCTACTCGCCGGTTGTACCCTTTTTGTTGCCGCAACCAACGGTCCGGCATCAACGCCGGAAGCACCGGGTGCGACGTTGGCCAAGACCAAACCCATCGTTACGGGCGCCGACCAAACCGGCCGCT
>Ga0134125_10008349_pt1 | contig 11675 bp, 7 predicted proteins | sample KB31751_FD_96464 | JGI IMG/M metagenome (GOLD analysis project Ga0134125, IMG submission 96464) | Terrestrial soil microbial communities with excess Nitrogen fertilizer from Kellogg Biological Station, Michigan, USA - KB3-175-1 | ecosystem: Environmental > Terrestrial > Soil > Unclassified ... | reverse complement strand
GCCTCGCTTGCACGCGCGACCGGCCGCAGCGTCCCTCGCGCCAGGACGACGCCGGCCAGCGCTGCGAGGAGGACGAGGATCCCCACGCCGCCGAGCAGGATGTTGCGCAGCTGTGCCAGCTCGTGCCAAAGGCTGTCCTCAGAGAAGAAGAAGTACAGGCGGGTGCCGGCGGCCGCCGGCGAGCCCGTGACGAGGTAGTGCTGGCCGGCGATCGTCGTGCGCTGGTAGCCGAGATTCCCATGTTCCACCACCCCGCGAAGCGCCGCCGGCACCGCGTTCAGCGTGACCTGCGGGCCCGAGAGGTAGACATGCCCGTCGCGGATCGCGACCGTCTCGAAGTCGCCGCGGCTCCGGTACGCCTGCACGAGGTCGTTCGCGCTGGTCGAGCGGAACGCGTGAGCGACCTCGAGGTTGCGGCGCGTCTGCGTGACGCTCGAGTCGACGGAGTCCGCGAGCAGGTTGTGGCGGACGACGAAGTAGGAGCCGGTCCCAAGCGCTGCCGCCGAGAGCCCGACCGCGAGGGCAAACGTGATCGTGAGGCGCCGCCGGAACCCGCCGGCCGCGATTCCCTGTCCGCGACGCATCAGCCCGCGTCGAAGCGGTATCCGACTGCGCGCACCGTCTTGATCAGTGCAGGGTGCTTCGGGTCGTCCTCGACCTTTGCGCGAAGTCGCTGGACGGCGGCGTCGACGAGCCGCGAGTCGCCGAGGTAGTCGTAGTTCCAGACGAGCTCGAGCAGCAGGTCACGAGTGAAGACCTGCTTCGGCCGACTCGCGAGCTGGTGCAGAAGCCGGAACTCGGTCGCCGTGAGGTTCAACTCCTCGTCACCCTTCCTGACGCTGAACCCAGCAGGGTCGATCTCGAGCCCGCCCGCGGTGATGGTGGCGTTGCCGTCACCTGTCGCGGGGCCGGCCCGGCGGAGGACCGCCTTGACCCGCGCGACGAGCTCCGGCAGCTCGAAGGGCTTCGTGATGTAGTCGTCCGCTCCAAGCTCGAGCCCGACCACGATGTCGTGCAGCTCGCTCCTGGCCGTGAGCATCACGATCGGCGTGCCGCTGTCGCGACGGATCTCGCGGCAGACCTCGAAGCCGTCGAGCGACGGCAGCATCACGTCGAGCAGGACGAGGTCGACGCCGCCCTCCCGGAAGCGCGCAAGACCCTCGCGGCCGTCGCCGACAGCGGTGATACGCAGCCCGGCCTGCTCGAGGCCGAGCGTCGCCACCTCGCGGATGGAGGCATCGTCCTCCACGAGCAGCACGTGCTCGTCCACGCACGAAGCCTAGGACGAAGACCGGCTCGAGGGAAACGGGGCGCCGGCGGTTGCCGGCGCCCCGCAGTCGTCGAGCCCTACTTCAGCTTGAACCGCGCGGTGTGCATCGTCCCGTCGACGAGCAGCACCTGCAGCTCGCGGCACGTCCCGCTCCAGGCGGCCTGCGTCTTCCAGACGTAGGTGTACTGGTTCGAGACCGGGTCGTACTGCAGCCCGCTGCCGCCGGCCGGGCTCGTCGGCACCGGCGGCCCGATCGGCGCGCCGGTCGTGCAGTTGATCTGCACCGAGACCGGGTAGCCGGCGGCGAAGATGCCAAGCCCGCGGTCGCCGCCGAGGCTGAACTTGATCGGCACCGCACTCCCTGCGTTCGCCGAGTTCAGCCCGGAGTTGGAGATCGGCGGGAAGAAGCCGGTGAACGGCCACGTGATCGCGAAGTTCGCATTCGAGACGTCGAAGAAGATGTTGCCGACGGCCTCGATCTTCACGCGTGCGTGCGTCGTGCCGAGCATCGGGAGCGTCACCGCCTCGGAGCCGTCGTTCGGCGTCGAGTTGGCGAGCACGTACGGGTAGGTGTGCCCGTCGTCGACCGACAGGCTGATCTTCACGTCGGTCGCGTTCACGGGCGCGGCGTCCGTGCCGGCCTTGTCCCACGTGATCGTCTGCGTCGACCCGCCCGGCAGCGAGACGGCGGTGTTCGGGTAGGTGACGAGGAACGGGCCCGTTCCGCTCGCGAGCAGGACGGTTGTGTCCGCCGAGTTCGTGCCGCCCCGCAGGTCGCGGGCGGTGAAGCGGAAGTGCAGCGACAGCGGGCTCGCGTTCACTCCCGCGAACCCGACGTAGTCGCTCGTCGGCAGGAACTCCGCGAAGCACTCAGTCACTGCCTGCGGCACCGGCGGCGCGATCGGCCCGGTCGGGCAGCTGCCCGTGTCCGCGTTGGTGTTGTTGTCGAGGATCTGCTGCAGGTCGGGGAAGACCCGCGTCGGATCGTTGGTGAGGTGGTTCTCGCCCGGCGAGTCGTACATCAGCGACGCGTCGTCGCTGATCTGGCCGGACACCGGGAACATCGCGAACAACGGCCCGTTCGTCTTCGTGTTGCTCATGAGGGCCGTGCCGGCCGCAGCGCCGCGGTCGTTCTGCTCCCACGAGTAGACGAGGTTGTCGCCGTCGGCGTCCGTCGCGCCCCCGGTGAGGGCGAACGGCGTCCGCAACGGGATCGTGTACTGGGCCGGCGCCGTGACGGCCGGAATCGAGTCGCCGGTCGGCGTGACGATGCCCTTGTTGTCGACCGCGCCGCCCTTGTCGGTCTCGCCGACGAAGCCGGACGTGGTCGCGCTGAAGTTGCCGAGGCCAACCAGGAACGGGACGTTCGTCGCGGCGAGCGTGCCGCCGAACGTCATCTGGAAGCCGGTGTTGGTGAGAGCGCCGCCGCCGAAGCCGGCGATCGTCACCGTGGCTCCCGCCGGGAGGATCGGCAGCAGCGCTGCCTGGATCCCGGCGGTCGTGTAGTTGACGCCGTTCACGATCGGCGCCGAGGTGCTGCCGTTGTAGCTGAGCGTGAACGAGTCGCTCGCGCCGCCGTGGTTCGTCTCCTCGACCGAGGAGAAGCAGCCTCCGCAGCTGAGGTTGACGAGCGCCGCACTCGGAACGTCGATGCCGGCCGAGGCGCCGCCGTAGGTGATCGTGAAGCCTGTCGAAGCCAAGCCTGTGACGGTGACGGTGCCCGCGAAGCCCGCGATCGCGTTGATCGCGTTCTGCACGTTCGTCGCCGTGTAGGCCTGGCTCGTGCCGCCGATGACGGCCGAGTCGTTGCCGCCGATCCGCACCTGGAACGGCGAGCTGTACGTCACGGTGCCGCCACCGGCGCTGGAAAGCCCGGCGGTCGGGTTCGTGTAGGTGAACGAGCGCGGCGACGGCACCGAGGCGACGGTGAAGGTGCCGTTGTAGCCGGCGTTCCCCGCCCCGGTGATCACGACGATGTCGCCAACCGACCGACCGTGTGCCGCGGCGGTATGGACGGTCACGGTGTTGCCGGACTCGGTCAGGCCCGGCACTGCGAGCGTGATCGTGCCGCCGCCCGAGCGGGCGAGCCCCGAGATCGGGTTCGTGTAGGTGAACGACCGCGTCGACGGGACCGAGGTCACCGTGAACGTACCGTTGTAGCCGGCGACGGCGACGCCCGAGATCGTCACGACGTCACCCGGCTGGAGCGTGTGCGTCGGGCCCGCGGCGCCGGTCGCAATCGTGACCGTGTGGCCGTCCTCGGTTGCGCCGCCAAGCTGCGTCGCGCTGGGGACGGCGCCGATCACGACCGTCAGCGGCTGGATCGTCGAGGCCTGCTGGTAGCCGGGCCCGAAGGTGACCTGCTGGACCTCGCTGCCGCCGCCGAAGTGGCGGAGCGAAGCGGTCTGCACCTCGTTGATCGCGGCCTGGTTGCTCGACGTGTAGGTCGAGATCTCCTGCTGGCTGCGCTCCGAGAAGTAGGGGTCGCTGTGCCGCTGGAGGTCGTCGGTCAGGCAGATGCCCGCGTAGGCCATGATCGAGGAGCCGCTGCCCGGCTCGACCGAGGTCGCCGGGTTGCGGTTGCCGCCCGAGCAGTTCAGCTGGTTGCCGTTGAAGGGATGGTTGCCGCTGAACTGGTGGCCCATCTCGTGGGCCACGTAGTCGATCGCGTAGAAGTCCCCGATCGGGGTCGGGATGCCCGTGCAGCCGCCGGCCTTGTTCGAGCGGCCGACGACGCCGAGGTTCGCCACGCCGCCGCCGGGCTGGCCCAGGGCCAGGTGCCCGACGTCGTAGTTCGACGCCCCGATGATCTGGCCGATCACGAAGCGCGCGCGCGTCGTGCTCGAGCAGCCGGTCACCTGCGCCTGCGTGAAGCACGCCGCGGCGCCGCACGGCCCGTTCGGGCCGGTGGCGGCGTCCCACGTGTTCAGGTTCAGCAGGTCATTGTTGGTGATCAGCTGCATGCGGATCGAAAGGTCGTCCTGGTAGACCTGGTCGACCCGGTTCATCAGCGCGACCTTGGCCGCCGTCACGTTCGCCGGCCCGCCGACAAAAGCGGCGTAGCCGGGGTCGGTGATCAGCGCGAGCCGGTAGGTGCGCAGCACGTCGCCGGTAGGCGGATCGGTGGTCGGGTCGTCTGCGCGGACGACCTGGTAGCTCTCGGTCGCCGACGTGGTGCCGTCGTCGGCGCTGATGATGTGCGTCTCGAGGTTCCCGTCCGGGTCGGCGACGAACGTCGCCTTGAACGAGCCGGAGTCGTCGGCCTGCGCCTCGACGCTGCGCGAGGCAAAGCTGTCGTCCGCGCTCGAGACCGTCAGCGTGACGTCCGCACCGGCGCCGAAGCCGCTGCCGCTGACCGTCACGGTGTCGTCCGGGTGGTAGTAGCCCTGGTCGACGGACAGCTCGCCGCCCTGCGCGTCGCGCTCCACGAATGGGTAGCCGCCGCGGAGCTGCTGCCCGAAGTAGCTGACGTAGAAGCTCGGGTTGTTGCGCAGGTACGGGTCGATGTACCAGCCGCCGTTCGGAGAGCGAATCGAGGCGTGGAAGCCGATCGGGCTCAGGTCGGCCGCGATCGTGGCGGCCGGGTCGTCGATCCCGACGCCGCTGTAGGTCCTGATCCCCGGATGCTTGCGCGCGAGCCCGGGCGACATGATCGCCGAGCGTGCGAGCGCGAAACGCTGGAAGCGCCCGTTCGGGCCGGGGAGCGAAACGACGGCCGGATGGAAGCGGGCCGCGCGCGTGAACTCCGCCGGCGCCGTCGCCAGCACGCGATGGAGCGCCCCTCGGTTCAGGCTGTACGGGTGAACCTGTTTGACGCTGAGCTCGAGTGCAGGCCTCGCCTTGACCCTGGTCGCCGTCCGCAACGGCGTCTGACGCCAGAACGAGCGTGTGTGGTGCGTGTCCGGGAACGCGTGCCGCTTGGCGCCTGCCGCCGCCGGCAGTACGACCGCGATCAGGGCCGCGAACACGAACAGGGCCGCGATTCCTCCTGCAACGCGCACGCGCGGCGAGCCGCCGTGCAGGCGCAGCGTCCTCTTCGTCATCTCGATTCTCCCCTCGGGTGGCTAACCAGCTCCGGCCGACCGCTTCCCGGCCGTTCGTAGTAGCCGATCCTCGACCAACGTGCTTCCGCATGTCAAGCGTTCGCGAAAAGTCTGCGCCGAAAGCCGCACGCGCGGCGGGAGCTCGGCCGGAACGCCGGTATCGGTGGGGCGCAACCGATCGAGAGGAGATCTCATGCGTTCCACCGCACGACGCGTCGCGCTCGTCGCGCTGCCTCTGGCCCTCGTCGCCGGCGTCGCCTTCGCCGCGCAGCCCGGAGCCCCGCGCGTCACGAGCGCCGTCATCAACGCGTGCGTGAAGAAGAGCTCGGGCTCTGTCCGGGTCGTCAAGTCGTCGAGCTCGTGCAGGAAGGGCGAGTCGGCGCTCGCCTGGAACCGCCAGGGTCCCGCCGGCTCCCGCGGGGTGAACGGCTCGGCAGGTCCTGCCGGCCCGGTGGGAATCGCCGGTACGAAAGGCGACGCCGGTGCGCGTGGTCCGACCGGCCCGGCTGGTCAGGCCGGTCCGAAGGGCGACGCCGGGCCCGCGTTGCCGTCGCTCGAAGCCCTGAACGGCGTGGGCTGCCATCTGGCCGGCTCGCCCGGGACGGCCTCGCTCACGTACGACGCGGGAGGAGTGGCGACGCTGAAGTGCGTGGCATCCGGCGGCGGCTCGGCCGCCGAGATCCGCGTGAACGAGTTCATGACCGGCTCGACGGGAGCCGCGTCCAACGAGTTCGTCGAGCTCGTCAACGCGGGCTCGACCGCGGCGGACGTCGGCGGGTTCAAGGTCGCCTACCGCGCCTCGGCCGGGGCCAGCGACATCTCGCTCGCGACGATCCCGGCCGGCACGAGCATCCCGGCCGGCGGCTTCTACCTGCTCGCCGGGAGCGGCTACCTCGGCTCGCACGCGCCCGACCAGACGTTCTCGACCTCGATCTCCGCGACGGGCGGCGGCATCGCGGTGCGCGACAGCGGCGGCGTGATCCTCGACTCCGTCGGCTACGGCGACGCCACGAACGCCTTCGTGGAGGCGCACCCCGCCACGGCGCCGCCTGCGACGGCGGCCCCGGGCTCGAGCTCGAACCGCATCCCCGACGGCCACGACACGAACGACAACTCGGCCGACTACTCGGTCAGCGCCACGCCCAGCCCCGGCGCGGCGAACCACTAGGAACCATGCGGGCGGCGCTGCCTCGCGGCGCCGCCCGCCAATCACTCCAACGGGGCATGCTCGGCCCCGAAAGCCGCACCGATACTGGGTCAGCGAGGTTGTGTCCTCGCATGGCGTTTGTAAATGCGGAAACTGCGGCGATTGGTCTCATCGAACAGCACACCCTGGAGCGGTCACTGTCTCCCGAGCTCATGCTCGTGGATTCCGAGCTGGCCGAACGCGCCCGTGCGCTCCTGCGCGAGCCGGGAGAGACCAACGGAAAGGGCAAGCACATGCCGGCACTAGGAACCCACGAATTCACCGCGGGGACGAGCCTCGGGCTCGAACCCCCGCTCAGTCCGCCGGTGGTCCGAGGGCCGATGGCCTCGGCGATGCCGGTGGACGGCGGCCTCTCCGAGCTGCCGACCCCTCCCCCTGCGATCCGGCCGCCCGAGAGCGCCCCCCCGGCACCTGCCCCGGTCCCGGCGGCGCCCCCTGCGCCCGCGCCCCAGGCCGAGGTGCCCCAGCAGCCCGAGGCCGCTCCGGCTCCTGCGGCCCCTGCTCCGGCGCCGGTGCAGCCCGAGCCCGAGCTCCCCGCGATGGCGCCCGAGCCCGCGGCGCCCGCACATGACTACTTCGCGTCCGAGGCCCCCGCCCCGGCCCCTGCGCCCGAGCCCGTTCCGGAGCCGGCCGTCGAGCTCGCGCCCGTGGCCGAGCCCGTCGCCGAGCCCGAGCCGGCCGTCGAGGTCCAATCGATCCCTCTGATGGCTCCCGCTCCCGCCCAGGAGCCTGTCCCCGCGCCTGCCCCGGCCCCCGAGCCGGCGGTGGTCGAGGAGCAGGTGGTGGAACTGCCGACGCTCGCGCCGGTGGCGCCCGAGCCCGTGCCGACGCCCGCCCCGGCCCCCGAGCCGGCGGCGGTCGAGCCGGAGCCGGTCGTCGAGCCCGAGCCGATGCCCGCGCCGGTCACGCCCGAGCCGGTCGAGGTTGTCCCCGAGCCGGTCGTCGAGCCGGAGCTGCCCGTCGTCGAGGCTCCCGCGCCCGAGCCGATCGTCGAGCCTGCGCTCGAGGTCGTCCCGGACACGGTGCCGGAGCTCGAGGAGCTCTTCGCGCCGAAGCGCGCCACCGAGTTCCGCGTCGTCGTCCGCCTCAAGGAAGGCGACGGCGTCGAGGTCGGCTCCTTCCGCGACTTCGGCACCGCGATGGAGGGCGCCCAGGAAGTGATCGAGCAGTTCTCGACGGCGACCGAGGGGCAGTGGCCCTTCTACGCCGGCCGATTCATCCGCCCCGACCTGATCGTCTCCGTCGACGTGGTCGAGGGCGAGGACGCCTAGCTCGAAGCTCGCCCGACGTAGATCGTGATCACCGAGCCCGCGGGGGCGTTGCGCCCCCCGGCCGGCTGCTCGTCGACGACCTTGCCGACCTGCGCGCGGTCGCTGACGCCCTGCGGAAGGGTCTGAACCTTGAAGCCGGCCGCCGTCAGCTTCGAGCGCGCGGCGATCGGATCGAGGTTCCGGACGTCGGGCACACCCTTCAGCGTCCCGGGCTGTGAGCCGAGCGCGACATTGAGTTGGATGCGCGTGCCGCGCTTGACCGTCGCACCGCTGGACGGCGACTGCGAGACGACCGTCCCCTGGGGCTGGTCGGACGGCACGAAGACGACGCCGGCCTTCAGCCCGGACGAGTTCAGCTGCTGCTGCGCGGCGTCCTGTTGCTGGCCCGTCACGTCGGACACGTCGACGCTCGCCGGAGGCGACGAGGCGGGCGGCGGGGGAGGTGGCACCTTGGAGCCGCTCGCGCCGTTCGAGACGTTGAGCCGCACCGTCGAACCGCCGGCGACCCGCTTCCCGGCCTGCGGGCTCTGGGTCACGACGTTGCCCTTCGGCTGCGTCGACGGGACGACGAACTCCTTGGCCTTGAGGCCGGCGCCGCGAACCGCGGCCGTTGCGGCGTCGCGCGGCTGGCCGAGGACGTCCGGCACGGTCACGAGCCCGCGAGAGACGCGGATCGTCACCGTCGAGCCGCGCGCGACGCGTTCGCCGGCGGCCGGCGTCTCCGCGAGCACGGTCCCCTGAGCCTTCTTGGAGGCGACGTCGCTCGTCTGCACGTGGAAGCCCTTCGCGCGCAGCGCCTCGACCGCCGCGGGCGACGTATCGCCGACGACGTTCGGCACCGCGGACGTCTGCGCCGACGAGACCGAGAGGGTCACCACCGACCGCCGCGTCACGTTCGCGCCGGGATTCGGATCCTGTGCGACGACGGTTCCGGGCGGCGCCGAGCCGGAGCGGGTCGAGATGCGCGCGACAAGGCCGCGCCGATTGAGGCGCGAGACCGCTTCCTGCTGCTGCAACCGCACCACGTTCGGCACGTTCACGGTCGAGACGCGCTTGTGGCCGTTGTCGCGCGTGAGCAGCCAAACCGCGACGAGGCCACCGGCGACCAGCAGTAGGAGCAGCAGGAGCCAGGGCCAGAGGAGGGGCCGCGGCGGCGGCGGCGGCTGCGCGGGCGGAGGCGGCGGAACGACCTCTTCCTCGACGACAGGCGCCGGCTCGTCGACGAGAGTCGTGGCATCGGATCGGCGAAACGATCGCACGCCGCCGTTCATCCCCCGTCGGACGAAACCCCGAACCTCTCGCTGAAAAAACCTTTGCAAATCGCCTACGGGGACCTCACGGCCGCCTTCTTGAATGAGGCCCGCAGGCTCTCAACGGAGGTTCCACATGGCTCGCAAGCTGATCGTCCTCGGTCTCGCCCTCGGCGTCGGACTCGCCGTCACGGGCGTCGCCGGGGCAGGCGGGTTCAACGTGATTCGCGGCACCAAGGGCGACGACGCAATCGCCGGTACCGCGAACCGCGACTTCATCCTCGGCCTCGCCGGCAACGACCAGATCTCGGCCAGCGGCGGCCGCGACGTGGTCTACGGGGGCAAGGGCAACGACACGATCGACGGCGGCCCCGGGCTCGACCGGCTCTTCGGCAACGCCGGCGACGACGCGATCACCGCCGGCAACGGCCGCGCCGTGATCTGGGGCGGCTACGGGAACGACACGCTGACCGCCGGCGAGAACGGCCTCAGCCGCCTCCACGGCGGGCCGGGCGACGACACGCTCAACGGGGGCGCCCGCCGCGACTTCATCTGGGGCGGCTTCGGATCCGACCACGAGTACGGCGGCGACGGCAACGACGTCCTGCACGCGCTCGCGCCGGACCACCAAACGGACTACCTCGACTGCGGCCCCGGCGACCACGACGTCGCCTGGCTCCGCGCGGGCGAGAACGACGTCACGACGAACTGCGAGAAGGTCATCACGGTCTCGAACGGCTCGGACGGCTAGCTCCTCCCCGGGTCACACGTCGTCCTGCGAGGCCCGCCGACCGGCGGGCCTCGTCCTCTACGGCGACTCGACGCGCTCGAGGAACGAGCCGACCGTGGCGACGTACCGTTCGGTCTCTTCGAGGTACGGCGTGTGCGAGCTGTCCTCGAACAGCATCCATTCTGAGCCGCGGATGCCCGCGTGCAGCGGCTCGACGAGCGCCGGCGTGCACTCGTCGTGGCGTCCGGACGTGATCAGCGTCGGCACGACGAGCTCGCCGAGCCGGTCGATCACATCCCAGTCCTTCAGCGTGCCGGTGACGGTGAACTCCGCCGGCCCCCACATCGTCTCGTAGACCTGCGTGTTCCAGGTCTTGCGCGACTCGGTGAGCACCGCCGGCTCCGGGTCGCGGCGGCAGATGTGACGACGCTTGAACTCCGCTTCCGCGGCCTTCTCGTCGAGCCCTGGCGGCAGCTCCGAGAAGAGCCGCTCGGCCTCGACCGCCCAGCGCGGAGCGCTCGTCGGCGTCGAGTTGAGCGTCAAGCTCGCGAGCCCGGTCGGTTTCGTGAAGGAGTACTCGAGCGCGAGCATCCCGCCCCACGACGAGCCGAACAGGTGCATGTGCTCGAGCCCGAGCTCGTCACGGACGGTCTGCAGCTGCTCGACGAAGGTCTCGACCGTCCAGAGCGACGGGTCGTCGGGCCGTGAGGACTCGCCGCTGCCGAGCTGGTCGTAGAACACGACACGCCGCTCTCCGGAAAGCGGCGCCAGCGCGGTGAGCGGGCGGTGCGAACCGCCTGGGCCGCCGTGCAGGCAGAGGAGCGGGAGCCGCCCCGGCTGCTCCTGGTCGCCGAAGACCCAGGCCGCCGTCCGCCACTCGCGGAACGGGAGCGAGCGCTTCAGCCGATCGTCCAGGTGTCGCCGGCGTGGAGGAGCTGCTCGAGGTCGCCCTCGCCCTGCTCCGTCACCGCGCTGGCGAGCTGCTCGTCCATCAGCCGGTCGTACACGGGCCGCTCGACATCGCGGAAGACGCCGATCGGCGTGGGGCCGTGCGGCGTGTGCGAGAGGCGCGCGATCGCGGCGGCAAGCGACGGGGTGCGGGCGTGCTCGTCGTGCACGAGCAGCGCGTCTTCGCCGACGTCCGCCACGTCGACGATCTCGGCCGACGCGTCGGGCAGCAGGCGCACTCCGCGTTCGCTCTCCGCGCCGAAGCGGATCGGCTGCCCGTGCTCGAGCACGATCCGGTTCTCCTTCTGGTCGCGCACGGCATCGAAGGCGCCGTCGTTGTAGACGTTGCAGTTCTGGTAGATCTCGACGAAGGCCGTGCCCGCGTGCGCGTGTGCCCGCCGCAACGTCTCGGTCAGGTGGGCGCGGTCGGTGTCGATCGAACGGGCGACGAATGTCGCCTCCGCCCCGAGCGCTAGTGCGACCGGGTTGAACGGCCAGTCGAGCGACCCCATCGGCGTCGTCTTGTTGACGGTGCCGAGCGGCGACGTGGGCGAGTACTGCCCTTTCGTCAGCCCGTAGATCTGGTTGTTGAACATCAGGATCTTGATGTTCACGTTGCGGCGCAGCGCGTGGATCAGGTGGTTGCCGCCGATCGAGAGCGCGTCTCCGTCGCCGCTCACGACCCACACCGACAGGTCCGGGCGCGACAGTGCGAGCCCGGTCGCGATCGCGGGCGCGCGGCCGTGAATCGAGTGGATCCCGTAGGTCTGCATGTAGTACGGGAAGCGCGCGGCGCAGCCAATTCCGGAGATGAAGACGATCCGCTCGCGCGGCAGCCCGAGCTCGGGCATGAACTTCTGCACCGCGGCGAGGATCGCGTAGTCGCCGCAGCCCGGGCACCAGCGCACCTCCTGGTCGGACGCGAAGTCCTTCGCCGTCAGAACCGGCAGGCCGTT
>Ga0134125_10008347_pt1 | contig 11676 bp, 14 predicted proteins | sample KB31751_FD_96464 | JGI IMG/M metagenome (GOLD analysis project Ga0134125, IMG submission 96464) | Terrestrial soil microbial communities with excess Nitrogen fertilizer from Kellogg Biological Station, Michigan, USA - KB3-175-1 | ecosystem: Environmental > Terrestrial > Soil > Unclassified ... | reverse complement strand
CTGCTATATGCCACTCAGCCTGGGCGGGGTGAATTAGCAAAAACACTAAAACAAGCATCACGACCGTAAGAGAATAACGACTACTGGTACGACACAACCTGCTCATGTAGCACCATTCTTTCTCCGATTGATCGTTGTAGGCGGAATCGGATTTGTAGGGACGCCAAGCTAATAGTCAGAATAGTCAGAGAGTGTGGCTAATTAGTGGGGAGGTGGATAACTGGGGCAAGCATTAGTTTTGGCTTCTACCGTAAGAGACCGTATATGATACTAAAATAGCTTCGGTCAAATGCCTATGACAAGAGTGAGGTCTAACTAATTCGAAGCTATTGGGATAGTTTGTTGTGTTGTGGCAAGATTGGCTCCCCGGGCAGGACTCGAACCTGCGACCAGCCGGTTAACAGCCGGCTGCTCTACCAACTGAGCTACCGGGGAACAAAGACTTCAGTAAGAGAAGGGATATTCTAGCAAAACCCTTCGAGGAATAGGGAGATTTTTTAGACGTCGAAATCTTCTGTTTCGTCTTCGTCGGACGAGGCGTCGGTGTTGCCTTCCGCCAGTGCGGCATAATGTCTCGCCCAAGTGAGGTAAAGATTGCCACTGTCGCGCATGGTATCCGCTGCTTTGACGAGCTTTTCGACAAGCTCAGGATCTTTACCCGTAGCTTGGATGGCTGCCGCCCGTCGCTCGATAGCCTTAGGATATTCGCCGATCAAACCAGAGATTTCTCGGAGCAGCTCCTCGATGACGTTGTCTTCGTTCTTCATGTGTGCCTCACCGAGGCCCAATAAAAAACCCCATAGCGGTGAGGCTATGGGGTTTTCAACTCGCGCCTCTCTCGGTTAGCCTTGGTAGGCTTGGCCCAAAGCCGCAGATTCTCCCTTTTTCGACATCAATTGGCCTGTGGCGGTGACAGCTTGCATCACGATTGCTTCGTGCTTGGCGGCGTTGCAGACGACCACACAGAGTTCGCACCCTTTGCAACGGTCGATAATAACCTCGGCCACCATTTTAGTCGTGTTTAAGTCCAGACAATTGGCCTCCGGGCAATACATGATGCACAACCGACAGCCCTTCTTGGCGGTGCACTTTTCATCGATGACTTGTGCAACGTTATACATGCAACGTCATTCCTTCTCTTAGGCTGCGACGGCCGGATTGCCGACACGCAGTTCGATCTTGTTCTTTTCCGCCCATTCTGCGGCGATTTCGTAGGCCCGTTTTACCGTTGCCAGGTTTTTTGCCAGGAGCATTTCTTTCTTGGCGAACTTCTTCTTGATCGCTTCATCGAGAGAAGCGGTACCACCCGACGCGACGAATTTCTTTCCGAAGCGTTCTTGCAATGCGCCGTCCAACGCTTCCATCGACACACACTTAGTAATACCGGCGACTGACCCGATCATGGTCATATTGGTTGATAATTCCGTACCCGCTGTCTCGATCGCCAGCTCGGTCCCGGCGATATAAAAGGTGGCCACGTGCAGATCCTTGAGGCGCTCTATGTCTTCTTCCGACAACAGAGGTTGACCGGAATTGATAATAACGACGCCGCCTTCTTTAATTCCGGAGTAGAACGGCATTGTATAACTTTTCCCCATTGTGATGACCTGGGGATGGAATACTTCAATCACATCTGGAAACACGAGTTCGCCGCGATCATAGATCCGCTCGATGCCGATGCGGCAATAGCTCTCTGCCGGGGCCATGCGTTTTTCTGCACCAAAAAATGGGTTTGAGATGGAGAACTTTCCATCCCGATTAGCGGCCATGGCCATGACGTGAGCGGCGGTGACGGCACCCTGTCCACCTAACCCTGACATTCGGATATTCAGTCGTTTCTTGATCATGGATGGTCTCCCGGTCTAATTGGCTTGTGCCTGCGCGGCCAACTGCTTAGCGGCTGCCTTCCGTTCTTTGTCCTTGGCGGCCAATTCGACCAACAGTTGCTTCGCCGGTTCGCTGACGTATTCCTTGTACGCAAATCGCTCGGTCGGCTTTTCAGAGTCACGCATTTCTTGCAAGCCTTCCATGCTGTTCTTGCCGATTTCGAGAATACAAGGAGTGTAGAGTTGGAGGTAGGTCGGGCCGATTTCACGAGCGATATGCACCGCATTGCGGATAACTTTTTCGACCAGCGATGGTTTGCTGACGGTGCAGTTCACAACGTAATGGCAGCCGGATTCGCGAGCGATCTCGGGCAGCCGAACCTTATCGAACAGTTTGCCGACCGGAGCCATCTTTGCGACAAAGCCTTTCTGCATGAGTCCGCTCTCCTGACCGCCGGTATTGGCGTAGAGCTCATTGTCGAAACAAATGGTCGTGAATTTTTCTTGCCGGAACCAGGCCTGGAGTGTCATGTCCAGACCGATATCGACAGTTGCACCGTCACCGGCGAGGACGACGACGTCCTTTACACGATCGGGGAATCTGACGGTGAGGGCACGCTTAAGACCCGAGGCAATTGCGTTTTGGTTTCCAAACAACGAGTGAATGTTATGGACAGCGACCATTGGAAACACCAGACTGGTACAGCCGGTCGAACCGACCATGACCGTATCTTCGGGATTGGGAAGAGAAGCCAATATATAGCGGAAAGCCATCGACTCGGGGCAGCCAGCGCAGAGTGAGTGCTGCTCAATCAGTTCCTTTGATGTCCCAATGTCTTTCCATCCCCGATCTTCCTTGCCATATGTCGCACTTTTCACGAGATCCTGATAGTCCGATGGCATGATATCGTACAGGGCTTCGGATATTTGAATACGTTCCTTGCTCATATATGGCCTCCTCAGTAGCGTTCAGCTAGGGCAAACAGGTCAATACAACTCAGCTTCCACGGCCAGCCAGGGAGAAGGTCTTCATCCCAAGGGCCGTCTTGATCTCGGATACGATGATTTCCGGTGGCATCGTCATGCCTCCACAAACATGGGGACCAGCATGGACGCGTTGGTGATTTGGGACGGTGGCCCGGATTTCTTTGGCCAGCCACCCGGTGACGTTGAATTCCGGCACAAAAATGTGCTTCGCGTTCTTCGTCGCCTCACGAATCTCTTCTTCCGGCCAGGGGCGAAGCGTCTTCACCTTCACGAGCCCGCAACGCACGCCCTCATCCTCCAGTAGCCGGATCGCTTCTCGCCCCTGAGAAACGGCAGTACCTGAAGCTACGATCACGATGTCTGCGTCCGTATTTTCCGTGTCGATCAGGCCATTCAGCCAATGGATCGAATGTTTTCGCGAGCGTTCGACAGCAGCCCAAATCTCTTGCTGCCAGCTGGCGTGGGTCGCGTAGCTGATATAGTTACTCTTCATGACAAATGGATCGCGCATCATCCGAACAGGCGGACATTCCATATCCATACAAGGCACGGGAGATCGATAGGGGTCGTAGGGTGGCAGGCACATATCTGCAGGCGTCAGATTCACCACGTCTTTCGTGTGAGTGACAAAGAATCCATCGCAGCACAGTGCGAGCGGGAGGTGCACATCCGGTTCTTCAGAGACCATGTAACCCTTCAGAATCCAATCGAAGAAGTCTTGAGCAGTCTCTGCATGCCACACCAGCATGCCGGTATTCAACAAATAGGCGATTTCGAGTGTATCTGGCTGAATCGAGAGCGGTGAGTTGATGCCCCGACAGGTGACAATCATCTGAATCGGCAGCCTGGCGCCGGCCCACATTGGGAAGTTCTCCATGGCCCGCATTGTGCCCGGTCCTGCTGTTGTCGTGAACACACGAGCTCCGCCAAATGCAGAACCTGCGCATTGCGACATGACGGCGAATTCACTCTCACCGCGGAAATAGTCTCCGATATAGCCTTCAGCAAATAATTCGCCGATCAATGCGGCGGCTTCACTCTGCGGCGTGATCGGATATGCGATCATGACATCGCAACTTGCCCGACGGAGAGCTTCCTTGATGACTTCGCTTCCCGTGAAGAATGAAGGCGTACGCGGAGCCTCATTCATCATTTTCCAGGTATCTGTATAGGTCTGACCTTTTTTATTTTGTGTCCCAATAACTGATTTTATCTCTGCCATGGACCCAGCCTCCTTTCACACTCGCGGATTTCAAACGGTTAATTCGAAACCCCATTATTGGCTGATGCTAGCCGTGGTTGGACGGTTCCTTTCAATCGCTTTATGGTATCCGCCAATCTCATGATTTTATCAACAGATGCGTCACGAAACGAGAGCATGGCATCTTCATGACCGGCCTGCGCACACATAGCTATAGTGTAGCAAGATGTTCCTCCACGAATAATCTTCAGCGACAGATTGGCCTGATGACAATGCACGCCGATAAATACGCAGCAGTCAATCTTATTATGCCAAATGGTCAAATTGGGATGATTCGGGTTGATCTCGACTTCAGGGTTAATTTTTGGATACTTGGGACGATAGTCAGGCATGGGGATCAGCATCGGTTTTTGACCGGGCTGAACGCATTCGACGAGCGTATTAAAAAGATGCCGAATAGCCGTGGCTTTTTTTGCTGCTTTCTCATTCCATGCCCACAGCACGAGAGGTCCCGGGAAAATTGTCGGGACTTTGGCCATTAAGAATTGACGAGCAGCTTCTTCATAGGCGGCTTCCTCCGAGACGATCACGCCGTTGATGTGAGCTTCTCCTGGATTCGGCAATCGAATTCCCATGCTTGCGGCAGCCGGGGGAAGAAAATGTTCTGGGCCTGGAAGTACACGATAGTCACTCATCACAACCTATTCTCCGGGGGAAATTTTAGTTGACGAAAAAAATGATGGTTTTCCACGTATTTGATTCTCTGTTGACACTCTAAGCTGTTTCTCCACTCTTGTTCAAGATCACAGAAGGCCCATCTCACGGAACTTTCGGGCCACTATTTAGTAGAGAGTTTAGGCCCTTTGCCCCCATGCCTAACTGTAGGAGCTGGAGAAGCTGGTCAAAAAGTCTGACTAGAGGCCTCCGCATTATAGGTGTCGATCTTTTGTATTGTCAAATGACTGTGTGGGGTTATGACATAGAGACAGCGGGTGATGTGTGGCATGATGCGCGAGGAAGTCGGTGGCCGTCAACAGGAAGCGTGGTGAGAAGTATCGCTACGGAAGTTGTTCGCAGGCAGCCGTGGCCCCGAGCATACACGCACGTTCAAGGTCATCTTTTGCGGCACGCCCGTGCAGCTCTTTCTGGTAAAGCGCGGCTCTCGCGAGCAGGGTTTTCCTATCAGTTGGATCAGCTCGTAGGATCGCACTAAGGTCGTCGATCGCTTGGGTAGGCCGGCCCAACTTCTTGTAGATGTTGCTCCTAAGCAAATAGGCTTCTTTTTGGTAGAGAATCCAACTGTCAGGGGTTGCCGGAGGCAAGCACTTTTGCAAGACTGTCAGGGCGGATGACCACTGCTTTAAGGAAATCAATTTGCGAGCCTCGGCGGTATATAAATTGATGAGGCGATAGCGTGCTAAATCAAAAAAAGGATCCAATTCAAGTACTCGTTCAAATGCGTGAGCTGCCTCAACGGGCCGATGCAACCATGTGTTGACGTCTCCGCTTCCAAGGAAAGCCCATGTGTTCTTTGGATCAAGTAGAATGGCCCGATCGAAATCCATTCTGGCGTTGTCGATATATTCGGAATATTCATTTGGTCTTGACTTGTTGGAATAGGCAGCGGATACCAGCCGTAAATAAGTTTGCCCACGTACGATCAAAGGTTCCACAGACTGAGGGTCCAAAGCAGCTGCCTGTGAGATTAAATCGAGTTTCCGGGGAAGGTGGTGAGAAAGGATCGCTTTCTCGACCAATATGCGAACCCGCTCGCGATCTTTTGTATGGTCGAGCGGCTCAATGGTGAGAGTTCGCACAACAGTAGGAGCGGTCTTGAGTTCGCGGAGTTGCGCCTTGAGTTCCGCATTCTCGCTCTGAAGCCGACGGAAATGTTCCGCAAATCGCTCCTCGGATTGCCACCGCCGAACCGCAGCTTGAAGACTATCGAGATTGACGACCGCGCGGATGCGGATATAGAAACTAGGCCGATCATCTTTGAATGAACGTCGTGATTCCAGGATTTCGGTTTTTGTTATCGAGGCAGCAATAGTACGAATCACCAATGAACTGGAATGGAAGCTCGTGCCAGAGGAGGCTTTCTCGATGTCTTGAAATGCGGACTCGATATACACACCGGCCTCTTCAACCGCTCTGCGTTGAGCAAGCCGGAGGACTCGTTCTTCAGCTATTGTCAGAGTGTCGCTATCTCCCATCACATAATGTCCCTCGGTCACTACCGTGGTTTCTGAAGCATTTGCCGGCTGATACGTGATGAAGAGAGAGGCGACGACGAAAACAATCCGTAGTACATGTCGAAAATCCATAAGAAAACTATACCGCTCGGTTTAGCATTGGACAAATGTTTTTAACCCAAAAGGGAGCACAACCTCAGGAGTGAGTGATGGAGCTTACGAGGGCGATTTGGGAAGAACCTGCAGAAATGGATGAATTTCAACTCGTTCAAAGACGCCGTAAACCGTATAGGGATCATGGCGGATGAACTCTTCAGCCTCCTCTCGTGTCTCAAACTCTAGTACCAGTAGGCTTCCAGCTTTATCCGTAAGAGGGCCTGCGAGAACGACTCGTCCCTGCCTATCAAGCGGTTCGAGGTTCGCTAAGTGGGCAGCCCGATGGATTGCCCGTTTGGCCTGCCCTTGCGGGCCGTCGTAGCCTATGATGGCGAACTTCATGACGTCCGGTGCTGTTTTCTAATTTAATATCTGTTGAGAGGATGCTAGGCGTGATCTTCTTCGATGGGACAACGATCATTGTATCCGGACGTGACTTCGTGCCACCATCGAATTTCTTCCTCGCCAAGTTTCCAGCACAAGTAGACGACTCGACCATCGCGGATGTGTGGGAAGTCGCATAGCCCAAGATCGACGTCTTTCACAACGACTCCCAACTCATGGATGGCATGCAGGTTGGCACTGATGTCCTGGAGACTTTTTACATAGGATACGCCCGCTGGCGTCCCGCCCCCGTAACAGGCATTGGCCGATGCTTTGCTCACCTCCTCGCGGGTTCGCATAAGGACGGTTTTACCTTCGCGGACGGTTGACAGATGCAAATAGAGTTGAGGGATGAGCTGATTCGCTTCAAGGAGTGAAAACACGCGTCCCGGGCTGGTTTCGTTTTCGTCACGTGCCATATCGTATTCGTCGTATATTCGACTGTTAGTTAATTGCTATCTGTGTAACACACTTTAAATTCTGGGAACAACCCGTGAGAAGAATAAATTATTCTATAATGCTAGTTGACAACCGGTCGGTGCCTGGGTATCATCAGTTCATCATCTAAGGTTGGGCTGATTCTCGCCATCAAAGAATTCAATTCCGGAACCTGTCCCGAATCAAATCTAGCAGCAGTGAAAGTGAAGTGACTTAAGTGGGCCGACCAAAGATTTTGCTTGGGCTGTAGACCTCGGAGAATTCGAGACGACGTATTTCCCTACATATTTGAAGAAGCAGACAACGAACTTCCACAAGCTATTCCAACCCAACAGACCAAAAGTCATCGCCAAGGTAAAAGCACGTTTCGCATGACCAATCAGTTCGAGTGTATTCTGGAACAAACCCAAGGCTCGAGAGGAGTCGTATGTCAGTAGCGAGGGGGGAAGTGATGCATCTTGCAGAATTGAAACAGAAGTCGATTGCAGATCTCAACGATGTAGCTCGGGAGCTGAAAATCGAAGGGGCTGCCAATTTGAGGAAGCAGGAGTTGATTTTTGCGATCCTCCAGGCCCAGACCGAAAAAAACGGCGTGGTCTTTGGAGAAGGTGTTCTGGAAACCCTTCCAGACGGATTCGGCTTCTTGCGGGCGCCGGATTCCAATTACCTACCGGGCCCCGACGACATTTACATTTCACCCTCGCAGATTCGTCGGTTCAATCTTCGTACGGGCGATATCGTATCGGGGCAGATCCGTCCCCCGAAAGAGAGCGAACGGTATTTCGCTCTTCTGAAAGTCGAGAAGGTCAACTACGAGGATCCGGAGGTCGCTCGAGACAAGATTCTCTTCGATAACCTGACTCCCCTCTATCCCGAAGAACGGATCCAATTGGAATTCGACCGAGAAGAGTACTGTACGAGGGTTATGGATTTGACTACCCCAATTGGTAAAGGTCAGCGGGGATTGATCGTCGCGGCTCCTCGCACGGGTAAGACGATGCTTCTCCAAGCGATCGCCCGGGCCATTCTCAAGAATCATAAAGAAGTCACACTCATCGTTCTGTTGATTGACGAACGACCGGAAGAAGTCACTGACTGGCAGAGACAGGTAAAGGCGGAGGTTATTAGTTCCACGTTTGATGAACCGGCACAGCGACATGCTCAAGTGGCGGAAATGGTGCTGGAGAAAGCGAAGCGGCTTGTCGAACACAAGAAAGACGTCGTCATCCTGTTGGACAGTATCACCCGCCTCGCACGAGCCTATAACACCATTGCGCCGCCCAGCGGCAAGGTGCTCTCGGGTGGCCTGGATTCCAATGCGCTACAGCGGCCGAAACGCTTCTTTGGAGCTGCTCGCAATATCGAGAACGGCGGGAGCCTCACCATTATGGCGACGGCGCTCGTAGATACCGGCAGTCGCATGGACGATGTCATCTTTGAAGAGTTCAAAGGGACCGGTAACATGGAAGTGCATTTGGATCGCCGTTTGGCTGATAAACGCCTGTTTCCGGCGATCGACATCAGTCAGTCCGGGACGAGAAAGGAAGAACTGTTGGTGGATAAGGATCGCCTTAACAAGATGTGGATTCTCCGGAAAGTGCTCAGCCCCTTGGGGACGATGGAAGCCATGGAATTTCTCATGGATAAGATCGGGGGAACCAAAAACAATCAGGAGTTCTTGCAATCGATGAATCGATAATGTGTGTGCTTGTTTCTTGGTCTTCCTTCAGATAAAATGTTGGCCCTTGGAAAGGGACCAATCGAGTTTGCAATTCATGGGTAAGGAGTCGTAGGTCATGCAGAAGGGTATCCATCCGGTCTATCGTGAGGCGACGATTCACTGCGCCTGTGGAAATTCGTTTAAGACGCGCACCACCATCGGCGATATCAGCGTCGATATCTGTTCCAATTGCCATCCGTTCTTCACCGGCACGCAAAAGATCGTCGATACTGAAGGACGCGTTGAGCGGTTCAAAAAGAAGTACGCGAAGAAGGGTAAGTAGCGCATCATCTGGGTAGAAAAGAGACCCTGCTTCGTGTTTGAAGCAGGGTCTCTTTTTTTGTCGTGGTGCTGTGCCTGCAAAAGCCTTAGGTAGGAAACGGTGGAAACGGCATTACTCAAAAGATGGGAGAGCCTCGCATCACGGTTTCAGGAGTTGACTGATCAGCTCATGGATCCGTCCGTTGCAACTCAACCAAGTCTGTTGCACAAATTGAGTAAGGAGCGGACCGACTTGGAACCAGCCGCCACGCTCTTTGGAGCCTACCATGAATACGCCAAGCAGCTAAAAGATGCGATAGGGATTCTCGCCGACCCGTCGGCAGGCAATGAGTTGCACAAGCTGGCGGAAGAAGAAAAAGTCGAGTTAGAGCGGCAGAAGACGGAAATTGAGGAGCAAGCGAGGGAATTTTTGATTCCAAGAGATCCACGGGACGACAAGAGCCTGGTGCTAGAAATTCGTGCTGGGACCGGTGGAGACGAGGCGGGCTTATTTGCCGGAGAGCTATTTCGCTTGTATGTCAAGTATGCAGAGAAAAAAGGATTTAAGGTTGATACGGTCGAAACATCTGAGACCGGTATTGGAGGGTATAAGAACATCGTCGCATTAATCGAAGGCAAGGGAGCCTACAGCCACTTTAAGTATGAAGCCGGCGTTCACCGTGTACAGCGGGTTCCGGTCACCGAAGCGAGTGGTCGCATTCACACGTCGACCGTGACGGTGGCGGTCATGCCGGAGGTTGATGAAGTGGATGTGCAGATTGATCCGAAGGATTTGCGGATCGATACGTTTTGCTCATCTGGGGCCGGTGGACAGAGTGTAAACACCACCTATTCGGCCGTTCGTATTACGCATCTGCCGACGGGTATGGTCGTGACGTGCCAGGATGAGTGATCTCAGTTGAAAAATCGGACCAAAGCCATGCGGACCTTGCGTGCCAGGATTGTCGAGGCTGAACGGGAAAAGCAAGAAGCAGAGATCGCTCAGAATAGAAAGTCTCAGGTGGGAACCGGAGAACGAAGCGAGAAAATTCGAACCTACAATTTTCCACAGAATCGGGTCACGGATCACCGAGTCGGCATGACGCTTCACAAGCTGGAATTGGTGATGGAAGGCGATCTTGACGAGATCGTTCAAGCGTTGAAGGCACAACAGCAGCAGGCCGAAACCGCCAAAGTGTAACGATGCACGTCCCTATTACTGCAGGTCCCAAGACGATTGGCATGCTGATCACGTGGGCCCAACGCGCTTTGGATACATCTGGATCGACAAATGTGTCTCAGGAAACGCTCTGGTTGTTGGCCTACGCATTGGGAATGAAACATCACGAGCTGGCTAGTCGGAAGGACCAAGTGGTGTCAGGCGAAGGACTCGCCCGTGCCGAATCGGTCATATCGAGGCGAATGGCGCATGAACCGCTGCAATATATCTTGGAAACCCAGGAATTTTGCGGCCTCGACTTTCATGTGAATTCGGCGGTGTTGATTCCTCGGCCTGAGACCGAACTTCTTGTTCAAGAGGTTCTCAGAGAGGGCGGATTTTCGGAAGGGGCCGTGCTGGTCGATGTGGGAACAGGTTCCGGTTGTGTGGCAATCACATTGGCGACCATCCTGAGCGGCATGCGGATTTTTGCCTTGGACTGTTCTGGGAATGCATTGACCGTCGCAAAAGAGAACGCAAAGCGGCATGGAGTGAGCGACAAGATTACTTGGAAGGAGGGAGATCTTTTATCTCCCTTGCTCGAATGTAAATTGGTCGGAGCTGTGGATGCGATTGTGTCGAACCCTCCGTACATCGCTGAAGGGAGCTGGAACGGTTTGCAGCCGGAGGTTCGGGATTTTGAACCGCGGCTGGCGTTGGTGGCCGGGCAGAGCGGAACAGAGTTCCATGAACGATTGCTCCACGATGCACGGCAATTCCTTCTGCCCGGTGGATTGCTCGTCATGGAACTTGGTCAGGATCAAGCTTCAGGTGTGCGACAGGCGGCGGAACACATCGGAGGCTACACAGGGCTTCAAACCGTCAAAGATGAGGCCGGCATCGAACGGGTGATGATCGTGCGGCAAGCAGGCTAGGACCACGGCATGGACGAAATTCTCATCAGCGGCGGCAATAGACTGACCGGGGAAGTTCGCATCAGCGGCGCGAAAAATTCCGCTCTTCCGATCTTGGCCTCGACTATTCTGAGTGGCGGGGAATGTATCATCACGAATGTTCCTAGAGTCGTTGATGTCCTCACGATGGGTAAGCTCCTAGGGATTCTTGGGGCGAAAGTGTCCCATGAGGGTAACCGAGCGGTTATTCAGGCCGATGCAATTGCATCAACGGAGGCTCCTTACGATCTCGTCAAGACTATGCGAGCGTCGGTTTTGGTCCTTGGCCCGTTGGTTGCCCGTTGGGGAGAGGCCAAAGTCTCTCTCCCCGGGGGCTGTGCGATCGGCTCCAGACCGGTGAACCTTCACTTAGCGGGATTGTCAAAATTAGGAGCTGAT
>Ga0134125_10008346_pt1 | contig 11676 bp, 6 predicted proteins | sample KB31751_FD_96464 | JGI IMG/M metagenome (GOLD analysis project Ga0134125, IMG submission 96464) | Terrestrial soil microbial communities with excess Nitrogen fertilizer from Kellogg Biological Station, Michigan, USA - KB3-175-1 | ecosystem: Environmental > Terrestrial > Soil > Unclassified ... | reverse complement strand
TTTCACGTTGAACAACAACGTCATCACCGGGAATACGATCGGCGACGTGGTCATCGCCGACCCCAACAGCCAGCCAAGCACGTATGTCGGGTCTAACAACCTGATTGGGGTGGATGCATCGGGGAGCATGACCACCACCAACCACAACATTCTGATCGGCGCCAACGGCAATCCGGGCCTCGGCTCGCTGGGGTACTACGGCGGGCACACCGAGACATTCCCGCTGCTGGCCGGCAGCCCGGCGCTGGATGCAGGCTCAAATGCCCTGATCCCGCCCGGCATCAATGCCGACCAGCGCGGCTACAGCCGCATTGCCAACGGGACCGTCGACATCGGCTCTTTTGAGTATGGCGGCGTGCCGCTGGTCAATCCGCCGCCTCTGGTGGTGAATACCATTGCCGATGGTGGCGACTACGTCGCCGGCACGCTCACGCTCCGCCAGGCGATCGCGATCGCCAACGCGCAGTCCACGCCGCAGACGATCACGTTTGATCCGACGGTGTTCGCTTCCGGCTCGCTGCACACCATCACCCTCGATGGGCAGCAACTGGAATTCTCCGACACTTCGGCGCCCGTGACGTTGGTCGGCCCGGGCCAGGGCGTGCTGGCGATTGACGCCGCTCACAACAGCCGCATCTTCCTGATCGACGGCGGCGTCACCTCGCACATCAGCGGCCTGGCCCTGCTCAACGGCACCGCTGCCACGTCGGGCGGCGCAATTGACGACGAGGGAACCCTCACCCTCACCGACAGCTCGATCTCCAACAGCACGGCTTCCGGCGCCAACGGCGGCGGCATCTTCGCCGACTCCGGCCCGCTCACGCTGACCAATGACACGCTTTCCGGCAACACCGCCTCCAACGGCGGCGGGCTCTACGCCACCGCCGGCTCCGACCCGCTCATCACCAACTGCACCATCAGCAACAACACCGCCCCCGGTGGCAGCGGCGGGGGGATCGACGCCCAGGGCCAGATGACCCTTGCCAACTCCACGATCTCGGGCAACTCCGTCGCCAGGAGCGGCTCTGCCAGCCAGGCCGGCGGAGGACTGATGATCGCCGGCGGCGGTGGCGTTACTATCAACGCCTCCACCATCTCCGGCAACCTGGCTGACGGCGGCCTGGGCGGCGGCATCTACGCCACTGCCAACGGGCAGCTCACGATCACCAACAGCACCATCTACGGCAACTCCGCCGCCGGCAGTGCCAGCAGGGGCGGCGGAATCTACAACACCGGCTTCAGCATGCTGCTGGTCGACAACAGCACCATCGCATCCAATACCTCCGGCACCGGCGGCGGTCTGTACCTGGCCCGCGGCGACACCTCGCTTTACAACACCATCGTCGCCCAGAACACCGCCACCGCCTCGGGCGGCGCCAGCGACATCTTCAACACGCTCGACTTCTACTATCCGGGATTCGGCGGCGGCACCCCGGTCGGCCCGCAGCTCAGCTCCAACAACCTGATCGACGACGCCGCCAGCGCCGGCGGCCTTGCGGATGGCACCAGCGGCAACATCGTCGGGCACGCGGCCCTGCTCGGCACGCTGGCCAACAACGGCAGCCCCACGCAGACCGTCCTGCCGCTGGCCGGCAGCCCGGCCATCGACGCCGGCTCCAACGCACTGGCCAACGACTACAGCGGCTCGACGCCGCTCGCCCTTACAAGCGATCAACGCGGCTTCCAGCGGATCGTCAACGGCACGGTGGATATCGGGTCGGTGGAAGTCTCGTCGCTGACCGCACCGACCAATCTCCTCGCCACGGCCGGCGCCGACGAGGTGGATCTGTCCTGGACCGCGGTTCCCGGCGCAAGCGGCTACGAGATCTTCCGCGGCACGACCGCCGGGGGTGAATCCACCACGCCGCTGGCGAGCGTCTCCTCGCCCAGTTATCTGGACGCACAGGTTGTCGCCGGTACGAGCTACTTCTACACGGTCGAGGCGGTCAGCGGGCCGGCGACCACCGGGCCCAGCGCCGAGGTGTCTGCCACGCCGTTCCTGCCGATCATCAACGCCAACCCAACTGGCGACACGATCACGCTGTCGCTCGATCCCGACGGCCTGCACGTCGACTGGACCGACTTGGCCACCAGCGGTAAGGTCCTGATCAACGATCCCATCGGCCTGACCATCAACGGCCAGGGCGGCATCGACACGATCATGCTGTCCGGCAGCGGCGTGCCACTTCCCCGGCTGCTGAGACTCAACAGCGGGGCCGGGAACTTCACGTTAAATGGCCTGCCATCCACCGGCGACCCGCTGGCGGGCAAGACGCTCGACCTGGGCACCAGCACGCTGTACGTCAGCTACAGCGGCACGTCTCCCGAGCAACTGATCCGCCAATACCTGCACAACGGCCAGGGCCCGGCGGCGACAGATAAGATCAGTTCGTCCGCCGCCACCGCGGACTACGGCATCGGCTACGCCGACTCGGCCGAGACCAACAGCCCCAACACGCACGCCGGCACGGTGGAACTCAAATACACGGTGTATGGCGATGCGAACCTGGACGGCACGGTGAACCTGGCCGACTTCCTGGCCGTCTCCCGCAACTTCGGCCAGACGAGTTCCACCTGGCTGATGGGCGACTTCAATTACGATGGGGCGACGAATATCACGGATTTGCTGATCCTGGTCCGCCACTTCGGCAAGAGCGTCCCGCCGCCGCCTCCGGCAGCGGCGCTGAGCGCGGCGGCCAATCCGATCGCCGGCCCGCTCGCCCTCCGCCGGCGGTGAGGCCATCAGCCGCGTGCCTCTATTCGGCGGGAGTTCCCGACCGCGGTGTCCCGGGCCGAGTTGGAGGGGGGCCACATGGCGCGCCAGGCGCTTCCCGGGCTCAATTAGAGCGGCTTTCGGTTTGCTCCTCCTTCGTCAGTCCCCGACGGCCATCCTAATCGCATCGATTGCAATCTGTTGCTTTCACGAATTTGGTTGCAAAAAGGTCCGAAATCCCCGAAAATGACCCCTTCGGTGTTCGTACTTTCCAAACACGCCAAGGAGCGGAGTGACAATGCCTAAGAAGATGCTATCGGCTAAGTCGGGGGCCTGCGCCTTGCGCCTGCGGGCGGCTATCGAGGGGCTTGAGCCACGCACGTTGCTGAGCACGTGGGTGGTCAGTTCAACGGCCGACACGAATACCGCGGGGACGCTGCGGTATTACGTTAACAATTCCGCGGCCGGTGACGTCATCACCTTCGATCCGGCCGTTTTTAAGTCCGGATCGACCCAGATCATTCAGTTGTCCGGGCAGCAACTGGAAATCAGCCATAATCTGACCATTCAGGGTCCTGGGGCGGACCATACTTATGTTGACGCCGAATTTGGCTCGCGCGATTTCCACATTGACTCGGGCGTGACCGCATCCATCTCCGGTCTGATTATCACGCGCGGGGACCCCGGCACCACGGACAGCATTGGCGGTGGAATTTCCAACGATGGCACGCTGACGCTCACCAATAGCTGGATCACCGGCAACAACGCCTCGCGATTCGGCGGCGGGCTGTCGAATCAGGGGACCGCCACGCTGATCGACGACACATTCTCGCAGGACACGACAGGAGACGGCACGGCGACGGCGGGGGGTGGGGCCATTGCCAACACCGGCTCTCTGACGATGGAAGAGTCCACTGTCACTACCAGTTCCGCTACCGGCAATGGCGCCAGCGCGGACACCCCCGGGGCCATCGTATTCATCTCGGGGACGGCCACGATCACCGGATGCACGATCGCCAACAACACGGTCGGCCTCAATCAGTCCGGGGGCGGGACCGTCACGCTTACCAATGACATCATCGCTGAGAATCAGATCGATCTGACGTCCACCGGCGTCCAGGCGACCTACACCGGCTCGTACAACGTGATCGGCAAGGACACGACCGGGACCATGACGGCCGGCAACCACAACAACATCGTCGGCGCAAACGTGAATCCGGGCCTGGGGCCCATGGGCTACTACGGCGGGCACACGCTCGTGTACTCGCTGCAGACCGGAAGCCCGGCAATTGACACCGGGTCCAACGCGTTGGTCCCGATCGGCATCAACAACGATCAGCGCGGCAACATCCGCATCGTCAACGGAACGGTGGACATCGGCTCCTACGAATTTGGCGGCCCGCCGCTGACCAACCCCCCGCCTCTGGTGGTCAACACTACCAACGACGGGGCCGACTACGTTCAGGGCATCCTTACGCTCCGGCAGGCGATCACCATCGCCAACGCGCAGACCACGCCGCAGACCATCACGTTTGATACGACGGTCTTCACTGCCGGCACGCAGCACGTCATCACTCTCGTGAACGGTCTGGAATTGGAAATATCGAATACGGCGGCCGAGGTCGACATTCAGAGTCCGGGCCAGGGCGTCGTGGCGGTTAATGGCGCCAACAACAGCCGCATCTTCCTGATTGACGGCGGCGTCAAGTCGCACATCAGCGGGATGACCCTGTTCAACGGCGCTGCCACCACCCCGGGCGGCGCGATCGACAACGAGGGCACCCTCACCCTCACCGACAGCTCGATCTTGAACAGCACGGCGGGCGACGCCAACGGCGGCGGCATTTACGCCGCCTTCGGCCCGCTTACCCTCACCAACGTCACGCTCACCGGCAACACCGCCGCCAACGGCGGCGCTCTCTACGCCGCCGCAGGCTCCAACCCCGTTATCACCAACTCCACCATCAGCAACAACAGCGCGCCAGGCGGCGCCGGTGGCGGCATCGACGCACAGGGTGGCCTGATCCTCACCAACTCCACCGTCTCGGGCAACTCCGTCGCCAAAGCCGGGTCCTCCGGCCAGGCGGGCGGCGGGCTCATGATCGCGGGCGGGGGCGTCGCCATTACCTCCTCCACCATCTCCGGCAACTCCGCTGACGGTGGGTTCGGGGGCGGCATCGACGCCGCCGGCAACGGACAACTCACCCTCACCAACAGCACCGTCTACGGCAACTCCGCCGCCGGCGGCACAAGCTGGGGCGGTGGAATTTACGTATTCGGATCCGCCAAACTGCTGGTCGACAACAGCACCATCGCTTCCAATACGTCCGGCTCTGGCGGCGGGCTTTACCTGGCCGGCGGCGACACCTCGCTCTACAACACCATCGTCGCCCTGAACACCGCCAGCGTCTCGGGCGGCGCCAAGGACATCTTCAACACACTCGACAGCGGCTCGCGGGTCGGACCGCAGGCCAGCTCGAACAACCTGATCGACGACGCCGCCAGCGCCGGCGGCATGGCGGACGGATCCATGGGCAATATCGTCGGACACGCTGCGATGCTCGGCACGCTGGCCAACAATGGTGGGCCCACGCAGACCGTCCTGCCGCTGACCGGCAGCCCGGCCGTCGACGCCGGCTCCAACGCACTGGCCAACGACTACAGCGGCACAACCCCCGTCGCCCTCACAAGCGATCAACGCGGCGGGCCGCGAATCGTCAACGGCACCGTCGACATCGGGTCGGTCGAAGTGCAGGTGGCGCTTGGCGCGCCGACCAATCTGGTGGCCACACCCGGCGCCGACGAAGTCGATCTGGCCTGGAATCCGGTTTCCGGCGCAAGCCAGTACGAGATTTTCCGCGGCACGAGCACGGGTGGCGAATCCACCACGCCGCTGGCCACCGTCTCCTCGCCGAGCTATCTCGACTCCGCTGTCGTCGCCGGTACGACCTACTTCTACACCGTCGAGGCGGTCAGCGGGCCGACCGTCAGCGCACCCAGCGCCGAGGCGTCGGCCACGCCGTTCCTCCCGGTGATCGATGCCAACCCGGCGGGCGACACGATCACGCTGTCGCTCGATCCCGACGGCCTGCACGTCGACTGGACCGACCTGGCCACCAGCGGTAAGGTCCTGATCAACGACCCCATCGGCCTGACCATCAACGGCCAGGGCGGTGTCGACACGATCAACCTCACCGGCAGCGGCGTGCCGATCCCCAAGCTCCTGACGCTCAACAGCGGTGCCGGAAACTTCACCTTGAATGGTCTGCCATCCACCGGCGACCCGCTGTCCGGCAAGACGCTCGATCTGGGCACCAGCACCCTGTACGTCAGCTACAGCGGCTCATCGCCCGAGCAACTGATCCGCCAGGACCTGCGCAACGGGCTGGTGGGCCAGACCAGCGACCGGATCATCTCGTCGGCGGCCACGCTCGACTACACCATCGGCTACGCCGACTCCGCCGACGCCAACAGCCCCAACACCCACACCGGTACGGTCGAACTCAAATACGCGGTCTACGGCGATGCCAACCTCGACGGCACGGTGAACCTGGCCGACTTCCTGGCCGTTTCCCGCAATTTCGGGCAGACGAATTCGACCTGGCTGGCCGGAGACTTCAACTACGACGGGGCGACGAACCTGACGGACCTGCTGATCGTGGTACGCCACTTCGGCAAGACCGCACCGCCGCCGCCCCCGGCCGCGGCGCTGAGCTTCGCGTCCAACCCGACCTCCGGACCGCTGACGGCCCGCCGAAGGTGACAAAGGTCCCGTCGCTATCGCGGGTTAAGGTGGGGCGGCGGTCGGGCAAGGAGAGGAGAGATGCGCACGTTCGGCAACTGCCGGCGGCAAGGTGTAACCATCCTGGCAGCGGCCGCATCGCTGGCGATGGGGGCGGCGGTCCATGCCACACCGGCGTACCAGGGGATCAGCCTCTACCCGCTGGCAGCCCCCACCGGCGGAACGGTCGGCACCCTCCAGGGAATCAATGGCGGGCAGACGTTCGGGTCCGTCCAGATCGGCTCCAATACGCTCGCTTCCATTTGGGGCGCCAACGGCTGGCTGACGGTCCTGCAACCATCTAATCTCGGCTACTACAGCGGGTCGATGGTCACCGTCGCGCTGCCTGGCATGCAGGGCGGGTACGCCGTCAATTCCGACACCAATCAGAATCATGCGGTTATCTGGACCGGAGCGGCCGACACTGCCGTCGATCTGAACCCCAACGTTCTGTACGGCTACTACACGTCGCAAATTAACGCCGCGAGCGGCAACCAGCAGGTGGGTTCCGGCGCCAGCGTCGAGCACGGCAACCACGGCTTGATCTGGTCCGGGACGCCGGATTCGGCCATCGATGTCAACCCGGCGGGAGCATTGGGTTCTGTGCTGTTGGGGACCGATCGTGTCAATCAGGTGGGGTACAGCGTGCCGAGCCAATTCGGCACCGACGCCACGATGTGGAGCGGCACGGCGGATTCATACGTAAGTCTCGCCGGGCCCAACCTTTTGAACTCTGAAGCCGTGGCGGTCAGCGGCGGGCAGGAGGTCGGCAGCGGGAATTTCAGAGCCTCCGCGGGCGAACAGCCGACGCACGCCATCCTCTGGACGGGCACGGCCGATTCGGCCGTCGATCTGCACCCGAGCAGTGCGTACTGGAAAAGCTGGGCGGTGGCGACGAATGGAGTCGAGCAGGTGGGGTACGTCTGGCCTTCACCCGACTACGAGATCCAGTATGCGTTCCTGTGGCAAGGCTCCGCCGCGTCGGCAGTCAACCTTCAGCAACTGCTCCCCGCGGGCCTCCAGTCGTCGAAGGCATTCAGCATCGACGCGTCGGGGGACGTGTATGGGGTCGCATTGGACAACTGGGGCGTGTATCACGCGGTGGAATGGACTCCCGTGCCGGAGCCGGCGGGGGTGGTGGCGGTGATCATTGCCGGGTGGGCGCTGATGTCCAGGAGGCGCATCCGGAGAGAAAAATAGGGACGGGAGCTGTTTATTCTCCCTTCCGAGCGTCGCAGATTTCTGGGCGCGCCTACAGCGCCTGCTCGTTGGTTTCTCCCGTCCGAATCCGCACCACCTCCGCGATCGGATAGACGAAAATCTTCCCATCCCCGACTTCCCCGGTGCGGGCGGCTTCGACGATCGCCTGGACGGCCTTCTGGGCCTCCTCGGTCTTGACGGCCAGCTTCAGCAGCACCTTGGGGACGAAGCCCACGTCCATCTTGGCGCCGCGGTACCGCTCGGTGTGGCCCATCTGACGGCCAAATCCCTTGCACTCGACCGCGGTGACGCCCAGGATTCCGATCTTCGCTAACGCACCCTTCACCGCGTCCAGCTTGTGGGGCTTGATCACCGCCTCGATCATCTGCATAAGTCACTCCTTCAATTCGGTAGCGTCGCCGGCAGGCGCGTTTCCACCGAACCAATCATAGTGCCGGGACGGGTAAAGTTGTAGAGGCACGTAGCGTCACGTTTCACGTTTTCACGTTTCACTCGCTGCCTGCGCCGTGAAACCTGACGAGCTGAAAACATGATCGTCACGCCTATCTCTCCGACGCATGCCATCGTCGCAGCGTCAGATGGGCGGCGAGGTTGACCGCTCCGAACATCGCAAGCCCCAACAGCGAGGCGAGGATCGCCGCGGCGAAGACCTCGTCCATGTGGCTATCGTGGATCCCGCCGACCACCCGCACGCCGAGCCCCACTTCGCCCACGATCTGGCCGACCAAAAACTCGGCGACAATCGTGCCGATCACCGATAACCCCGCGGCGATGCGCAATCCGGTAAAGATGCCGGGCAGTGCCGAGGGAAGCCGCAGCTTCCACAATCCCGCCAAGGGCCTTGCGCCATACAGGCGGAACAAATCGATCAGTGCCGGGTCCGTGGCCATCAGTCCTGCGAGCGTGTTGGCGATGACCGGAAAAACCGACACGATGAACGCACACAGCACCACCGGCTCCAGACCCGGCGTGAGCCAGAACAGAAGCATGGGGGCGATGGCGACGATGGGGACGGTCTGGAAGAACAGGGTGTACGGAAAGAACGCCCGCCGCAAGATGGGCGAGGCGGAAAGGGCGATGGCGATCAACACGCCGAACACCCCGCTGGCGACAAAGCCGCTCAGGGCGGCCAGTGCCGTCCAGCCGAGCGACGAGAGCAGTCTGCGGTCCGTGAACAGCGAGCGGATGACCGCCGTCGGCATCGGCAGAAGGAAGTCCGGCGTGTGCGTCACTCGGACGTAGAGATCCCAAATCACCAGCACGCCCGCGAGGACCAGCACGGGCGGCAAGATGCGGGATGTGAGGGATCCTGAGGCCCTCATGGCTCACCTCGTTCCAGGGCGCCGTAAAGCGCGCGGACCTCCGCCACGAACGGGGGTGTGGCGCGAATCGCGCCGGCCCGGTCCGGCGGCAGCGCGATTGCCCGATCCTCAACAATTCGCGCGGGACGAGCGGAGAGCACGATCGCCCGCTCGGCCAGAAAGGCGGCCTCGGTGGTCGAGTGAGTCACAAAGATCACCGTCATTCCGCTCGCACGCCACAGATCGCGAAGCTGCTCGTCCAGCCGCTCGCGAGTCAACTCGTCCAGTGCGGCAAACGGCTCGTCCAGCAGGAGCAGTTTCGGCCGCGTGACCATGGCGCGGGCCAGCGACACGCGCATGCGCATGCCGCCGGAGAGTTGATTGGGAAACCGGTCCATCGCGTCGGAAAGGCCAACCTGCTCGAGCGCCGACCGGGCCGCGTCCGCGCGCCGGCCTCGGGGTACGTGCATGAGTTCCAATGGAAGTGCCACGTTCTGCAACGCGCTTCGCCAGGGGAGCAGGTGGGCGTCCTGAAAGACATAGGCGATCCCCGACGATCTCACGGCGGCGTGGATCGAACCGCTCCGCGGCCGATCCAGCCCGGCGATGAGCCGCAGCAGCGTCGATTTCCCGCATCCCGACGGCCCCAAAATCGCCAGGAACTGCCCGGCGGGAGTTTCAAAATCCAGCCCGTCCAGCACCGAAACGGCGTTGTCGTATGCGTGGCGAACGCCGCGCATTTGGATCGCGATCCCCGCGCCTTCAACCCTGTTCTGCATGCGGTGCATGGATCGGCTCATTCTTGCGACCGGCGCGGTTACAGACAACTTTGCGGCGCTCTCGTTCTCCCGCCCCCGGTACGCCGGGGGCGGGAAGAAATGACGCATCCTTCAAGTCAACGCTCGTCAGCGATTCCAATCTACCTTGACCAGGCCCGTCATGCTGCTTAGAGTCTTTGCACAACCTGATTCGGGGCCTGTGGCCCCGGGGCGATTTGAATCGCAGCTTGCGGCCCGTGGAGTGACTTCGAACTCCGCAAAACAGCTAAAGCGCGGCAGAGTTCCTGCCACGGGCCATGCCGATTTTTAAGGCATGGTTTTTCTTTTTCATGAAGGTGGCCCATGACGCAGACGTTGAATCCGCCGACGACCGGCGCGGGATCCGTGACGCAGCTCAACCAGGAACAGGTCAACCGCTACAAGCGGCATCTGATCCTTCCCGAGGTCGGCGTCGAGGGACAGAAGAAGCTCCTCAATTCCAAGGTCCTGTGCATCGGAGCGGGCGGGCTGGGCTGCCCGATCAGCCTGTACCTGGCCGCGGCGGGCGTTGGCGCCATCGGCCTGGCCGACATCGACGTCGTCAGCCCCTCCAACCTCCAGCGCCAGATCCTCTTCGGCACCAATGACGTCGGCGAGGATAAGGTCAAGGCCGCGTCCAAACGCCTCAGGGACCTCAACCCCGACATCAAGCTCATCGAGCACAAGACGATCGTCAACAGCTCCAACGTCATGGACCTGATCCGCGACTATGACGTGATCATCGACGGCACCGACAACTTCCCCACCCGCTACTGCGTGAACGACGCCTGCGTGCTCCAGAAGAAGCCCAATGTCTATGGGTCGATCTTCCGCTTCGAAGGCATGGTGACGGTCTTCGCCCCGCACCTGAAAAACCCCGACACTGGAGAGAAGGGCCCTTGCTACCGCTGCATGTACCCCGAGCCGCCGGACCCCGGCTCCGTGCCGAGCTGCGCCGAAGGCGGCGTGCTGGGCGTCATCTGCGGCACCATCGGCGCCCTGCAGGCCAATGAAACCATCAAGCTGATTTTGGGTCTGGGCCGCCCGTCGATCGGCCGCCTGCTGACTTACAGCTCGCTCGATCTGGAGTTCCGCACGTTCAAAATTCGTCGGGATCCCAACTGCCCCGTCTGCGGCGACCATCCGACCATCACCAAGCCGGTCGACTACGAGCAGTTCTGCGGCGTGCCGATCCTCGACCCCAAGTCGCTGGAGGAAACCAAGCAGGAAGCCCACCGCGCCAAGAGCGGCAACGGCCAGGCTGGCGTTTCGGCAGCAAACCTCGATGCCCGCGGCCTGCCGCCGGGCTACGCCTACAAGCCGGACTGGGAAGTCACGCCGCGCGAAGTGAAGCAGATGCTCGACAAGGGCGAGAAGTTCTATTTCGTCGACTGCCGCCTGCCCAACGAGTATCAGATCACCCACATCGAAGGCACCGACTTGATCCCCCTCCAGCAAATCGGCCAGTTCCGCGACAAGCTCGAAGCACACCGCGACGAGAAGATCGTCGTGCATTGCAAGAGCGGCGGCCGCTCGATGCAGTTCACCCAGGCCCTCCGCCAGGCCGGGTTCAAGGATGTGAAGAGCATGGCCGGCGGCATCCTGCTGTGGAACAAAGACATCAACCCCGGCGGGCCGCAGTATTGATGGCCGCAGGGGACAAACCTTTTCCCGAAAGCCATCAACGGCGTGGCGTCACCAGAGTGACGCCACGCCGTCCGTTTCCCAAAAGTTCTCACTTTGGCCAATACCGTCCGGAACTTTGGGCCTGAAAATCGAATAGCATAGTCTTGCGCTTGCGCCATTTCAGGATTTGTGGTTGACTGGGCAACGGTGAACGAGCCGCCCGTCCCGAGCAGTCCG
>Ga0134125_10008345_pt1 | contig 11676 bp, 14 predicted proteins | sample KB31751_FD_96464 | JGI IMG/M metagenome (GOLD analysis project Ga0134125, IMG submission 96464) | Terrestrial soil microbial communities with excess Nitrogen fertilizer from Kellogg Biological Station, Michigan, USA - KB3-175-1 | ecosystem: Environmental > Terrestrial > Soil > Unclassified ... | reverse complement strand
GCCGTTCGCGGTTTTTGTCACGACAATCTTGCCGTCCTTCACCGCGAGCCAGCTCCAGCCCGAGCCGAACTGCGTCGTACCGGCCTGGATGAATTCTTCCTTCATCTTGTCGACGGAGCCGAGATCGGCGGTGATCCGCTTTTCCAGTTCGCCCGGAAGTTTCCCGCCGCCTTTCGGCTTCATCCATTTCCAGAAAAGCGTGTGGTTGTAGTGCTGGCCGGCATTGTTGAAGAGGCCGGGATTCTTTCCGAAAGAGGCTTTGACGATTTCTTCCAGAGACTTGCCTTCCAGGCCGCTGCCCTTCAAAAGATTGTTGCCGTTATTGACGTAAGCAAGATGATGCTTGTCGTGATGGTATTCGAGCGTTTCGCGCGACATGTAGGGCGCGAGCGCATCGTGCGAATAGGGCAAATCGGGCAAAGTGAAAGACATGGCGGCTCCTTTACATAAGTTATGATCAAAACCCGACACAGCGTTTACCAAACGGGTCAGGATGGGAAAGGCTGAGGGGAAAATAGGCTGAGCCCTTTCCGCACACAACCCAACCATTGATTTCGTTGAATTCGCGATTTGCAAAGGAACCAAGGGTAGGGGACAATCGTTAGTTCATGTTTTGGCTATTGGCTTAATTAGTGAGCTTCATGCCGCAGGCACTTATCATTCTGGGCGCCGTTCTCGCGCTTGCCGGTATCGGCTCGATCGCCGCCGGCGCTCCTTCCTGGGTTCTCGGTCTCGGTCTCGGCACCGCGCTGATCCAAAGCGGCGCGGTCGGACTCGTCGGCGGCTTTCTACTGGTCGGCATCGGTTTCGTGCTGCGTGCGCTGCGCGACTTGACGCGGCGGCTCGATCAGATGGCACCCGGCGCGCCGCTTCCGGCGCGCTCGTCGGCCGCAGCGCCGCGCCAGCCCGCGAAGCGCGAATCCGTGCCGGCGCCCTCGCGCCGCGAACAGCCTTCCTTCGGTCCGCGCGAAGACGGGCGCGATCGCGAATTGGTCCACGACCGTTCGGAGGACAGCGGATTTCCCGAACCGGAAGATCGTCCGCGCTCGCGCTCGCGTTTTGCCGATCCGGAGCCTCGAATGCCTTCGCGCCCTGGCGCGGCGCCCGAGCGCGGCCGTCCGCGTCCGCCCGCACCTGAGCGTGCGCCGTCGCCTGAGCGCGGACCTTCGTTCGATACGTTTGAAGATGACGCTCCGACCGCCCCCGTCCGCGGCCCGGCCACGGCCAATTCCGGATCGGGCGTGTCGAACACGATCGTGCGCTCCGGCATCATCGGCGGCATGGCCTACACGCTCTACACCGACGGCTCGATCGAAGCGGAGCTTCCGATCGGCACCGTGCGCTTCGCGTCCGTCGAGGAATTGCAGGACCATGTCAGCCAGACCGGCGAGGACGCCGACGTCGATTTCGGCGGGCCGCAGCCGCCGCGCAACGAGCCGTTACGCTAGGCCGGTTGTTTTCAGCGCGAAAGCGTAAGTCAGCGCAATCTCTTCGAGGCGATCGAACCGTCCCGCGGCGCCGCCATGGCCCGCGTCCATGTTGGTGCGGAGATAAAGCGGGTTGTCGCCGGTCTTCGCCGCCCGCAATTTCGCAACCCACTTCGCCGGCTCCCAATAGGTGACGCGCGGGTCGGTGAGGCCCGCGAGCACGAGCATCGCGGGATAATCCTGCGCTTTCACGTTATCGTAAGGCGAATAGCCGCGAATGCGGCGAAACGCGTCGGCGTCCTTGATCGGATTTCCCCACTCGAACCATTCCGGCGGCGTGAGCGGCAGCGTGTCGTCAAGAATGGTGTTGAGGACATCGACGAAGGGGACTTCCGCGACGATCCCTTTGAAAAGATCCGGCCGCATATTCGCGACCGCGCCCATGAGAAGTCCGCCCGCCGAGCCCCCATGCGCGACGATCCGGTCGCGCGCGGTGAATTTCATTTTGCACAGATGCTCGGCGCAGGCGATGAAATCGGCGAAGCTGTTTTTCTTGTTGGCGAGTTTCCCCTCGCGATACCAGCGCCAGCCTTTTTCCGTGCCGCCGCGAATATGCGCGATCGCATAGACAAAGCCGCGGTCGACGAGCGAAAGGCGGTTGGAGTTGAAGGATGCGGGCATCGAAATGCCGTAGGCGCCATATCCGTAAAGCATGCAAGGCGCCATGCCGTTTCGCGGCAGCTTGCGAAGATGCAGAAGCGAAATCGGGATCATTTCGCCGTCGGGTGCGCGCGCCTCGATCCGCCGCGTCACATACTTCTTCGGATCGTGACCGGAAGGGACTTCCTGCCGCTTGCGCAACTTGCGCCCGCGGCTGCGCATATCGTAGTCCCAGGTTTCGTTCGGCGTCGTCATCGACGAATAACTGAAGCGCAGATTGTCGGTCGCGAATTCGTAACCGGCGCTCATCCCGAGCGAATAGGCTTCTTCCGAAAACGCGATGTTGTGCTCTTCGTTGCTCGTAGCGCTGCGAATGACGATGCGCGGGAGGCCATCCGAGCGCTCTAACCGAACGATCCAGTCGCGAAATACCGCGGTGTCGAGAATGATCGTGCCCGGCCGGTGCGGAATGAAATCGCGCCAGTTGGCGCGTCCCGGCGCAACGACGGGCGCGAGCACGATCTTGAAATCCTCGCTCTCGTCCGCGTTGGTCTGGATCACAAGCTTGGGCTCGCCCTGCAGCGACGGGTGATGCTCGACGCTGTAGCGAACGCCGACCTTTCGCGGCTCGACGACGACGGGCTTCGCAAGCGGATTTGCAAGATCGAGCAAGCGCGCTTCGGATGTCTCGCTGTCGCCGCAGGCGATCGCGCCGTAAATGCCGGCGTGCAGCTTGTCCACGCTGACAAAGAAACCTTTGTCGCGTTCCTGGTAGATCAGCTTGTCGGTGTTCTGTTTCGTGCCGATGACGTGAAAGAAAACGCGCTCGGGCCGATGGTCGGAATTCAGCCAGACATAAAAAAATCCGCGGCTATCGGCGGACCAAACCACGCCGCCCGTCGTGTCCTGGATGACGTCGCTGAGATCCTTTCCGGCCGAAAGATCGCGCACACGGATCTTGTTGAATTCGGAGCCCGCGTCGTCCACCGACCATGCGAGCAGCCGGTGATTGGGCGAGTGATCGGTGCTGCCGAGATGAAAGTAGGCGTGTCCCTTCGCGAGCTTGTCGGAATCCAGGAGCACTTGTTCGCGCCCGCCTGCGCTCGCGACCCGGCAGATCAGCGGATGCTGACCGCCTTTTCGGTAACGCGCGAAATAAGCGTAATCGCCGTCGCGCGCGGGAACGGAGGAATCGTCTTCCTTGATCCGGCCGCGCATTTCCTGTTTGAGCAGCTTTTGCAGCTTCGCCGTTTGCTTGAACGAGGAGTCGGTGTAGGCGTTTTCCGCTTCAAGATAGTCGCGGATTTTGCGATCGAGCTTCGACGGGTTGCGCATGACCTCGCGCCAGTTCGGGTCGCGCAGCCAGGCATAATGGTCCGTTAATTCCTCGCCATGGACGCGCCGCGAAACGGCGCGGTTCGCAGCCACGGGCGGCGATTTCCGCGACGCCCCACGCTTGGCGGAGCGCCGCTTTTTGCGCGCGGGTTTTTTGCCGCGCGCCTTCGGCTTACGCGCCATTCGCGTCCTCTTTGGGCGTTAATTTCAGCGCGCAGCCGTTCATGCAGTAACGAAGGCCTGTCTCTTTGGGGCCGTCGTCGAAAACGTGGCCGAGATGCGCTTCGCAAGCCGCGCAGCGGATCTCGGTCCGCCGCATGAAGTTCGAATTATCGGAATGCTCGTCGACGGCTTCCTTCGAAATCGGCGCATAAAAGCTCGGCCACCCCGAACCCGAATCGAACTTGGTTTCGGAATCGAACAAGGGATTGCCGCAGCTCACGCAAACATAGGTACCCTTGCTCTTTTCGTTGAGATACGGCCCCGTGAAGGGCCGCTCCGTGCCGTGCTGCCGGGTCACATGATATTGCTCGGCCGTGAGCTGCTTGCGCCACTCGGCATCGCTCTTGATCACTTTGGCAGGGGGATTCTTGTTCATTATTTTCTCCTGAAAGCTTGGCGCAGCTTAAATATGAATTCGACGGGGAAGCGGCAAGACGGCATCGCGCACGACAACGCGAGCGCCTCGTGAACGGCATCGAGTTTAAGGTATCGCTGCGGCTCCTACAACGTATCGGGCGGCGCGGAATGACGTTTGCGCCGTTTCAGCCGCCGGTCGAGCCGGGCCAGCACGAAGTGGCGCATCGGATCGTATCCGCCGCCGCCCATTCGTGCGGCGCGCCGCTCGGCGCGAAGCGCGCGGGCGATCCGGAGCGCGAATTGATCGTCGGAATTGCTGTCGAACGTGCTCTTGAACAGGCCGAAAGCCGCGAGGCGTTGCTCGCACTCCTTCCGGGTGTCGGTCAAGCGCACCGCGCGAATGCCGCGCGTCCTGCCCCAGTCATTCGCCGTCGGGTTGTTCTTGCTTCCAATGCGTGACATGAAAATACTCCTATTGGAAGCGGGAATATCGCCCCGCGGGGAAGCATGGGGATAAGTCGATCTCCGTTTTTTGTGGAATCGCCGCCGGTTTTCGGTGTATAAGAATATAAACCTTTGATGCGCCGCGTTTAATTTCACCAAAATATTTTTATCGGGCGCTTATTTCCAACGGTCAAACTTCTGTCAGAATGATGTAAGTATAAATTCCTAACAAAGGAGCCCGCCTTGATCGCCTCCCCAATGCATCCTGGAACCGATTTCGCCGTTGCAACGAAAACAGCCCAAAAGGCGGCAAACCCGCTTGCACCGCGCGAAGGCGCAGAAGGAGGCTGCAAGCTTGCCGTACTTCTGGTCGCCGATGCGTTGCAGCTGAGACTATCGGATATTCTCGCTGCTACGCGTGGATCCTCGGGCAGCGCGCACGCGCGCCAGGCGGCGATGTATCTTGCCCACGTCGCGCTCGGTGTTTCGCTTACGGCGGTCGGGCGTTACTTCGGGCGCGATCGCTCGACGGTCGCGCATGGCTGCCGCTGCGTGGAGGATCGCCGCGACGATCCCGCATTCGATACGCTGATCGGCGAGCTCGCGCTTGCGGCACGGATCGCGTTGCATCTCGATTGCGAGGTGACGGCATGAAAAAGAAGCATCGCAGCGAAAACGCCGCCGTTCGTTTTTTGCTTTTCCTCAGGGAGGGCTCAGCCCGTTGCCAGCGCGTTCATAATCATCGGATGGAATTCAAATCGGGTCATGGCAGCCTGACGATTTCCGCACGCGGCCTCGTAGTGCTCGTAACCGCCGATCTCGTGGCTCGCGAGGGAGAGCGCGTTACGCTGACGCAGGCCGGACGCGCGCATCTTGCGCGGCTTTTGGCCGGCGAAGAGCCGTTTCTTCTGCAGCATGGCGGCATCGTGACGCGGGAAAAAATTCGCAACGATCCGGTTGATGCCATGCTCGTGAATGAGGCGGAAAGCCCGCTCGCCTGGCTCGCGAAGCGGCGCGGGCCGGGCGGAAAACCGCTCATCGATACCGCGCAGTTTCAGGCAGGCGAGCGCTTGCGTGCGGACTTCACGCGCGCCGGACTGACGCCGCGCGTCACCTCGAACTGGGTCGCGCCGATCGCGCAAGGCAGGCGCGCGACCGGCGCGAGCGCGGGTGCTTTCAGCGATACGGTGCTCGCGGCGAAAGAGCGCGTGAGCGCAACACTAGAAGCTGTCGGCCCGGAATTCGCGGGCGTACTCTTGGATGTGTGCTGTTTCCTGAAAGGCTTGGAGACCGTCGAACAGGAACGCCGCTGGCCACAGCGCACCGCGAAGGTCGTGCTTGGCCTCGCGCTCGATCGGCTCGCGCGCCATTACGGCATCCGCACCGAAATTCGCGGGCTGGCGAGAAGCGCGACGCGACATTGGCGGGCGCCGGACGCGAGGCCGTCGATGAATGGAGGTTAGGCCGCGTGCGCGAGCGCGGCTTGCGCGTCGGCACGCATGCGCTCGACCATCGAGCGAAAACCGTTCGAGCGCTGCGGCGTCAGATGCTCGCCGAGGCCAAGCTTCCTGAAGACGGCGATCGCGTCCGTGTCCAAAATCTTGCGCGCCGGCTGGCCTGAATAGAGCGCGAACAGGATCGCGATAAGGCCCTTCACGATATGCGCGTCGCTGTCGCCGGTGAATTCCAGCACCGGGCCGCTCGCGCTCGGCTTCGTTTCGCTCACCAGCCAAACCTGGCTTGCGCAGCCCAGAACTTTGTTTTTGTCGGTATGCTCGGCGTCCGAGAGCGGCGCGAGCTTGCGGCCAAGCTCGATCACGTAGCGATAGCGGTCGTCCCAGCTATCGAGCACGTCGAAATCGTCGATGATCTCATCAATCGTCATGCGCATTTCCCGCTAGCCAAAGATATGGAGGGGAAAGCCTGCGGGTGCAACCGCCTGTTTATGCGGGGCGGCGCGGCGGCAGCGGCACGGAACGATGCTCGGCCGGCTGCGACGGCGCTTTCCAGGCAGGAGCGGCATCGGCCGGCGTCAAGGTCTGGCGGCCTGGATGCTCCGGGATACTGCCGGTCACTTTATCGTTGTGCCCGTCGCCGAAGCGATCGGAAAGAAACTCGTAGAGATACTTGCTGCCGAGTTGCGCCTTCTGGCCGAAGGTCTGCAGCGCCTGCGAGCCGATCTCGCAGGCTTCGGGCTTGCGATTGCAAAAGCCACGCGCGTCCTCGACCGCGGCCTGCGCCGCGCCGAGCGCTTCCATCGGGCTCACCGTGACCTGCGCGGACTCGGCCTTCTTCGCCGGATCCGACGGCAGCAGGATCACGACGATCGACAGCCAGAATGCGACACGCAGCAAGAAAAACATCACGTCCCTGTATGCCCCGACGAAGCCTGTTGACCGCTTCGTTCAGCCTGCACGCTACATGCAGCCCCTGAAAGAACAGTTCGGCTTTGTCGGCGAATTCGCCGCGAATTTTCGTAAAATTTGAACGATCCCGTTCCGAATCGCAAAACCAGCCGCGGCGTTGTCTCGCCTCGTTTGAAATAGAAAACGCCGGTTTTCCGCCGCAAAGAGCGGCCTCCGGGAAAGGTTTTGTTCACCATACGCTTCACTTCCTGTGCGAAGCGCCCGAATGCGCCGTGGGAACCGGCGCTTCGTCCATGTTTTGCGCATCGGCTTAGCTTTCATTTAAGCCGCTTTTGTCACCATCCGGACCTGCAGGAGAGGGGACGGCGAGCCGCGAAGCGCGCCGCGATGAAGTCAGTGCCAAGCAGTTTCTTGGAGCCGGTCAACGCCTATCTCGAAGGCCTCGTGCACCCCTTGGCGCGCGAAGACCGCCGCATGCTTCTTTCCCAGCGCAATTTCATCGCCGCCCGCCTGTTTGCGGGGATTGCGGCGATCGCCGTTCTGCCGGTGCATCTCGCTCTGTTCGGCGCGCCGAGCGCGCTCGAGATCGTCGGCTATGCCTGGTTCACCTTCCCGCTCTTTTTGGTCTGGCAGCTTTCGCAAACCGGAAACTTCGAGCGCGCGCACCTGATGTCGGCGACGGTTTTTGCTGCGATCGTCGGCCTGATCGCCGCGATGACAGGCGGCGGAGGGTCTTTCATTTTGCCCTGGCTCGTCGTCATTCCGTTCGAGCCGGCGCTGCACGCTTCCCGCCGCACGGCGCTCGCCGCGACCGGGATCGCGGCGATGACGGCCGGCATTATCGCGCTCCTGAGCGCGTTCAATTTCCTGCCCGCGCCGGTGGCGTTTTCCGCCGCCGCCTTCGTCGATCCGCACTTGTTCAGCGTGATTTCCGCGACACTCTATATGGGCATGATCGCGCTCGGCGCCGGACGCAAAGACGCGTTTGACCCGGTCGCAAATGAGCGCAACCGGCTGATCGCCGAAAACGCGCGCGACGTTGTGACCTGCCATGCCCGTAACGGCGCCGTGAGCTTCGTTTCTCCCGCCGCGGAAAAACTGCTCAGCGCGCATCCATCCGAACTGATGAGCCACGCCTTTTTCGAACGCGTGCATATCGCCGACCGGCCCGTATTCCTGACCGCGATCGCCGAAACCGCGTCGAAGGGGAAGCCCTCGGCGGTCGAATACCGCCTTCGCCGCGGCCCGCTCGGCAATAGTCATCCGACGGCTCCGCGGCCCACTTATATCTGGGTGGAAACCCGCTATCGCGCGCAAGGACAGCAGGTCGTCGGCGTGACCAGCGACATCACGCGCCGCAAGAGCGATGAAATCGCGATCGAGGCCGCGCAGATCGAAGCGATGCGCGCGAACGAGACCAAGAGCCGCTTCCTCGCGACCGTCAGCCACGAATTGCGCACGCCGCTGAACGCCATCATCGGCTTCTCGGAAATGCTCACGCACGAACAGGCGGCGCTCGACGAAGAGCAGCGCGAGGACTATGCGCGGCTTATTCGCGAAAGCGGCGAGCATCTCTTGTCGGTGGTGAACGGTATTCTCGATGTCGCCCAGATCGATACCGGCCACTTCACCATCGCGCCTTCCGCTTTCTCCGTCGGCGAGATGATCGAAAGCTGTCGCGAGATGATGGCGCTCCGCGCCGAGCAGGCGGGGATTTCGCTTTCCATGAGCCTCGCGCCGGAACTCCCCGAAATCGTCGCGGACGAGCGCGCCGTGCGGCAGATCGCGATCAACTTGCTTTCGAATGCGGTCAAATTCACCGAACGCGGCGGCACGATTGCGATGGCGGCTGGAATGGAGGGCAACAGTCTGGCCCTGACCGTCGCCGACAGCGGTATCGGAATTTCCGAATCCGACCTGAAGCAAATCGGCAATCCGTTCTTCCAGGCGTCCTCCTCGTATAATCGCCCGTATGAAGGCACGGGACTCGGTCTTTCCGTCGTGAAGGGCCTGATCGACCTGCATGGCGGGCGTTTAAGGATCGAAAGCCGCCTCGGCGAGGGAACGAAAGTCACGGTACTTCTGCCGCTCGTTTGCAAGGCGGCGCCAGCGAAAGCGCCGAGCAAGATCGAAACCTTCCCAGTCGCCTTTGGCGGACCGGAAGCGAAAACCGAAACCAAGCATGAACTGATGAAGGCGAAACGCCGTGCGTGAACCCGTTCAAACCGGACGCAATGCCGCCGCGCTGCGCGAGCCGAATTTCGGCGATCTCTTGGGCGCGCCGAAACGCCCGCGCCGCTCTTTGGAAGCGCGTCGCGGAAGAAGCCGCGATCCGGAGCCCCGTATCAGCCGGATGCGGATGGCCGATATACTCGCAGGCTCCGTAGCGGCCGCCGCGGTTCTTTTGGTTTTTGTGAACGCGCTCGGCTTGCAGCGCGCGCCGCGCCCGGCGCCGCATGTCAAACCCGCGGCCGTTGCGCCGGCGCATAAGCAGTCAGTCGCGGCGCCGCTTCCGCCGGCGCGGCCCGACGCGGCCAAGCGGAACGGCCAGAACCTGATGCTCGAGATCCAGCGCGAGCTCGCCGGCAAAGGATACTACGACGGCGCCGTCGACGGCATCGTCGGCCCGCGCGCGATCCAGGCGATCCGCAATTTCGAGAAAACGAACGGCCTGAAAGTGACCGGCGAGCCGAGCGAAACGCTTGTGGAAAAAATCCGCCACGGCCTTTCGAAATCCGATATTACGGGTTCGGTGGCGCCCGCTGCTCCCGCGATCATGGGGTCGCGCATCGGCAGCGTGCAGAGGATGCTCGCGCGCTATGGCTTTGGACCGGTACGCATCAATGGGGAACTGGACGCCGACACCCGCGCGGCGATCCGGCGTTTCGAAAGCGAGCGCAATTTGCAGCCGGCCGGCCAGGTTACGGATCGCCTCGTGCACGAACTTGCCGAGTATAGCGGCCATACGCCGGACTAAGATCCGGCAGGCGATACCGCCGTGCGTCTGAAAAGCGCGATTTGGGTTTCGGCCTATGTGCGCCGCTGCCATCTCGAAGGCGCGTTCGCCGTCGTTCGCCGCCGCGGCGCGGAGGAAGCGGGCGCGATTTTCATCAAGGTCTCCCGGCTCGACGGCACGGCGGCGCTTTACGCGCCGGCGCCGCAGACCTCGTTCGACGAAGCCAAGCCCGCCGATCGTCTCTTCGTTTCGAGCCTCAAGCAGGAATTCGAGCCCGAAGCGTCCGCCGAAGCGAAAATCGCGCGCGAACTCGGATTCGATTCCGACATCTGGGTGATCGAGGTGGAAGACCGGGCAGGGCGGAGTTTTCTCGATCTGGCGAAGTGACGAGCGCTACGCGCTCGTCATGGCCGGGCGAAAGGCGCGAAGCGCCGTCTTCGTGCCTGAAGTCCCGGCCATCCACGTCTTTTCGGTATAGCCGTTTAGAAAAGGCGTGGGTGCCCGCAACAAGTGCGGGCATGACCGCGGGAGTCATTAACCACCCCTTAACCATATCCATCCGCTAATCGGACTACGGGAGGACCGCCGCTCCGGCGGGGGACGATTCGGGTGGAGGCCGAAATGAGCATGATCCTCAGATTTCCGATCGAACGGGTGCGGCCTGCACACGCGAATGTTTTCGAGAGCGAAGAAGCGACGGTTCTGATTCTGCCGGCGGTACGGGTCGAACGGGCCGGCGCGGAAGACGCGACCCCGTCGGCGAACGGCACCGGCGGCAGCGGCACCCCCGGCGGACGGCGCCGCCGCGCGCCGCGTCACTGATTACGCCCATCTCGGTCGTGCGCGCTTTTCTCTTCGCGGCTTTTTCCTGCACGCTGATGTGCATTCCTGCGCGCGCCGAGCCGCTGGGCGATTACGGCCGCCCGCAAGATAGCCCTTTCATAGACGAATTCCTTCCTTGGCTGAAAAACGGCTGGGGCGAAATTACCGGCACCGCGGTGCCCGCCGCTCCCTATACGGACGACGAGCGCGAGCTGCGCGACCGCGCCTACATCATTTTGCAGCCGATCGAATTGCGGTTGCCGTCGCGTTTCACGCTCGCTGGTGTCGATTTTGTCGAGCTATGGAACCTGATTTTCAATCCCCCGTCCTACGATGTGCGCAGCTACGGCGACACGTTGATCGCGCGGGCTTATCGCTCGCAGGCCGCGCGCTACGCGCAACTGGCGGATGACATTCGCGCCGACACGGCGTTGGTGGGGCCGTTCTTCGCGACCGCGCAGCGCGTGCTTGACGCGGACGATGTGCGCCGCCGGAGTTTTCATTATGTTTCGCAGGGCTCCGGCAGAATCGGCATGGCGCAGCGGCGGATTGACGAAAATCGTGTGCTGATGTCGGAGGTCTATCGCCGCTTCGGAGAACGGATCGCAAGTTATCGCTACGCCCTCGAAACGCTTTTGGTGCTCACGCCTTCGCCCGCCGCGGTCGAGGCGGAAAAGTCGCTCTACCGGCTGGAAGAGCAATTCCGCCGTGTGACGGCGCCGCCGCCGGTCGATCCGAGCGTGATCGTGCGGAAGTAAAAGCTAAGACGGGTCGCGCTTGCCAGTTTTGGGCTTGTCGGTTTCGGCCGTGGGGTCGAACTCGATCACTTTGCCCGCATTCACCGACTTGATCGATTCCAGCAGACGAGCCGCGTTGGCAGGACTGCGCAGCAGGTGCGCGGTCTCCATGATTCGTATTCTTCCCTAGATGTATTCACTCCAATTTTCCTGCTTACGCCGCCGCACGGGTACGCGGAACGGGATCAACACGCTAGTCTAGAGGTAAATGTAGGGGTGCGGGAGATGCGAAACTGCGCAAAGACAGACAAATTCGAGGTTAGCCTATCTCAGCAATGAAATTAACAAAT